>JAESFG010000097.1_pt1 | contig 320997 bp, 292 predicted proteins | sample 9269371 | NCBI WGS metagenome assembly JAESFG01 (sample SAMN14506227, study PRJNA617093) | algae metagenome | isolation source: Aetokthonos hydrillicola CCALA 1050 (B3-Florida) and co-occurring... | place: USA: South Carolina | collected 2013-01-01
GTGAAAACACCCCGACAAAACCAGAGATGCCGCCGCAGCGCGCCCCCACCAAGTGGCGGCGTCGCCGTGTGTGAGGCGGCTTATAGGTCCCACCACACCAACCTGTCAACGAGCTTTTTTGGAAAAATCTCGAAGCTCGGGACGACTGGGGAAAACGCTTGGCACGCCAAGCAAGACATCCGCGATCGGAGAGCCAAGACGGCACATTGCGAGACCGTCGACGCGACGCCAGTGAGGGCTTCCTGTTCGTTCCGCCGTCAGAACGCCAGCGCAGGCGGAACGGGTGAGTCTCCTCCGCACGAAAAGAAAGAGCAGCGTCGCCGCTGCTCCCTGCAAACTCACGAGGACGGAAACGGACCTTACCGATTCGTGTCGGGGAAGCCATTCGGCGTCCCATCGACTCCGCCATTGCCAAAACCGTTATTGCCCCTCCTGGTGTTGCACCGTCCATCGGTGGAGCACGCGGCCGCGTGAGCGGTGGTCACCAACCCGACACGCGCTGAGGCCGATGTCAGCAGGACCGCTGCAGCCGGCCCCGTGACGGCGCCGTAACGGGCGATTGCGGCGAGAGCCTTGCGGCGCCCCATTTCCACGGCTGGCTCAGCTGTGTTTGACGTTTCCGTGTTATCGGTCGTTGGTGTTCCCATCATCCATTCCTTCCCACATCCGCATCTCGGATATAACACTGTATTCAAGCAGCGAGTATTTCTCAACCTGTAGACATTTAGTCCACAAGGTGGGGGAAAGCTTGATCGTGAGCATAAGGAGAGGACTTGCGGCTTCATGGCTCCTGACCGCATTCCCACCAAGACTTCGGCCATCTTGGGCTCCGGCGCCGAATGCGGCGAAGATCCCGCCAGCGATTGCGGGTCTCGTGAACTCGATCACCGCGAAGAAGATGCACCGTCCCTTCCCCTGGAGAGGTTGCTGTCCTGCGAAGCGGTGTGGGCGGGATCATCGCTGTTTGTGCATGCGCCACGATCGGGCACGATCTTGCGCCTGGACCGGTTGGGCGCGTTCGTCTGGACCATGCTGTCGTCGGGCGTGTCCGTCCAAGCGACGTATGGGGAGGTTGAGGCCAGCCTGTCATGCAGTTCCAGGGAGGCAAGGCGAGCCGTCCAATCGCAGATCCGTCAATGGACGGAGGCAGGGCTCTTTCTCGATCGGCCAGCCCCCGAGGCAATGCCAACCTTTCCCGAGGACATCCACTGGATCTTCGACAGGCCCGTCTCGTGTGGCGGACCCGCGCTGCGGCTCAGAACCGATAATGCTGAGTTGGCCGCGCTCCTCGCCGCCGTGCTGCCCGACGATGATGTCCCGCATCGCCTCGATGATCCGCCGCTTTCGGTCGTCGGCAGGACCCTTGACATTGCGACCGTGCCGGAAGGCTTCCTGATCAGGGCACCCGACGGTCGCATCGGCCTCAGCACGACGCTTTCTTTCGCGCGCCACGACGCGCTCATCGCCCTCGCCGAAGCCTCCGGTCCCTTGCGCGCCATCACGGCGATCATTCACGGTTCGGCCGTCGTTCACGGGCGTCGCGCGATGGTTCTGGCAGGGGTCAGCGGGGCCGGGAAGAGTACGCTGACGGCCGCGTTGCGGTCGCTCGGACGCCGGCTCGTGGCCGACGACATCGTGCCCATCGAACGCAATGACCTGACCGTGCGGGCCGTTCCCTTCCGGCAAAGCCTCAAGTCCGGGAGTTGGGATGTGTTGTCGGACATCTGGCCGGACTTGTCGCGCGCGCCCGTCGTCAACCTTCGGGGCCTGCGCATTCGCTATCCTGAGCTCGCCGAACCCGCCGCAGCGGGATCCACCTGGCCGGTATCCGTGATCGTGTTTCCCCGTTACGAGGCGCGGGCCCCGGTCGCATCGGAGCCCGTCAGTCCTGAGGTCTGCCTGTCGCAGCTGATCGAATCCGGAACGGGTCTGGTGGGTCACCCTCCGAACCTGCAGCGCCTCGCGGACTTGGTGAACAAAACGCCGGCAATGACCCTCTCCTATGGCTCGGCACTCGACGCCGCGCGGTATCTCGTTGCGAGACATTCCGCATGACCGACGAGCGCTCCCAAATCGTCCGCCTCACCATCGACCTCCTGCGGCTCGCGCTCGAGGAATCCCCGTCACCAGGCGCTTGGTCGAACCTCGGTGCTGCCGCTCCAGAAGCCTTCCTGTCCTTTGCATCGACACAGGCCGTGCTGCCGATCATCGCCAGCCCTCTTCAATCCGAGGCTCTTGGCGAATTGTTTCCCGAAGACCTCAGGCTCTTCTCGGACTTGATCGCCGCGGAGAATGCCTCCCGGAACGAGACCCTGCGGAAAAGGCTCTGCGAGATCGGAGGACTATTCAGAGGCCACAGCATACCCGTCCTCGCATTGAAGGGCGCGGCCGAGCTTCTCGATCCAGTCTATCCGAGGCAGGGCATGCGCTACATGTCGGATCTCGACCTTTTTGTGCCAGGCGAGCAGGCGGAGCTGGCTGCCCGTTTGCTCGAGCCGAGTCACACGCTTCTCCACGCGGACCCCGAGACCGACGGCGTCGTCCCAGAGCATCACCTGCCGCCGCTCGTGCATAGATCGGACGGCGTCGTGGTCGAATTGCATGTTGCCCCGCTGCGCCTCGACGCCAGCCTGCTGCCCGCCCAGGCCTTGCGCGAGCGCGCAAGGCTCGACGAGGCGAGCATGGTCTTGGTTCCGGCACGCGGCGACCGCCTTCTGCATGCCATCGCCCACGCCGTCATCGACGACCGCTGCGTGCGGCGCGGCGAAATCCGCTTGAAGGACATGGTGGAAGTGGCGTGTCTCGCCCGAGCCCTCGGACCGGAGACGGAGGCGCAGCTGGCGGCCCTGTTCGGCGAGACCGAAAGCAAGGAGGATGTCGCGACCTACCGAGCAGCCGCGGGCCTGATATTCCCTAGGATCGCGCCCGTGCCGGCCTGGGCCGTCCAAGGCCTGCCCTCAGCCAGACGCGCGCTTGACCGACTCTGCCACCCGCACGCGATGCGCGCGTCCTTCTGGTTCGATTGGCTTGGCCTGTATGCCGCTCGCTTCCTGCGATCGCGTGAGGTGCGACGGCACGCCCTGGAGCTCCTCTGGGACCCGAAGCGACGACGGCACGCCATCGAACGACACTTGCTGTTTTGGCGGTCATTCGAATAAGGCGGCGCATTATGTCCACTGGCACGCCACCCTGAACGTGGTGGCGGACCGGCAAGAGCAATACTCGAAGCGGACGAAGAGAAGCGCGTTGGCGGGCGGTCCAGATCCCATGACGCTTACGGCCCAGCAACTCGCTTGAGCGGATCAGACTTCCTCAAGCGCGTGACGGTGAGGGCTTAAGCTCTCGCTTTGGTTTGCTCAAGTCCGACTGTGTTGCATCGCTCCAACACGCATGGCGTTCTTTCGCAGAATCCATCCTTAATGCTGCTAGCGCACCGATGCGGCCCTCCCAAGGGTTGACTGATCTCACGTCATGGGTGCATGGTTGAGCGAGCTTAAATGTTTGAGCGGGCTCTAGAGGAAAGGTGCCTCAGATGACGGATCCGAATTCTAAGTTGGAATACGAAGCTCCCGAGCTCACGGTGTACGGAAGCTTCGAGGAGATCACGCAGGGCGGCAAGCTGTCCGGAAACCTGGACAACGTCTTTCCGATCGGAACGCCCAGCGAGAAGGGACTCTTCTCCTAAGCTGCAGCTGGCAGTACAGCTGAACAATCTGTTGACGGGATCGAGGGCCGGCGACGGCCCTCGATCTTTTGCAGAGCCTCAGATCGAAGGAGCGCAATGCCCGAGCTTCTTTCCGACGAGTCAGTCGTTTCTGCTGCCGATCAGATCGTGTCATGCGAACTCGGTGGCGGTGCCGCGTTGTTGAACTTGGAGACGGGGACGTATTTCGGCCTTAATGCGGTCGCGGCGCATGTGTGGTCACAGCTTGGCGCTCCAGTTACCGTCCGGGAGCTTCTCGCCTCCATAACGAGTACATTTGACGTGGACGAGGAGCGTGCCCGCGCCGACCTAACCAAGCTGGCAACCGCTCTATCGGATGCCAAGCTTGCTCATGTCTCTCGCCCGGCAGATCGCTAGACTTGCCCGCCTCCCCGTCAGGGACCAAGGCCTGATCGCCCAGACGGTCTGCATCGTCGCACTGGTCCGCCTCGCGCTGTCCACGGTAGGCTATCGCAGGCTCCGCCACTGGCTTCCCAAACCCAATCCGGATTTGGACCCGGCCGGCACCAACGTTAAGCGGATTGCTCAGGCCGTTTCACTGGCTTCAAAAGTCATCCCAGGCGCCAGTTGTCTGACGCAGGCCGTTGCCGGACACGTTCTTCTCGCGAGACGTGGCAAATCCTCTCTCATCAGAATCGGAATTCGGCCCACGTCCGGTGGTCGCCTGGCGGCTCACGCTTGGCTGGTCCTCGAAGAGGGCATTCTCATCGGAGCAAACGACGAGGACCTTACAGCTTTTACCCACCTCACGGATCTAGGATCTGAGTGAAATGGGCGCGATAGCCGGGATCTTCGACCCGGGCGGAGAGGGCTCCAGACACGCATCGGACCTCGCGGTCATGATGGGGGCTCTTCGTCACCGCGCTCCTGACGGATCTTCCATCACCGCTTTCAACTGCGGCGGCCTAGCAGTCGGGCTTTTGCGAACATGTTCGGACCGTCCGCAGTCGGCCGATCCCTTGACGGCCTCGGGCATCGCTCTCGCCGGCGACATCCGGCTCGACGAGCGTGCAGACCTCATTCGGGAGTTCTCGCCGGGGAGCGAGGACGTCTCCGATGGCCAGCTCGTTCTCGCAGCCTACCGGCGCTGGGGGCGCGACTGCCTGAACCACCTCAAGGGCGATTTCGCGTTTGCCATCCTGGATGATGCGTCGGCGCAGTTGTTTTGCGCTCGGGATCATTTCGGCATCAAGCCGCTTTACTTTACAAGATCAGGACGTCGTCTGATCTTTGCCTCGGAGGTCAAGGCTCTTCTCGCCTTGCTGCCAGAGGCGCCGCCCCTGGACGAGACAGTGATGGCGGATTTTGCAGCGGGCGCCATCGACGATCCAGAGCGGACCTTCTTCGAAGGCATTAGACGCCTCCCCGCGGCATCATTCCTCGGCGCGACGCGTTCTGAGTTCACGATCACTCGATACTGGACCCCCTCGGCCGTTTCGCGGGAGGCGGAGCGTGACCCTGCCACGCAATTTCGTGCCTTGCTGAACCAGGCAGTCCTGAGGCGCCTGCGGGGCGCCTTGTCGCCTGCGGTGATGCTCAGCGGAGGCCTGGATTCATCATCGATCGCCTGCGTTGCCGACACGCTGTCTCGGACCGAAAGTGGGGTCGATACCCCCGTGCGCACGCTCTCGATGGTGTTCGACGACACCCCTCGCGCCAACGAGAGACGCTTCATCGAGGCCGTCCTCGCCCAAGGGAGCTTTTCTCCGCAGCTTCTTCAACGGGATGACCATGCCCCCCTCGCCGGCCTGGAATCGGCGCTCCTTGAACAGGATCAGCCTTTCCTCGCCCCCGGTTCTGCCCTGGTGCGAAGCCTCTACGAGGACGCCGCCCAGCAGGGCGTCCGTGTCATCCTGGACGGTCATGGCGGAGATGAGGTCGTATCCCATGGCTTCGGCAGGCTCAGCGAACTGGCCGCCTCGCGTGACTGGGTGGCGCTGTGGCGGGACGCCGGCGGCGTTTGCGAACTCTTTGGCCAGTCTCGGCTGCGCCTGTTCATCGATTTTGCGCGAGGGTTCGGCGCCGGCCCCGTCGCATCGGCCTGTCGACGGCTCGCCCGTTGGGATCAGTGGATGTCCCGGCGATGGAGCCGAAGGCCTGGACCAGGAACTGCAGAGGTCGTCGAACCCGGTCTTGCAGCCCGGACAGGTCTCCAGGACAGGCGAGCGGAGAGACTGCGCCAACACCGCAAGGCTCTGGCCACCGAACGAACGAACCATCTCGAGACGATGACATCCGGCCTGGTGGCGTACTCCTTCGAAATTCTCGACAAGGCCGCGGCGAAGGCCGGTCTGGAAGCGCGCTATCCGTTCTATGACGTCGACCTCGTCGAATATAGTCTGGGTCTGCCGTCCGAACGAAAGCTGGGAAGAGGCTGGACCCGTCTTATCCTGCGCCAAGCGATGGAAAACCTGCTCCCGCACATGATCCAGTGGCGGAAGGACAAGCTCGACTTCAGCACGCATCTCGCCCGAGGATTGGTGAAGCACCATGCCGAGCTCGTGGAGGATCTGTTGTTCGGGGAGCCCTCCTCCCTTTCCCGTGCGTTTGAGCCGACCTCGATCCGGCAGGCTCATGCCAATCTCATGCGCAACCCCACCGGCGCCAGCGGCGCAGACGTCGCTTTGGTCTGGCGGGCGGTGATTTTCAGCGCCTGGATGCGCGACCATCAGAACGCGGCCTCGACAGTCAATGCTGTCCAGGCTGGGGATCACGCTTGCCACGGAAATGAAGGCCCATGATCGCCCCCACCGAGAATGGGCCAGGAGTCAGCCGAAGCGAGGCTTTCGGCCTTCGGATCGCGTCAGATCTCCCGCTGCCCGAGTTGGAGTCACGTGACAATCACCCTGGAACCGACGATGTGGTGATCCGCCTGCTAGAGACGCGCATCCCGGATTTGCCTCCTGGCCAGGAACTGGCGTTCAGGCATTCGACCGGCGAGCACGTGCTGACCTGGGCTGCGGTAGGCACCTTCAAGATTTCTGGGACGAACCTCATCGAGATCAACAGGGCTCCGGGCGTCAGCGACGCCTTCCTGCGACTGCCGCTGCTTGGTCCGGTATTGGCCCTTCTGCTGCACCTGCGCGGCGCTCTCGTCCTGCACGCCAGTTCGGTGACGGTGGGTTCGCGCGCCGCCGTTTTCCTGGGCGACAAGATGGCGGGAAAGTCGACGACGGCGGCGGCGTTCCTTCGCGCGGGCCACAAGCTCGTCACGGACGACGTGCTGGCAATTTCGCGGAACGCAGCGGGTGTTCTCGCCATTCATCCGGGCTATCCACAGTTGAAGCTCGATCCAGCCGGGTCATCCCAAATGACGGGCAACCTGTCTGAGATGACATCGGAGCTCATTCCCAACTCCTCGAAACGCCTGCATCGCCTCCGTTCAGGCTTCAGCCTCGATCCTATCGAACCTGCTCGCTTCTACGTCCTCGAACGGAACGACCGGTTGCACTCCTTGATTCTGAGGCCCGAAGAAGGACTGTCTGCACTCATGCGGTATTCTTATGCCGCCCGGTTTTCTGCACAGATCATGGCGGGGGCTGCAGCCGTAAGCCACCTTCGCCATTGCGCCGAGCTTGCCACCCATCCAGGGGTGAGCCGCCTTCACGTGCCCGGCGAAATCGGGCGCCTTGGAGAAGTCGTCAATCTGGTCGTGGAGGACTGCTCCTGAAGGACGAAACGACGACCCTCCAGAGCCGCGGCCGCGTCATCGCGCAAACCGATCACTGTAAGCCGCATCCAATGCTGATATGTTGGACAGAGAAGCGTCCTTGACGGACGATCGCGCCATGCTGTCGCATTCCGGGCCGGAAGAGCGCCTCCTGTGCAGCATTCTTGCCCGCGGGCTCAGGCGGGTCGAGCGCGTGCGGTTTCCCGACGAACCCATCGAATGGGATAAATTCCTCCGACTTTCCGACCGTCACCGCGTTGCGCCTACTGTTTTCCGGCTGATCGCGCGCGACGGGGCCCCACCCGTCCCTTCGCCCGTCTTGGCGGCTCTGAAGCAGCGCCACGACGCCAATGCCCTCTCGAGCCTGCGCTTGGCCTCGTTGCTCCTGGAAGTCACCCGTGATTTTGGCCGGGTTGGCATTCCGATCCTCCCCCTGAAGGGAGTGAGCCTGGCTGTCCAGGCTTATGGCGACCTGTCCGCCCGCTATTGCGGCGACATCGACGTGCTCGTCGCGCCAGAGAACCTACGCGAAGCGGATGCCATCCTGCGAGCTTCGAACTGGCAGCGCATCTCGAATCTCAGCCATCGGAGGATCGTCGCGCCTTTGCAGGACCTGCCCAACCTTTCCTATCATCTGTCCTATCAACGGTCGGGTTCCGCACCCCTCGAACTGCATTTCCAGTTGAACCCCAACCCGCTCCTCCTGCCGATCGACGTCCCGGCCGTGCTGGAGCGGGCGGATCACATCATGCTGGGCGGGCACGAAGTCGCCGTGCTGCCGCGCGGACTGAACCTGTGCTTCCTGGCTACGCACGGGGCGCGTCACAACTGGAAGCGGCTGCTCTGGCTGATGGACGTCGCCCTGCTGCTCGACCGCGCCAGCGACGCCGAGCGCGAGAGCTGGGTGCGCGAGGCGCAGGCGGCCGGCGTCGCCGCCCCGCTCGTGCAGGGCCTCGTTCTGGCCCACGCCGCCTTCGGCGCCCCCCTGCCGGAGGCCGCCCGACGCATGGCGGCCTCCCTGCGGGTGCGCTTCATGGCCCGACGTGCCGGCGCTCGGCTGTTCCGCAGCCTCGAGGACGAACCCGATGAGATCGCTGCGGGGCTCGACGTCGGCATCCGTCTCTACCGGATGTGCATGAGCCCGCGGGCCGGATATCACTGGCAGGAAGGCGTGCGCGGCATGCAATCCCTCTGGGCCCGGATGACCGGCCGCGGAGAGGAGCCGTGAGCGAGCCCGCCACCCTGGACCGTGAGAAGCCGGAGCTGCCGGCGGCGGCGGACCGGCCGGTTGCCGGCCGAGCGAGGGAGCACGGCGACGGCGCGGCGATCCTGCGCTTCGCACGCTTCTTCGTCGACCAGGCGCGCGGCAGGGCAGCGGTCGCCCTCTTCTTCCTGATCATGGGCAGCCTGAGCGAGGGCCTCTCCTTCCTCCTGCTGGTCCCCGTGCTGCGCCTCATCGGGCCGGACAGTCAGGCACTGGACCTGGCGGTGCCGTCCTTGCTGCAGAATGTTGGCCTGCCCGCAACGCTGCATCTGACGTTGATCGAGGTGCTCGCTGCGCTCGTCACCGTGGTGACGCTGCAGGCATTGTTCATGCGAGCGAAGACGCTCTACATGTCCTCCCTCAGCATGGAGGCCGTCAACGGCGTCAGGATGCGCCTGTTCAGCGCCATTGCCGGCGCGCGTTGGCGATATGTCGCCTCCATCCGTGCTTCCGACCTGCAGCAGAGCCTGTCGGGCGAGGTCGAGCGCTTTCAGGCGGGCACCTACCACCTGCTTCTCCTGGTGCAGGGCTGCGTGCTGCTCACCGTTTACCTTGCCGTCAGCTGGCGCGTTTCGCCCGGCATGTCGGCTTTCGCCTTCGCCCTAGGAGCGGCCGTGCTCGCGTTGATGCGGCCCTTGCGCCGCCGCGCCCGCCAGCAGGGCGATCGTCTCACCGACAGTTACCGCGCCCAGTTCCGCATCGTCTCGGAGTTCCTGTCGGGGCTCAAGGTGGCGAAGAGCTTCAACGCGGAGCCGCGCTACGTGGAGGAGGTGCACGCCACCCTCGACGAGCGCGCCCGCGACACGGAAGCCTACATGAGCGCGAACACGCTGGGCACCCTTGCCTTCCAGGTCGCCAGCGTGGTCGTCCTCTCGGCCTTCGTCGTCGCCGGCCTGCAGATCTTCGCGCTGTCGCAGGCAGAGATCATCGTCCTCGTCTTCCTGTTCTCGCGCATCGCGCCGCGTTTCTCCCAGCTGCAGACGGACCTGCAGGAAGTACTGACAAATCTTCCGGCGTTCGAGGCGATCGAGCGCCTGCTCGCGACGTGCAAGGCGGAGGCGGAGCACGAGACCGAAGGATCCGACTTGCCTCCGCTCGCGCAGGGCATCGCCTTCGAGGATGTCACCTTTCGCTATCCCGCCGCGGAGCGGCCGGTGCTCTCGGGCGTCAGCTTCGCTCTGCCGGCCGGCAAGGTCAGCGCCCTCGTTGGCGCCTCCGGAAGCGGCAAGAGCACGGTCGCCGACCTGCTGCTAGGCCTGCTCGAGCCGGATTCGGGGTGCCTTCGCATCGACGGCCGGCCGCTCGACGCCGGCCAGCGGCGCGCGTGGCGCCGGCAAGTGGCCTATGTTCCGCAGGACGTCTTCCTGCTGCACGACACGGTGCGGGCCAACCTGCTGCTCGGCCGGCCGGCGGCCTCCGACGAGGCGATCGGACGGGCGCTGGGCCTTGCGCAGGCGGCGGACTTCGTCGCGGCGCTTCCCCTGGGGCTGGACACCGTGGTCGGCGACCGCGGCATGCGCCTGTCCGGCGGCGAGCGCCAGCGCATCGCCCTGGCGCGAGCCCTGCTCAGCGAGCCGCGCCTGCTCATTCTCGACGAGGCGACGAGCGCCCTCGACTGGGAGAACCAGGCGCTGATCGCCCGGGCCATCGCCGACCTGCGGGGGCACCTCACCATCCTCACCATCGCGCATCGCCTGTCCATGATCGCATTCGCCGACGCGGTGATCGTGCTGGAGGACGGGCGCGTGGCCGAGGCGGGCGCCTATGCGGACTTGGCCGCCCGCCCCGGCAGCAGGCTCTCCCGCCTCGTGCAGGGCGAGACGCAGGGACAGCACAAGGGGGCTCACCCGGATCGCCCAGGCGAAGTCTCGGCCGACAGCCCCTTTGCTCGTGGCATACCTGGGTGAGGGCTCCCTCATCTGGCGACTGGCCGATCGTTCTGACGCGGAAAGCCGCGTCCACGTCCGCGGGGGATCGGCGTGTCTTCGTCATGCTCTTTTCGGGGTTTATTGTCCCCCAGGCCAACTTGAGGAGGGATGTCACAGCGCTGTTGCAATGGAACTCCAACCGGCCCTCATGCTTAGAGGGTGGTCTTGTGTTGCACCTCTGCGTAGGTGATTTTCGCTTAACCCCCGTGCGTCGGATGGGATCGCTCCATGCAATCTGCATGAGGTCAAAGGCACGACCGAACTGTCCAGCCCGAACGACGCGAGGGACGCGTGGGCGGCACAGGGCTAGATTCTCCCCGGCGCTCTGGAAGACGAGGCAATCAGGTGTCAGCGGCAATTCGGATCTATCAAATCTATTTCGAGCAGGACCAAGTCCAATCGCTCGACCCCGACTTCATTCCTTACTTCAATCCGCCGACGAGTGGAAAAAATCTGTATGAGTATGGTGTGTTCGTACGCGAGTACAAAACTTCTGCTTTTTCCTCTGAAGAGCTGCGGGGATATGTCTCATGGAAGTTCGGAACCAAAGCAAAAATCAGCGGCGCTCAGTTCCACAATTTCATTCAGGCTAATCCTGGATTTGATGTCTACTTCATCAATCCGTTTCCTGAGGAGCTGACCTTCAGAAATGTCTGGCTGCACGGAGATTACTTCCACCCAGGCCTGATCCGATTAGCTCAAACAGCATTCGACGCAGTCGGCTATAAGTACGATTTGTCCAATATTTCCAATGGAATACGCTCAGCAGCATATAGTAATTATTGGGTTGGAAATCGCAAATTTTGGGAAAAGTACATGAATTTCACGATTCCCATATACGATTACTTGATTTCTGAATCATCTGACGAAGATAAAGCTGCCCTCTGGTCACCCGCGCCGGGATACGATAAATCTACACCGATGTTTCCGTTTGTAATGGAAAGGTTGTTTTCAACATTATTGATCGCAGACCCATCCATCAAAGCTCTGCACTATCAGTATTCGTCCTCTGAATTAAGAGAGCAAGGTCTTTCCGGCGTGACGAAGGCCTTCTATCAGGCATCGCAGGCGGCCGGCCCACTGAGCGAGGGAATGCTCATCGAACTCTTCCGGAAAGGGGTGGCCTACCTCCGCAAGCGTCGCGCCGGCGCGCCGCCTTGAAACCTTTGATGCCCTGGAATCAACGGAAACCAAGACTGGAAGTCCCGTGAGGGGGCTGTGCGGCCGCTTGTGTTATTGGGCCTCCAGGATAAAGGCGGTTTGATCGCCTCGGTTGATGTCATTGAGTTGCTTGGCTCTCTCTGCATACTTTTGGCGTTCTTCGGCAGAAAAAAGCGATCCGCCACGCCATGGAGAAGATGAATCGCTCATGGGTATATCGCGCAGGTATTGTTCGCTTCCCCAGAACTGGAATTCCGTAGAGTCGTCATGCATCTCGACTAGTCTGTAGCCACAGTCCGTGGCGAGTTTGCGCATGCCGTCACGCGAGGGAATGGTGAGGTGACGAGGAGGGTCTAGTTGAACCCAGTTTTCACGGTAATGCTCGAACGCCTCCGAAGATGTCGTCGGACAACGGACGACGCAGCGCCCGCCTGCCCTCTGAAGTCTACGGGCTGCTTTTAAATCACCACGCGGATCTGGGACATGCTCAAACGAATGATGAAACAATATTACGTCGAAAAGTCCGGACATTGCACCAATCTCTTTTTTCACTATATGTACATTGTCATCAATTATATCTTCTTCTATGAAGGGGTCGCATCCCGTTAAACTCCTTATTCCATAAAACGATGCCTGAAAAAGCCACGAGCCTGATCCGCAACCTACGTCGAGTACTTTAGAGCTGGGCTTTAGGCCATATGTCCTCCAGATTTCACAAGGGCCCGGCTTGATCCTGTGAAACAATGCTCCGAGCGGGTTGAACACACCCATCTCGTATTGCGCCCTGCACCGCAGGAAAAAACGTTTGATTTTTCCAGCATTGATTTTCTCGGTCGCGAATGAGTAGTATCCCGCACCGTAGTACTCTTCCAGTGGAAAACTCGATAGTGGTGTAACGAGGACGCAACTTTTGCAACTCTTGCAGAGCCCATACTCGAAAACAGTGCGACGTCCAAACATCATTTCCTTCGCGTGGAAGAGGTCCATTTTTCCTTTGGAGAGGCAATACGGACATTCCATTATCTGATCCTCGATCTTCCGCGGTTGCACCGTTGAGCCTACGAAAAAACCTTAGTTGGGACAGCCGTTGGCCCCGACAAATCCGCGCCAATGCGACCAAGGTGTGACATCGAAGGCCGGGGGGAGCAAAGCAGGCATTGCGACGGTACTCCCGTTCGCCTCCTCCTCCCATGCACTGCCTTGCCACGGACGAAAGGATCTTTCGGTTAGAAGCCGCCCCCGATGGCGCCTGCGGGTCCGACATGCAGTAGCGCCGTGCTGTCCGCGGGGAACCTGAACAGTCGGCTGCATTGGATTGAAGTCCAGCCACGGATCTGCGAGGTGCCGGAGCCCGTGAGCGGCCATCGACTTCAGTCGAAGGTGCCCTACCCCGTCAAGCCTTGGTCAACCCTGCCCGCAAGGAAGCGCACACATTGCCGCCCCATTTACCTCCGCCATGCGAAGACGGGTCGTCGGAAGGGACCCGGGAATGGGCGCAGCATTTGCATTGGTTGCACTGATCGGAGGCGGCGCCTCGGTCGCCCTCGTGGGCTGGCACGGGCTCCTCCTCGGGCTTGTCACGGCGAGCGTCGGCGGCAGCCTCGCCACGCTTCTCGCTGCCCTGCTCGGCATCATGTTGCGCCACTCCGCGGACGAAGGACTGACAGCCACACCCCCCGCGCAGGAGCCGACGGTCGTGGTCTCAAGCGAGGCCAGCGTCGCCGGCTGACTGGGTCGGTCCCGCAATACCGCCCGGACCACCGGCAGCGCTCGACGGGTTTCTCTCGTCCGAGCAGATCTCCTCAGCCTGGCGCGGCTCTCAGATGGAGAGAGCGCCCGATCAGGTCAGGGGCTGAGCCGCCCCAAGGCTCATGCCGAACCGCCTTATCGTTAACGATACGCACTAAATTGCATAGCTACTCTGCGTCTCCTGCATGGTCTTTTGCCTTTGAGCGGCGGCTTGAGCCGGTCCGCTGCTCACCCGGCCTCCCCCTTGCCGGCCGACCCTTGCGGAAACGTGTTGCCGAAATCCAACCCCTTGAAAAACATTCCATTTAGACGCGCCATATCACTCCAAAATTTCCCGCTAAGGTTGAATAATGCCTTCACCATGTGCAACACTCCGGTGACGTCGGCAGTGATAGATCTGACAACGGTCCACCTGCTCGGGCTCATGCTAGACGATTGATTAATCGCAGGTTTCTGACGTTTCGCATCGCACAATATTGCCTTTAAGGTTGTGTCAGTTCAGTCCGGAATGCAGCCTGAGACGGGAGTCCATGAGAGTCTGGATTGAAGCTCAATCGCTGGACAGGACCGCCGAGCCGCGAACGTCCGTGGCGTTCGAGGGCGTCGGCCGGCTGATTCTGGTCGCGGACGCCGCCCTGATCCTGCTGACCGGGATCCTGGTTGGATACGGCTACTACCGCTTCGTGCTGGGCGAGCCGACCGAAATGATCAGGTATCTGGCGATCGGAGCCATGTTCATGGCTTTGTTCATTCCGATCGGCGTGATTCGTGGGCATTACCAGTCCAGCGTCGTTTTCAACCTCACGAACCAGTTGAAGAGCCTCGCCGTGACCTGGGCCGGGATCTCGATGTTCCTGGTCTTCGTGGCCTTCGGCCTCAAGCTCGGCACAAACCTATCACGCGGCGCCGTGTGGAGCTTCGGGCTGGTCGGCTTCGCCATGGTGCTTGGTGACAGGCTCGCCTTCGCCGCGGCGGCGCGGCGCGCCTATGCCCGTGGTCACCTGAGCACGCGCCGAGTGGCGCTGCTGAGCGTCGGCGACGCGGTGCACAAGAGCCTCCGAACCGATCTCGTCCATCACGGCCTGGAAATCGTGCGGCGCGGCCACGTGCTCGCGGCCCCCGGCAGCGAGGACTTCGAGACCGCCATCCGGGACTTTGCGGCCGGACTGCGCGGATCGGACGCGAAGGAAGTCTATCTCCTGGTACGGACCGACGCCATCGCCACGCTGCCCTCCGTGCTCGACCACCTGCGCATCGTACCCTTGCCCATTCGCCTGATCCCCGAGCCGCCCATCGCAGCGCTGGTCGCCCGCTCGTGGAAGGCCATCGGCTCCACGGTCGCGGTGGAGGTGCAGCGCGAGCCGATCGGCCTGTTCGAGCGTGGACTGAAGCGCGCGCTTGATATTGCCGTCGCAGGTACGGCTCTCTGTCTCCTGAGCCCGTTGCTCGTCGCCATCGCCGCGGCGATCAAACTCGACAGCCCAGGCAGCGTGCTGTTCGTGCAATCACGCTGCGGCTTTAATGGCAAGCCGTTCCGGATCCTCAAGTTCCGTAGCATGCGTGTCATCGAGGACGGCGCGGTGGTCGCTCAGGCCACGCCCAACGACTCGCGGGTCACCCGTGTCGGCCGCTTCATCAGGCGCACCAGCCTCGACGAGTTGCCGCAGCTCTTCAACGTGCTCTATGGCGACATGTCGCTCGTTGGCCCGCGCCCCCACGCCATGGCGCACGACACCTACTACGACAACCACATCAATGACTACGCGATGCGCCAGCACGTCAAACCCGGCCTTACCGGATGGGCCCAGGTGAACGGACATCGCGGTCTCACGCCTACCATCGAGAGCATGGCGAAACGGGTCGAGTTTGACCTCTGGTATATCGACAACTGGAGCCTGTGGCTTGACCTGAAGATCCTGTTTCTGACGTTCCGTGAGCTCTTTGGATCCAAGCACGCGTTCTAGGTCGAATCCGGGATCGTTCTGCTTGGCTCGCCGCCCTGCTCGCAGCAGTTCCGACCGGCTGCGTGTCTCGCACCCAGTTGCGCGGGAAAGCCAGCCATCCGAAACGGCCGCTCGTCCCACCAAGCCTGATTTAAGCGGCACTCTCGAACGAGCGCTTGGGCAATTCCTTGAGGCTTCCGGACCTGAGGGCTCTCGATCCGGCATGGAAGCTGGTCAATGCTTCACCGAGGCGGGTCTGGCGATGAAACCCGTGGAACGAGACACTTTCCGTCATGACGCGGTGCGATGCTTTCAACTCACATCCGTTCGCCGCGCACCATCTCCTCGGGCGGCGGAACGTCGAACCTGACGCGGCTTTTTCGTGGAGATTGAACGTTGGCTAGCCGCCGTCTCGGACGCTACGGAAGCGCCAGGACGAGAGAGGATCGCACAGGCCGGCGCCCACGACCCCGCCAAGGGCCTATCGTGGGTCGAAGAAGGGTTTTCCCCAGGATAGATGATACAGGTGGAAGCTCAGCCATAACCGCCCTAAGACGTATCGCAGGACAGCGGGACTCGGATCGGGTCAACGCGGGAGGATGTTGGTCCCATGCCCCTGCTGCCATGGTCGCGCACCGCGGAGCGGCACATTGATTGAACTGTCGGACAGCCGCAGCGTGTCGCCCGATTTCTCGCTGGTCGTCGGAACTCTTGGTCGGGCGGAGCCACTGGCGCGTCTGCTCTCGTCGCTTCGGCAGCAGGGAGATGCGACATTCGAAGTGATCATCGTCGACCAAAACGACGGCCCGGTCCTGGCTCCGGTGCTCGATCAATTCGGCGATCTTGATCTTAAGCGGATCGTCTCCAGCCGTGGGTTGTCGCGCGCCCGCAACGCCGGTCTTGCCCTCGTCCGTGGGCAGGTCATCTGCTTTCCCGATGACGACTGCTGGTACTCGGAGGGTCTTCTGCCCCGAGTTTCGAGATTGTTTGGAGACGAGCGTTCTCTCGACATTGTCAGCGGCCGCACGATTGATCTGGACGGATGTCCTTCGGTCAGTCCCACCGGTCCGCTCGAGACGGAGATCACCCGCTCCAATTTTCTCACCTGCGGCAACTCCAACACGCTCTTCTTTCGCAGATCTGCTGTCGAGCGGATCGGAGAGTTCGACGATCGGCTCGGCGTGGGGTCCGGGACCGCGTTCGGCAGCGGCGAAGAGGCAGACTACCTCCTGCGTGCCTTCGCCGAGGGCTTGACCGCCCGCTATATTCCCAAGCTTCACGTCTTTCACGAGCAGGTGGACGCTGAGATCTCCGAACGGACGATCGATCGCGCCGGCCGCTACGGAGCGGGATTCGGCGCTCTGATGCGAAAGCACCGATTTGGATTCGGGTACTTCGCGTATCGCCAGGCCCGCACGCTGGCGCGGTGCGCACTGTTCGCCGCGCAGGGCGACCTTGATCGCGCTCACTACAAGTGGCGGTGGCTGCGCGGAGTGTCGCAAGGCTATTATGGATGGATCAGGGCATCCTCCCCTGAATCTTAGGTCGATTCCCTGATCCCTATTCGTATTGCCAAGGTCGCTTTTGGTTGGCGAAATGGATGTGCAAATAGTACACCTACAACATGCTGCAGGGCGCCGGAGCGCCCTGCGTTCTTGGCGACCCCATCGGTCGCGGTGGGCCAGGCGCACGGCGCGGCCTCGGACCAGTTGGGCTCGCCGATCGGCACGAAAGGACATATCCCAGATGGAATTCGCCAGGACGATCGCGAGGGCCGTTGTTCCACGGCAAGTTTGGGAGTTCATGCGGTCTCGGCGCGCGGCGTGGTCCGTCCGCACCTTTCGCAGCTTCGTGCGGAAAGTTCAGATAGGATCACGATCCTATTCGATCCGGATCGCGGACCCTGTCGGCGAAGAATGGTATCGGGATCAACCGCTGTTTCCCGAGTTGGTCGCTGCAAGTGCTCTGAGACTGCCACCTGACGGCCTCGTGTTCGATCTCGGCGCACACCAATCTGTGTTCGCGATGCTGCTGGTGGACGAGGTGGTACCGGCAGGCAGGGTGGTGGCGGTTGAGGCAAGCGACCACAATTACAAGGTCGGGCTCGAAAATCTTCGTCTCAATGGCAAATCCCAGGTTGAATTGCTGCATGCATTGGTGGGCGACAAGGAAGGGGTCGAAACGATCTCTTCGACCCTGAACGTGGTGCACTCGACAGATCGCGGCGAGGGGTTCGGCGGGTCGCAGGTCCGCGCCGTGACGATTGACGGTCTCGTCAAGCAATACGGCCGGCCCGATCTCATCTTCATGGATATCGAAGGCTTCGAATTCGTAGCTCTGCAGAGCAAACCCACGGCGCTCCAGCTCGGAGTATCGTGGGTAATCGAACTGCACGGCGACGACATGCTGGAGCCCCATGGCGGATCAAACCAGGCCTTCGCTCAGTTGTTCCTTGAGACAGGTTACACGATTCAGTTGATTGATAGCGGTGGACGGATCACGACCCTGCAGACCATTCAAGACTTGCCGCCTAGTCGTTGCCATATCCTCGCCATTCCGACCAAGCCGTTGGCGCACTGAGGTCTGGACAGAGCGTAGCGGGGGCGACCTTATCAGGCGCTCCCCGCCCCGCCTCAGATTCCGAAGGGTCCAGGGCCGAGTTCGCCCCTCAATCCGTCCGAGATTGCGCGAGCCATCAAGCGCAATCTAGCGCCAAGCCTTCGGGGCCCGAACTTGACCAGCGACACCGCACTCAACCCGACGAACACGACCGCCAGGTTCAGAAAGTAAAGAGGCGGCGAACTCGCCTGGTTCCTTTCAAGAAAAGTCTGGTTCCTCACCGCGAAGTAGACCAAACGATCGGGCGACGCTGGATTGAACATCATCAGTGCGCCGGGCGTCGTGACGCTCCAGGATTCATCGATGTCCTGGATCTGGCTCGTAGCGCAGAGATAAATCCTGCAACCATTCGTCCGGAGCCTCGATGTGTATTCGTAATCGTCGAGATACATGAAAAATCGTACATCTGGAAGGCCGAAGCGCTCGACGTGAGTACTCTGCAGGAGCAGCCCACCGTAGGGAGCGACGTCTATCTCTACGCATGGGAATCTGAATGCGTCCTGCGACGACGCGGACCCGCCCGATGTGAAGCGGCTGGTCACCTTGGCCGGTATATTGGCCACACTGAGGCCCTGGAACGAATTTCGATCGAACGCGACGGGCGTGCCCTGACGAACCGCCCGATCGTAGCGGTACCGGTCTGGCCGGAGACTCAGGAAGAGCGCGTCTTCCGGTTCTCCTAGCATCGAGAAGGCGGCCAGCAACCGATCGAGAGCACGCACCTGCGGTCGATTGTCGTCGTCGAGCAGCCAAATGAATCGAGTGCCCTCCTCCAAAGCGGCCCGAAGAGCCTCGCTAAATCCACCTGCCGAACCCTCGTTCTTTGGAAGCCGAACGACGCGCACCTTGGCAGCGTGGGGGCTGCGAGCAACTGCGTCGGCGACGCTATAGGCCGAGCCATTGTCCACGACGAGGATGGATCGAATCAAAGGTGAATGAGTGGCAAGTTCGTCAAGCACTCTGGACAGCAAGTGCCAACGTGATCCATATGTAACTGTCGCTACGCAGACAGATAGGTCCGACACTTCGAATGACGCGTGCAGCAGTCCACCGTTCCCAGCTTGAGCGGGCATAGTTGTCTGGCTGAGTTTATTCTGCATTTTATTGCCTGCTGAGTCGCTTGTCCGGCATGTGCTTTTGCCATCCCGCTGGTTTTGCATATACGCCATTCATGCGTTTGGTCGTCAGCGGCCTGAGAAGCCTGGACCGAGGGCTTGGCGGGCGGCGGTATTCGATTGTTGAAAGGACCGGAGTTTTCTCGTCGAGCGACACGTTGGATCTCCGCCCTTCGGCTCAACCCCGACGGCTCGGGCGCCGCCCAACACGCCTGCTGCCAAGTCCTTGGCCAACCCCTTTGGCGTGAAGGTGAAGCTCCCCTCTGAGCTGTAACCATTCCGACCGATGAGGTCGCGTAAGGCGCCAAGCCGACGAGACAGCGTAGGCTCCGCGTATAGTGCGGCCCTGAGCCGGTACAGTTCGGCAAGTTCGTCGTACAACTCCTTCGCGCCGGGCGGTACGAGGAACAAGCCCTCGCTGTCGAGGGCTTCCAAGATCAGAGACCGGGCGGAGGCGGCCTCGGCGCACCGAGCATAGATTCGCGACCGGTCCTCGCACCAGGCGCGGATGCGATCTGCGATACCGTATGGCTTCACCCAGCCCGCAGCGTTTCCGCCATGCTGCCGATAGTGTGCCAAGGGCTCCGGGCAGTATGCGACGCGCCCCAAGTTGGACGCGAGAAAGTAAAACCATTGGTCGTGAGCCATGCGCGAGTTCTCCCGGTCGGGGTCGATCGACCAGGACCAGAAGCGCGACCCCTTGCAGAGTTCGCTGCGCATGACTTGCGTAAAGCCATGGGAGATCTGCCAAGGGTCCTCGGATAGTGGCTCAGTCAGGTCCGCGAACTGCCCCGTCTGGTGCAGGCGACCTACCAGTGCCCCGTTGGGCGCCATGATGTGAGCGTCGTGGTGGGCGAGGAGAACCGAGGGGTCGTCAAAATGGCCAACGGTGCGGGACAGCTTTTCCGGCAACCAAATGTCATCCTGATCGCTGAACGCCACGAGGCCAGGGTCAGCCATCGCGGCTGCCCGAATGAAGTTCTCGCGAAAGCCAAGTCGCTCCTCGTTGCGATGGATCCGGACTGCGAAAGGCGCATCTTCCGTCTCTCTCGCAACCAGATCGAGAGTTTCGTCGTTCGATCCGTCGTCTGAGACAATCAATTCATGAAGCGGGTAAGTCTGCTGTCGGATGCTCCTGACCTGTTCGGTGACGAATTGGGCCCCGTTGAAGGTGCACATGACGACGGTAACGCGGTGGGGCGCAGGTATCAGGTCCATCTTGGGCGGCGTGTCTCCGGTCACGACTTGGCACGCCGGATCGCAGACGTGACAAGCCGCCGAGCGAACGGATCGTAAACGATGCCGGCGATCACGTAGAAGAGGATGATGGTGAGCGCCGCAGCGGCAATCAGATACGTGAACTGTGTGCCCAGCGTCGAAGCCAGAACGGCACCAATCATTCCCGCAAGAGGAATGCAGAGGCGGACGAGTAGCGACGCACTGAACCTGGCGGCTGCCGCCAGCATGAGGGCATCAACGCCAACCCGGATCGACCAGGCGGCTGCCGCACCTGCCGTTCCGAACCTTTCGGTCAGGATCAAGAGCAGGCCCACATAGGGCAGTGCCTGAGCGAGATGGAACTTTGCGGGTACATCAGGACGTCCTTGCCCTTGGAGCAGTCCGTAGGGAATGAATGCGAGGCCGTTGATCCACGCTCCGAAAAGCAGAATCTTGCCTGTCAGCGCCGCGTTCGCGCTGAACGCAGGGCCGATCCAGACGGCCAGGAAGGGCTCGATCAGCACGATACCGAGCGCGCAGCAACTCCCATAGCCAAATCCCAGGGTCAGCAAGCTGTTCTCGGCCAAGCTCCGCGCGTCCTCGAGTTTATGGCTCGACATACGCGGAAATAGAGTGCGCGAAAGCGATGCGGCGAGAATTTGAGTCCGAAGAACCAGATTCATCGGAACCGCATAATAGGCCACGGGCGCAGCCCCTAGAAGTCGCGCGATGACGAGTTGGTCGAGCGAAGAAAGAATGGGCGCCAGAAATCCGGAAACACTGACCCAGCCCCCGTAGTGCATCAGTTCCTTTACCCGCGCCCAAGACAGGCGGCCGGGATGGAGCGTTTCTTCGCGCGCCAACATCGCGACGACGAGAGCCAAGATGGCGATACCTCTGGAAACGGCCGCAACAGGTATGACGACGGAAAGGGTGGGAGCGACGAGCATTGCCGCCAGCAAAGGGGCAATTTGCCCCAGCATCGCTCCGAGCGTGCTGATCAGGTTGGAGCGGACGAAATGCTCACGGGACTCGAGGGCCCCGAGCGCTACACCATTGATCAGGGCCAGTGGAAGCAGCAGCGCAATCCAAGGCATTGCGCCGGTCGTCTCGTTCCGCAGACTCGGCGTCAGTTCGATTGCACGGTCCAGTAGCGCAGCCCCGAAAAGGAAGAGGCAAAGCGCTCCCAGTCCCCCCACGACAGCGTTGATCGTGAGGGACGTCGTCAGTATCTCGGCGCGCGCAGCACCATTGCCCTGCACCTTGGCGAGAGCATTAGAAGCCGCTCGCGACAGGCCCAGGTCAAGGAACCCGAAATAGCCCAGTAACACCCAAACGATTGAAAGCACGCCGTACCGTTCAGCGCCAATCAGGTGGATATAGGCAGGAACCGTCACGAGCGCGACGAGCACAGGAACCAGCGCGCCGCCGAGATTCACGATGAAGTTGGTAGAAATTCGATTGCTGTAATCCGACATGCGTCTCGCCAGGCTGGCAGTTGCTCAAAGGCCGCACCACTCGGAGCGCGCGCCCGTCTTGGACACGAACCTATGTCACGGTCGGGAACGTATGCAGCTGCCAAGCATGGAGTTCCATGCTGATGAAGATTTGGAGCGCATTCCTTGAAGTACGGCCATTGTACTCGTTTGATCAACCTTGCCGTGGGAACTCGTCACCATTGCTGACCTCATGGTTCTGGAACAGACGATCTTCGCTTGACCTTGCGCCGCCTGGCCGCCTGGCCGCCTGGCGAGTGCCCCGCGCCGAACATGGTCAGGTGTGGGCAAGCTAACACGTTCCCCAATCGCGGAACGTTGCTGCTTAAGCACGGAGCTGGTCCTTCATGGGACGATCGGGCAGGCGAGACGTGTGGAATGGAGATGTCATCTGCAGGGTCTGCCGGGCTGTTCGATACGCCGAGTGCTGGCGAAGGCGCAGCGCGGCGCGCTCGTTGACGTATCCCAGGCCAAACCAGAGCAGGGCTGCTGTCTTGACCGAGAAGGCAGCATTGCTGACCAGAAGGCTCAGAGCCCAGTAGAGACACAGCGAATTCAGATAGATGCGGGACGCACGGTCCTCGGCCTCGGCGCAAAACACGACGGTGAACCAGATGGCCGCTACTCCAATGATCGAATGGGTCACGACGAAGTAGGCCAGCCCGCTGTCAAATGTCTTGCCGATGTCACCCGCGTAAAAGCCGAGCAGACGAGCCACGTCGAAGTCCGAAATCAAGTTCACGGAATAGACGATGCGCCCGGTGAAGTCGTCTCCTGTATAGACGAGGTCGAGGCCAATGACCGCGGCGAAGGCCAACCCGACCGTGAGCGGCAGGATCGCGGCGGTGGCGACACGGGGCAGGAATGGATGCGCAGCCATGATCAGGAGGATCAGCCCACATTGCAGCGTCGCCTGGCGCCCGTCGCAGCCCACGAGGAGCAAGAACGACGTGAACGCCATGTAGGCCAATGCGGGGACGGAGAAGTCCCGCCACAGGGCCGCGACCAGGGCGACCATGATGACGACGTAGTTGCCGAGGGAGACAGGCTCCAGGAACACCGAGGAGAGGCGGTGGATGTCGAGGGACTTGAACAGGAAGCGGTCGCCCGGCCGGAACGAACTTACGAAGAGGCCTGTATCCTTCATCCAGAAGCTGTCTTCCGAGAAGCCTCGTGTGTTCACATAGTATTTGGTCACGTTGAAGACCGTCCCGAACGTGCCGGGCATGGCGCCTTCGAAGATCATGATGAGCAGAACGATGGTCTGCATGACGATGAGGAAGCGGACGAGATTGAGCCGCGCCGCCGTCATGCCCAGCATCACGAAGATCGGGATGATCGCGACGTCGCGCAGGAGCTTGGGATCGAGGTCCTGCTTAGCCACGGACAGCACCAGGAACTGCAGTGTCAGGGCGCCGAGCAGCAGAGCCCATGGCAGCATCGAGCGGCTCCAGTGGCGCGCGACGACGAAGCACGCCCCCGCAGTGACGAGAAACTCGCAGGCGATCACGAGCCCCTTGCCGACGGAGACCCCGTGCGCATTGACGAAGGCCAGCATGGCATTGAACAGGGTCGCCGCCATGACCAGCAGCAGCGGCGGCGAAAGCAGGCTGTTCCCCTCGAACGGGCGCCGGCCGGGCTTGGCGGAGTGGCGCTCGATCCTCATCGATCCGCCTCCGGAATACCGGCGCGCTTCTGAGCCAGCACGGCCGCGAAGAACGTGCCCATCTCCACAGTGTAGCGGCGCGCGAGCCGGCGCGGCTCCTGGCCAAGGCGAAAGAGCCATTCCAGACGCAGGCGCTGCACCCAGCGGGGGGCGCGGCGCACCGTCCCCGCCATGAAGTCGAAGAGCGCGCCGACACCCACGAAAAGGTTCGCGCGCAGTTGCGGGGCGTATTCGCGGATCCAGTGCTCCTGCCCTGGATTTCCGAGCGCGACGAGCACGACATTGGCCCCGCTCGCATTGATCTGCCGGACCAGCGCCGAGGGATCGGCCTTCCAGCCATAGCCGTCGGCATGGCCGACCACCGCTATGCCGCAGCGCTGCGCGAAAGCCGTGGCGGCCTTGGCGACCACCTCCGGCCGGGCGCCGAAAAGGAAGACGCGCGCCTCGGACCCGGCGGCTGCCAGCAGCGCAGGGGTGAAGTCGGTGCCGTTCAGGTTCGCCGGGAAAGGCGCGCCATAGAGCCAGCGCGAGGCGATGTCGAGCCCGATGCCGTCGTTGAGCACGAGGAATCCGTCGAGCAGGTGCGGCGCCGATGCGGCCGAGCGTGCGAGGTTAAGGAGGTTCGTGTTCGCGTAGCTCAGCAGCAAAGGCGGTCCGTCCGTGATGCGGGGAAGGATGGCGGACATCGCCGAGGCCCGGTCCGCCACGGCGACGGGCACGCCAAGGATGTCGCGGACCGGAAAGGCGTGCTCAGCTAACGAGCGCACGTCGGTAGCTTTCATCGACGACCTCGAGCAGGGAATCCCACGAATGCGTCCTCGCGAAGGCGGCGGCCCGCTGGCGCGCCTCAGGCGAGTCGCCCTCGCCGTGCCTCCACGCGAGAAAGGTCTCGGCCGCGGCTGCCGGCTCCGTGAAATCGGTCAGGAGCCCGCAGCCAGACAGGTCCACCGTCTCCTGGAAGGCGTCGTTGGCTTGGACCACAGGCAGGAGCCCTACCGACATGCCCTCGACCACCGAAAGACCGTAACCCTCATAGCGTGACGCGGACACGACGTAGCCGCAGCGCGACGCCAGCCGGGCGAGATCCCCTGCAGCGAGAAACCCATGCGCGTGGACGAGGTCCGTTACGCCACGGGCGAGGATCCTCTCATTGACCTTCGGCCAGAGGCCCTCGGTATCGGTCCCGACGATGTGGAGCCCGATGGGGGAGCCGCGGTCGCGGAGCTCTGCGACCATGTCCACGAGGAGTTCCACCCGCTTGTTGGCGGAGACGCGCCCGACGTAGAGGAAGTCGCCGCCGGAAGCCATGCCCCCAGCATAGGGCACAATGGGGTTGCGCAGCAGCGTGCTGGCGATGCCGACCTTGGCGAGCCGCGCCCGGTCGGCCCCGCTCACCGCGAAGATCTCGCGGGCGCGCGGCAGCGTCACGCGGGAAATGCTGCGCAGATAGGCTTCCTTGATGAGCAGCAGGTCCTCGGTGTGGAAGAACAGCCCGTGCGTCGTAAGCACGAAGGGCGGCAGGCGGAACGGCGCCAGAAGAGCGAGCACGTCTACGATCTGGTCCGTCGCGTGCACGTGGAGGATGTCGAAACGGCGGAGCAGGCTTGGTTCGAGCCGCGGCACGAACAGCTTGCGCCGGCCAGCAAAGGGCATGCGGTAGACCTGTACGCCGCCGACCTTCTCCTCGCGCGGAAGCCTGCCGGGAACGTCGAAGAGCCGATCGAGCGTGAGCACGGCCACGTCGTGCCGCGCGGACTGGCGCTGCGCGAGTTCGGCGACATAGGTCTCCAAGCCGCCGACCGAAGGCGCGTACTGGCGCACGACGTGCAGCACCTTGAGCCGGGCCTTGCCGGTCGGCCGGGCCTGCGGGTCCGCATGTGCGGCCGCAAGAGAGGTGGCTGCGCTCATTCTCATCCCATCTGCTGGCGCGACCTTCCGGGTACGGATTTCGGCCGGGCACCTGTGTCATGCGAGACCTCCCGGCTGCCGTCAGCCGCACGCTGCGCTTTCAGGGCCAGCCGAGGACCGCGACGGCAATCGCGCTCGGGTCTCTATCAATCCTGGTAGTACTTGGCGAACTCGGCATAGCCGTAGAACGCGTAGCGGCCCGATTTCGGAATCTTCTCTTCGTCGACGAGACTCAGCACGACGCCGGCCACCGTTCGCTGGTCCGGCAGCGTGCGCAGCGCGTTGACGACCGCGTCCCGCGAGGTCGCGCCCCACTTGGCGACGAAGACGACCGCCTGGGCCATCTGCGCCACGATCACCCCGTCGACCACGGGGCCGAGCGGCGGCGTATCGATCACGATGAGGTCGAAGTGCCGGACAAGGCCCTCCAGGAGCATGCGCATGGCTTCCGATCCGAGCACGGCAGGCGGATTCAGCGTGCGTTCACCGGCGCTGAGGATCTGCAGCCCGGAGCGGGGCTCGCTCGTCAAGGCCTCGCTGATGCGCGCCGTCCCGGCGAGCAGGTCTGTGAGCCCGGGGCGTCTCGCCGCGTCGAAGCTCTCGGTGATGGCGGGGCGGCGCAGGTCGGCGTCGATCAGCAGCACGCGCTGGCCGCTGTCGGCGGCGGAGAGCGCCATGCTGAGCGCCACCGTCGACTTGCCCTCCTGCGGCATGGTCGATGTGACTTGCACGATCCGGGGTGGATCCTTGCCACCATGCAGGTTGACGGCATTGCGCAGACTGCGGATCGCCTCGCTGTAACGCGAAAGCGGCTTGTCGAGCACGAGGAACGCCGGCGGATGGTCCTTTGACACACGGTCGGGCGGTAGTTTTGCGAGGCAGGCCAGCACCGGCAGGTCCAGCACCTCCTCGACCTGGCGCGGGCTGGTGAAGCCGTTGTTCAGCAACTCGAGCGCCACAGCGGCGGCGAGGCCGCCGCCCAGGCCGAGGAACAGACCCAGCAGGAGAGCGACCCCCTTGCGCGGATAGGAGGGCGAACGCGGCGGAACCGCCTGGTTCAGGATGCGGGCCTCGAGCGGCGTGAAGCCGGTCTGCTCCTCCAGCATCTTGGCGCGGCTCAGAAAATCCTCGTACAGGGTCTTGTTCGCAGCGGCGGTCCGCTCGAGTTCTCTGAGCTTGACCGAAATCTGATCGTCCACACCGGTCTGGCCGGTCACCAGTCGCAACTGGTCCTCAACGGCTTTCTGGCGGGCAATTGCGACGTCGTAGTCGTTCTTCAGGACCTGCAGGATGCGTCCCGTCTCAGCCGCAATGGCGGATTCGACGTCGCGGCGTTCGGCCCGGACGTTCACCACGAGAGGATGCTGGGGCCCGTAGCGTGCGACGAGGTCGGCCTCCTTCCGGGTGATCTCCGCCTGTTGCGATCGCATGCTGGCAATCACGCCGGAGCGCAGCACGTCCGGAATCACCTGGGCGTTGCCCTTGTTCAGGCGCACCTGCTCAGCCTGCTGATACTTCGCCAGCTTCTCGGCGGTCTCGGCCTTGGCCGCCACCAGGCGCGCATTGAGATCGCCGAGTTGCTGCTCGGTGATCGTCGGGCCCGTCTTGCCGGTGGCGATCAGGTTGTTTGCGGCCCGGAACTTGGCGACGGCTTCCTCGGACGCTTCCAGTTGCCCACGCAGGCTGTCGAGGCTCTCGCGCAGCCAGTTGCCGCCGTTGCGCGCCGCCTCGACGCGGGAGGCGATCTGCTCCTGCATGTAAGCGAGCGCCACGGCGTTCGAGATCCGCGCGGCCTTTCGCGGGTTCTCGGAGATAGCCGTGATCAGGATGGCCGACGACTTTCCGGAGCGGCTGGCCGAGACATAGCCGCGAAGAATCCGCGCCGTCGCCGTGACGGGATCATAGGCCTCGGTCTTGGCGGAGCCCTTGTCCGTCTCGGCCGGGAAAAACGCAGCGATTCTATTCATCGCGTTCGCGATGAGATTGCCCAGCCAGGACGGCTTTCCCGGGCCGAACTCGGGGTCATCCACGAGTTTCTCTTGCTCGACGACCCGGCGCAGCACGGCGACCGACTCGATGAGCACCATCTGGTTCTCGAGGTCGGCAGGGTCCACGCCGTTCGGATCGGCGACGGGCGAATCCTTGCTGAGGATCCGGTTCAGAACCCGGTCGGGTCGGGGCTGCACCAGCATCTCGGTGGACGCGGAGTAGAGTGGCACCCGGGTCTGGACATAGGCATAGGCCAAGGCCAGGACGAGAATGCCGCAGAGCGAAATGAGCTTCCACCGCCGGCGGAAGAAATCGAGAATCTGGAACAGGTCGACGCCTGTCACGGCATCTTGCGTCGGTGGGGCTGGAACGCGAGCAATGTTGGCCAGGATGTCCCTGCGTTCCAGACGCATCTAGTCGAACTCCCGAAAGATCCCGTCGGTCTGCGTCCTGCGCCAGGGCATTGCCTCTCGGGGCACGGCAGAAAAGATATTACACCAGCTTGAACGAAGTGTAACGCTACGCAATTGTGCGTTGCAAAATGCGCCGCTTTTGGGGCCGACTGACGGTTAAGTCCAAAAGAGCGCCGATCGAATCGCCCCGGCCGACGAAAAACTCAGAACCGGCCGGAGGCGCCGAGCGTAATCAGGTTACGGTCATAGCCTCCGTAACCTAGGCTGTAGCTGACCCGCGTGAACGTATAGCCCGCATTCACGCCGAGATGGCTGGTAAACATATAGTTAACCTGCGCGCCTGCTGTCCAAGTTTGCTGTTGAAGGGCGGTTTGGCCAAAGCTGGACTCCGAGTAGGAGAGGCTCGCCGTCGACGTCATGGTCCGGCTGAACTCGTAGGTCGCAGAGAGCGATGCGACGGTCGAGCGGGCGGTGCTGCCCTGGAACGCCACGCCGGAAGTGAGTCCATAGCTCTGGGACAGGCTGGCCCTGAACGTCAGGTCTCGCGTCGGGTACCAGGACACGGCGCCGCCGAAGGTAGGGCCTGACGACGACTGGCCCGTCAGATCGACCCTTTGTGTCTGGTAGCCGCCGAAGATGTCGCCCCTGAACAGCCCGATCCTGTCGCTGCGGAGGCCGCCCACGATGGAATAACCCTGCGCGTTCAAGGCCGAGTTCTGGAAGGTCTGCCAATTGTAGCTCGGCTGGATGTAGGCCTGGATCAGCGGGGTCACCGCGTAGCCGAACCGGCCCGTCACGGTGGTGTTGGTGCCGTCCAGGCCGCGGGCGGAGAAGCGGTTCCCCGCCGTGTCGGAGAAGCTCTGATATTGCTGCGCCACGATGCTGGCGCCACCGCCGATGGAAAAGCGGTCGAACGACTTCTCGACGGAGCCGGAAAAATATTCCTCGTTGTAGTAGGACGGCTCGAGCTGGATTTTGGGGTCGATCGCCTGGAATGGCGCGAGGTTCTGGTTGCGGCTGACGTGGCCCTGAAGGAATACGATCAGGTCGCGCTGGACCTCGTAGACATGGCTCATCGCCAAGGCGCCGGTATTGACGTTGGCGTTGCTGTTGTTGGTGTAGAGTTGGCTGTTCCAGTTGCCGGTCACGGTGGTCGAGTGCACGCCCACGTCGCGCCGCAAGGTGAAGTTCGGCGCGATGTTGAAACCAACGTCCGAAACCTTGTTGAAGCGGGAGGAGTAGAGATTGTCGTTGTAGACGCCGCCGGCGATGAGGTTGCCGTTGAAGAGCACGTCTCCAATGGTGACCGAACCGTCGTCCCGCGTCGCCTTTCCGGTCGATGGCTTGCGGCCGGCGCTCGGGTTGGCGTCGATGGGCGCGGTCGACGTCACGAAGATCTGGTCGGCTCGAGCGACTGTCGGCGACAGCGCCGCCGCCACGGCGGGCAGGGCTGCCCCGACCAGGGCAGCGCGGCCAACCTTGCCCCGCAGCTTCGAATCCCTTGAACGCAACTGCACGTCTCTCCCGGCCAGGATTCGGTCCCCTTCGGCAGCGCCTCCTGCTGCCGCTCGTCTCGACCGTCCGATCTCCGCGATCCGGCCACAGCAATAACAGGCGACCTCCGGTATGCTAAGCCCGATTCCAAAATTTAGAGTTGAAGTTGCGCAGAAAATCGCTCCTGCGTGCAGCGATGTGACAGCCCGGCACGCGGGTCAGAAATATCGTTCGGGAACCTTGATCACGTCGCCCGGATAGACCGGAATCGTTGGCCCGAAGGGCACTTCCTGGAAAGAACCCTGCCCATTTCTTTGGATATAGACCTTGCTTCGGCTGGCGCGATAGGTATTGCCTCCCGCAACCGCGATGGCGCTCATGATGTTCAGGCCCGCGCGATAGGGATATTCGCCAGGCTTTTCGACCTCGCCGAGGATGTAGAAGGGCCGCGACGACGTAACCTCGACCGTGACCCGCGGGTTTTTCAGAAAGCCGCCGCTGAGCTTGCCGGACAGGCGCCTCTCGAGTTCGACCTTGGAGAGGCCGGCTGCCTGCACCGATCCGGCGAGCGGCATGGACACGAAGCCATTGGAGTCGATCTCGTATTCGCCGGTGAGTTGCTCCTCGCCGAACACCGTGATCTTGAGCTTGTCGCCGGCAGCCAGCTTGATTTCCACTGGCGCGGCCGGTGCCTCGGTGGAGGCCTGCAGCACTGGATCTGTCGTGTCGCACGCCGCCAGGGCGAGCGTTGCGGCCAGCGCGCCGAGGAATAACCGGCGATCTGCCCGCGGGGGCCTCGTGGTCTCAGTCATGCACCTTCCAGACGAATGACGACGCGCTCAGGATACACGGACATGCTCTATGCGCGCCAAAATTGTCCACTCAGAGTCAATTTTTACGCGTTCGCGCAACGCTCGTGTTTCCTCATGGTGAATGCTCACCCCGGGAGGGCGGCACATAAGGCCCCGGGACGACTTCTCCGGTCAAGGGCGCGTCTGCGCTGCACGCCGACCTGATGCGCATTTGCGACGGCCGGCGGCAGCTCGGCGCCAGTCCGGGCCGGCTAAACCCGCGACGGGCTCCAGTTTCGCGGCACGCATGTCGCAAAACACGGGTTTGCGCCTGCGCTTGGTTAGTTTTGTTCTAACGCAATACTGTGAAGCATTTAAACCGACTTAAATTACTTCCAAAGGTGATCTGCAAGGATCTCGCCGTCAGTTGCGTGAATGCACATGCTGAGGGGGACGAGATGGCGAGATCAAGAACGAAGGCCACGATCACGACCACCGGCAGCACGAGCAAGACAGCCGCAGCCACCGCCACCCCGGCCCCTTCGCTGCTGCGCCTCGACGCCGCAACGGATTCTGGCGCGCTCGGCGACAACGTGACCAATGCGGCGAAGGTCGGGATCCAGGGCTACGCGACCGCAGGCTCGATCGTCACGATCACCTATGTTTCGTCAACGGGCGCCACGGGAACGCTGAAGACCAAGGCCAACGCGAGCGGGTTCTACTCGGTTTCGGCCCCGTCAGCCGAGGGCGTCTACACCCTCACCGCTAGCGCGGCGAAGAACGGGAGCACGTCGGCTGCGACGGCGCCGCTCGTGGTGACCATAGACAGGACGGTCGCCGCCCCGGTGATCGACGCGCCTGCGACGTCCGTCTCAAATGCCGCCACCGTCCAGCTCACGGGAACGGCCGAGAAGAACAGCACCATCACGGTCTACGTCGACGGCTCGACCGTCGCGGCCGCGACGATCACGGCCAACGCCTACGGTGCCTGGTCCGTCTCCCTTGCCGGTCTGGCCGACGGGCTGCGCCAGTTCAAGGCCAAGGCCGTCGATGTCGCCGGCAACGTCAGCGCGCTTTCGTCCGCGGTGTCGCTCACGCTGGACCATGTCGCGCCCAAGGCGCCCCAGATCACGCCCTTCACGGCCGCCACAATCGACACACAGCCGACCGTGAACGGCACAGCCGAGGCGAACGCAAACGTCACGCTTTACGTGGATGGGGGCGCGACGCCGGTCGGCGCCATCCAGGCCGACGGGGCGGGCCGCTGGTCGATCCGGTCGGGCGCCACGCTGTCGCTCGCCGACCACGTGTTCACCGCGAAGGCGACCGACGCCGCCGGAAACGCGAGCGGCCTCTCGGCGGGCGCGGCGCTGAAGATCAGCGCGGCCACCCCGAGCCCTCCCGCGGCCCCGGCACCCACGCCGCCAGCGACGCCCACGCCGGCTCCGACAATCCAGGCTCCTGCTGCGCTGACCAACGACAATACGCCCACCCTGTCCGGCACCGCCGCTGTAGGCAGCACGGTCACGCTGTTCCTGGACGGCACGACCAAGGTGCTCGGCGCCGCAACCGCGTCGGGAACGGGCGCCTGGAGCTTCACGCCACTGGCGAGCATCACGGAGGGCGGCCACAGCATCGTCGCCAGCGCGAGCAGTACCTCCGGCGGCACGAGCGGGCTCTCGAACACGGTATCCTTCACCATCGACAGCGTGGCCCCCGGCGGGCCGGTGATCACGGCGTTCAAGTCCGCCTTTCTCAACACGGCGACGCCGACGGTCTCCGGAACGACCGAGGCCAATGCCCTCGTCTCCCTTTATGTCGACGGTCTCGCGGCGGCGGTCGGCACGACCACGGCGAATGCGGCGGGGGCCTGGAGCATCGCTGCCGGGTCCGGCCTGTCGGACGGCCTGCACACGTTCACGGCCATCGCGACCGACTCGGCCGGCAATGCCAGCGTGCTCTCCAGTGGCGCGCAGGTCACGATCGACACCAAGGCTCCCGCGCAGCCCTCGCTCGCGGCCTTCCCGTCGTCGCCGACGAACGACGCGACACCCCTGTTCCAGGGCACGGCGGAGGCCAATGCCAGCGTTTCCGTCATCATGGACGGCGGCGCGAACCCGATCGCCCTGATCAAGGCGAATGCCGCCGGCGTCTGGAGCTTCGACACCGTCTTCGTCCCCGACGGCGCCCACAGCTTCAAGGTCTTCGCGACGGATGCTGCAGGCAATGTCTCGGTGGCCTCAGCGACCCAATCCCTGACGGTCGACACCACGCCGCCGGCAGCGCGCGTCAGCGGGCTCACCGTGGCGGGCGACAACGTGATCAGCACGGCGGAGGGTTCCGCCGCCACGCTGCACCTCACGGGCAACCTCTCCCAGGGACTGGCCGCGGGCGACACGCTCAGCGTGACGATTCAGGGCGTCACCAGCGTGGTGCCGCTCGCCAATGTCTCGGGCACGAGCTTCTTCCTCGACGTCGCCAAGCCGAGCGCCGGATGGGCGGCGGGTACGGTGAGCGCCCATGTCGAGGACGCCGCGCACAATTCCTCCGCGACGGCGACGCAGTCCTTCAGCCTCGCAGCGGCAGCGCCGCCGGCAAGCTCGGGCTACCTGCTGGGCATCAACATTGCCGGCGGCGAGTTCGGCCAGATCGGCGGCGGCCCCTCTGGCTACAACTACATCTATCCGTCGCACAGCGAGATCGACTACTACGGCGCCAAAGGTCTCGACGTGATCCGCGTTCCGTTCCTCTGGGAGCGCGTGCAGAAATCCATGTATGGCGGGCTCGACACGACGGAGATGGCGCTCCTCGACGACGTCGTGAACTATGCGACCTCGAAAGGCCTGAAGGTCGTCATGGACGTCCACAATTACGGGTACGGCTTCGGCAACCTGGTCGGTTCGAACGCCACGCCGGACGCCGCCTTCGCCGATTTCTGGGGCAAGTTCGGCGGCCACTATGCCCAGAACACCTCGGTGATGTTCGGCCTGATGAACGAGCCGAATGCGCAGAGCGCGACGACGTGGCTCGCTTCCGCCAACGCCGCCATCGACTCGATCCGCAAGGCGGGAGCCACCAACGAGATTCTCGTTCCCGGCAGCTACTGGGACGGCGCATGGAGCTGGACGACGACCGACAACGCGGCCGTGGTCGGGACGGGGGTCAAGGACCCACTGAAGAACTTTGCGTTCGAAGTCCACCAGTACCTCGACATCGACGGGTCCGGCACGCATGCGAACGTGGTTTCCGATACCGTGGGCGTGGAGCGCCTGACCGCCATCACGCAGTGGGCGCAGAGCACCGGCAACAAGCTCTTCCTGGGCGAGTTCGGGGTGGCCAGCGACAGCACGAGCCTGACCGCGCTCGACAAGATGCTGACCTACATGGGGCAGCATACAGACGTCTGGCAGGGCGGCACCTATTGGGCCGGTGGCGCGTGGTGGGGCGACTACATGTACTCGGCGGAACCCGCCAACGGGGTCGACAAGCCGCAGCTCACCATCCTGCAGCAGCACGCGAACCAGGTCATCTGATCCGGCGCGTGCGGATCTTCCGAGGAGCGTCCCGGCGGAGCAGCCCACCCGCGCCCTCGGGAAGGGCTGGATTGCTTCGATCGCAAGGCGGGACGGAGACAGGGAACGCTAGAACCGCACGTAGTCCAGCAGCACCGCCATCTGGGGCTTGTCCACGCCGTCTTTGGGCTGGACCGAATACATGTAGTCACCCCACCACGGCCCTGCCGCCCAGTATGTCCAACCCAACCAGACGTCAGGGCTCGCCTTCATGGCCTCCAGGAGCGCCCGGCCCTCGGCATGAGCGGCGGGGTTGTCGGCCCAGCCGAATTCGCCCAGCACCGCGCGCGCCTTCTGCGTGCGGCACCACGCGATGAAGGAGGTCAGCCGCGTGGAGCCCGCGCCCGGCACGGCCTCGGGGTGCGTGCCGGAATTGTCCGTGTCGAGATACTGGTGGACCTCATAGGCGTAGTTGGCGCCGGGGTCCTTCACGCCAAGCATCACAATGCCATTCGGGGTGCCGGTCCAGCTATGCGCGCCATCCCAGTACGAGCCGGGTACCAGGATGAGCTGGCGAGCGCCGACGCCGCGAATCGCAGCGATCGCCTGATTCGCACCGACGAGCCATTCCTCGGCGGACTGCCTGTTCGGTTCGTTCATCAGCCCGAAGATGACGTTGGGGGCCGCGCGGAAGCGCTTGGCGATCTCCGCCCAGCTCGCAGCGAAGGCCGCCGCAGCCCCGGCATCACGCCCGATCAGCCCGCCATTCATCGCAACGCCATATTCGTGCATGTCGAGGATGACGCGGGCCTTCCGCTCGGCCGCCCATTTCACCGTATCGGCCAGCCGATCCATGCCGGACGTAGGCTCCAGCCCGGACTTTCTCTGCGCCAGAACGCGACCGGCCAGGAACGGCACCCGGAACAGCAGGAAGCCCTTGCCCGTGAAGTAGTCGATCGTGCCCTTGTCGGGATAGACGAAGTCGAAGCTCTCGCGTGACTTCGCGGGGTTGAACTCCGCGCCGGCGAGGTTGACCCCGCCCCCGAGCCGAGGCATGGCCGGGGCCCTGTCCTGAGCGAGCGCCGAAGGGGCCAGCGCCGTCGCAGCAAGGCCGCCGAGTACGTCGCGCCGATGCGGACGGAGCATGTCAGTCGGTCGTTTCGGCATCGTCAGTTGGCCCGCTCCATCCTGTGCGCGTCGACTGCATGAGCGCCGTCCGGCGTGAAAGGGCCGAGTTCGACCCATGCCGGACCGCCCGGCGTCGTCAAGTTGGCGGCGCTGCGAGGCGAGGAGGGAACAGGACGGGAGATCTGGACTCGTGTCATGGGCCGGTCGTCTTTGCGTCTTGTCCGGAGAGCGCCAGTGGTGCCGGACGTCCTCTCTCGCGGTAGGAAGCGATGTGTCACTGGAGACCATCTTTTTGAGTCGAAAGGGTGTCCACCCCACGGTGTTCGACAGGTGACGTGGTTGCGACGCGCGGAGATGAAAGGCCTTGCCGCCCGGACAGAGCAGGCTCACAATCCGGCTGGCCATTAAGGTTTCGTTGACCATGTCGCATCCTTCGGTACTCCGCATCTCCCTCTGGTTGATCGCCTCGGCTGCGGCGGCGGCGATAGCGCTTCCGGACGTGGCCGAGGCTAAGGGTGGGCGAGGCGGCCACCTCATTCACCGCATCTTTCCGGGCACCTATGCGGCAGGTGAGGGCAAGCCGGCCAGGCTGGCGAAGGACCGGACCTGCCGGATGGCATGGCAATCGTCACTGACGCCGGAAAAACCGAGCTACACGTCCTACGCGAGCTACCGGCAAAGTCATTGCGCGCGGGCGTCTCGCCACACCAAGGTGGCGTGACCGGGCCCAGGCCACCCGCCTAGGCGCCAACGCGAGGCGCGGCCGCCTTAAGTCCAAGGCTGAAGTCTGGCCTAGCGCTACCCAGTGGCCGACGAACCCTTGCAGGCGGTGTTGCACACGCGTGCAAAGCAGCGCATGGTCACCTCTGCGGAGGTGAGGACAATGGTGGATCTGGGGCGCGACGGCCCTGCCGTGGGACCGAGTTTCGTAAGCGCCGAGGACGTGGCGCGGCGCGCCGGCGTCTCGCGCTCCGCGGTCTCGCGCACTTTCACGCCGGGGGCCAGCGTCTCGACCGAGACCCGCGACCGCGTGATGCGGGCCGCCGACGAACTCGGCTATCGCGTCAACCATCTCGCCCGCAGTCTTGCGCGGCGACGCACCGGGATCGTCTGCCTCGTCGCCGCCGACGTCGAGACCCCTCACATTGCGAGGCTCGTGAAGGCGATCACGCGTCGTCTGCAGGACGAGCAGCGCGTCGGCCTGCTTTTGTCGCTCGGCGGCCCCTCAGACGATCCCGCGGCAACCCTAGAGCAGACGTTTCACTATCGTGCGGACGCCACGATCGTCCTGTCCGGCACGCCGGCGGAATCGATCGTCCGCCGTGCGCTGGAGAGCGGCCAGCGCCTGATCCTGATCAACCGCGCCGACCCCGTAGCCGGGCCGGACCATATCCGCACCTCGAGCGAGGACGCCGCGCAGTCGGCCCTGAAGGCGTTTCTCGAGGCGGGCTGCCGGCGGCTGGCCGTCGTGAACTCGGGCCGCCCCACCCCTAGCCTTGCGGCGCGCGAGGAAGCGTTCAAGGCCGGCGCGTCGGCGGAAGGCCTGGCCGTCGATGTCGTGCGGGAAGGCTCCGGCTCTCACTACGAGGGTGGTCTCGCGGCGGCCCGGCGCCTCTTCGCCAGGGGGAGGCGTCCGGACGCGGTGTTCTGCGTCAACGACCTCATGGCGTTCGGCGTGATGGATTGCGCGCGGCACGAGTTCGGGCTGGAGATCCCCAGCGCTCTCTGCGTGATCGGATTCGACGACATCCCGCAAGCCGACTGGCTCGCCTATCGCCTGACCACCTTTTCGCAGCCATTCGACGTGATCGCGCAGGCGGCCGTGCGGCTCGCGGTGCAGGAACGGGGCCCGGAGGTCGCGGCGGAAACCGTTTCGGTCGCGCCGCGGCTGGTCTGGCGCGACACGGTGAGGCGCTGATGCCCTCCGACAGGCGTCCCCCCGTCCAGGTCGCAGCCCTGCCCTATCGCATCGTCGATGGGGAGGCGGAGGTGTTGCTCGTGACCTCGCGCGGAACACGGCGCTGGATCATCCCCAAGGGCTGGCCCATGAAGGGCAAGAAGCACCACCGGGTCGCCGAACTGGAGGCCCTTGAGGAGGCCGGCGCACAGGGCCAGGTGGCGCGTCGTCCGTTCGGCCAGTACGAGGCCTGGAAACGGCTCTCGGACCACTTCCTGCTCTGCACGGTGGAGGTGTTTCCGCTTCTGGTGCGTAGGCAGCGCAAGAGTTGGCTCGAGCAGTCGCAGCGGCGAGCCCTGTGGTTCAAGATCCTCGACGCCGCCGACATCGTGGAGGAGCCGGGACTGCGCAGCGTCATCCGTGATTTCGCCGAAAGCCTCGCGGAGGCGGCCAAGCCGTCGCGCAGACGGCAGCCCGCCGGCGCGCCGGTGAGTTAACCTAAACGTTAACTCAATAACGAGACCCTCGTGGCGAGGCCGCCCGAATCGGGCGCAGGCGCGCGGTGGCGCGTCGCAGGTGGACTGACTGGCATCCCATGAATGACCGGCCTGGCATGGCGCCCGAGGGGGAAGCAGCGATCCAGCGCCCTGCTCGCCTGAGGCAGATCGATCGGTCGCGCGCTGCCCTGGCCGGAGCGATCGCGATCGTCGTCGTCATGTGCGTGGCCTCGGTCACGATCCTGTGGAGCGGACGCAAGGTGGCGGAGGACGTGTGGCGCCAGCATCTCGCCGGCCGCACTCTGACGCTCGCCCATCATGCGGGCCAGACCCTGACCGCAGCCGACCTCGTGCTGCGCAGTTTCGCCGACCTCCTGGCCGCGCCCGTCGCGCCGGGCGAGGCTTCGCTCGCCGGCCGGCTCGCCAGCCGCGACATGCACGAGATGCTGGCCCAACGCATCCGCGGTGTGCCGCAGATCGACGTCGCGACCATCGTCGACATCGAGGGCCGCTTCGCCAGTTCGAGCCGGCGCCATCCGGCGGCCGCCGTCGATGTCGCGGACCGCGACTATGTCACGGCGCATCGCCGGGACGCCTCGCTCGAGCTCTACGTCAGTCCGCCCGAACGCAACCGGGTGACGGGCGAACCGATGATCTTCCTGTCGCGCAAGATCCGGGACGACCATGGAACCCCGATGGGCATCGCGGTCGTGGGCATCCGCACGGCCTTCCTCGATGACTTCTACAGGTCCACGCGGGTCGATGCCGAGGTGGCGGTTTGGCTCGCGCGCGACGACGGCGTCACCCTTGCGGCGGACCTTCCGGCCGAGCTAAGTCTCGCGCAGCCGCCGCAGCGGGGCGAGATCTTGCCTGACCTGGGCGAAGGCTGGTCGCGGCAGCAGGACGGCAGCCTCTGGCTGCGGCAAAGCAGCGCCGTGCCGGGCTTTCCGCTCGTCGTGTCCGCAGCATCGCCGCTCCACTCGGTCCTGGCCCGATGGCGAGAGCGAGCGGGCGTGCTCGGGGCGACCGTCGCGTTCAACGCCGTGCTGATCCTTCTCCTGGGATCATGGGTCGGCGCCCTCATTCGGCGGGAAGCCGCCACGCTCTCCACCCTGCATGCCCGCGAGAGCCAGGTGGCGGAGGCGCAGCGCGCCCTCGAGATCAGCGACGCGCGGGAAGCCATGCTGCTGCGCGACGCGGCGGTCAAGTCGAAGGTCGTCGCCTTCGACGGCGATTTGCGGGCTTCGGTCGGCCGGCTCGGCGGCATGATCGCCGAGTTCACGCGGCTCGCCGACCAGATGAGCCAGGCCGCCGGCGCAGCGCAGCAAGGCAGCGAGAACATGGAGGCCGCCTCCTCGCGCGCCGCCCGCCATGTCTCCTCGGTGGCGCGGGACGCGGAGGCCATCGCGACGTCCGGGCAGGAGATCTCGCAGGGCACCGCAACCTCCATCAGCATCGCCGACGACGTCGTGGAAGAAGCCGACCGAACCGACGTCGCCATTGGCATGCTGTCGCAGGCGACGGAGCAGATCGACCATGTGGCAGGCCTGATCAGCACCGTGGCGAGCCAGACCAACCTGCTTGCGCTCAACGCCACCATCGAGGCCGCGCGCGCTGGAGAGGCCGGGCGCGGCTTCGCCGTGGTCGCCTCCGAGATCAAGTCTTTGGCGTCGCAGACCACCGGGGCGACGGCCGAGATCGGCCGGCAGATCGCCTCGATCCACGCGGCCAGCCAGCGATGCATCGAGGCGCTGCACGGCATCCGGAGCCGCATGCTGGATACCCGCTCCATCGGCGAGAGCGTGCGCGAAAAAGTGTCGGGCCAGTCGCGCTCCATCCATCAGATCGCCCTCACCATCCGCCAGGCGGCGGAGGAGGCCAACAGCGTGCGCGACGGGGCGCAGGCGATGCGCGAGGCTGCCGATCAGTCGCACGAAGGAGCCGGCCACGTGGTGGCGCTCGCGCGGGACCTCGACGCCGAGGCGCGCCGCATCCAACAAAAGATCGAGACGTTCTTCAAAACCCTGGACGCGGCTTAGGCACAGTCGACTTGAGTCGTTCGTGACAGGGATGACGTATTTTCGTCATTCCTCCTTCGTATCAGCCTGTCATTCTTCAGTGCAGAGACAGAATTTTCTTTGCATGGGAGAGCGAACAATGCGCCGTATCATGCTCGCGGCAGCGATCAGCTTTTTCGCTACGATATCACTCGTTCATGCCCAGCGTTCTCCGGGCGACTACAAGACGTTCATGAGCTATTACTGGGACAATTGTGCGACCCCGACACCCAGCGGGAAGGTGCCGTTCAATTGTGCGGCCCCCGCGCGCTGAAGCAACTCCCGGACCTCTTCACTTGCAGTTGGTGCAGATGCCGTTGACGGCCTTGTTGTCGCTGGGCTCGCGGTTCTTCTGAACCTCCGACGGCCGGTCGACGGGCCTGACGCCGGTTCCCAGACTGCCCGTGGTTTCGTTGCGCTGCTCCGTCCCCGAGGCGGTGCTGGCCGCTCCGCCGACCTGCTGGTTCTGGCAGGCCTGCACCACGTTGGCGGTGAAGAAATCCTTGTGCGCCAGCACCTCGTTGCAGCGCGGGTCGGCCTGTCGCTGGGCCGCCTCGGCGGGCGAGCCGGAGATGCCGCCGGGAAGGCCGGAGCCGTTCGGCGCCGCGATGTTTCCGTTGGTCGCCGTCGACGACGACCCGCCGGGATTCTGCGGGTTGACGGGGGCCGGTCCCGCCGCAGGAAGACCGGGCGAGTTCGGACTGAGCGCGCCTTGCGTCGCCGCCGCCGATCCCGGTGCGAGGGAAGGATCCGACGTGCCGGGAGCCGGGCTCCCGGTCGCCGTCGTTCCCGGCGTCGCGCCGATGGCGCTCTGGCCGCCGGCGCCCCCGATCGTCCCACCCGGGGCCGTGGTGGCCGGCGCACCGTTGCCCGCGCCGCCGACCGGGCTGCTCGTGCTGCCGACCGAGCCGCCTTTGCCCCCGACGGAGGAGCCGGTCGAGGACGCACCGCCCGACGCACTGCCGCCGGACGAACTCGACCCCCCTGAGCTCTGCGCCCAGACGGCTCCGGTCAGAGCGAGCCCCGCGACGGCGGCGAGAAGCGGGGGTGCAAGTCGGTTGGTCATGGGACCCTCCCGGGGTGGACAAGTCGCTTGAACGCTCCGCCTCGCCGGAGGTTTCCGTTGTGACGCCGGCCCCGGGCGCCGCACCAAGCCGTCGCTGGTCAGCCAGCCGGCCTTTGCTATGGTGCCGGCAAGCCGGCGCGGGAGGATGCTGATGGTTGGTGTCGTCGGAGCCATTGGCATGGCTCTCGGGTTGGTGCTGTGGGGAGGAGCCGCCATGGCCGAGACGGAGCAGCCGAAATACACCGTCGAGGCGCGCTCCGGTGATTTCGAGGTGCGTCTCTACGAGCCCACCATCGTCGCGGAGGTCACGGTCGGCGGCAGCCGCGACGCGGCTGTCAACGAGGGCTTCCGCATCCTCGCGGGCTATATCTTCGGCGGCAACGAGCCCTCGGCGAAGATCGCCATGACGGCGCCGGTCACCCAGCAGGCGGGCGAAAAGATCGCGATGACAGCGCCCGTCACGCAGGCGGGATCGGCGGGCGGCTGGGTCGTGCGCTTCACCATGCCTGCGTCCTGGTCGCTGCAGGCCCTGCCGAAGCCCAGGGATGGCCGCATCCGGCTCGTGCCGGTGCCGGAGCGCCGCATGGCCGCGGTCCGCTTCTCGGGCCTGCGCACGGATGCGCGAATGGCGAGCGAGGCCGAACGCGTGGCCGACTTCGTGCGCAGCCGCAAGCTGCAGCCGAAGGGTTCGCCGGTCTACGCCTATTACGATCCTCCTTGGACCCTGCCCTTCCTGCGTCGCAACGAGGTTCTGCAGGAGGTCCGCTGAGATGAGCAAGCCAGACAGCGCCGTCGCCGCCTTCCGGCAGAGCATCATGGGCGAAGGCCCGCCAGCCGGTCTCAGCCTGCCCCTGCTGGCGCTCTGGTGGGACCTTCGCGGCGATTGGGAGCGCGCCCATGCCGCCGCCCAGGGCGACGAGAGCGCGGCGGGCGCCTGGGTGCACGCCTTCCTGCATCGGCGCGAGGGCGACCTCGCCAACGCCGCCTACTGGTACAGACGGGCGGGCAAGCCGGTGCCCGACACCACGCTCGACGAGGAATGGACCTCCATCGCCGGCACCCTTCTCGCCTCGCCCTGACCGACGCCCTGCATCCCGCGCATTCCCCATGGAGACCGACATGGCTTCATCGCCCCTCCCCACCGCACCTCTCGGCCGGACCGGCCTCACGGTGACGCGCCTGGCCTTCGGCACGTCCGGCCTCGGCGACATGCCCGACACCTATGGCTACGGCGTCGACGAGGACCGAGCGGCCGCCACGCTGAAGGCCATCTTCGAGGGGCCGGTAACGCTGCTCGACACGTCGCGGATCTACGGTTTCGGGCGCAGTGAGACCCGGATCGGGCGGGCCATCAGGGAGCAGGCAGGACTGCCCAAGGGGTTCGTGCTCTCCACCAAGCTCGATCGCGACCCCAAGACCAACCGCTTCGACGCGGTGCAGGCCCGTCGTTCCCTCGAAGAGAGCCTGGAGGCGCTGGGCCTCGCGCACATCGACCTGATGCACCTGCACGATCCCGAACACTCCGACAGCTTCGAGGCGACCTGCGGGCCGGGTGGCGCACTGGAGGAACTCTTCCGCATGAAGGAGGAAGGACTGGTGCGCGCGGTGGGGCTGGCGGCCGGCCGCGTCGACCTCATGCTGCCGCTCTTGCGCCAGCACCCCTTCGACGCGCTGATCACCCACAACCGCTACACGGTGGTGAACCGCAACGCCGAGGAGATGATCGCCTTCGCGCATGGGGCGGGGATGGCCGTGCTGAACGCCGCGCCCTATGCGGGCGGCGTACTGGCCAAGGGCACCGGCAGCTACCGCCGCTACGTCTACCAGGAGGCCTCCGAGGCGATGCTGGCGCCGGTACGCCTTGTGGAGCAGGTATGCGCGAAACACGGCGTGCCGCCGGGGGCGGTGGCTCTGCAGTTCTCCATGCGCGACCCGCGCATCACCTCGACGATCTGCGGGGTGACCAAGCCCGAGCGCGTCCGCCAGACCGTGGAATGGGCGCAATGGCCGGTCCCTGACGCTGTCTGGCAGGACCTCGCCGGGCTCCCCGTCTCGACGGACGATCCCGAGGCCACGCGGGACTACAAGGCGGGTTGAGGATCAGAACGTCTCCAGCCAGGGCCTCACCTCGATCTCCCACGACCAGGCGCTGCGCGGCTGGTCGGCGAGGGCGAGGTAGGTCTCGGCGATGGCGTCGGGATCGAGCGTCCGGTCGTCGCCGGGATCGGGGCGGCCCGCCGCGCGGATCGCCCCGTCGATCACGACGTGTACGACGTGCACCCCGAGCGGGTGAAGTTCCCGCGCCATGGACTGGGCGAGGCCACGCAGCGCGAACTTGCCCATGGCGAAGGGCGCCGAGCGCGGAAAGCCCTTCACGCCGGCGGAGGCGCCGGTGAGCAGGATGGTCCCGCCTCCGGCCGCCAGCATGCGCCTTGCCGCCTGCTGCGCCACGAGGAACGCGCCGTAGGCCGTCACCTCGAGGGCGGCCTTCACCTCGGCCGGATCGAGGTCGACGAGCGGCCCGCGCACGCGGCGCGAGGCGTTGTAGACGACGAGGTCGGGCGAGCCGACGGCCTCGAACAGGGCCGCCACCCCGGCGGGGTCGGCGGCGTCGCAGCGATGGGCCGTGGCACCCGTCTCCCGGGCCAGGGCGGTCAATTGCTCGGGATGGCGCGAGGCCAGCGCGACTGGCCTGCCGCGCGCCGCCAGTTGCCGCGCGAGCGAGGCCGAAAGGCCCTCACCCACGCCCACGATCAGCGCCGTGCCGGATGATGCGTTCGCCATGGCCTCCTCCCTCGGTTCGCAACGGGACAGCCGACGAGAAGAACCTCGGTCCGTCCGGCGGGTTGAGAGGTCTCCGTCAGCGAAGGAGACCGACGATGCACGCCCAGGCCATGATGTCCACCCACCCGCAGGCTCGCTCGATGGGAGGCTATGTGCTCGCCCGCTGCATCGAGGCGTGCTTCGACTGCGCGCAGACCTGCATCGCCTGCGCCGATGCCTGCCTCGGCGAGCAGCACGTGCAGGAGCTCGTCCGCTGCATCCGCCTGAACCAGGCCTGCGCCGACATCTGCGCCGCTACGGGCCGCGCCGCCTCGCGGATCGGCGAGGGCAACCTGCTGCAGATGATGGTGCAAGCTTGCGCGGAGGCCTGCCGCCTGTGCGGCGAGGAATGCGGAAAGCATGCCGGCATGCACGAGCATTGCCGTGTCTGCGCCGAGGCGTGCCGGGCCTGCGAGCAGGCCTGCCGGGCGATGTCCGCGGCAGGCCGCCCGCAGTAGTCGCCTACTTGTAGGCGACGGCGGCGCTGGACGGCCCCGCGAGCGGGATCAGCTCGAAGCGCTTGAACCCCGCTTCGCGGCACCAGCCGGTGAAATCGGCGAAGGTGAAGTCAAAGGCGTCGCCGAACTCGAGGAGCATGTTGAGTGACATCAGCAGCCCAAAGGCGTTCGAGCGCCGCGCGTCGTCGATGATCGCCTCGATGGCCACGAAGGCCCCGCCCTCGGGCAGGGCCTCGTAGGCCTTGGCGATCAGGAGCTTCTTCTTCTCCAGGTTCCAGTCGTGCAGGATCATGCCCATGGTGATGACGTCGGCCTTGGGCAGTGGGTCCGTGAAGAAATCACCTCCGGCCGTCGCGACGCGGTCCGAGAGGCCAGCCCGGGCAATGGCCTTGTCGGCGATAGGCGCGACCTTGGGCAGGTCGAAGCTCACGCAGGTCATGTGCGGGTGGGCGTTGGCGACGATGCAGGCGAGCTGGCCCGTCGCGCCGCCCACGTCGCACAGGGTCTTGTAGCGACCGAACGCGAACTTCTGCGCGAAGGCCATGAAGTTGCCGGCGGAGATGCCCGTCATGGCGTTGAGGAATTGCTCCAAGCGCTCCGGCGCCTCGTAGAGCTTGGCGAAGATCGGCTCGCCCGAATGCTTCGTCTCGTTCTGGGGCTTGGCGGTCTTCAGCGCCTCCGTCAGGTCGGCCCAGAACGGATAGAGCCGGGCATTGGCCATCTCGAGGATGCCGCCGATATAGGCCGGGCTCTCCTTGTCGAGGAAGACGGCGGTGTCGGGCGTGTTGGCATAGCGGGCCTCGGGGCCGTCGCCCTCGCGCTCCAGGAAGCCGAGCGCCAGCAGCGCGTCCGGGAAGTCCGGCACGGCGCGCGGGTGCAGGTTCAGGGCTCGGGCGATCTCGGCGGCCGTGAGGGGCCTCCGGGCCAGCACGGTGAACAGGCCGAGTTCGACGGCGGAAAGAAGGGCTTTCGAACCGAAGAAGCCGAGGCCCACCTGCATGATGTGGGACGGATCGGGCTGGCGCATGGCGACCATTTGAGGGGCCGAGTGAAGGGGGGCATGCTCGGCCGCCCGCGCCCCGGACGGCGGTCGACGGTTAACTTTGAGTTAACGGACGAGCGCAATCAACCACATCTCTCCATGGGCAGGATTACATCCGCGCCAACCTCCGACCCTGCGTCGCCGCGAGGTCCACGGCGCCCCCGGCAATCACGACGCCGTAGTCCTGCAACGCCGCGGCCTCGTCGATGTAGCCGTCCCTTACGTCATCCAGCACCGCGGAGGGATCGCGCTCGTAGGGGTCGCCGTAACCGCCGCCCGAGGGTCCCTGGGACACCAGCGTGTCGCCCGCCTTGCACGGCCGGTAGGCCACCTTGGAAGGAAGCTCGACCTCGCTGCCGTCCCGGCGAACGAGGCGGAGCGAGGCGGTGTAGCCGTCATGCCCGCCCTGGAAACCCCATGGCCTGTGCTTGTGCCCGTCGCCCTCGACCGAGAAGCCGCCGTCGACGAGGTAGGCGAAGGAGCGAACGGAGCCGATGCCTCCGCGCCACTTCCCGGCCGCCGCTGCCTTCTCGCGCAGCTCGTAGCGGGTCACCCGCAGCGGCAGATGGGACTCGATGTCCTCGATCGGGTTGTTGCGGGTGTTTGCATAGAGCGTGTCGACGGCGTCCATCCCATCGAGGCCAAAGCGCCCTCCATAGGAGCCCTCGAAGATCTCCATGTGCACCCAGTGCCGCCCCTCGGCGAGGCCGCTGAAGGCGATGACCCGAAGGTTGCCGATGCCGGCGCTGACCTGCTGCGGAACGGCCTGGGCCAGAGCCTTCATCACGGTGTCGGCGAGCTGGTTGCCGGGGCAGAAGCGCGCAATGACCGGCGCCGGGAAGGTGGGGTTGGCGAGCGTGCCCTTGGGCGCGACGATGGTGATGGGTCGCGTCAGCCCGCTGTTCTGCGGGATGCTGCCATAGACCGTGCTGTCGAGCAGGATGGAGCGCAGGGTGAGCCAGACTGCGCAGTCCACCGTGCCCTCGAGCGGCATGTTGATGGGCTTGTCCGGCACCTGCGGCGCTGTGCCCGTGAGGTCGACTTCGAGCTCGTCGCCCCGCACCCGCAGCGTCACCACGATGGGCAGGTCGCGCCGCGCCGGGTCGGGATCGTCGAGATAGCCGTCGATATGGGTCGTGGCCGTGTAGTCTCCGTCCGGCAGCGCGCGGATGGCGTCGCGCATCAGCCGCTCGGAGTAGTCCATCAGGTCCTCGTAGGCGGCGTTCACGGTGGCGAGGCCGTGCTGCTGGACGAGGGCGAGATAGCGCTCCGCACCGATCTCCGCCGCCTTGATCTGCGCCTCCATGTCGCCCACGACAAGATCCGGCGCGCGGATGTTGTCGCGCAGCAGGTGCCAGACGGGATCGTTTCGCCGGCCCTGGTCGAAGACCTTGATGGCCTTGAATTGCAGGCCCTCGGCATAGGTGTCGACCGCATCGACGATACCGCAGCTGCCGGGGGTCAGCGCCCCTATGTCGAGGTGGTGGGCCGTCGTGACGGAAAATCCGATCAGCGCGCCGTCCAGGAAGACCGGCACGCAGAAGGCGACGTCCGGGCCATGCGAGGCGCCGCCATAGGGATCGTTGTGCATGATGACGTCGCCGGGGCGGATCGCCTCGCCGCGGGCCTTCATCACCTTGAGGATGCCCCTGATATAGCCGGGGATGGGGCCGGACTGCAGCGGCGTGCTCATCTTGCACTCGCAGAGCTGACGGCCCTCGGCATCGGTCAAAGCCGCGCCGAAATCCTCGGACTCGCGGATGATGCTCGAATAGCTCATCCGCATGAGCTTGTGGCCCATCTCCACCGCGATGTTTTCCAGCGCGCCGTGGATGACGGCGGCGGTGACTGGGTCCACGCGGGTGGCGCTCATCGGGCGGCTCCCAGGCTGATCAGGATGTTGCCGGCGGGATCGACGACGGCCGTCGCGCCGGGCGGGACGACAGTGGTGGAGTCGGTCTGCAGGAGGACGGCGGGCCCGGCGATGGCCTCGCCGACGGGCAGGTCGGTCCGCCGGTAGAAGGCGGTGTCGCAGGCCTGGAGCTTGCCGCCGACGCGGAAGACGCAGCGGCCCCGCCGCAGGAGCGCGGCGGCAAGCGAGCCGCCGGCAGGCGCGGCCATGGGCGGCAGCTTCGGCATCGCGCCCGCCCCGCTGAGCCTGACATTGACGATCTCGATCGGGCTCGCCTCGAAGGCGTGGCCGTACTCGGCGGCATGCGCGGCATGGAAAGCCTGCCACACCATGGCAAGTGCCGCCTCGTCGAGGACGCCGTCTGGGATGGGCACCTTCAGCTCGTAGCCCTGGCCGACATAGCGCAGGTCTCCGATGGCTTTGAAAGCCACCGCCTCCGGGGCGAGGCCGTCGCGTGCGAACTGGGAGGCGAGGCTCTCGCGCATCGTGGAGAGGTCCGCGTTCAGCCGCCCGAGATCGACGGCGCCGCTCACCTGGAACTGCGTGCGCACCGCGTCGTACTTGAGGTCGGTGGTGAGCAGCCCCATGGCGGAGGTGATGCCGGGATAGGGCGGCACGATCACCTCGGGGATGTCCAGCATGGCCGCGACCTCTGCCCCATGCAGCGGACCGGCGCCGCCGAAGGCGACGAGCGCGAAGCCGCGGGGGTCGATGCCCTTCTGCACCGTGCGCGAGCGGATGGCATTGGCCATGTTCGCGTTGATGATGGTGAGGATGCCCTCCGCCGTCTCCTCCGGCCCGAGCCCCAGCCGCTGCGCGAGACCGGCGACGGCGCGCCGCGCGGCCTCCGCGTCGAGCCGCATGCCGCCGCCCAGGAAGTCGTCGGCATCGAGGCGGCCCAGCACGAGGTTGGCGTCGGTGACGGTGGGCTCCTCCCCTCCCCGTCCATAGGCGGCCGGGCCCGGCACGGCGCCGGCCGAGCGCGGGCCGACGCGGAACGCGCCGCCACGGTCGACATGGGCGATGGAGCCGCCGCCCGCCCCGATCGTGTGGATGTCGATCATCGGCATCAAAAGCGGGAAGCCCGCGATGGAGGTGGAGCGCGAGTCCGTCTCTGCGAAGCGGCCGTCCACGACGAGGCCGATATCGGCGCTGGTGCCGCCGATGTCGAAGGTGATGAGCCGGCTGCGCCCTGCCGCCTCCCCGACCCAGGCCCCACCGAGCACGCCAGCCGCGAGGCCGGACATGAGTGTCAGCGCCGGCTTCTCCGCGACCATGGCGGCCGTGGCCACTCCGCCGTTCGAGGCCATGATCCGCAGGTCGCCGCGGATGCCGGCCTCCTTCAGCGCGGCCTCGAGGTTCTCGACATAGGTGCGCACCTTCGGGCCGATGAAGGCCGAGAGCGCTGCCGTGGTGAAGCGCTCGAACTCGCGGAACTGGGGAGAGATCGAGGCCGAGCTCGTGACGAAGGCCTCCGGCATCACCTCGCGCACGATGGCGCAGGCGCGCTCCTCGTGGCTTGGGTTGAGGTAGGAGAACAGGAAACCGACGGCGACGCTGGTGACGCCCTCAGCCTTCAGCTCCAGAGCCGCACGGCGCACGCCCTCCTCGTCGAGCGGCTCCAGTTCTTCGCCCCGTGGCGGCACGAGCCGGCCGCCGACGACCTTGCGGTAGCGCCGCCTGATGAGCGGGCGGCTCTGCCAGGGCAGTTCCTGCAGGATGGAGTAATGCTCCACGCGCTGGTGGCGGGCGATCTGCAGGATGTCGCGAAAGCCCTCGTTGGTGATGAGGCCCGCAACGGCGCCCTTGTGCTCCAGCACGGCGTTGGTGGCGGTGGTGGTGCCGTGCAGGACGGCGTCGATCTCGGCCGGGGCGACCTCGGCGCGGCGGCATAGTTCGAGGATGCCCCGCATGACGCCCCTGGAGGGATCCTCGGGCGTCGTGGAGACCTTGTGCACCGCGAGCGCTCCGGTAGCCGTATCGCACAGCACGAGGTCGGTGAAGGTTCCGCCGACATCCACGCCAATCGTCTTCATCGCATGGTCCATCCGACAACGCCGCCCTTCCGGGGCGGACCGCTCATGCAAGTTCCGTGAAAGCCGGACCGCTCATGGCCATGGCGTCCCGCTCCGCGAGCGGCCATTCTGGCATGGCGAAGCCCAAGCCTGGAATGCACGAGACTGGAGGGATGCCCATGCGTGCGATCGTGATCGAGACCCCGTCACGCGAGGCGCCCGTGATGGAACTGCGCGAGGTGCCGGAGCCGGTCATGGGCCCCGGCGACGTGCTGGTCGACGTCGCCTACGGGGGCTGCAACTTCGCCGACACGATGATGCGCAGTGGGGTGTACCCGCATCCAAAGGGCTATCCGCTCGTGGCCGGCATCGAGTTCTCAGGCGTGGTCGCCAAGGTGGGCGTGGACGTCCGCGGCCTTGCCGCAGGCGATCGCGTCAGCGCCTTCTCGGAGGGCGCAGGCGGCTTCGCCGAGCGCTGCGCCGTCCCGGCCGAGCGCGCCATCAAGCTGCCGGACGGCATGAGCCTGGAACAGGGCGCGGCCTTCTACATCCAGGGCATGACCGCCTGGTGCATCCTGCACCTCGCCAGCAGCACACGGCCCGGCGACACGATCCTCCTGCACGCGGCGGGCGGCGGTCTGGGGCTTTACGTCGTGCAACTCGCCAAGGCGGCGGGCGCGCGCGTGATCGGCACGGTGGGAACGCCGGGCAAGGAGGCGCGACCGCTCGCCTTCGGCGCCGATGTCGTGGTCAACCGGGGCGAGGCAGACTTCGTCGACGCCGCGCTCGCCTTCACCGGCGGGCGCGGCGTGGACAAGATCGTCGACTCCACGGGGGCCACGATCCTGGACCGCAGCTTCGGCGCCCTGCGGCGGCTCGGGCACGTCGTGAGCGTCGGCGAGGCGGAAGGCAAGCCGCTGCCCAACCTGTGGGAGCGGCTGGTCGAGCGCTCCGCGACCTTCACCCGCCTCCATGTCGGGCATGCCGACTTCCGCTCCGATGCGTGGCGTCGGGGCGTGTCGGAGGTGCTGGAGGGGATCTCGGTCGGCCGGCTCTCCGTCCCTATCGAGGAGATCTTCGCGTTTTCGGAGGCCAGCCGGATGTATGACCGGCTGTTGGCGCGGCAGGTGTCCGGCAAGCTTCTCCTGAAGATTGGAGGCCACTAGTCCGTCAAGGGCATCCTGCCCGGCGGCTCATCTTGGGTGCTCCAGAGGAATTGTATACACGCACCTCGCTAACCGATGGTCAGTGACAACAATCTAGTGTATGGTCGACGTCTGTTTCTGGCCGGAATCTGACATGTCGGACGATTTGGACGTGCTGTTCCGAGAGGTGCCGGTCCTGCAGTCCGTGACGGACGAGGATCGAAACCGGCTGCTACGCTGCTCGTATGTCCAGGCTTTCCCGCCTGAGACGACTTTGTTCACCGAGGGGAACGAGGTCTCGTTCGTCCTCGTGCTCCTTGCGGGGGAGGTCGAGCTCGGCGCACAGCTGAGCGAGCGGTCCTACACGATGATGGTCAAGGGGCCGGGAGCCGTGTTCCCCCTGGAATCCTGCGTCGATGCAGGCATCAGTTCCTACTCTGCGCGCACGCTGCAGCGCTGCAGGATCCTGATGATCCCCGTCGCTTTTCTGCGCGACCTCATCCAGCGGAACCCCGAGGTGACCCGGGCTTTCCTGGCCCATGCCGCCAAGGTGAACCGCCACCTCACGATGGAACTGCACGACCAGCAATTGCGCGCCCCACTGGAGAGGCTCGCCAACTGGATCTGGCGCCAGGCCGCCGGGGGCGAGGAGTCCCAGACCCTGAAGCTCATGGTTCCCAAGCGGATGCTGGCCTCCACCCTCGGGATGTCTCTCACCACGCTCGGACGCGAGATCGATGCCCTGAAGAGGCATGGCGTGGAGTTCCAGGACCGCACCATCCGCGTCCGAAGCGTGACGGACCTCGGGCAGCTCGCGAACCCGACCCCTCACCTGCTTTTCTAGGCGCTTGTCCGTTCGGCGGCGGTCGCTTCCGAGCCGACACAAAGCTATCCCGGCCCTCGTCGAAGTCGCCTGGATCGCTCTGTCGCGGCGCTCCTTTCGGGGACTGTTCGTCTGGGCTCGAGGCGGGTTCGTCTCGGCCGAAGCCGTTTCCTTGCGCGTGCGCGCATTCAGAAATTGCTCGATGTAGATTTGAACAAAGTCGGTTCTTTTCTCAGCTTCTGGTAGTTTTTTAACTCAGAAGCAATCTCGCGGTCCCCACCATCGATGATCTCGTCGACCGGCCGGGGGCTCCAGTGCGTCTGCAATCGCTCAACACAAAGATCGGGGCTGTCTTCCTCGCGGCGGCCTTGCTCGCCGGCGCTGTCGGCGCCTTCGTGGCGATGGGCTCCGTCAAACTCGGCGGGGCGCTGGACGACATGCGCCGGAGCGCGACCATTCTGCGCCAGCACACGCTCGGCGACATGTACCACGATTCATTGAGGGCGCAGGTCTACTTCGCACTGCACGACGCCCGCAGCAAGGCGCCCCACGCGGAGGAGACGCTGAAGGAGCTGGAGCAGACGGTCCAGGCCTTCCATACCTCGATCCAGACCATCTCGACGCTAGCCAAGGGCGAAACGATCTCCGACTCGATCGAAAAGGTCCGGCAGCCCCTAGAGGCTTACATCGCCGCTGCGCGCACCCTGGTCACGACCGCCTATGCGGATCTTCCCGCGGCGGAAGCCCAACTCCCGGCCTTCGACGAGCGTTTCACCGCTCTTGAGAAGGCGCTCGACGAACTGGGCGACGAAATCGACGCGAGTGGCCAGAAGATCGAGCATGAGGGCCAGTCGGTCCGCCAGCAGGCCCTCTGGGCCTCGGAAGGCGGAGCGGTCGTCCTCGTGCTGCTCATTCTCGCCGGCTATGGCTGGCTCAGCCGGCAGTTCGTCGGTCCGGTGCGGCGGATGGCCGTCGCCATCGGCCTGATCAAGGACGGGGCGGCCGCCGTGGAGATCCCCGGCCTTACCCGGGCCGACGAGATCGGCGACGTCGCCCGGTCAGTCGAGCGCATCAGCAGCCTCGGTCGGGACAACAATCTCGTCGTGTCCGCCCTCGACAGTTCCGACAGCATGCTGATGATCACCGACGCCGACGAACGCATGGTTTATGTCAGCGCCACGCTGGTCCAGCTCCTGATGCGGCTCGAGCCGGTCTTCAGGGAGCAAAAGGTCGACTTCTCGATCGACCAGATGGTCGGGCAGCACATCGACTATTACCGCAACAACCCTGCGCTCAAGCGCGAGGTCCTGCTGGACGACGGCAAGAAGCGGCGCGTGCGCTACGGCGTCGGCGGCCTCGTGATCAATGTCGACATGACCTACATCTACGATGCGGAAGGGCAGAAGGTCGGCCACACGCTGATCTGGCGCAACGTGACGGAGGAACTCGCGGCGCAGGACGCCGTGGCCAGCGTGGTCGCTGCCGCGGCGCGGGGCGACTTCAGCCGCCGCCTCTCCATCGACGACAAGAGCGGCTTCGTGAAGGACATCGCGGAGGGGCTGAACACGCTCTCGGGGACGGTCGAGACCGCCATGGGAGACGTGAGCGCGGCGCTTCGCGCCGTTGCGGAGGGCGACCTCACGCGGGACATGCCGGTGCGCTACGACGGCGTGTTCGGCGAGCTCCAGACCAGCATCCGCGAGACGACGGAGCGCCTGGCCGAGACCGTTGCGACGCTGCAGTCCACGGCGGCGGAGGTGGCTGCCGCGGCCGCGGAGATCGAGGGCGGCGCGGGCGACCTCTCGCGGCGCACGGAAGACCAGGCATCCTCGCTCGAGGAAACCGCGGCGACCACCGAAGAACTCGCCGCGTCCGTCAAGGCGACGGCCCATGCGTCGCGCGATGCAGTGACCCTGGCGCGCGAGGCCGCCGGCGTGGCGCGCACCGGCGGGTCGATCGTCTCCGACGCTGTCGAGGCGATGGCCCGGATCGAGCAGGCCAGCCGCAAGATCTCCGACATCACCGGCGTGATCGACGAGATCGCCTTCCAGACGAATCTCCTCGCGCTCAACGCCGCAGTCGAGGCTGCGCGCGCCGGCGAGGCGGGCAAGGGCTTCGCCGTCGTCGCCTCGGAGGTGCGGACCCTGGCGCAGCGCTCGTCCGAGGCCGCCAAGGACATCACTGCCCTCATCAGCGCCTCCGACCAGGAAGTGTCAGGCGGGGTGAAGCTGGTGCGCGACGCGGGCGACGTGCTCGGCCGAATCGTCGGCGCCTCGGAGCGGGTGTCGGACATGGTGGGCGACATCTCCAGCGCCACCGGCGAGCAGGCAAACGGCATCGACGAGATGAGCCAGGCCGTGGCCCACATGGACCACATGACCCAGCAGAACGCGGCCCTCGCGGAGCAGAGCGTCGCCGCCGCGACGAGCCTCGCGAGCCAGATCCAGCGGCTCAACGCGATCGCCGAGACGTTCCGCACGCGGCGGCAGGGCTCCGGTGCGGCGGCCTCGGGCCGTCCCTCCGCTCAACCGATGCGTCGGGCCTCCTGAGCCGGCCCGCACGCGCCGCACGCGTGGCGCACAATGGTAAGACGTCGCGGGGCGAAGGACTAAGCTGACGCTTTCTCGACTCGGAGAGCGACAGCGTGATCGGACGTCTTTTCGCCGCGGCGGTCCTTGCCCTTGGACTGTCCGGCGGCGCAGCCCAGGCCCAGGCGCCTGCCGCCAAGCCCAACATCCTCTACATCGTCGCAGACGACCTCGGCTGGGCCGATGTCGGGTTCCACAGCTCGGACATCCGCACGCCGACGATCGACAAGCTCGCCCAGGAGGGTGCGCAGCTCGAGCAGTTCTACGTCCAGCCCATGTGCACCCCGACGCGCGCCGCTCTGATGACCGGGCGCTACCCGCTGCGCTACGGCCTGCAGAGCTTCGTCATCCTGCCCGAGCAGACCTACGGCCTGCCCACGGACGAGCGGCTGCTGCCGCAGATCCTGAAGTCCGCCGGCTACGACACGGCGATCATCGGCAAGTGGCACCTCGGCCATGCCGACCGCAAGTACTGGCCCAGCCAGCGCGGCTTCGACTACCAATACGGCGCGCTGATCGGCGAAATCGACTACTGGACGCACAAGGTCCACGGCATCACCGACTGGTACCGCAACGGCAAGAAGCTCGACGAGAAGGGCTATGTGACGACCCTCGTCGGCCAGGACGCCGTGCGTCGGATCGAGGCGCAGGACCCCAAGACGCCGCTCTTCATGTATCTCGCCTTCACCGCGCCCCATACGCCGTTCCAGGCGCCGCAGGAGGCGATCGACAAGTACCCGGGCATCGCGGACAAGAACCGCCGCACCTATGCCGCGATGGTCTCGGTGATGGACGAGCAGATCGCCGCCGTGCTCGCGGCCCTTGAGCGCAAGGGCATGCGCGACAACACGCTCGTCGTGTTCCACAGCGACAATGGCGGCGTGCGGACAGCAGCCTTCGCAGGGGAGATCGAGACCAAGGGTGAACTGCCGGCCAGCAATGGGCCCTTCCGCGACGGCAAGGGCTCGCTCTACGAGGGCGGCACGCGGGCGGTGGCGCTCGCCAACTGGCCCGGCCGCATCAAGTCCGGCAAGGTCGACGGCATGCTGCACGTGGTGGACATGCTCCCCACGCTAGCAGGCCTCGCGGGCGCGAGCCTCGCAGGAACCAAGCCGCTCGACGGCAAGGACGCCTGGCCGACGCTCAGCGCCGGGGCGCCCTCCCCACGCAGCGACGTCGTCTACAACATCGAGATGTTTCGCGGCGCGGTGCGCGACGGCGACTGGAAGCTCCTGTGGCGGACCCCTCTGCCGTCCGCGCTGGAGCTCTACAACATCCCGCAGGACCCGTCGGAAAAGACGAACCTCGCGGCGCAGAATCCAGAGAAGGTGAAGGAGTTACAGGGCCGCATCCAGGGCCTCGCCGAGGGAATGGCGAAGTCGCTCTTCATGCAGGCGACGATGAAGGCCTATCTGGGCCGGCACGCAGGCCCGCCCGTCTTCCCGAACGAGCCGGGCTTCTTCGAGCAGGGCGACTGAGCCGGCTTCACGGGGCCGGTCGGCCGCGCCGCCCGGCTCACTCTTCCGGATAGCTGTCGCCGCCCTCGATGGCGGCGAGCGCCGCAGCTACGAAGACGCCGAGCGACGCCGCGAAGGCGGCCACGAGCCAGGCCCAGCCCGGAACGCTCGAGACGATCGACCAGAAGCCGTCGTCGGCGACCGACGCCTCCTCGGCGGCGGCGGACCAGGACTCGACAATGAACAGGCCGGCAAGGCAGCGCCAGGCTGCCCAGGTCAAAGTACGCATCGGTCTCTCCATGAGACCGTCGCACGTCACGTCGCGCAGTCGTCTCCTTCGCGCGCTCCTTTACCAAAGCGAGGCTGAACGCGGCTTGAGCGCTGCGTTCATCTGCCGTTTAATTTATGCCTATACATAATCCGGCTAAATCGAGGGCCGCCGGCCTCAGCACTCCGGCAGGTTCACCGCGAGGCCGCCGAGGCTCGTCTCCTTGAACTTGGCGTTCATCTCCTCGCCGGTCTGCCGCATCGCGGCAATGCAGTTGTCGAGCGGCATGAAATGCGAGCCGTCGCCGCGGAGCGACAGGGAGGCCGCGCCGACGGCCTTGATCGCCCCGAAGCCGTTGCGCTCGATGCAAGGCACCTGGACGAGGCCGGCGGCGGGATCGCAGGTCATGCCGAGATGGTGCTCCAGCGCGATCTCCGCCGCGTTCTCCACCTGGGCCGGCGTGCCGCCCAGCACGGCGCAGAGGCCCGCGGCAGCCATGGCGCTCGCCGAACCCACCTCACCCTGGCAACCGACCTCCGCGCCGGAGATGGAAGCGTTATGCTTGATGAGCCCGCCGATCGCGGCGGCGGTCAGCAGAAAGTCCGGCACCTTCGCAGGGTCCGCGCCGATGCAATGGTCGAGGTAGTAGCGGATGACGGCGGGCACGACGCCCGCCGCGCCATTGGTGGGCGCGGTGACCACGCGTCCGCCGGCGGCGTTCTCCTCGTTGACCGCCATGGCGTAGACGTTGAGCCAGTCGGACGCGACGTGGGGCTGGGCGATGTTGGAGCCACGCTCGCGCTCCAGCTGGTCGCGGATGCTCTTGGCGCGACGCTTCACCTTGAGACCGCCGGGCAGTTCCCCGTCGAGCGACAGGCCGCGCTCGATGCAGTCGTTCATCGCCCGCCAGAGGCGCGCGAGGCCCTCGTCCACCTCGGCAGGAGGCCGGGCGACCTCCTCGTTGGCGCGCTTCATGGCGGCGATGGAGAGCCCGCTGTCGGCCGCCATGCGCAGCATGCCCGCGGAGGAATCGAAGGGATAGGGCCAGGCGACCGGCGCCCTGTCGTCCGCCGCCTGCCTCGCATTGTCGGCGAGCCCTGCGGGCGTCACCACGAAGCCGCCGCCGATCGAGTAGTAGGTTTCCGACAGGATCGCCTCGCCCCCCGCGTCCTGAGCGGAAACGACCATGCCATTGGCGTGACCCGACAAAGGCGGCCCGTAGTCGAAGACGATGGAGGTCGCGGGATCGAAGGCCAAAGGCGGAAGTCCAGTCAGGTGCAGCACGTGCTCGCCGCGCAAGGCCGCGAGGCGGCGCTCGGCCTCGTCGATGTCGAGATCCGCCGGCCGGTAGCCGAGCAGTCCCAGGGCCACCGCGCGGTCGGTGGCGTGGCCCTTGCCCGTGAAGGCGAGCGAGCCGTGCAGGCGCACCATCAGCGAGGCGGCCTCCATGCGGCGCGGATCGGCCCGCAGCAGGTCCAGGAAGCTGGCCGCCGCGGTCATCGGGCCCATGGTGTGGGACGAGGAGGGACCGATGCCGAACTTAAAGACGTCGAAGACACTGAGGAACATGGGCCCCGCTCCTTCACACCCATTGTGTCGCGGGGCCGGTCTCCCGGTCCACTTGCCCAAGAGGGTCGCCTCGACGCCCGGACTCGGCAAGGGCGATTGCGACGCCGGCTTGCGTGCTTTCGACGGGACGAGACCCAGGGCGACGGTCAGCCCTCCGCCGGAAGCACGATGAGCCCGCGCTCATCGACCTCCAGCACGACGCGCGACCCAACTGGCGCGTCTGGAGCGCGGCCGCTCGCGACGACGAAGACCGGTCCGGCCGGCGTGTCGATCGTGTATTCGCGGCGGTGACCGAGATAGGCGGACTTGGCCACCGCGCCCCTCCAGCCGCCCGCCCCCTCTGAGGGGCGCACGGTGACGGCGTCCGGCCGCAGGGCGAGCTTCACGGGGCCGCGCGAACGGCCGCGGCGCGGCACGTCGAGCTCGAGGCCGCCGACCCGGAGCAAGCCGCGCTCGCCGCGCTCCTCCACGATCTCGCCCTCGAGGATGTTGGCGTCGCCGATGAAGTCGGCAACGAAGAGGTTCGCCGGCTCCTCATAGAGCTCGCGCGGCGTGCCCGACTGCGCGATGCGGGCATTCGACATCACGATGATCCTGTCGGAGACGGCCAGCGCCTCCTCCTGGTCATGCGTCACATAAGCGACGGTGAGGCGCAGCGACTGCTGCAGCTCCCGGATCTCCTCGCGCACGCGGCGCCGGAGCTTGGCATCGAGGTTGGAGAGCGGCTCGTCGAAGAGAAGGACCTGCGGCTCCAGCACCAGCGCGCGCGCCACCGCGACGCGCTGCTGCTGGCCGCCGGAGAGTTCGGACGGCGAGCGCATCTCGAGGCCGGCGAGGCCGACCAGCTTCAGCTTCTCCAGCGCCATGTCGCGCGCCTGGTGTCTGGGGACGCCCTGCACGGTCGGCCCATAGGCGACATTGTCGAGCACGCTCATATGCGGGAAGAGCGCATAGGACTGGAAGACCATGCTGACGTCGCGGTCGGCCGCGGAGAGCCGCGTCACGTCGGCGCCGCCGATCATGATCCGCCCCTGCGTCGCCATCTCCAGGCCGGCGATGAGGCGCAGGGTCGTCGTCTTGCCGCAGCCGGAGGGGCCGAGCAGCGTGACCAGCGTGCCTGGCTCGATGGTGAAGGAGACGTCGTCCACGGCGGTCACCTCGCCGTAGCGCTTGCTCACGCCCTGGAACGCGACGGATGCGGGAGCTTTCGTCATGGGGTGTCTCGCTTCAGGGCGCGGGGGCGGTGTCGACGGCATAAGGCCCGGACATCCTGCGACCGAGCCGCCTCTGCCCGACCGCGGCCTCGATGCCGAGGATGACGACGAGCATCACGACGATGAGCGCCGAGGAATAGGCGATGGCGAGGCCGAACTCGCCCGCCTCGACGCGCCCGACGATGTAGGTGGTGGCCATGTTGTACTTGGCCGATACGAGAAAGATGACCGCGCTAACGGCCGTCATGGCGCGCACGAAGGCATAGACGAGCGAGGCAACGATGGCCGGGCGCAGCAGCGGCAGCACCACCCGGCGCACCGTGGTCCACGAGCGCGCGCCGAGCGTCAGCGAGGCCTCGTCGAGGGACTTGTCGATCTGGCTCAGCGCCGCGACGCCGGCGCGCACGCCGACGGGCATGTTCCGGAACACGAAGCAGATGACGAGAATGAGGCCGGTGCCGGTGATCTCCAGAGGCGGCACGTTGAAGGCGAGAATGTAGCTCACGCCTACCACCGTCCCCGGGATGGCGAAGCTCAGCAGCGTGCCGAACTCGAAGGCCCGCTTGCCCGTAAAGCTCTCGCGCGTCAGCAGCCAGGCCGTGAGCAGGCCGATGGCCGCCGTGGGAATGGCGGCGACAGCCGCCACCTGCATCGTGGCGAAGAAGCTGTCCCAGGCGCTGCCGACGAAGCGCAGGCCCACGCCCGACGTGTCCACGCGGAAGGCTGTCGCGTAGTGCTCGAGCGTGGGCGTGTAGTCGCGCCCCAGCGCCTTCACGAAGCCGCCGACGAGTATCAGGGCGTAGACCGCGAAGGTGAAGAGGGCCCAGGGCAGCGCGAGCGCGAGGCAGCCAATCTCCACGCCGCGCGGCAGAGGAATGGGCAGGCCGGCATCCCCCTTGCCGGTCACGGTCGTGTAGACCTTGCGGCCCACCCAGCGCTCCTGCGCCCAGAAGGCCAGCAGGGTGAAGACGAGCAGCACGATGGCGAGCACGGCCGCGCGGCCCTGGTCCGTCGCGGCGCCCACCACCGCGAAGAAGACCTTGGTGGAGAGCACCTCGTAGTTGCCGCCGAGCACGAGCGGGTTGCCGAAATCGGCGAGGCTTTCGACGAAGCCCAGCAGGAAGGCATTGGCGAGACCCGGTCGCATCAGCGGCAGCGTGATGGTGCGAAAGGTCGTCCAGCGGCTCGCGCGCAGGGTCTGCGAGGCCTCCTCGAGCGAGGGGCTGATGCCCTGCACGACGCCCACGAGCACGAGATAGGCGATGGGCGTGAAGGCCAGAACCTGCGCCAGCAGGATGCCCGGCAGGCCGTAGATCCAGCGCGAGCGGGGAATGCCGAACCACTCGGAGAGAAAGGCGGTCACGGCGCCCGAGCGGCCAAAGAGCAGGATGAGGGCGAGGCCGATCACGAAGGGCGGCGTGATGATCGGCAACAACGACATCAGCTTGAGCGCGCCCTTCATGGGCACCTGCGTGCGCGTTGCGAGCAGGGCGAAGGCGAGGCCGAGCAGCGTCGAGAGGGCGCCCACGAGCAAGCCCAGCAGCAGCGTGTTCCAGGCGACGCCGCAGCGCAGGGTGCCGGTGACGCAGTCGAGACCCCAGATGGAGCGATCCGTGATCTTCTCGAGGAAGAGGCCGGGCGCGAGCGCGCCTGCATTGTCGCGCACTGCGCTCGACAGGATGGTCCCGACAGGGAAGAACACGAAGAGCGTAATCAGCGCCACGATGGCGCCGATGGAGGTGACCACGAAGGCGTCGCCCCGGCACCAGCCCCGGCTGGCCAGGCCCTGGCAGAGCATGGCGAGGAAGGCCACGACGACCACGGTCGCGCCGAGCCCGAAGCCGGCTTGGGGCGTGACGGCGACCGGGACCAGCGTCGCGAGCCATTCCGCGGTCCATCCCTTCAGGCCGATCGCAAAGCCCTGAAAGAAGGTCCAGGCGAGGCCGGCCGCGCCCGCTCCGACGAGCCAGGCGCCGCGGCGAGCGGGATCTGCGATCGCGAGGACCGCCGCCGTCGCGAGCGAGAGAGGAACGAGGATCGCCAGGAGCCACCAGGCTCCGGCGAAGGCCAGCGCGATGGCCAGCCCGGCCGGCCCCAAAGGCCAGCCGGACGCCGCGGGCGCGCCGGAGGCGAGGTCGAGCCAGTACCAGGGCAGCACCAGCGCGCCGAGCCATCCGAGCCCGACGGCCCAGCCGGCCCGGCCCCGCGCACTTGACCTGCCCCTCACGAGGACTCCTCCGAAGCCGCTGGCGAGCCTGCGCCGAAGGTCGCTACTTCGGCTGGTTCTTCACCTCGGCGTCCCACTTGGCGAGCAGGCGCTTGCGCTCGGCCGAGGAGCCGTACTTCGCGAAGTCGAAGTTGATGAGCTTGATGTCCGCCATCTTTGGCGCCTGGGGCGGGATCGGCGTCGCCTTGTTCGAGGGCACCTGGTAGGACTTGGCCTGTGCGCCGAGCGACTGCGCGGCGGGCGTCAGAGCCCAGTCGTACCACTTCCTGGCGTTGTCGAGGTTCTTGGCGCCCTTGATGATCGACATGGAGCCGATCTCGTAGCCCGTGCCCTCGCAGGGCGCGACGGCCTTCATCGGCGCGCCGTCCACGATCATCGTCACGTGGTCATGCAGGAAGGCGATGCCGACCGTCGTCTCGCCGAGGCTCGTCGCCTTGGCGGGGGCCGCGCCGGACTTGGTGTACTGGTTGACGTTCTTGTGCAGGGCCTTGAGGTACTCGAAGCCCTTGTCCTCCCCCATGATCTGCACGATCGTCGCAAGCAGCGTGTAGGCCGTGCCCGACGAGTTGGGGTCGGCGACCTGCACCTCGTCCTTCAGCGCGGGGTTCAAGAGGTCGGACCAGCACTTGAACTCCGGCAGTTTCTTCTCTGCCGCTAGCTTGGTGTTGTAGGCGTAGCCGAGAGCGCCGGAATAGATGCCGACCGTGCGGCCCTTGGACTGCTCCCACTGGCGCACCGCCCAGTCGTTGAGCTCGCCGAGCCTGGCGGACTTGTATTCCTCCGTGAGCCCTTCCTCGGCGGCCTGCATGTGGGGGTCGCCCGTGCCGCCCCACCAGATGTCGCCCTTGGGATTGGCGGCCTCGGCCTTGATCTGGGCGTAGGTCTCGCCGGAGCTCTTGCGGGTCATCGAGACCTTGATGCCGGTCTCCTTCTCGAAGGCCTCGACCATCGGGCGACACCACTCCTCCTGCACGGAGCAGTAGACGGTGAGCTGCCCCTGCGCGGCGGCGGGGAGGACCGATCCGCCGAGGGCTGCGGCGGCGGCCGCCAAGGATAGGGCCAGCGTGCGCATGCCCGGTTTCGCCATGTCGTCCTCCCACTGTCATTGTTCTCGTCGCTGTCACAAAGTGACAAGAATTCGCGGGAGAGGTCAACGCCTTAGAGGAAGGGTCACGTGGTTGCACGCCGCGGGGAGCAGGCACGGGCCCTGCGGCTGACAGGGGACGAGGCCGCGTTCCAGCTTGGCGCGGCCTGCCCCGCTAGCGCCCTCGGGATCGCGCAACGTCAGGGCGTCAGCCCCGGGGGCCGAATTCCCGGCGCAGTGCCTCGGTGTGCTCCCCGAGCCCCGGCACAGGGCCGAGCCTGGGCGCCTGCACGCCGCATTCGCGCGCCCCAGGCGCCAGCATTTCTACCGGACCCGTCGGGCTGTCGACGGTCACCAGCCGGACCTGCGGGTGGGCGACGAGGTCCTCCATCTCGGAGAGGCGTCCACAGGCGATGCCGGCGCGGGTCAGCAGCGCGATGGCCTCCTCCCGCGTGAAGCGGGCCAGCGCCCTGCCGACGAGCGCCTCGGTTTGCGGCAGGTTGGCGACCCGGTCGACGTTGCGCGCAAAGCGCGGGTCCAAGGCCAGCGCGGCGTCGCCCAGCACTTCGGCGGCGAGGCGCGCCCATTCACGGTCGTTCTGAACCGACAGCAGCACGGCCTTGCCGTCGGCGCAGGCGAAGGCGCCGTAGGGCGCGATGCTGGGATGCCGGACCCCGACCCGCGGCGGGGCACTTCCGCCATAGCGGGCCTGCAGGTAGGGCACGTTCATCCAGTCGGCGAGCGCGTGGAACAGCGAAACCTCGATCGCACGCCCCTTCCCGGTGCGGGTCCGGGCCAGCAGCGCCTGCAGGATCGCTGCATGGGCCGTCACGCCAGCGGAGATGTCGCAAATGGAGATGCCCACGCGCGCAGGCTCTGCCGGGGAGCCGTTGATGGCGATGAGCCCGGCCTCCCCCTGGATCAGCATGTCATAGGCCTTCTGCTCCCGGTAGGGGCCGTCCTCGCCATAGCCGGAGATGGAGCAGACGATGAGCCGGGGGTTGCGGGCCATGAGCTCGGCCGCGCCGAGGCCGAGGCGGGCGGCTGCGCCGGGCGCGAGGTTCTGGATGAAGACGTCGGCCTCGGCGAGCATCGCCTGCATGATGCCGAGGTCGCCGGGGTTCTTCAGGTCGAGGCAGAGCGATTCCTTGCCGCGGTTCAGCCAGACGAAATAGGCGCTCTCGCCGTGCACGAGGTGGTCGTAGCCGCGTGCGAAATCGCCCTCGGGACGCTCGACCTTGATGACCCGCGCGCCGGCGTCGGCGAGCTTGGCGGAGGCATAGGGCGCCGCCACCGCCTGCTCCAGCGAGACGACCAGAACGCCGTCGAGATCCCTCATGCGCAACCCTCCCTTGGTGCAAAGACGATAGCCGAAGGGCCGATGGAGCCAGTAATAATGGCTTCCTCAGTACGCTAGAGCGCAGACCTCTAGCACGGGGAGGAGCCGTCATGGACATCAGGCAATTGCGCTATTTCATCGCGATTGCGGAGGAGGGCTCGTTGTCCGCAGCATCCGTCCGACTCGGCGTGGCGCAGCCCTCACTCTCGCAGCACGTGATCAAGATCGAGGAGGAGCTCGGCGTGCAGCTCATCCAGCGCTCGACGCGGGGTGTGATGATCACACCCTCCGGCGAGATCCTGCTGGAGCATGCGCGCGAGATCTGCAACCGCATGAGCATTTGCCAGGAGCTGGTGCGCCGCTCCGGGAACACGCCGCAGGGCACTGTCGCCTTCGGCCTGCCCCCCTCCGTCTCCATGGTGCTCTCGGTGCCGCTCGCCGAGACGGTGCGGGTGGAACTGCCCAAGGTGAAGCTGCGCGTGGTGGAAGCCATGAGCGGCTTCGTGGCCTCCTGGCTGCAGGACGAGACGGTCGACCTCGGCTTCCTCTACGACATCGGCGCTGCCAAGAACCTCGAGGTCCGCGAGCTCATGCAGGAGGAGCTGCACTTCTTCGCCGCGGCCGACAATTGGCCGCTGGCGCGTGAGCCGGGCAGCCCCGTACCACTCGCCGAGATCGCCGGGCTCGACCTCGTGCTGCCCTCCCAGCACCACGGGCTGCGCAAGACCATGGACCGCTACGCGGCCGGGCGCGGCATCGACCTCAATGTCTGGCTGGAGATGGACGCGCTCAGCCAGATCAAGGACCTGGTGGTGCGCGGCAGCGGCTTCACCATCCTCGCCCCGGCCGCCGTGCATGATCGCGTGGAGCGCAACGAACTCGTCGGCTCGCCCATCGTCGAGCCCTACACGATCCGCCCGGTCTACCTCGCCCGCAAGCAGAGCCGGCCGCAGACCTTCGTGAGCCACGAGGTGGAGCGCATCACGATCGATGTCGTCGACGACCTCGTGAAGCGCGGCATCTGGAAGACGCGGCGCGAGCACGAGCCGTGAGGCCTCTGCGGTCATCGCGAGAGCGGCGACGCTCGTGCGGCCGCCTATGACGGAAATGTCGGCCGCTCCCCCGCGACGCCGAGTTCGCGCTCGAGCGCCATGCCGAGGTTGAGCATGGGGCCCTCCTCGAAGAGCCGGCCCCACAGCGAGATGCCTTGCGGCACCCGGAAGCTGCGTCCCAGCTGCGCGTCGCCGGTGGTCAGCTTGCCGGCGTCCAGGGACATGTTGCTGCGGCTGCCGAGGTCGAGGAAGCCGGCCCGCAGGTGCAGGCAAGGATGGCCCGTGAAGTTGCTGGCAACGAGCATCGGCCCCGTCATGAAGGGGCCGATGAGCACGTCGACCGTCTGGAAGAGCCCCTCCAGGGCCAGCATCACCTTGTAGCGAAGCCGATCGAGCTGGACGTGGTCCACCGCCGAGAGAAAGCGCGCCTTGCGGAAGGTATTCGGCCAGGCGCCCGCCTCCTGCCATGTGAGCGTGTCGTCCAGATCCTCCAGCGTGATGTGCTCGAAGGCGGCGGCGGATTCCGCGTAGAGGATGTTCATCAGCGCGGCATAGGGCAGGCCCGGCAGCGAGACCTCGATGACCTCCACGCCCAGCCGGCGTGCGGCCTCCAGCGCCTGGTGGTCGACCGCCGTCGCGCCGTCCCCGAACGCCTCCGGCAGGTAGCCCACGCGCAGGTGACGCCAGGGCGCGTCGGCTTCGAAGGAGAAGGAGGCCTCGATCGTGCAGCGGTCAGCCAGGTCCGCGCCATTGAGCGCGGCGAGCACGATGGCCGTGTCCTCCACCGAGCGGCAGATGGGACCGACCTTGTCGAGCGACCAGCACAGCGCCATGCCGCCCGCCCGCGAGACCCGGCCGAAGGTGGGGCGCAGCCCCGTCGTGCCGCAGCGCTGGCTGGGCGAGGTGATGGAGCCCAGCGTCTCCGTGCCGATGGAGAAGGCGCACAAGCCCGCGGCGGTGGCGGAGCCGGAGCCCGCGCTCGATCCGCTGGACCCCTCGTTCAGGTTGAAGGGATTGCGCGTCCAGCCGCCATACCAGATGTCGTTGTAGGCGAGCGCGCCAACGGTGGTCTTGCCGAGCAGCACCGCGCCGGCGGCGCGCAGCTTGCGCACGATGGTGGCGTCCGCCTCCGGCACGCGGTTGCGATAGGGCTCGGCGCCCCAGCCCGTCACGACGCCCTTGGTGTCGAACAGGTCCTTCAGGCCATACGGAACGCCATGCAGCGGCCCGAGGTGGACGCCTGCCCGCAGCAGGGCGTCGGCCGCCTCCGCCTCGGCCATGGCGAGGTCCGGCGTGACCGTGGCGAAGCATTCCAGCTTCGGTCCGATCGCGGCGATGCGGTCGAGATAGATCCGGGTCAGCCGCTGGCTGGTGATGGCACCGGAGGCGATCCAGGCAGCGAGGTCTGAGACCGGCGCGAAGGCGATGTCCTCCTCCGAAGAGGGCAGCGGGCGCGCGGTCGGCATCGAGAAACGCAGCACTCCCTTGGCCGGAGGCATGGGGGTCGTGGACAGCCGCGGATCGAAGCGCGTCGCCATGGGGACGCCGTTGTCGAGGGGGACCGCCCGGCGCGCCTTTGCGGAAAGGATCTGCCCTTCGAGGTTGTCGAGCATCAGGCTTCGTTCTTCGGGCGTGTAGCTGAGCCCCATCAGGCGCTCGGCACCCTCCAGATCCGCAAGCGTGATCATGTGCCGCGCTCTCCACCCGACATCGCGATTCCAGGATTTTTCGTTTGATGCAGGGGAATCGTAGGTGAGTGACGAGCGGACGGTCAAGACAGGCAAAGTGGTCACCGCGCCGATCTTGCAGGCGTGACGTGCCGCCTGATTGGCCATGTCGGACCTGGCCTGGTCGCCTGACGTCCGGGTCCAAGCTCCTGTTCGCCGCAGCCTTCGCCGCGAGGGCCAACCTTGGCGGAGAGCGGCGTCGCCCGACCAATGCATGGCGGGCCCGGGAACGACGAGGCCAGCACGGACGTTCGGTCGCTGCGCGGGACTGGCCCGCGGCCCGGGGGCTGAGCGCATGCCGGACGATACGGGGCTGACTGTCGCCATCGGCGACGTCCATGGCCGCTACGACCTCATGGTGGCGCTGCTCGCCGAGATCGAGGAGTTCGCCTGCGGGAAGACCTACCGGCTGGTCATGCTGGGCAATATGATCGACCGAGGATCGGAGAGCGCGAAGGTCGTCGCCCTCCTTCGCAAACTCCAGTCCGACTATCCCGGACGGATCATCTGCCTGCGCGGCCCTCATGAGGAGATGCTCGCCGAGGCGCGCCGGCATTCCCTCAGCGAGCCCCGCTGGCTGCGCCATGGCGGGGCTGCGACCCTGCGGAGCTTCGGCGTGGCGTCGGCCGGCGACATGCCTGCAGACGCGGCAGAATGGCTGGCCGGCCTCCCTTCGTTCCATCAGGACCGGCATCGGCGCTTCGCGCCTGCGGCGATGGATCCGTTGCGGCCGCTGCTCCAACTGCCCGCCGGGGACGACCTCTGCTGCCATGGCGACACCGCGGGAGCGCAAGCCGCCACGGGACGGTTCCTCGTGCACGGTCACGCGCCCGTCCCGGGGAAGCGGGGGACAGCGCCAAGACCGGAGGAGCGGCCGGATCGCCTGAACCTCGACACGGGAGCGGCTTTCGGGGGCGCGCTGACGGCGGCCGTGTTCGACAATATGAGGCCGGGACCTCTGGGATTCTTTCAGGCCCTCTCGGACGGCTCAGTGGCTTTCGACGTGGCTCGCGACTTCCAGCCTCCCACGGTCGGGGCCATGGCGCTCTCCGCCCTTCGGTGGACCGCCGTATCGCCTCGCGGCCGGCTCGTCGCCAGCGCGGCGCTGTCGGGCTTCTTCGCGGTAACTGCGTTGGGCGCCTATCGAAGCACGGAGCAGCCTCCCGGATCGGTCGTCATCGCCAGCGTCAATCCGGCGCAGGCGGCGGCGACCCCCACCGTCGGGGCCGCGCCCCTCCCGCAGGCCGGCATGTTCGACGCCGGGCGGCCGGCGGCCGGTGCGGGCAGACCGCTCCCCTTGCAGGAAGCGGCTGCAAACCCGGTGGCGCAGCAAAGCCCGACCGGACAGGATGACGGCGAGTCCCTCGCCGGATCGTCCTACGACGTGCTGCCCGCGGGCGCCGAGACCCTCGCTCGCGCCGTGGCCAGCCCCGCGGTCGGCAAGGAGGCGACTGCTGGCGCGGTCGACGCTGAGCCTCGGCATCCCGCGCTCGGGAAGGACGCGCCGGAGGTGGCGCTCGCATCCAAGGTTTCCGACGACGGCGCGATCCTGGCCGCCTCGTCCTACGACCTGCTGCCGGCAGGTCGCGACACGCTGGGGCCACCGCAGGCCTTGGCCTCCGCGGACGCGCAAGACCATCCCGCGGAGGACTTGGCCAGGAATGCCCCTCGGGCGTCCGGGCCTGTCGACATCGTAGCCTCCATCCGAACGAAGGGTTCGCCGGAGGCGGCCCCGGCCCCGACCATGGCCAGCCACGCGGCGCCGCCTCCCCGAGTGCTGGCGAGCCAGCCTGACCCGAGGCGAAAGCCCTCCGTCGCGCACGCAGCACGGCTGGTCGAGGACCGGCCCGTGGACCGGAAGCGCGAGGCCAGACGCCGGAGCGTCGCCGCCCTGCCATCCTGCGCGGTCGTTCCATCGCGGATCGCCTGCGGCCGACTGACCCGTACAGCCACTCATGAGCGCCGCGGCTTCTGGGCGTTGCTTCTGGAAGGACACGAAAGCCGTGACCGGCAAGGCAGCGCCGCCGCGGCGGCCTCTTCGGCAAGCAGCCCGGGCGCCGCGGGCGCGGGATCCTCGTCCGCGGGGAATGCGTCCTCCGCAGGATCACAGGGATTCTCGGGATCCCCGGCGGGGAACGGCAACGCGCACGGAAACGGCAATGCCGGGGGCCAAGGCAACGGCAATGGGAGGGGATGAGACGGGACTGTCCTCCAGCGTCGCCGGAACCGTGGGCCGCAGGGGACGTTGGGGTCCCGACACAGGAGGACCCATCATGAAAGCCATTCCGCTCGCGGCGGCCGCGCTGCTGACCCTGGCCGCCCCCGCTTTTGCGCAGTCCGCCATCATCGAGCGGCGTGTCATCGAGACGCCTGCTCCCCCGTCCGACCTCGCGCCACCGGACGAGGACCTGACCGGCACGGTCGAGATCGATCCCGACCAGGAGGTCATCATCCGCCGGAGGGTCATCGAGGAGCAGCCCGCCCCCTCCGTCATCGAGATCCCGCGCGGGCAGGTGACGATCGGCAGCGCCGTGCCGCGCGACATTCCCCTGCGCCCGATGAACCGCTTCGGGTCGCAGGGACTCGCCAACCTCGCCTATTTCGTCTCGCCCGACCGCAAGATCGTGGTCGTCGAGCCCCAGACCCGCCGCGTGGTGAAGATCATCCAGAGCCAATAGGCGCCGTGCGCCGGATACCCCTCGCTTGCATCGGCCGGGTTCGCCCGGCCGATCTCGCGTCTTGGGTCAGGTTCCCGCCGGGAAGGTGCGCGGCGCGGGGCTGATGGTCTGGGCGGTGCCGTTGCCGACCTGCAGCACGGCGAGGCCGCGCTGGTTGGTGCCGTCCGGTCGGAAGCGGAAGAGCCCGTCCGTGCCGATGATCCCGTCCGGGCTGGTCAGCGTCGCCTCGCTGAAGCCCTGCGCTCCGTACTTGGTGTAGAGCGCATTCACCAGGAACACCGCGTCGTAGGACAGGGTGGAGATCCGCAGCGGCTCGGTGTTGTAGCGTGCGCGATAGCGGGCGGCGAAGTTGTTGAAGCCCGCCTTGTCCGGCGCAGAATACCAGCCGCCCTGGATCGCCTTGACGCCGAGGACGCGGGGATCGTCCCACACCCCCGTTCCGAGCATCTGGATCTTGCGGTTGTCGAGCCCGGCCGCCTGGAGCGCCTGTCCGACCGATTGCAGGCCATCGGCGGTGTCCGGCAGCAGCAGGGCGTCCGCCTGCCCGTTCAAGGCGGCGATCTTCTTCACCGCGGCGTCGATGCTGGCCTTGTCCGCGGAGTAGCGCTCCAGAGCCGCCACGCGGATGCCGCGACGGGCCGCGATCTCCTGGAAGGAGCCGGCCACGATCGAGCCATAGGCCGTGTTCGGGATCAGCGCGGCGATCGAGCGCTTGCCGCGGGACGCCGCGAATTCGAGGATCGTGTCGACGTCCGATTCCGGCATGAAGCTCAGGAGATAGACGCCCCTCGAGGCGACGTTGGCGTCGGTCGAGAAGGCGATCACGGGCTTGCCGGCCGCCTTGGCGACCTGTCCGACGGCCTGTACCGACGGGGCGAAGAGCGGCCCGATGATGATCTCCGCACCCTCGGCGAGCGCCTGCTGGGCGGCTTCGCGGCCCCCCTCGGGCGTGCCCTTGTCGTCGTGGATGAGAAGCTGGACGGTCGAGCCGCTATACTCGGCCACCGCCATCTCCGCCGCGTTCTTGAACGAGGCGCCGGCCACGCCCCCGCTGCCCGGCGCGGTGAGCGGCAGGATGAGCCCGACGCGGACCTTGCCCGGCTCCGGGGCCGGGACGGCAGGCGCGGTGGGTGCGGCAGGGGCAGGCTCGCTCGAGCCCAGGCTTCCAAGCCCCGGCACGCTGTTGCAGGCCGCAAGCAGGCTCGCCGTCAGCGCGGCGGCCAGGAGCCGGATCCGACGCAGGGCAGGCGCGCCCGCGGCGCCAGGGGCTGCAAGGGATGGCATGCCTGTCCTCCTGTTCTGCCCGGCCGGCCCGCCCGCCTGGGCGGGACAGCCGCAGACCCGCTCCGCCCGCGGATCTTGCACCGGCACCATGACACTCAACCGGAACATGCCGGGATCCTTAACGATCTCTTGAACTTTTGCGAAGCCCGAAGCCCCGTGCCATGGTCCCCGCCAAGGGAAATCACGGCATGAGTCACAGGAATGACACGCGCGGCCGCACCGGTCGCAGCGCTCCGGAGCGCGCGGCGGAAACCTCCGGCTTCACGGTGCTGGGGCTGCGCGCCGAGGCGGCCCGGATCGGCCCGGGCCTGCACGTCGTGGCCACGCCCATCGGCAATCTCGGGGATGTCTCGCTGCGCGCGCTGGGGACGCTCGCCGCCGTTAACGCCATCCTGGCCGAAGACACGCGGGTCACCAAGACCCTGCTCGCTCACTACGGCATCACGACTCCGTTGCTTGCCTACCACGAGCACAATGCCGAGGAGATGCGGCCCAAGGTGCTGGCGCGCCTGCGGGCCGGCGAGGCCCTGGCGCTGGTCTCCGACGCGGGGACGCCGCTGGTCTCCGATCCCGGCTTCAAGCTGGTGCAGGCCGTGGCGGCCGAGGGCCTGGAGGTGCATGCGGTGCCCGGCGCCTCGGCCGTGCTCGCGGCCCTTGTCGTGGCGGGCCTGCCGACCGACCGGTTCTTCTTCGAGGGATTCCTGCCGCCTAAGTCCGCCGCCCGGCGCGAGCGTCTCGACGCGCTGAAGGCCGTGCCGGGGACGCTCGTGTTCTTCGAATCTCCGCGCCGCGTGGCGGAGATGCTGGCCGACGCCGCGGCCGTGCTGGGCGACCGGCCCGCGGCCGTCGCCCGGGAGCTCACCAAGTTCTACGAAACGGTGCGCCGCGGCGGCCTGGCCGAACTCGCCGGCGCCTACGCGGACGAGGAGGCGCCGCGGGGAGAGATCGTGGTGCTCGTCGGACCTCCCGGCGCCGAGGCCGTGGTCGACGACGATGGCGCGCTCGACGCCGCCCTCCACCGGCACCTCGCCCATCTTTCGGTGAAGGACGCCGTGGCCGTCGTCTGCCAGGAAACCGGCCTGCCGAGGAAGCGGGTCTATGCCCGGGCCGTCGCGCTCGTGAAGAATTGATGCGCGCTTCCGGCCCCGTCTCGCCGCTGCGCCAGGCCGCCTACAGGCGCGGGCACCGGGCCGAGTGGCTGGCGGCGGCTCTGCTGATCGCCAAGGGCTTCACCATCCTGTCCCGCCGCCATGCCGGGCATGGCGGAGAGATCGACCTCGTCGCGCGGCGGGGCACGCTGCTCCTCTTCGTGGAGGTGAAGGAGCGCAGCGACCTCGACGCCGCCGTCGTCTCCATCACCGCCGAGAAGCGCCGCCGCTTCGCCCGCGCCGCCCGCCACTATCTCGCCCGCAATCCCTGGTCCGCCGCCATGACGGTGCGCTGCGACGCCGTGTTCCTGGCCCCCTGGCGCTGGCCCCGCCACGTGCCTGACGCGTTCCGGCTGGAGGAGTGAGGGCGCAGGGGGTCTTCCTCGCTGTCGTCCCGGCCGGAGCGCAGGGGAGGCCCGGAGACCAGGACCACAGACAAGCGGCGTTGTCCCGGGTCCCGGGTCTGCGACGCAGCGCTGCGCGCCGCATCGCGCCCGGGATGACGACCGGGTCGGAAGGGGACGGAGGGGTTGCCGGGGGGCGCGAAGCGGGGGAAGGTGCGGCCCGACTGGCCGCCCGGCGGCCGCCACGGCAGGATCAGCGCATGAGTGACCAGGACCGTCCCCGCCCGCTGCGCGTCGGCATCCAGATGGACCCGATCGAACGCATCAACATCACCGGCGACAGCTCCTTCGCGCTGCTGCTCGAGGCGCAGGCGCGCGGGCACAGGCTGCACTACTGGACGCCGGACCGGCTCTCCCAGCGCGACGGGCGCATCACGGCCGTGATGCACGACATCCAGGTTCAGGACGTGAAGGGCGACCACGTCGCCGTCGGCGAGAGCGCCAGGATGGACCTCGCCGAGCTCGACGTGGTGCTCTTGCGGCAGGACCCGCCCTTCGATCTCGCCTACATCACCACGACGCACCTGCTGGAGCGCGTCCACCCGCGCACGCTCGTCGTCAACAACCCCGCCGAGGTGCGCAACGCGCCGGAGAAGATCTTCGTAACCGAGTTCCCGGACCTGATGCCGGCGACGCTGATCACGCGCGACCGCGACGAGATCGAGGCGTTCCGGCGCGAGTTCGGCGAGATCGTCATGAAGCCGCTCTACGGCAATGGCGGCGCGGCGGTGTTCAAGGTCAGCGAGAAGGACCCGAATTTCGGCTCGCTGTTCGACCTGTTCTCGGCCACCTTCCGCGAGGCCTGGGTGGTGCAGCGTTTCCTTCCCAAGGTGACCCAGGGCGACAAGCGCATCATCCTCGTCGACGGCGTGGCGCTCGGCGCGGTGAACCGCGTGCCGGCCGAGAACGACATCCGCTCCAACATGGTGCGTGGCGGTGCGGCGGAAACCACGCAGCTGAGCCCACGCGAGCAGGAGATCTGCGAGCGCATCGGCCCCGAGCTGGCGCGCCGCGGCCTACTTTTTGTCGGCATCGACGTGATCGACGGCAACCTCACCGAGATCAACGTGACCTCGCCGACCGGCATCCGCGCCATCAAGCGGCTCGGCGGCCCTGACCTCGCCGTATCGATCTGGGAGTGCATCGAGGACAAGGTGGGCGGCTGAGGCGCGCCTCCGTTCTCCGCTCGCAGGCGTGGGTGGCCCGAAGGGGCGGATGAGGGGGCGCTGGGCGCTTGCCTCACCGGCCGGGCGCTTCCCAGGCAACCCCTCATCCGTCCGGCCTCCGGCCGGCCACCTTCTCCCGGAAGGGGAGAAGGGACGCGCCCCAGCGCTTCGCTCCTTGGGATTACGCCGCCTTGCGGGGCACCATGCGCTCGCTCTGCAGCGCTTCCTTGACGCCGGACTCGCCGGCCTCGTGGTACTCGGCGTCCTCGTTGACGTCCCAGATGTCGTAGAGCTTCTCTCCCGCCAGGATGTTCTTGACGGTCAGCATGGCCGTCATCATCGCGTGGTCCTGGTTGTTGTACTTGTGCATGCCGTTGCGGCCGACGAAGTGCAGCGTGGGATAGGCCTTCTCGAGGTCGAGCCGGACCATGCTGACGTGGTGCTTGTAGTCGTCGTCATAGACCGGGTAGGCCTTGGGCTGGCGCACCACGCAGGCGTCGATCACCTCGTGCTCCTCGACGAGGCCGATCCTGGCGATCTCCTGCTTCGCGAGCGCGACGAGCTCCTCGTCCGGCGCCGACCACAGGCCGTCTCCCTCGAAGCAGAAATATTCGAGGCCGAGGCAGGCGAGGTCGGGGTTCGGCACCATCTCGGGCGACCAGGAGCGGAAGTTCTGCACGCGTCCCACCTTCACCGAGGGGTCGTGGATGTAGATCCAGTTGTCGGGGAAGAGGTCCTTGCGGGTGGTGATGATGGCCACCGTCAGGAAGTCGCGATACTTCAGCGAGCGTCCCGAGAAGATCGACATCGGCGTCGGCTTGACCGCGTTGACGAGCTCGCGCACCGGAGCCGACGAGATGACGTGCTTGGCCGTGAAGGTCTCGCGCGAGCCGTCTCCGCGCCTGGCCAGCACCGTCCAGATTCCATGCTCGGCGTCGTAGCTCATGGCCTCCAGCGAGCGGTCCATGAGGACCTCGCCGCCGCCCTCGCGCGTCTTGCGCGCGGCGGCGTCCCACATCATGCCGGGGCCGCAGCGGGGGTACTGGAAGCTCTCGATCAGCGTCTTCACCACGGGGGCGCCGGGCTTGGCCTTCGCCTTGCGCCGGAAGGTGCGGCCGAGCGCGTTGAGCACCGCGCCGCCGAGGCTGAGGCCCTTGATGCGCTGGGCCGCCCAGTCCGCCGAGATCTCGTCGCAGGACATGCCCCACACCTTCTCGGTGTAGGTCCTGAAGAAAATGGAGAAGAGGCGCTCGCCGAACTGGTTGCGCACCCACTGGTGGAACGTCTTGGGCTCCTTGACGGGACGCAACTTGGCATAGCCGTAGGAGGCCATGCAGAGGGCGCTCTCGACGAGGCCGAGATTGAACAGGGCCTCGAAGGCCTTGAGCGGATAGGAATAGAGCTTGCCCTTGTAGTAGATCCGCGAGATGCGCGGGCGCTCGATGAAATCGTCGGGCAGGATCTCCTTCCACAGGTCGACCACCTCCTTCGACTTGGAGAAGAAGCGGTGGCCGCCGATGTCGAACAGGAAGCCCTTGTAATCCACCGTGCGGCTGATGCCGCCGACCTTCTGGGGATCGCGCTCGATCACGACGACCTTCGGCTTCGAGCCGTCCGGCAGGCGGGCCTCGTCACGCGTCAGGAGGTAGGAGGCGGTGAGCCCGGCAGGTCCGGCCCCGATGATCAGCACGTCGGCGTCGACGGTCATGCGTAGTGTCCTCGTCGGCAGGCGCGCCCCGGCGCGCCATGATGGTTCAGGCGGGCGTCCGTCGGGCGGGCGCAAAGGCGAAGAGCTTGTGTCCGGTGAAGCCCGCGACGGCCGCGAGCCCGGCGCCGATGAGCAGGCTGACGAGGCGCGGCAGGACCGGCAGTTCGTAGACGAGCAGCAGGAAGACGGAGTAGCTGAATCCCTGGGCGACCAGCGTCACGGCGCCATAGCGCAGCGCCTCGACGTGCTGCGCGCGGCCGCTGGCCCCGAACGTGTGGCGGCGGTTGAGCCGCCAGGTGACGAGCGTGGCCGCGGCCAGCGAGACGGCCCGCGACCATTCCGGCGCGACGTGCAGGTGGTCCAGCATGGCGAAGATCGTGGCGTCCACGGCGAGGCCCACCACGCCGACCCCCAGGAAGCGCATGAAGGCCAAGCCGAGCGGCGTGCGCGACAGGCGCTCGAGCGGGGCGGCCAGCCGGCGCAGGGCGGGCGAAAGCCCCCGCAGGCGCGACTCGGCTTTCGCGAAAGGAATGGCCGAGTGGACTTGCGCCATGGACGTGAGCTCCCGACAGGCAGGACGGCGGTTTGCAAGCATTCCCCGCGAACCGGCCAGCCTTTGATATGAGTTGTTTAAAGTGAAGCCTGGAACAAAGGGTAAAGCGTCACGCCAAGTGGTGAAGCCAGTCTGTTAACCCTCACCGATGGTCAAGGAAAAGCAAATAATTGTGGAGCGTGGCAATTCATTAACTGTGAGCGGGTTCATACTTCCGGCGATTGCGTGATCGCTGCCGTCCCGGCGGAGGCCCGATGTCCGACTTGACCCTGGCGCGCGGGCGGGCGCTGCCGCTCGCCCTGCCGGCCCTCCTGCTTCGGCCCTGGGTGCAGGTGCTCCTGGCCTGGCTCGTCTTCCTCGCCCTGCGCGACTGGCGCTGGGCCGATCTCGGCGTCGTGTTCAACGACACGGACGACGCCATGCGCCTCCAGCAGGTGCGCGATCTCCTGGCGGGGCAGAGCTGGTTCGACCTGATGCAGCATCGGCTCGATCCCGACGCCCCGGTTCCGCTGCACTGGTCCCGGCTCGTCGATGGGCCCATCGCCGCGCTGGTCCGTCTCGCAAGCCTCGTGCTCCCGGCCGCGGAGGCCGAGCGCTTCGCCATGGCGGCGTGGCCGCCCCTCACCTTCCTCCCCGTGCTCGCCGCGCTGCGCGCCGCATCCGTGCGGCTGGGCGGAGAGCGCGCCGCGATCCCGGCGCTCGTGCTCGCCGTCACCTGCCTCAAGGCGACCTGGCAGTTCTTCCCGGGACGGATCGACCATCACAACGTGCAGATCGCGCTCACCTGCATCCTGCTCGCCTGCCTGCTCGTGCCGCGCAGTTGGACGGCGGCGCTCGGCGCCGGACTGACCTGCGGGGCCATGCTGGCCGTGGGATTCGAGACGCTGCCCTACGTCGGCGTCGCGGGCCTCGCCGTGGCCTTGCGCTACGTGATCGACGGCGACACCCGCAACGAGGCGGCGATGTTCGGCCTGGGGCTTGCGGGCTGCACGGCGCTGCTCTTCTTCCTCACGGTGCCCGTCTCGCGCTACGGCGTCTCGACCTGCGACGCCCTGTCTGCGAGCGCGCTGGGGCTTGCGGGCGGCGGCGGGCTCGCACTGGCGCTCGTCGCGCAGTCTCTCGGGTCCGCGTCGATCCGCGTTCGCCTGGCCGCCGCCGCCGCCGCCGGGATCTTCGCGCTCACGGTGTTCGGCCTTACGGAGCCTGCCTGCCTTGCAGGGCCCTTCGGCCAGGTGAACCCGGCGATCCGGCCCATCTGGCTGGACCATGTCGACGAGGTGCAGCCGATCGACCATGTCTGGGCCGAAAGCCGGCTGCGCGCGCTGATGGCCGTGGTCGATCCCATCCTTGCCCTGCTCGCCGTGCCGCTGGTGCTGGCCGCCTGTGGACGGCGCGGGCGCTTCGGCGCCTGGGTCGCCGTCGCCTTCGTCGCGGTGTCGCTGGCCGTGGGCCTCGTCCAGGTGCGAAACACCGTCTATCCCAACCTGCTGGCCATCCCCCTGCTCGCCACCGCCGTTGTGGCGCTGGCGCGCCGCAGGGCGGAGGCCGGCGGTTCCGCGCTCGTCGCGACGCTGGCCGGCACCATGCTGGCGTCCTCGACCACCTTGGCCGTGACGCTCAGCTTAATCCCGTCCATCCCGGCTGCAGGGGAGGCGGGGCGGCTCGCGGCCCTGACGGACCGCGCCACCTGCTACGATAGCCGCATCTATAGCAGCCTTGCCGGTGCGCCGCCCGGCCGGGTCCTCGCCTTCGTCGAGAGCGGGCCCTTCCTGCTGCTCGCCACGCCCCATGCCGTGCTGTCCGCGCCCTATCACCGCAACGCGCACGGGATGATCGAGGCCTACCGCATGCTCTCCGCCACCCCCGCGGAGGCGGAGGCGCTGGCCCGCCAGGAGGGCGTGGACTGGGTTGCAATCTGCACCCATTCGAGCACGCTGGAGCGGATGCGCCGGGAATCGGCGGACCCGGGCCAGGATCCGCGGCTCGCCCTGCGCCTCACCGCCGGCGAGGCGCCGGCCTGGCTGGAGCCGGTGGAGACCGGCACGCCGGCTCTGCTGGCGTTTCGCGTGAAGACCCCGCGCTGACCCGGCGACGGGCAAACCGGAGGTTGGGATGGCGAGCAAGACAGGACGGACGCGCCGCGCGGCGACCTCGGCGCGCCTGCTCGCCGCCGCACTCGCCCTGCCGTCGACGGCGCTGGCGGAGCCGGCCGCGCGCGATCTCTTCGGCGCCCAGACTCGTCCGGCCGCGCTGCCGCCGGACTCCCTTGGCGGCTACGCGAAGGGGTGTCTTGCAGGCGGTGAGGCCCTGCCGATCGATGGACCTTCCTGGCAGGTCATGCGGCTCTCGCGCAACCGGAACTGGGGCCACCCGCAGCTCGTGCAGTTCCTGGAGCGCTTCGCCAACAAGGTGCCTTCGGCGACCGGCTGGCCCGGCCTGCTCGTCGGCGACATGGCCCAGCCGCGCGGCGGGCCGATGAAATCGGGCCACGCCTCGCACCAGATCGGCATGGACGCCGACATCTGGCTCACGCCGATGCCGCCGAAAGTGCTCTCCCGCGAGGAACGCGAGGACTATGCGCCGGTGGAGATGGTGCTGCCGAGCGGCCTCGACGTCGATCCCGCGCGCTTCACGCCATCCCACCTCGCCTTCATCCGCCTGGCGGCCTCGCAGCCGGGCGTGGAGCGCATCTTCGTCAACGCCGCCATCAAGAAGGCGCTCTGCCGCTCCGCCGCCGGCCAGGGCTGGATGGCCAGGGTGCGCCCCTACTGGGGCCACACCTACCACATGCACATCCGTCTCGCCTGCCCGGCGGGCTCCGACGCCTGCGAGCCGCAGGCCCCTCCCCCCGGCGGCGACGGCTGCGGCAAGGAGCTCGACTGGTGGTTCCAGCCGGAGGTGCTGCACCCCACCAAGCCCTCCAAGCCCAAGCCGCCACTGACGATGGCGGAGCTGCCGGCCGCCTGCCGGGCGGTGCTGAACGCACCCGCGAAGTAGCGCACGCTGTCATCCCGGCCCGCAGCGAAGCGGAGAGCCTGGCCCCAGGGCGCCGACGGTCCCGCGAGAGTCCGCATCGGAGCCATGGTTGTCGTGGATCCCGCGTCTGCGCCGCACCGCTTCGCGCTGCGGAGCGCGCGGGATGACACCGCTCAAGGACAGCTAATGCGCCTTGGCCTCGCCCGAGACCTTGTCGGTGAAGGCGAGCACGATGCCGGAGAGGACGAAGACGACGTGGATGACGACCAGCCAGGTGAGCTCGCGGTCGCTCACGTTGGCGACGTTCATGAAGGCCTTGAGGAGCTGGATGGCGGAGATGGCCACGATGGAGGAGAGCAGCTTCAGCTTGAGGCCGGAGAAGTCGATCTTCCCCATCCAGTCCGGCCAGTCCTTGTGCTCGGCCTCGTCGATCTTGGAAACGAAGTTCTCGTAGCCCGAGAAGATCACGATGACGATGAGCGAGCCCGTGAAGGTGAGGTCGATCAGCGACAGCGCGCCAAGGATCACGTCGGCCTCGGTGGCCTCGGGCGCGTGCAGGATGAAGTGCCAGACCTCCCGCATGGTGCGTACGAGGAGCAGAGCGAGCGCGAGCACGAGCGAGACGTAGAACGGCGCCAGCAGCCAGCGGCTGGCGAACAGGAACTTCTCCAGGGCGCGCTCGATCATGCGGTCCTCTCCGGCGACACGACGAGGCCGCCCGGGGACGCCGGACGGCCTCGCTGAAGTCTAGCATGGCCCGCGCGCGGGGCCAGTGGCTTGCTCCGGATCGGCTAGGCGTGCACGCCAGTGCCGATGGGGCAGCTCACGCCCGTGCCGCCGAGGCCGCAATAGCCGCCGGGGTTCTTGGCGAGATATTGCTGGTGGTAGTCCTCGGCGAAGTAGAAGGGTCCGGCCTCGACGATCTCCGTCGTGATCGGGCCGTAGCCGCGCGCGGCCAGCGCCTTTTGGTAGGCGGCCTTGGACGCCTCGGCCGCCTCGCGCTGGCCGGGCGCCGTCAGGTAGATGCCGGAGCGGTACTGCGTGCCGACGTCGTTGCCCTGCCGCATGCCCTGGGTGGGGTCGTGGCTCTCCCAGAACACGCGCAGCAGCTCCTCGTAGGTGACCTTGGCGGGGTCGAAGACCACGAGCACGACCTCGTTGTGGCCCGTGAGGCCGCTGCAGGTCTCCTCGTAAGTCGGGTTGGGGGTGAGGCCGCCCGCATAGCCGACGGCCGTCACGATGACGCCCGGCGTCTGCCAGAACTTGCGCTCGGCGCCCCAGAAGCAGCCCAGCCCGAAGATGGCGGTCTGCGCGCCCTCGGGATAGGGCCCCTTCAGGGGCTGGCCGTTGACGAAGTGGTTGGCGGCGGTGCGGATGGGCTCCGCGCGGCCGGGCAGGGCCTCGGCGGCGGAGGGCATGGAGACGCGCTTCCTGAAGGAGAACATGGCTCACCTTTCTCGTGCGATGGGGCCCATGTGGGGATTGCCCCGCCAAACGGCCAGTCACGGCCCGATCAGGACCGCGTGAGCGGCGCGTCAACGCCGCGCGAGGATGCCCACGCTCGGCTCCCGGTCAGCCGCGAGCAGCGCAAGCAGGATGCCCAGCACGAGCAGCAGAACCGACAGGGGCGTCGCGACGAGCCGCGGCCCCACGGCCTCCCACAGGGCCGGGGACACGCCGCTGAGGGCGGATTGCAGGGCCGGAACCGCCTTGGGCGACAGCCGTTCCAGCACCTCGCCCAGCCGCAGCCAGAGCAGCGAGGAGGCCGCGATGGAGCGCGTGCCGTCCACGACCACGCAGACGAAGGCTCCGGCGAGGAGCAGATATCCGAGGAAACGCACCAGCAGCCGCAACATCCCGCTCTCCCGCCTCACGCCGCCCCCGCGAATCGGGCGGGGACGCGCCGCATGATGCCACGGGAGCGCCATGGCCTGATCGTGCGGGCTTGCCCCCGCGAGCGGCGGCGGGATCATGCATCCGGATTCCCCGGCCGAACAGTGCCGTCTTGCGCCCCGCGCCGGGATCGCTATAAGGGCCGCCTGCACGGCAAGCCCGCGCATGGAGGGGTGGCCGAGTGGTTGAAGGCGCACGCCTGGAAAGTGTGTATACGGGAAACCGTATCGCGGGTTCGAATCCCGCTCCCTCCGCCAGTTCTTTTGTTCCCTAAAATCTCTTTCCTTTTCAATGCGTTGGCGGCTCGCGAATTTGCTCTGCGTACCCAATTGCGTACCCAACGGCGCAGATGGGGTCACTCGTGGCCATCAACGGTGAGTTTCTCGTGGGGACATCCCGACAGACGGGTAAATGCCGCTCACCTAAGGCTCGTGATCAGCTTTTCGTTAGCCTATTCTAATTGTCGCCCCAATGGCGCTATTTTAGCATGTTATGTGCATTTGGCCCGAGGACCGATAGGGATAGACATGGCAACAATTTCTATTGCGATGGCTGTTTATAACGGCGCTGCATATCTGCGTGAACAAATTGCTAGTTTTGAGCAACAGACCCTCAAGGCCGATCAGATAGTGATTTCTGACGACAACTCGACCGATAATTCAATCGAGATTTGTCGGTCTTTTTCGAATCGATTGCCAATTGAAATTTTGCAGGGGGATGAACGCCTAGGTATCGTTTCAAACTTCGAACGGGCCGCAAAGCAGACGAAATGCGATTTTGTTTTATTTGCTGACCAAGATGATGTTTGGCACCCGAGGAAGATCGAGCTATTGGTAGCTAAGGCGCAGGAATTAGATAATGCTCGCCCTCTTTTAGTCTATAGTGACCTTATTGTAGTCGACGCAAATCTAAAGCCCCTGTCGATTACGTTTTTTGGACGTGGCGGAAAATCACTTGATGCAAGACGCATTTCTGATTTCATTATTTCAAATCATATTCCCGGCTGCACTATGCTTGTAAATCGCGCGTTATTGGAAAAATCCTTGCCATTTCCAGTTGGGATTCGCATGCATGATTGGTGGCTTGCAATGGTTGCGGCGGGTGTTGGGCAAATTGCTAGTGTCGCTCAACCGCTTGTTTTCTATCGTCAACACAGTTCCAATACTTATGGAGCGCAGAAACATGTGGGTATCATTGAGCAAATAAACAAAGTCTTACGAATTTCAATAAACCCAATGAGTTCAGTCAATCGAAGGTTTGATGCCGTAAGAGAACAAGTTCTTTACACAAAACATAATGTTGAATTATACATTGATCGCCATGGGACAGAAGTTTCTCCTGACGACCAGGAGGCTCTGAAAGCGTTCACCTGCTCTAAGGGACTTAGTTCGCGGCTCAGAGTACTCCGCACCGCGAAATTGGGAGAATCTACTTTCCACACCCTACTTCTGTCACTTAACCGAGGTTGGAGAGATGAACATTGACTCAGTCGTCGACACGATTTGGGATTCGATTATTGATGGTACAATTAAGCTGTCGGGGCCTCCGCACCAACTTACGGTGATCGACGCTGAGTATGCGGTTCGTGCATTTTCAAAAACGGTCCGTAATTCTGACTTTTGGAAGATCGTCGACGGCCTACTCGAAAAATCTCGCCTCGAATTGCGGGCTAACTTTCATAGATCATCAAAATGATTTTATTTATGGCCATTTTGTTGGCAATGTTATTTTGTGTAACACGTAGATACTTTTGTATCACTCCTCACGCGGGCCAATTCTTGGATCTGAACGATTCGAACGAAGACCTCCCGTCGCGCTGGCGGCCTGATGATCACTCTGCCATTAGACCAAGCCCTAGAGGCAGGGTCTCATTCTCAATTCGCACTATGCCACATAAGTTATTGTTGCGTTTTGGCATAGTCCATGCCACAATGACTTAGATAGATATGGCAGGATGATAGGAACGAAGAACACGGTCATGTTGGTGGGCTACGCAAGGACGAGCACCCTGGAGCAGGAAGCCGGCTTAGAGGCTCAAGAGCGGGACCTGAAGGCCTTGGGAGCGGAGCGGATCTTCTCGGAGCAGACCAGCTCTGTGGGACCCAGGAAGGCTCTGGAAGAGGCACTGAGGTTTGTTCGACAGGGGGATACCCTGGTCGTCACCAAGCTCGATCGCCTGGCTCGGTCCGTTAGCCACCTAGGCGAGATCCTGGAGAGGCTCAGGTTCAACCGTGTGGATCTGAGGGTCGTGAACCTCGGGATCGACACCGGGACCGCTACTGGCGAGCTGATCCTCAACGTCCTCGGGTCGGTGGCTCAATTCGAGAGAGCTATGATGCTTGAGAGGCAGCGGGAGGGCATCGCTAAGGCCAAGGGAGAGGGGAAGTACAAGGGTCGGGCTCCTACCGCTCGCAGGAAGGCCAGCCAAATCCAAGAACTAGCCAATCAGGGAGAGACCAAGGCTGCGATTGCAAAGCGTCTTGGTGTCAGTGAGAGGTCTGTGTTCAGGGTATTGAGTAGTAACTGATATCAAAGAAAGGACACATAGCTGCGCAGTAAATCAACCATATTGTTTTCATTCATTAATTTATATGTTGGCGACGACGGAATTCAGTGGATCTTGTATCGAGAAAAGCCCATCGGAAAGCTGGATCCAGTGGGCTACGTCCATCAAAGCAGGCTGACTCTTGTCTCTCTTGCTCGTCGGAAGGGTCTCTTGTCCGGAGGGGAACTAAAGGACTTCAAGAGCATGATCGAGGATAGGCTCCCGGAGGTTCATCCGGACACCGTGCAATCCGGGGAGGACGCGACGAGGGCAGTTCGTCAATCTGGATAGCCGTTTCCTGGCTATTAGAGCCGTACTGAGGCTGATTGGGGGCGTGTCTGCTATAAGGGTAGCTGCACGGTCTTCTGTCGGCTTCAGTACGCCCCTAAGGAGCCGGTAAAGATAGGTTGATCTGAGGGGCAAGGTCAGGGTGACATGATGGATAAGCCAGATTTCAGTGATAGGAGGGAAAGGCCAAGGATTTCCTCAGTTTTGCGAATGAGATAGATGTCTTGGTGTGACAGGCCTGACCCAAGGGGGTACCAAAGGGGGGGGGTGGGGGCCTTGCCTCAAGATGGATCAGGGCAACAGTTTATCGCAGAGAAATTCCCGAAACCCTCTGCCTAGGCTATGATTTTAGGCAGCCCACTAGAGGGCACCTTAAGTAGATACCCTAAGAACAACTCCGTTAGGAATTTTAGATATAAAGGCTTTACATAAGATATATGACCCCGTATGGCGATTTTAAGTTATAACTTTTGTATAACTCTAGTTAGAACATCATTTAAGCAGTATTTCTCAGTAAGAGTAACATCTACCGATGATATGACTTAAGATTTATATAGGCAGTGTTTGTCGATATTCAAGGGCAGGAGTCGATCGGCGGAGCCTCCCCCAAAGCGTAGCCGAAGGAGACCGCGGCTCCAGCTAGCAAACACTCTCACGACAACGTAACCTTGGCATCGACAGAGCCTGCACGAGGTCCAGTATTGGAGCTCGCCGGCCTCGCTTTTGTTGGGCCCTTGCTCCTCCGTGTCTTGTGGAACCAAAACTACATAAAGTCTCACGACACGCCACCGATAAACCGGTCGTTTTTATACTAAGTGATTCATCGATTAGATTGGCGCGGAACTCTGATATATGTAGTAGCGTCTCAGATATTTGCCGTCGCGGTCGTGAGCGGTCCCTGGCACCTGCGTGACCAAGCCCGAGACGGTCAATGGAGCGGGTGGGAAGGCGCTGCTTACGCGCAAATCTGACGGCTTTGATCCGCCAGGTCTTCGCCAGGCGCATCTGAAAGATGCCAAGTTCAAGTTGACTTCCGCCGAGCTTTTTGGGTGAGTTCAATAAACGACTTTGGTAAGAGGAGCAGATAAGCCAATTTCCAGAATGGATATTTCATCGCTGTCAAGAAGTAGGGCCGCCGTAACGTGCGCCAATTGAATTGCCCGGACTGACGCATTGCCAGGAGGCGCCCAACGTTGAAGAAATGCGACTTCTCCGCGTGAGACCGTATCACGTCCTTCTGATATTGCGGTGGGATCGCTTTCGGGAAGGCAGTTACAACGGCCGCCCAATCATCCACGAAGACGTCAAAGGCTTTGTCGTGCCAGTAGCTGCTGGAGCCGGGTGCGATAGCGATGGATGGAGAACCGAGCCAGCCTATGGAAATAGGGTCCTGAGATGCGTGAGAAAGAATCACGCTGACTTGTGGAAAATTCCTCCAGATTTTTATCTGGTCAATATTGTTTAGCACGCGCCGGCTGTACACGGTGGCGCCAGTCAATGTTTGGTGCCAGAGCCGATCCCTCACGAATTCTCGTGCTTTTTCTCCGGTCACGGCACGGATGCTGGCCGGCTCGTTGGCATGCGAATCGACAAACATGAAATCCTGATCGTCTAAGCTAGCGATAAGCCGGGCGAGCGTGTCAGGTTTTGGCCTTAATCGATCGCCCAGGAGCCACACATAATCGGCATCAGGCCACTTCAGAGTGGCAATCAGATTCACATCGTGACCGAGCCCTGGCCGATTGCGGCGATAGTGCAATTGCTTGTACTGACCGCTGAAACGGGCAACGACGTGTTCCGTGGCATCGTCAGAACTATCATCCGAAATGTATATCGGAATACCGAGACGACCGACCTCATCGGAAAGATGAGCCAAGTGGTCAGCAATCGATTCGGGCCGATTGTAGGTAGGCCAAGCGATCACCAGGCGAGGACGCGTCACGGGTTGTCTCCCAAAATCTCAAGATAGGACCGCACACCTGCAATTAGCGCTCTCGTACGGTGCATCCCCATGGACCTCAAGCGCGAGACATCGAGCACCAGGCGGGGTACGTCGACGGGCCGGGCGGGAAGGAAATCGAGTTGCACCCTTTTCCCCGTCGCATTTTCGATGACCGCGACGACGTCGAGAAGCGAGTGCCCCACGCCGCTTCCGAGATTGAGCGTGGTTCCTTCGACATCGTTTTCGATCAGGAGCGCCAAGCTCTCAACGCAGTCATCGATGTAAATATAGTCGCGTATTGCCGAGCCGTCGCCCCAGATCGGCAGCGGTTCCTTACGCGCGAGCCGGCCAAGGATGACGGACACGAGGCCTTGGTTGCCGAAGAGCGACTGGCCAGGGCCGTAGGGATTTGACGGCCGCACGATAAGTAGTCCAAGCCCTTGGGTTCGCCTGAGAAAAAGGAGCTGACACTCGATCTCGGTTTTGCTAAGGCCATAAAAGTTGATCGGATGGCACGGCTGGTCTTCCGAGACGGCCTGCGCCTGTGTGACGCCGTAAACGGTCCCACCCGACGAGACGAAGACGAGGCGCACGCCTAGCCGACTGAGACGCTGTGCCAATTTGAATGTCGGAGCGACGACCGCGCCGAGTTCCTCGAAATATTCATTTTCGTTGCTCGAAGGAAGCAATGAAGACACGAGGTGAACGACGGTATCAATCCTGCGTTCGGTGACGCATTGCGTCAATCGCTCGACGTCCGCGATAGGGACCTGCAGGATTTTGTCGTTCCCGGACGACGTGGCACACCTCTTGAGGCCCGTGACTGTCACGTCGTGACTGCGTTGGCGTAGCCGAGTAGCAAGGTTTCGCCCGATGAATCCTGTGCCGCCAATCAGCATCACATTGCGCAGTTTGCGCCCCGCCTTATTCTCAGTCCGTTGACCAACCACCTCTTCGACCCTTTAGCCGTTTAGTTTTTTTACAGGCAGGCGGAGTTTTGCGAGACCCTTGGAGATGAGAACACGATCCTCGCTGCGCCATTGCCCGGCTAGACGGCCGAGCAGTCCGAATGCCAGACAATACACGCAACCGGCTAGCCCCAGCGCGAGACCCAGCTGCATCCGATCTAGTGTTTCCGCTGCAAGCCGCGAAAGCATTGCGTACGCCAGCAATGACGACAGTGCCGTCACGCAAATGATTGGCAAGAGCCATTTTCCTTGCGTGTTCCACCAGGAAATACGCTCATACCTGTGAAACAACGCAACGAACACTATCGAGCCGACCACATTGCCGAAGATCGTGCCGATCACAACTCCATTTAGGCCATAGGTTGGAACGAGCACGATCGTCAATGCGATGTTCAAAACGGTGCTCAAGCAGCCATAAAACGTTTCAAGCTGGGGCCGACCCACAGCGCGCATGATCGTGGTCCCAACGCCCGTGACGTTGTTCACCGAATAAGATAAAACGAGCGCACCGCAGAGCGTGGCAGCGCCCGGCAAGTCTGCGTGAAGCCAAAACCGCAGAATAGGGTCGGCGGAACCGACCACAAATCCAGCAATGAAAACCGTTGGGATCATCAGTCCCCGAGACGCGCTCGCATAGATCTGCCTGATCTCCGTCGATTTAGCGCCGGCGCTGACCCGCGACGTGACTTCAGGAAGCAAGGAGCCGAGCAGTTGGAGAGGGAGCGCTCGACTGATAAGAGCGAGGCGATTGGCGACCTGGTAAGGCGTGACCTGACTCACGCCGATGTACCGGCTGATGATGACCTTGTCTGCCTCCAGATTTATAACTGCCGTCACCGCGCTGATCTGGGACCAGAGCCCAAACGAAAACAGTTGGCGTACTTCGCGTCGGTCGAGATGTCCTAGAGACGTCAGCAGGCGACCGTGGAGCCTCAAGTTAAAGACCAGGAGTACTGCGATCACCGTCGCGAGTTGGCCCAAAAGACAAAGAAAGACTGTTTCGATGCCGGGAAACCGAGGGACAATCAGAAAGGTCAAAAGCGCCAAAACCATAGAACCAGCAATAGATCCGACGGCCGAAAGATCAAGTCTGTGAGCCGCAGTCAGTCTCCCGACGAGAATGCCGATGATCGACCACCCGATGAACAAGACGAAAACGGTGCAAAGAAGCATGGGGAACGCAGCTTGCATGTCATCCGGCAAACCAAGGAAGCGACCGATGTCAGGGGCGCCCGCGAGTAGAAGCGGAATTCCGACCAGAGCAAAAGCTGTATAGAAAAGAACACCGATACTGACGAAGGCGCCAATTCGGCTCCAATCATTTCGCTGATGGTAAAAAGCCATGAAGCGCGTGAGGCTGCCCCCGAGGCCAAGGTCGAGCAGGCCGAAGTAAGTGGTGAGCGATGCGATCAGGGCATAGGCGCCGAATTCCGTCGCGCCGAGGCTGTGAAGGATGACGGGCGTGGTGATCAGACCAACCAATAATGCGATGATTTGCGCAACAGTGCCGGCCGCGGTGTTCTTGATGACCCTTGCACTGGCAGATCGTGTCATTCGTTAGGATCCCGCCTTGCTATTGATAAACGAGTAGAGGTTCTTTGTAGAGGTTCCATGGCTAGGCCCGTGATTTACGCCGCGTAACGTTCCTTGGACAAGGAATTGGCGATTCGCCATTATCACTCCATCTCGCAGTTCGCCGCATGTCGATCTACACAGGCTCACAAGACAGAATCAGTGCATCGTAATCAGGCAGTTGGTCGTTCTAGGGCCAGCGGAACCGTCATCCGTCCGGCGAGGGTCACATCAGCCGACGTCTGCAGGTTAACCGTCAGCAATAGAATTTCGGCACGACGTGCCTTTGCGCAAGCTGCACGGGAAGTCATCTGTTCCGTCCCATCACTGACAGCGGGCATGAGTTGTCTCTTCGATTTGACTGGCGCGTTACCATCAGCGCTGCGGTGCCGAGTGACCTCCGCCCTCAATGGCGATCTGGTCCGTCCTCCAAAGAAGGGGTAGACCTCGACCCGCTCTCGGCTGGCGGAACATAGCCGGCGCCGCGCAAGCCATGCAAGCTGTGCTAGGAGTTTCTGCTTGGCGGAGCTGTCTTGCTCGCCTGGGCGAGCCCGAGGCGTGGGCTACGATTCGAGACCGCTGCGGCATTATTCCGTGTGCCCCCAGTGCGGCGAACGCACGAGGAGCTTCCGGTCACAGTGACCTGGGGTCAACGTCAGCGAAGGACCGCCGCCTCCGATGTGTCTGATTGTGAAGAGCGGGACACAAGGCCCGAGACGCGGAGAACCCTGGACAGTGACGTCCGAGGGCAAGGCTTACGACGCCAGTCCCTGGAGTCAGGCCAACCGTCACAGTCATCTCCTATCTTGGTCGATCTTCCTGCGACTTATCGAGAAAATAGGTGCAATCAAACTCCAAGCCCATGCCAAGCCGCTTGCGGGCCAACCGGATTAAGATGTGCCAAGAAGGTGAGGCTTACGGCTGCATCCACTTGGGTAGTGAGCGCGCCTGCTATAGCAGGACGAACTCCTCTCGACGGATCCTAGCTTCTGAGCGGGATAACTCAGGGGGCACCGTCATTTGCCGACTGCGAGAAAAATACAATTAGCTCAAACCTCCTGCTCCAGTTAGCCAACCCAGCGGAACAAGCCCCAGATCTCACGCTGCATTCACCACGTCAATTATGGTAGACGTACGGCTTCGATACAGGCTTTGAGCTGCTCGAAACTCGGTCCTGCTGAGTACCTGCCCAATGACATGCCTTCGCGCTTGTGACCGACTAAGGCCTCGATGATGTGAGGTTGCTGACCTGCCTGCTCGGCCTTCGTTATGAACCACCTACGAAATGAGTGAAAATTGACCCGGCTCCTTCGGTGCCCCTGAACCTGATCGTCAACGCCCATCAGCCTCCTGTATCGTGTGAATGCCTTGCTGGCGGGCATAGATCGCTCCCTACCGGAACCCTTGGGCGGAATGGGCAATTCCGGGAAAAGGTCCGACTCAGGACCTTTGCCAGCGACCAAATCTGCAATCAGCCCAGCTAGCTCAGAGTGAATTGGGACCTTCCTCGTGCCTATTTCCCTCTTCTGAGCCTTGAAGTGGAATGATCCGTCCTGGCAATCCCTCACCTTGAGGCTGGCAAGCGCATCAATTCGAGCACCCGTCAGTGCTGCAATTCTCATTAGGCCAGGCAGAACAGCATAACTGGGCTTACCGTTGAGCAGCTTTACAACCTCACTGTCTGTGAATGGTCGCTCCTCAATCTCTTTATCTGCCCTAGGTTTTTGCAAAGACTGATCTAGCCACACGTTTGCCTCAACATAATGTCGCCTTTTAAGCCATTTATGATAGGAAGATAACGAGCTAATGTATTTATTGACAGTCTTTGGCGATAGCGGACCTGTGCCGGTGTTCTTGCCACGGAGAAGGTCGCCTACGAAGTCACCTGCTAGACGGCCTGAGACGCTCTCAATAGTGAATGCTAGGTTCTTTGATCGGCACCAATTATGTAGGTATTCCATCGCACGATCGTCGTCACCCCGTGTCCGTTCTTTCCTGATCACCTGAACGTGCCATTCCTCAACAAAGGACCGATAAGGTGTCTGTCCATCGTGGACCGCGCCGAGAATAGTAGCGCGTCTGAGGTCGCTTTCATTGTGCATATATTCATCGGTCTCTGGATCATAATGAACTGGCACTAATAGATCTTGGATCTGATCCATTAACTCCATTTTCGCCCACTCATTTTTTAGTATTTTATCCTTCCATCGGAGAGCAAGAGCGTGATCGTCCCCGTCGAGCGCCTTTGCCACGACATGTAACTTGTTCTTCAATTCCTGAATGACGCCATGCTTCAATCTGTTCGCCACACTCAAGCTCTCGGTCTCAAGCGATCGCTTGAGCTTCGTCTTCCCAAGGGCTGTCTGGAGGTTTCGAGGTACCGACACAACCACTCGCCATTTCCTACCGTGGCGTTCTAGATGACCAGTCACAATGCACCTCGCGTACCCAGTTGCGTACCCAAGCCTGCGTACAAAAATCGATTAGGTCAACTATGTTAACGCACTATGGGTCCAGCTGGGGAGTATCCCGCTCCCTCCGCCAGCCGCCACGCCGACGATCCTTTTGCCAGTTGTGCGGATCTGTGCGCCAATTGGCCCACGACGTGACTGACAGGGCGGGCTTTTCGTCTTGCTGTTCTTTGGACTGATCGCCGCTGCCGCAGGAAGCATCGCTTCGGTCTTCCTCGTCGCTCTCGCGATCATGTCTCGCGGGAAGGCCTTTCGCATCGCGTTTGCGGTGGCAATTCTGCTCGTCTGGCTCGCATATCTCTTGACGGGGCTTTACCTTCTTACCGGGTCTCTCGGCGACGCGTCGTTGCAATATTATGCTGACTGGAACGTGCAGGGGCTGGTGACCGTGCTTGTGGTGAGCTGGATCATCATCGGGATGGAACGGCGGAGCAGGAAACGAACGGGCTGACGGTGGGGTGGTCCGCCATGGAGCCGGTGACGTCCCGCGCTCGATCGGCATGCCCACGGCGTTTCATATTCACCTCCGAGGCTCCCTGGCACCGCTCCTGCTTCCGCTCTTGCGGAACTTCGGGCCGCGCTGTGCAATGCCGGCCCGCGCCGGGCAGGAGCCGATGGACCACAGCGTTTCCCTCATCGCCACGATCGCCGTTTCCTTCATGCTGGCCTTCGTGCTGGGCTTCGGGGCGAACAAGCTGCGGCTGCCCCCGCTCGTCGGCTACCTGCTGGCGGGCGTCGCCGTGGGTCCCTTCACCCCGGGATTCGTGGCCGATGCGGGCCTGGCGGGCCAGCTGGCGGAGGTGGGCGTCATCCTGCTGATGTTCGGGGTCGGCCTGCATTTCTCGCCGGCCGATCTCTCGGCCGTGCGCGGCATCGCCCTGCCGGGAGCCGCCATCGCCATCGCCGCCGTGACCGCGATGGGCGCGGGCCTGGCGCTGGCCTGGGGCTGGGCGCTCGGGGGCGCGCTGGTCTTCGGGCTCTGCCTCTCCGTGGCGAGCACGGTCGTCGTTCTGCGCGCGCTGGAAGAGAGCAACGGGCTGGGGACGCCTTCCGGCCGCATCGCCGTGGGCTGGCTGATCGCCGAGGACCTGGTCATGGTCCTCGTGCTGGTGCTGCTGCCCGCGCTCGCGGAGGTGCTGGGCGGCCATGCCCCCGGAGCAGGAGGTGCCGCCCATGGCGGATCCCCCGCGGGGGGCTCGCTGGCCCTTTCGCTCGCCGTGACGCTGGGCAAGGTCATGCTCTTCATCGGCCTCGCCATCGTGCTTGGCCCGCGCGTGGTGCCCTGGCTGCTGCAGCAGGTGGCGCGCACCGGCTCCCGCGAGCTCTTCACGCTCTCGGTGCTGGCCGTGGCGATCGGCATAGCCTATGGCTCGGCGCAGGTCTTCGGCGTTTCTTTCGCGCTGGGGGCCTTCTTCGCCGGCCTCGTGCTCAGCGAAAGCCCTTTCGGCCATCGCGCGGCCGCGCAGTCCCTGCCCATGCAGGACGCCTTCGCCGTGCTCTTCTTCGTCTCCGTGGGGATGCTGTTCGACCCGACGATCCTCGTTCGCGAGCCGCTGGCCGTCATCGAGGTGCTGCTCGTCATCGTCCTCGGCAAGGCGGCGCTCGCCTTCCTCGTCGTGCTGGTGCTCGGCTATCCCGCGGCGACGGGCGTCGCCATGGCCGCCGCGCTCGCGCGCATCGGCGAGTTCTCCTTCATCCTGGCCGCGCTCGGCGTCTCGACCGGCCTGCTGCCGACGATCGGCCGCGACCTCGTGGTGGCGGGCGCGCTGCTCTCGATCACGCTGAGCGCCGTCGTCTTCGCCGCCGCGGACATCCTGACCATCAGGCTCAAGACCACGCCTTCCCTGCGCCGCTACGGCCAGAAGCGCCTCGCCGTGCTGCAGGAGCGGCTGGAGGAAGTGCGCCGCAAGGCCGAGGCGCGCGAGGCCGAGCATGGCCGCAAGATCGAGGCGGTGCTCGGCGTCTTCCCGGTCTTCGCCGGGCTCGACGAACCGGCGCGGGAGGACCTGCTCCTGCTGTTCCGGCCCACCTCCGCCCAGCCCGGCGACCGCATCATCCGGCAGGGAGACCGGCCCACGGGGGCGTATTTCCTGTCGAAGGGGATCGTTCAGGTCGACACGCCGGGCGGCGAAGTGCAGCTCGGCCCCGGCGATTTTTTCGGGGAAATGGCCTTGCTGAGCGGCGCCCGGCGCAGCGCCACGGTGACGGCCCTCGACTTCTGCGACCTCTTCTTCATCAGCCGCCGGGATTTCCTGTCCTTCCTCGCCCGCCACCCCGGCGTGCAGGCCCGGGTCAACGAGGTGGCGGAGGCGCGACGCAAGATGAACGACCCGGTCGAGGAAGCCTGACCGGCAGCCGGCGGCCCCTGACAGGTTGGCGACAGCTTCGTCCCCTAGCGTGGAACCAACGGGACTTCCGATCCCGGAGGAACGTCGCAAGGAGACGATGATGATGAAGCAGCTCCCGCTCGCCGCGGGCCTCGCCCTGTCGCTGATGGCAGGCTCGGCGCTGGCCCAGGTTCCCGCCGGCTACCCCGCCGACTACCAGGCCGTGATCGACGCCGCCAAGAAGGAAGGCAAGGTCGTCGTCTATTCCTCGACCGACGCCGCCGCCGCCAACTTCCTGGTCAAGGACTTCGAGGCCCTCTACGGCATCAAGGTCGAGTACAACGACCTCAATTCCACCGAGCTCTACAACCGCTTCATCGCCGAGGCCGCCGCCGGCCAGGGCACGGGCGACGTGACCTGGTCCTCCGCAGAGGACCTCCAGATCAAGCTCGTCAACGACGGCTACGCGCTCGAGTACAAGTCGCCCGAGGCGGCCTCGATCCCGTCCTGGGCGAACTTCAAGAACACCGCCTATGGCGTGACCTACGAGCCCGTGACCTTCGTCTACAACAAGCGCCTCGTGCCCGAGGGCGACGTGCCGAAGAACCATGCGGACCTCCTGAAGCTGCTGCAGACCAAGGGCGACGCCTACAAGGGCAAGGTGACGGCCTATGATCCCGAGCGCTCGGGCGTCGGCTACCTGTTCTTCACGCAGGACGAGCAGGCCTTCCCGCAGGCCTGGGACCTCTTCAAGGCCATGGGCAAGGCGGAGATCAAGCTCTACACCTCGGCCGGCGCCATGATCGAGCGCACGACGTCGGGCGAGCACCTGATCGCCTACGGCATCTTCGGCTCCTATGCGCTGACGCGCTCCAAGAAGGACCCGAACCTCGGCATCGTCATGCCCAACGACTACACCCTGATCGCCTCGCGCGTGGCCTTCGTCTCGAACAAGGCGAAGAACCCGAACGCGGGCAAGCTCTTCCTCGACTACCTGCTGTCGAAGCGCGGCCAGTCGATCATCGCCAACCAGGCCGAGCTCTACTCGCTGCGCGACGACGTGCAGGGCGAGGCCACGGTGGCGCAGGTGAAGGCGCAGGTCGGCGACAAGATCCGCCCGATCAAGATCGATGCCGACCTCGCCAACAACCTCGACACGGTGAAGCGCCTGAAGTTCCTCAAGCAGTGGCAGGCCGCCCTGAAGGGCAACTGAGCCGCGGCGAGCGACAGCGCTCCGCGCCCATGGGCGCGGAGCCGGTCGCGACGGGCCGGTCCTTCGGAAGGGACGCGGATCGACGGGGCCTCGGGTCCGCAGCCGAACCTGCGGAAGTCTGCGGAATAAAGGGCCGGGGACCTCCGGCCCACGCCGATCCGCGTACGACGGGGTTGGCCGTTGCCGCCGGTCTGGGGGTGCAACCCCCTGGCGGCGAGCCCGGGACCGGGCGGAACGGCCACTCGGCTTGCCCGGCCGTCACGCCGGGTTCGTCGGGCCGTCGCCTCCCGCCCGCGTCAGCCGACGCCGCGGACGCCCCTTCCCGGGCGGGAGCGGCGGAAACATAGGACTATAATCCTTCTTTTGTCAAGGGGGTTCGCGGCCGTCGCGATCCCGCTCGCCGGAACACACGACCATGCCCTTCATGCTCTTCCGCATCGCCGTGCTCGCGATCACCGCCTCCGCGGTGCTCGCGCCGATCGGACTGATCGTCTACCAGAGCTTCCTGGACGGGCCGTTCTTCCAGCCGCGGACGCACTTTTCGCTCGAGGCCTACCAGTTCGTCTGGGAGGACGACGACTTCTGGACCGCGCTGAAGACGTCGCTGCTGGTGTCCACCGGCATGACCGCCATCGCGGTGCCCTGCGGCGTGGTGCTCGCCTTCCTGATGTCGCGTACGGACATGCCGGGCAAGAAGATCCTGGAGCCGCTGGTGCTCGTGCCGATCTTCATGTCGGCGGTGGTGCTGGCCTTCGGCTACGTGGTCGCACTGGGGCCTGTCGGCATCGTCTCCACCGTCGTGAAGAGCTGGATCGGATTCATTCCCTGGTCGATCTACTCGGTGCTGGCGATCACGGTGATCGCCGGCCTCACGCACGTGCCGCACGTCTATCTCTATACGTCCGCCGCGCTCGCCAACCTCGGCGGCGACCTGGAGGAGGCGGCGCGCACCACGGGCGCCTCGCCGGCGCGGGTGGCGCTGACGGTGAGCCTGCCCATGGTGATGCCGGCCGTGCTCTACGCCGCCGTGCTCATCTTCTTCCTCGGCTTCGAGCTCTTCGGCCTGCCGCTGGTGCTCGGCGACCCCGAGGGGATCCTGGTGCTCGCCACCTACCTCTACAAGCTCACCAACAAGCTCGGCGTGCCCTCCTATCAGCTCATGGCCGTCGTCGTGGTGGTGATCATCCTCATCGCCCTGCCGCTGGTGAGCCTGCAGCGCATGCTGCTCGCCTCCGCCAACCGCTACGTCTCCGTGCGCGGCAAGGCGGCGCGGCGCAACCCGATCCGGCTCGGCGCTCTGCGCTGGCCGGCCTTCGCGCTGGTGATGGCGTGGTTCATCGTGAGCGTCGGCATCCCCGTCGCGGGCATCGCGCTGCGCTCCGTCGTGACGACCTGGGGCGAGGGCGTGCGGCTGGCGGACGTGCTCACGCTCGACCACTACCGCGACCTCTCGAACTACCCCAACGCCATCAACGCCATCGTCAACACGATCCTGATCGGCACGATCGGCGGGGCGCTGGCGGTGGGCTGCTACACGGCCATCGCGCTCGCCATGCATCGCTGGCGCTCGGTCTGGACGAAGGTTACGGACTATCTCGTCATGATCCCGCGCGCCATGCCAGGCCTGGTGGCGGGCCTCGCCATGCTCTGGCTCTTCCTCTTCGTGAAGTTCCTGGCCCCCTTGCGCCCGACGCTGTTCTCGGTCTGGCTCGCCTATACCGTGGTCTGGCTCGCCTATGGCACGCGGCTGATCTCCGGCACGCTGCTCCAGATCGGGCCGGAGCTCGAGGAGGCCGGGCGCTCGGTGGGCGCGGCGCAGGGCCGGGTGGCGCGCGACATCACGGTGCCGCTGATCCGCACCGGCATGGTGGCGGCCTGGCTGCTCGTGTTCCTCATCTTCGTGCGCGAATACTCGACCGGCATCTACCTGCTGGGCCCCGGCACCGAGGTGATCGGCTCGCTGATGGTCTCGCTCTGGGGCACCGGCGCCATCGACCTCGTCTCGGCGCTCGCCGTCATCAACATCCTCATAATCTCCGCGGGCATCGCCCTCGCCATCCGTCTGGGAGTGCGCCTCCATGGCTGACCTCGTCGTCGAAAACCTCCGCCTGCGCTACGGCACGGTCGACATCCTCAAGGGCGTGTCGCTCTCCGTGGACCGGGGCCAGATCGTGGCCCTGCTCGGACCTTCCGGCTCCGGCAAGACCACGCTGCTGCGCGCGGTCGCCGGACTGGAGGAGCCCTATTCCGGCCGGATCGGCATCGCCGGCAAGACGCTCTTCGACGGCGAGAAGGGCGTCGCCGTGCCGCCGGAGCAACGCGGGCTGGGGCTCGTGTTCCAGTCCTATGCGCTGTGGCCGCACAAGTCGGTCTTCGGCAACATCGCCTATCCGCTCAAGCTGCGCGGCGTCGGCGCGGGCGAGATCAGGACGCGCGTGCAGAAGGCGCTCGACTCCATCGGCATCGGCCACCTGGCCGAGCGCTATCCGCACCAGCTCTCCGGCGGCCAGCAGCAGCGCGTGGCGCTTGCCCGCGCGCTGGTCTACGAGCCGCCGGTGATCCTGCTCGACGAGCCGCTCTCCAACCTCGACGCCAAGCTGCGCGAGGAGGCTCGCATCTGGCTGCGCCGGCTCATCACCGACCTCGGCCTCTCCGCGCTCTGCGTGACGCACGACCAGGTCGAGGCCATGGCGCTGGCCGACCGCGTGCTGCTGCTGAACGGCGGCGTGGTGGAGCAGCAGGGCACGCCCGAGGACATGTACGAGCGCCCCGCCTCGCTGTTCGTGGCGGAGTTCATGGGCGCCAACAACCGCCTCAACGGCGTCGCCGCGGACGTGCATGACGGCAAGGCGGCCATCGTGCTGGGCGAGGAGAAGCTCGAGGGGCTCGCCTGCGGCCCGGTGACCAATGGCGGCAAGGCGGCCGGCGTGATCCGCCTCGAGCGCCTGCGCCTTGCCGATGCGCCCGGCCCCAACCGGCTGCGCATGGCGCTCACCGCCGAGCTCTATCTCGGCGAGCGCTACGAATGCGTGTTCCAGCGCGGCCCGCTCACCGTGCGCACCTTCGCCAGCCAGCGGCTGCCCGAGGGCGAGCACTGGATCGAGTTCCCGCGCGACAGCCTGTGGGTCTGCGCGGCGTAGCCTGGGTCACGTCCCGCTGACGATCTGCAGCCAGGTCTGCAGGAAGCGCGAGCGGCGCTGCTGGTCGAGGAAGGCGAGCAGCCAGGGACCGATGGCGATGGGCTGCAGCGGGCCCTTCACGCTGGCGGAGGGCGGGTCCGTCTCGCCCGACATCACGGAGCCGAGGCCCGCCTTCTCCGAAACGACCCTCTGGCCCTCGGGCGAGAGCACGTGGTCGACGAAGGCCCCCGCGAGGTCGGGCCTCGGCGCGGTCCGAGGGATCAGCATCACGCGGCTGAGCACCAGCGTGTAGTCCGAGGGCATGACGATCTCGATCCTCGCGCCCGCGACCTTGCGCGCCGCGGCGTAGGAGCCGAGCACGTTGTAGGCGATGGCGTAGTCGCCGCTCTCGACGAGGTCGATCATCTCGCCGCTGCAGCAATGGAGCCGGACGCCGACGGAACCCAGAGCCGTCGCAAGCCGCCAGAACAACGACGAGACCTGCGAATCCTGCGCCGCCAGCAGGTGGCCGACGCCGCTCGTGGCGATGTCGTAGGTCGCGACCTTGCCGGCGAAGCGGTGGACGTTGCGCTCCAGGAGCTGCGCCAGCGCCAGCCGGGAGGCGGGACGCTCGGCCGCCTCCACGAGGTCGGGGTTGAGCACGATCACGGCCGGCTCGAAGGTGAAGCCGAACACTTCCGAGCGCCAGCGCGCCCAGTGGGGCAGCCGGCGCGTCGCCTCGGAGTCGTGGCGCAGCGCGTAGCCATCATTGGCGAGCTTCACCTGCAGGTCCGCGGCGGAGCTGATCAGCAGGTCCGGCCTGGGGCTGATCGTGCCCGCGAGGAAGCGGTTCTGGAGGTCGCCCGTGTCGAGCTCCACATAGGTGACGCTGACGCCGGGCTGGTTCGCCTGGAAGTCGCGGATCACGGGGTCGAACTGCTGGCGGTCCGTCGCGCCGGCGATGACGAGCGTCCCGGTGGAGGCCTGCGCGGCGGGATACTCGGTCACCACCGGCTCGGCCGCGCGGGCTTCCGTCGCGTAGCCCGGGAGCAGCAGCACCGAGGCGGCCAGCGCGAGGGCGGCCAGTCCGCCGCGCATGGTCGCCGCGGCGGGCGCGACGAGCGGCAGGTCCACCGTGGCGACCAGCCCGCCTCCCGGCCGGTCCGCAAGGCCGAGGCTGCCGCCATGGGCCTGGCTCACCGACTCCACGATCGACAGGCCGAGCCCCGAGCCGGTGCCGGCCCGCGCGGCCTTGCCGCGGCGGAAGCGCTGCAGCACCAGCGCCTTCTCCTCGTCGGGAATGCCCGGACCCCGGTCCGCCACGGCGAGCCGCAGGCGACCCTCGGCGGTGCGGGTCGCCGAAAGCTCGACCGGCCCGTCCGGCGCGTGCGTCAGGGCGTTCTCCACGAGGTTCTTCAGCATCTCCCGCAGGGCCACGCGGTCGCCGCGCAGCATGGCGTCGCCGAGATCTGGGTCGACCGACGTGCGCAGCCGCGCCGCGCCCTCCTCGTCAAGCCCCTGCAGCGCGTCCTCGATGACGACCGGCACGAGGATCGCCTCGTCGTCGCGGCTCTCGAGCCGGTGCACGATGGTGGCGTCCATCAGGATCTGGCCGATGAGCTGGCTCGCATGCACCGCGTTGTGGTGCACGCGCGCCAGCCGCTCCTTCAGCCGGACGGGGTCCGTCTCTCCCAGCGCCACCTCCGCCTGCGCGCGCAGCGACGCCAGGGGCGTACGCACCTGGTGGGCGGCGTCCGCCACCAGCGCGCTGAGGCGCGCGACCACGTTGTCGAGCCGGCCCATGAAGCCGTTCAGCGCGCCGACGAGTTCGCGCACCTCCGCCGGCACGGGCACGCGAACGGGGGAGAGGTCGTTGGACCGCCGCCCGCTCAGTTCGCGCTCCAATGTCCGCAAGGGCGCGAGCGAGCGGCCCACGCCGATGCGCAGCAGCAGGAGAGCAAGGCCGACGAGGACGGCGAGCGGCAGCAGCGCGCCCTTCAGCAGGTCGGTCGCCAGCGCGCTGCGCGCCTCGCGCGTCTCGGCCACGCGCACCGTCACCCAGCCCGGCTTCTCGCCGATCGTCACGAGCCGGCCCACCGTGACGATCCGCACCGCATCGCCGCGATAGGTCCCGTCGTCGAAGCGCGGCTCGGCGGAACGCGCGGCTGGCAGGCCGTCGCCGAGATCGGCATAGCCGGTGACGGATGCGCCGTCGGGCCCGCGCACGTCGTAGAAGATGCGGTCCTCCGCCGAGAAGCCGAGCATGGAGAGCGCGGCATAGGGCAGTTCGACCGTCACGCGCCCGCCCTCCGCCTGCACGGCACCGGCGATGGAGAAGGCGGAGGCGGCGAGAAGCCGGTCGAAGGCGGCATCCGCGGCACGCCGCGACGACACGTCGCTGATGGCGAGCAGCACCAGAGAGGCGAGGCCGAGCACCGCCACGGCGGTGAGCAGCAGCCTTCGTGCGATCGAGAAGCCGCCGGACGCCTCCGGGATCGGCGCACCGGGATCACGCGTCACGGGAGCGGACGGCGTAGCCGACCCCCCTCACGGTGACGATGGCGACCGGCGAGCCGTCGAGCTTGCGGCGCAGCCGCGACACGTAGAGCTCCAGCGCATTCTCGGACACCTCGTCGTCGAGGCTGAAGAGCTGGTCCATCAGCCGCTGCTTGGGGATCACCTGGCCGAGCCTGCTCACCAGGATCTCCAGCAGCCGGAACTCGCGCCGGCTCAGCTCCAGCGCCCGGCCGGCCACCGTCACCGTCGCGGCCGAGTGGTCTATGGCGAGGTCGCCCACCGTGACGACGCTGGAGACCGCGCCGGCCGGCCGGCGCAGCAGGGCGCGCAGCCGCGCCTCCATTTCCCGGAGGTCGAAGGGCTTCACGAGGTAGTCGTCGGCGCCGAGGTCGAGGAGGCTGATCTTGTCGTCGATCTCGGACCGGGCGGTGACGACGAGCACCGGCGTGGCGAGGCTGCGCCGCCTGAGGTCCGCCAGCACGGCGAAGCCGTCGGCCTGGGGCAGGTTGATGTCGAGGATGATGGCGTCGAACGGGTCGCCCGCCACGAGATCGAGGGCGGAGCGGCCGTCACGCACCCACTCCACCGCGTGGCCGGCCGAGCGCAGCTTGGCGACGACGGCGTCGCCCAGATCCTCGGAATCTTCGGCCACCAGGATGCGCATGGCCGGAGCATAGGCCCGGGCCGGCCCGGTGGAAAAGAGAGAGCGCCCGGCCGAGGGGTCGGCCGGGCGCTGAAGGGTCTAGCCGTTGACCGCGAGCTTGAGGCGGGCGGGGGGCTCGTTGGGAACCTCCACCTCCACCTCGAGGGTGGAGACCGTCTCGCCCCGCTCCATCCGCACCTGGATGCGGTCGCGGTCCATCGGCACGTGCTTGGTGATCACGGTCAGGATCTCCTCGCGCAGGATGGCGATGAGGTCGGAGTGACCGGCCTTGGCCCGTTCGTGCGCCAGCAGGAGCTGGAGCCGTTCCCGCGCGACGGGCGCCGAAGCCTTGCGCGAGAACAGGTTCAAGAGGTTCATGCAGCTCTCCTTCCGAACAGCTTGCCGAAGAGGCCCCGGCGGTCTGCGGGAATGACCATCTCCACCGCCTCGCCCCTCAGCCGGCGCGCCGCATCGACGTAGGCCTTGGCGGCGGCGCTCTGGGGATTGCTCAGCGGCACGGGGGAGCCGACGTTGGAGGCGCGCAGCACCTCCTCGCTCTCGGGGATGATGCCGACGAGCGGAATGGACAGGATCTCGAGGACGTCGTCGACCTTCAGCATCTCGCCCCGCTCGGCGCGGGCCGGGTCGTAGCGGGTGAGCAGCAGGTGCTTCTCGATGCGCCCGCCGGCCTCGGCGCGCTCGGTCTTGCTGTCGAGCAGGCCGATGATGCGGTCGCTGTCGCGGACCGAGGAGACCTCGGGGTTGGTGACGACGACGGCCACGTCGGCGAAGCGCATGGCGAGGGTCGCGCCGCGCTCGATGCCGGCCGGGCTGTCGCAGATCACCCAGTCGAAGCGCTCCTTGAGCTCCGTCATGACGCGGGCCACGCCCTCGGGCGTCAGCGCGTCCTTGTCGCGGGTCTGGGAGGCCGGCAGCAGGTGCAGCGTCTCGACGCGCTTGTCGCGGATGAGCGCCTGGTTGAGCTTGGCGTCGCCGTTGACCACGTTGATGAGGTCGTAGACCACGCGGCGCTCCGCGCCCATCACGAGGTCGAGGTTGCGCAGGCCGACATCGAAGTCGACCACGACCACGTTCTCGCCGTTCTGCGCCAATGCCGCGCCCAGGGCCGCCGTCGAGGTCGTCTTGCCGACGCCTCCCTTGCCCGATGTCACGACCAAGACCTTCGCCATCTGCCCGTCCTCCGCTCGGCTCAGTCCAAGACTGCCAGTTTGATGGTGTCGTCCTCGAGCCAGGCCTGCACCGGCAGGCCACGAAGGCTCGCATTGATGTCGTCGGCCGTCTTGTAGAGGCCGTCGATCGCCACGAGCTCGGCCTCGAGCTTGCGGCAGAAGATTCGGGCGCGCGCCTGCCCGAGCGAGCCGGCGATGGCCCGGCCGCGCAGCGCGCCGTAGACGTGGATGGAGCCGCCGGCGACGACCTCCGCGCCCGAGGCGACGGAGCCCATCACGGTGACGTCGCCCTCGGTGTAGACGACCGACTGCCCCGAGCGCACGGGCGCGTCGAGGATCAGGGTCGGGGCCGCGCGGGCGGGCTCGGGGGCGAAGACGGGAGCAGCGGGAGCAGGCTCAGGCTCGCGTGTGGTGGCGGCCGGGATCTCCGCGCGGGCGGTCTCGACGGGCTCCACCATGCTGGCGGGCCGTCCTCCGCGCAGGGCGGGGGGAAGTCCCGCGCCGAGCACGGCCTGCTCGACGCCCTCGATGCCCATGATCCGGATGTCGCGCGCCGCGAGAGAGGTGACCAGCCAGGCGATCTCCTCGCGGGAGACGTCGAGGCCGGTCAGGTCCAGCACGATCGGCCGGCCGAGGAAGAACCCGGGCGAGCGGCCGGCCCAGGCGTCGACCTGCTCGAGCCATCCCGAAAGGGGGAGCTCGGGCGCCAGGACGAGGGCGAGGAAGGAGCGCCCGCGAAACCTGATCGACTGCTGGGAGAGGGCCGGCTGTGCCACGATGGTGTCCGATTCCTTAAGACACCCCGATTTGGCCGCCTCTTGGTTAATGGAGCGTTAAGCTTGGTGAATCGAATGCGAACCGGCGCGCGAGCGTACTGTGCGGGAACGGGACGCCATCCCGCGGCGTTGCGAGCGAAGCTTCACCGCCGACGCGTCAGCCCGGAGTGCCCCACGTGTACACGCTCACCCTCTCCGGCCGTCAGCACGCGATCTATTGGGCCGACGAACGCGCCATCTGCATCCTCGGCGAACAGCATATCCGCGACGCGATCGATGCCGGCAGCGATGTCGTGATCGAAGTCGAGGGTCCGCAGACTGCAGATGCGGAGCGCGTGCGCCGCTACCTCCTGGACGTGATCGAGGAGGCGCGGACGGTGATCGTCACCGACGTGTGACGGTCAGCTGCGCTTGCGCGCCGCCTTGAACTGGGCCTTCTCGGCCTGGGCGATCAGGGCGTTGGACAGGGCGGTCGCGGTCTTGGCGTCGAGCCTGTGCCTGACAGTCCGACCATCCTTGGAGAGGCGCAGCACCACGCTCGCGGTGGTGCCTGGCAGGTCGGGACCAATCGACACGTCCCAGTCCACCGCAGCGTTCGGTTCTTCGGGATCCGACGCGTTCGTCCCACTCATGCCGCTCACTCCACCATAGGCCACCCGTCCCGCACGGCCGGCCTCCCGCCACTCCGAATCGCCTCGCGGCGTGCCTCACGGCGTGGCGCGATTACAACAACCCGATCGACGCCGGTTTGTTCCCGTCCATCCATGGGAGTCCGGGCCCGGCTGAGCCGTGTCAGTCGCTTGCGGGCCGGCGCGGGAATCGGTCGCCCCGCGTCGGTCCGCTGTGAGCTTAACACGACGTCCGGTAATTCAACCCGCACCAAGTGCAGGCGTGCAACTCACAGTCCGGAGGCGCACGTTCCCACGATGGCGCCGAGGAGGCCGGCGATGGTGATGAGCGGAAAGGCCTCGTCGCGGAACGTGAGGCCTGACGCATGGGCCCCGGCCGCCCTCGCGGTAAGCAGCCAGGTGAGCGTGAACGAGCAAAGGGCGATCAGGAACTTCGTCTGTGCGACGATGGACATCGGGGCTCGGGCCTCCGGGCCGCTCCCGGCGAGCCGCCCCGCAGGCCTTATGCCGGAGGCGACGCCCGCGACGCCAGTCCCTCGCGGCAATCCGCCGCAAGTCTTCTCTGGGAACCATCCGCAATCATGCGTAGGACCGGACATGTGGCGTCGACACCATTTCGCCGCAGCGCCAGCCTTCAATGCGATCATGAACACCATTGAACGCTCGTCAGGGTTGATCGCACTCGCGCTGGCCGGATCGGTCCTGTGCCTTGCTTCCGCGCAGGCGCAGGAGGCCAATGGCCGCTACGTGATGAGCCCGACGACCGACGGCTTCCTCAAGCTGGACACCCGCACGGGCGACGTCTCGGAATGCCGCCGCGCCGATGGCGGGTTCCGCTGCACCTTGACGCCCGACGAGCGCACCGCGCTCCAGGCCGAGGTCGACAGGCTGACACAGGAAAACGCATCCCTGCGCCAGTCCCTGGCGGCCGCCGGGGGTACTCCACCCGTCGCGCCCCAGGCCAAGCCGGCGCCGAATACGGGGCCGTCAGACCAGGAATTCGACCGCGCGCTGACGCTGATGGAACGCTTCATGCGCCGCTTCATGACGATCATGAAGGACGACCCGGGCAAGCAGCCGGACCACCTCTGAACCGCGTGGGAGGCCCAGCCTGACGCTGGCGCGCACCCTCCCCTCGAGGGGGAGGGTCGCCGCGCAGTGGCGGGGTGGAGTGAGGCAGGACGCAGAATTCTCTCGCCCAGATTGGCCCCGAGCCGCACCGTCACCCCCTCCCGGATCGCTGGGCGCTCAGAACTCCCGGCTCGAGGGGGAGGTGGGCGGCGGCTGATGCTAGCGCAGCCCGAAGAAGGACAGGATCGCGAGGATGATGACGATGGCTCCGACGAGCCAGATGATGTTGTTCACGGCGTGCTCCAGCTTTGGACGGGACGCCTGCGAAACGTCACGGGGACCGTAGCGGTTCCGTCTCGGCATCGGTGTCGCGGCTCTCGGCCAGTCCGATCCAGCCCAGCACCTGCAGCGCCGCCCTGCGGCCGGCCAGCGTAGCCCCGCCCACGGTCATGGCGCCGCCGACCGTCGCGCCCCCTCCGGACGTCGCCTCGCCGGCGAAGACCAGCCGTTCGCCGACGGGTTCCGCGAGCCGGTGGCGCGCGGCGTGCGCGCCGGGTCCGGCCACGGCGTAGGAGCCGCGCGCCCATGGGTCGGCCCACCACGAGGAGAGTTGCCCCTCCACGAAGAAACGCCTGGCGTCCGCGCCCACGATGGCGCAGAGGCGGTCCAGGGTGGTGGCGACGGCTCCGGCCTCGCCCAGCGCCGCGAGGTCGCGGGCCGGCGTGCCGCCGATGGTGGCCAGCACGATGTCGCGGTCGAAAGGCCAGCATTCGAACACGAAAGGCCCCTCGGCCTCGTAAAGGTCGCTCGGAGAGGGCCAACCCAGCCGGCTTCCCTCGAAGAGCAGGGCCACCTTGGTGAGGGCCCCCATGGGAAGGGCGTCGATGGCCTCGCCTGTCGCCTTGGGCAGGGCGGGATCGAAGCGCAGAACGCCCGCCTGGAGGATGCCGAGCGGGACCGTGACGATCGCATGCGCGGCCGAGACCGTCCCGAGGGCCGTCTCGACCTCGACGCGGCGGCCACCCCAGCGAACCAGCGTGGCGGGGCAGCCATAGGTGACCGGCAGGCCCTCGGCGAGACTGGCCACGAGCGTACCGTAGCCCCGGGGCACGACCCGGTCGTCGCCGTTCCACTGGGTAGCGAGGTCATAGACCCCGATCGCCTCCGGGTCCTCCCCGATGGCCTGCTGGCCAAAGCGGCGCGCGGCGGCGCGCAACTCCGCGCTGCCGCCCTCGGCGAGCGCCGCCAGCGACGTGTCGTCCTGCGGGCCGACGGCCTCGAATCGCTGCCAGAGCTGCGTGCGGGCGCGCCGCATTCGCTTTCGCGCGGCCTCCGGGAGGCGCTCTCCGTCGCGAAACCAGAGGCCGTTCCCCCAGCCTCGGTGCTGCGCCAGGTCGAAGCCCTGCTCGGCGGCGAGGACAACCCAGGGGTTGCGGTTTCCGAAGTGAACATAGGCCGCACCGGCATCGTAGAGCCGTCCGCGCAGGCTGCGCGTGTGCACGCGTCCCCCGGGCCGGTCCCGCGCCTCCAGCACGACGAAACTGGCGCCGGCCTCCCGCAACGCCCGCGCGGCGGCGAGGCCTGCGGCGCCGGCCCCGATCACGACTGCGTCGAAGGTGCCCGATGTAGAAGAAAGGCTCATGAGTTGATTGGCTTAACAACGTTAAGATTCACGGCCAAACGCTTTTCGCAACTTGGAAGAGTTGCCGCGCCGGCCAATGACGGGTACCTCTGATTCGTAGGCCGACTCACATTCGGCGGGAAGCGGCACTTTCATTCGTGCAGACAGGCATGCGCATGGCGGACCGGACCCTCGCGGTGCGGAACGCGCGGTCATGAGTCGGCGGTCGAGGCTGGGTCGGGTATGGGGAACCATCTGTTCACGTACGCCGTGGGGGACCTGAACGGCGACCACGGGTTGCTGACGGCCCTGCTCGACCGCATTCACCAGCATGCCGGCGTCGAGACCTACCGGCTCGTCTTCCTCGGCAACACGATCGACGGCGGCTCGAACCCCGCCGCGGTGCTGTCGGCCCTGCGCGCCATCGAGCTGCGCGCTCCAGACCGGGTGGTGATCCTACGCGGCTGGCATGAAGGTTTGATGGCAAAGGCCGACACGCCCGAGGGGCTGGCGGCCTGGATGCAGCAGGGCGGAGCGGCCACCCTGCGCTCCTTCGGCGTGACGCGGCTCGCCGACGTTCCGCGCGAGGTCCTCGACTGGATCGGACGCCGGCCCTCCGAGTGGCGGGACGGCCTGCGCCGCTACGTGGGCGACCCCGAGCGCGTGCTGCAGGCGAAGGACGGCCCCGCGTCCGGGCTCCACGTCGTCCACGGCGCCTCCTTCATTCACGGACGCGGGGGGCAGGACAAGCCGCGGGAGGCGCCTGGCATCACGGACATCGACACCGGCGCGGGGCTCGGCGGGCCGCTCACGGCGGCCATCTTCACCGACCTGCAGGCGGAGCCGGCCGGCTATTTCCAGGCCCTTCCCGGCGGCGAGACACGGTTCCTGCCGCCGCAGCAGCCCAACGCCGCCATCCGCGAGCCGCGCCGAGCCTTGCGCATGCTGGACGGGGAGCCGGAAACGGCCGCCGCCTGGTCCCTGCGCCAGGATGCGGAGATCATCGCCGCGCAACTCGCCAACCAGAAACGGTCGCGGCGGCGGCGCGTCGGGTTCGCCATGGCCGCCGGCCTCGTGCTGCTGGTGGGGGCCGGGGCCCTGCTGGCGCGCCCTGCGCAGCGCTACGTGGCGGACCTGCTGTCCCGCCCCTTGCCGCCGGCGGTGGTCGCGACAAATCCGGCCGCACCGCCGGAGGGCCCGACGGAGCCTTCGCCTGCGGCGCCCACCATGGCGGCGCCCGCGAGCCCGGAACCTGCGAACGAGGGCGGCACGGCCGCCAGGGCCACCGCCGCGAGTGCTGACGCGCCGCCGGACGATACGGCTCAAGCATCCGCGCCGGCGGCCCCCGAAACCGTCCGCACGCACGCATTGCCGGCCGAGCCCTTGGAGAGCCCTGCGGTGACCGGCGCGACGTCGCCGGCGCCTGCGCCGGCCGTGGCTGCCCCCCTCGCGGCGACGCCCGCATCGCTTCTCCCCTCGGCGTCCCCGCCACCCGCCCCTGCCGAGGCCCAGCCTCCGGTCGCGCCAGCACCGGCGCTGCCTCCCGCTCAGCCGGAGGTCCCCGCTTCCCGCGAAGCCGCCCTCGGGTCCGCCGCTCCGCTTACGCTGCCCGCCGACCATCTGGACAAGCCTGCCGAGACCGTCCTCCCGCCGGCGCTCCCTGGCGTGACGCCGACTCCAGCAGCCAAGCCGGCCGCGGCGAAACCGTCCCAGAGCCCGGCCGGAGCCCCCGCGACGGCCAAGCCGACGAGCCTGCCCAAGCCCAAGGCTGCGGCGAAACCGCCTGCGCCCCGGCCCGTCGCAGCGGCACCCCGTGCGGCCCCGGCTCGCCCGACCGTTGAACCGGCCGAGAGCGGCGCCGGCCCCATCGACCTCCAGGCGCTCATCCGGTCGCCGCAGGCGCCGGTTCAGGCCGCCCCCGCCCCTGTCCGCCGCGCGGCGCCTGCCAGGCCCGCACGCGCCGCCCGTGCTCCCAAGCCGCCCGCAGACCTCGAGACGCAGTCGGTCGGCGGCGGCCTGGACTGAGGCCGGCCCGGCCCGGTTGCGCGCCGCGCCACCGCCGGGCCAGACTGCGGAGAGGGGCCGCCCCGGGGATCTCCGCCATGACCGCCATCGCCGACCTGTCCGCCGTCGAACTCGCCCGGCACTTCCGATCCGGCCGTCTCTCCCCTGTGGAGGTAGCGCGCGACGCGCTGGGGCGCGCCGAGCGCTTCGAGCCCAAGGTCAACGCCTTCGTCAGCCGCGACCCCGCCACGACGCTCGCGGAGGCGCAGGCGTCGGAGGCCCGCTGGCGGGCCGGGGAGGCGCTGGGGCCGCTCGACGGCGTGCCCGTCACCATCAAGGACAACATCGCGGTGCGCGGCTGGACCAACCACCGCGGTTCCGCCGTGACCCCGCGCGACCCCGTCACCGACGACGCGCCCGCGGTGGCGCGGTTGCGCGAGGCCGGCGCGGTCTTCCTCGGCAAGACCACCATGCCCGAATATGGCTGGAAGGGCGTCGGGGACTCCCCGCTCTCTGGCGTGACCTGCAATCCCTGGGACGTCGGCACCGGGCCGGGCGGCTCCTCGGCGGGCGCGGCGGTGTGCGCGGCGCTCAACGTGGGCTGCATCCACCTCGGGACGGACGGGGCGGGCTCGATCCGCATTCCCGCCGCCTTCACCGGCGTGTTCGGCCACAAGCCGACCTATGGGCGGGTGCCGGCCTATCCGGTCTCGACCATGGGCTTCCTCGCCCATCTCGGCCCCCTCACCCGCACGGTGGAGGACGCCGCCCTGGCGCTCGGCGTCATCGGCCAGCCCGATCAGCGGGACATGACGGCCTTCCGCCAGCCGCCGCCCGACTACCGCATCGGCCTCGCCGACGGCGTGCGCGGGCTTCGCATCGCCTGGTCTCCTCGCCTTGGCTATGTGAAGACGCTCGATCCCGAGATCGAGCGGCTCGCCACGCAGGCCGCCCACGCCTTTTCCGAGCTCGGCGCCCATGTGGAGGAGGCGGATCCCGGCTTCGACGACCCGCGCGAGCCGCTGATGACGCTGTGGTCGGCCGGCGCCGCCCTGGCGCTGAAGGCCTTCCCGCTGGAGGCCCGCCGCCGCATGGACCCGGGCCTGGTGGCCGTCGCCGAGGCCGGGGAGCGCCAGCCGGCGTCGGCCTATGTCGAGGCGCTGCTCTTCGCCCGGAACGTGCTGGCGGGGCGCATGGCCGCCTTCATGGAGCGCTTCGACCTGCTGCTGACGCCGACCCTGCCCTTGCCGGCCTTCGCCGTCGGCCACGATACGCCGCCGGACGGCTCCTGCGGGGACGACTGGGTCAACTGGACGCCCTACACCTACCCCTTCAACATCACGCAGCAGCCGGCGGCGTCCGTTCCTGCCGGCCTCACCTCCAGCGGGCTGCCGGCGGGACTGCAGATCGTCGGCGCTTTCGGAGCGGACGCGCTGGTGCTGCGGGCTGCCCGCGCCTTCGAGGCGGCGCGTCCATTCCCGCGGGTCCACGCGCCGCGGCCTTGAGCAGAGTCCGGCCGCGCTCCAGCCGCATTTGACAGAAAACGGAGCCTCCCGTCTGATGGAGGCCGGGGAGCCACTTGCCCGGCGACCCGCGGAGACGTGCGCGCCGACACGGCAGGTCGCCGCCTGAACATCGATGCTTTGATGGGTCGCGTGCCGTCTACCCCGTCTGACCGGACGATCGATGGATAAAAGTATTTTCAGATACATCTGGCAGCACAGTCGGAGGGAACAGATCCTTCTGCTGCTGCTGGCGCTCGTCTCGCTGCCTTTCTATTTCTATTCGATGGATATTCCCAAGTACATCGTGAACGACGCGATCCAGGGTCGCGCGTTCTCGGGCGGGAAGACGTCCATCACCGTCATGACCATCGCCATCAACTGGCCGACATGGCTCGGTGGCGGGCGCTGGGTGCTCTATGACGGGTTCGACGTCTCGCGGATGACCTACCTGTTCTGGCTCAGCGGCCTCTTCCTGCTGCTGGTGCTGATCAACGGGGCCTTCAAGTTCGTCATCAACGTCCGCAAGGGAACGCTGGGCGAGGCCCTGCTGCGCGGGCTGCGCTTCGACCTCTTCTCGCTGCTCGTGCGCTTCACGCCCGAGGCCCTGCGCGACGTCAAGCCGTCGGAAGCCGCGACGATCATCAAGGACGAGGTGGAGCCGATCGGCGGCTTCGTGGGCGACGCCTTCATCACGCCGGCCCTGCTGGCGAGCCAGGCGGCGACGGCGCTCTTCTTCATCCTGCTGCAAAGCTTCTGGCTGGGGCTGATCGCCGGCGGCGTGGTCTTCATACAGGGCATCATCATTCCCCGCCTGCGCCGCGAGCAGCTCAAGCTCAGCCGTCAGCGGCAGATCGAGTCCCGCGCGCTGGCCGGGCGCATTGGCGAGGTGGTGGAAGGCATCGCGGCCGTGCAGAGCCACGGCACCACGACCTTCGAGAAGTGGCGGATCGACCAGCGCCTCATCCTGCTCTTCTCGATCCGCAACCGCCTCTTCGTGCGCAAGTTCGCGGTCAAGTTCGCCAACAACATGCTGGCGCAGCTGACGCCCTTCGTCTTCTACTCGCTGGGCGGCTACCTCGCGCTCACCGGGCGGCTCGATCTCGGCCAGCTCGTCGCCGTCATCGCCGCCTACCGCGAGCTGCCCCCGCCGATCAAGGAGCTGATCGACTGGGACCAGCAGCGGCTCGACGTGCAGGTCAAGTACGACCAGATCGTCGAGCAGTTCTCGGCCCCGCTGTGGAACGAAGGCAACCCGAAATGCGACGAGCTGCAGCTCGGGCAGGGCCCGCTCGAGTTCGCCAACGTGCGCATGGTGGATTCCCATGGCGCGCCGCTGCTCGACAATGTCAGCTTCTCCTTCCCGCTCGGCTCCCAGGTCGCGTTCACGTCCCCGAAGGGCGAGGCGCCGGCCGTGGCGGGCCGCATCCTCGGCCGGCTGATCTCCGTCTATGCAGGAGAGGTGCGCCTCGCGGGCGTGCCGCTCGCCGACCTCACCGAGCGCTCGGCCGGGCGGCTGATCGGCTATGCCGGGCCCGACCCCGTCGTGTTCTTCGGCAGCATCCGCGACAACGTGCTCTACGGCCTGAACCGGGCGGACAATGGCTGGGACGTGGGGGGCGAGCTCTCACCCGAGGCCTGGATCGACTACCACGCCGTCGACGCCGACGGCCCCGAGGCGCTCGATCTCAGGATCATCGAGGCCCTGCGCCTCGTCGGCATGGACGAGTCGGTGTTCCGCTACGGCCTGAGCGGCACGCTGGACCCCGCCCGCGCCGTCGAGCTCAGCGACGGCATCCTGGCCGCGCGCGCCTATATCCGGGACCGGCTGACGGCCGCGGGCGATGCGGCGCTCGTCGAGAGCTTCGACCCGCAGCGCTACAACATGAACGCGACGCTGGGCGAGAACCTCGTCTTCGGCGTGCCCATCGGCAAGACGGCGGTCGACACCGACATCCTGGCGCAGGACGTCATCCGCAAGCTGATCGCCGACGAGGGCCTGCTGGAGCCCCTCAAGGAGATGGGACGATCCATCGCAGAGACGATGGTCGACATCTTCGCCGACCTGCCCTCGGACCATTACCTCTTCGAGCAGTATTCCTTCGTCTCGGCGGCCGACCTGCCGGACTTCGCCGAGCTCCTGAAGGCGATCGAGCGGGGAGACACGCTGAAGGACGCGGAGGTGTGGAGCCTCGTGGGCGTCACCTTCAACTACATCGAGCCCCGCCACCGCCTCGGCCTGCTGGGTCCCGAGCTCATGGAGCGCATCGTCGCGGCGCGGCGCAAGCTGATGACCGACATCGGCATGGCCGCGTCGGGCATCGAGTTCTTCGATCCCGAGCGGCTGTGCATCAGCGCCCCCGTGCGCGACAACCTGCTCTTCGGCCGCATCACCTACGGCGCGGCCGGCGCGGAGCAGAAGGTGTTCGCGGTGCTGCGCGAGAGCATCCGGGCGCTGGAGCTCGAACCCCAGCTCTACCGCCTCGGCCTCGACTTCCAGGCGGGCAATGGCGGCCGCCGCCTCACGCCCGCGCAGCGCGCCGCGGTGTCGGTCGCGCGCACGCTGGTGAAGCGTCCCGCGCTCTTCGTCCTGGAGAACGCGCTCGCCTCCTTCGGCGAGGGCGACCGCAAGGCCATCCTGGAGAACATCCGGGAGGCCCTGGCGGGCAAGACGCTCGTCGTGATCGCCCAGGAGGAGCCGCGGGCGGAGGACTACGACGTCATCATTCACTTCACGGGCGCCAGGGTCACGAGGGTCGAGACCGGGGCGCGCGCACTTGAAACCCAAAACGGCCCCAACAATTCTGATCTAGTGGTCGAGCATTCCGGGAAGGCGAAGACCGACCCGGCTGCTGCTGCGGAGTGAAACGGAGCGGTCATGGCGATTGCAGCCGAAGTCGAGTGCCTGAAGGCGGTGCCCCTGTTCAACGGGCTGGACCCGCGACGCCTGAAGCTGATCGCGTTCACGAGCGATCGGATGAGCTACGAGCCCGGCTCGATCCTGTTCCGGCAGGGAGATGATTCCGACGCGGCCTTCGTGATCCTGGAGGGCAAGGCGGACGTGATGATCGATACGCCCGCAGGGCAGATCAAGGTCGCCACGCTGGGAGAAAACTCGCTCGTGGGCGAAATGGGCGTGATGACGAACTCGCCGCGTTCGGCCACCATCGTGGCCGAGGACAAGCTCACGACTCTGCGCATTCCAAAGGAAATGTTCATGAGCCTCGTGACAGAGTTCTCGCAGGTGGGCCTCGCGGTCATCCGCGAACTGGCCAGCCGCGTCGAGCATACGAACCGCCTGCTCGCCGCCGCCCAGCGGCGCTGAGACAAGGCGGAGAACGGGGTTGAAGCAATGCCCGCGCCGGGCCGTGGCGAGAGGACGAGCATGAGAAGCGCGCCAGCGCGCCAGCGGGTCGGCCGCGCCACGTGGCTGCAGGAGCCATCGAGCCTGACCGCGACGTTCTGGGGAACGCGCGGCTCCTATCCGGTGTCCCACACCGATTTCGCGCGTTTCGGCGGCAACACGGCCTGCGTGGAGGTGCGCCTCGACGACAGGCTCTTCATCATCGACGCGGGCTCGGGAATCATCGACCTCGGCAGCAAGGTCGCGCGTGAAGGCGTCCGCAGCGTCGACATCCTGCTGAGCCATCTGCACCACGACCACATTCTTGGGCTCGGCTTCTTCGAGCCGCTGTTCCTGTCCGGAACGCGCGTGACGCTCTATTGCGGCAACCTGCAGGGCCAGTCAGCCGAGGACCCGCTCGGCGTGTTCTTCCGACCGCCGCTTTTCCCGATCCCGATCAACGAGCTCGCCGCGGACCTGCGCTATGTCGGCTTCGAGGCCGGGGAGACGCTGACCTTCGAGGACGGCATCAGCGTGCGCACCTGCCCGCTGAACCATCCGGGTGGAGCCTGCGGCTACCGCTTCGACCACGAGGGCCGCAGCCTCTGCTACCTGAGCGACATGGAGCACACCGACGACGGCCCTCCGGCCGAGCTCCTGCGCTTCGTGGCCGACGCCGACGTCGCCATCTATGACGGCATGTTCACGCAGGACGAGTATGATCGCTACCGCGGCTGGGGCCACTCGACGTGGAACGCCGGGGTCGCGCTCTGCCGGCAGGCCGGAGTGCGCTCGCTGGCCTTGTTCCACCACCATCCCCGCCGCACCGATGCCGAGCTCGAGGCCATCGAGCAGGACCTCGCCAAGGCGCTGCCGGGCTCCTTTTGCGCCCGCGAGCAGCATTCGGCCGCCTATTCGACCGAATCGCCGGTGAAGATGATCCGCTCCTGAGGCGCGGGCACGGCTGGTTTGCGCCGACGCTCTTCCCCCGTGGGGGCCGTCTGGGGCATCGTTGCAGCCTGCCGCCCCGCGGCGGGATCGCGACCGGAGGTCATCGCATGCGCTTCCTCACCTGCCTCGCCGCGCTGGCGCTCCTGGCGGCCGCACCGGTCCGGGCCGATGAGCTCACCATTCTCAACGGCACGGACGGCGAGGTGGCCAGCCTCTTCGTCTCCGACGGCGGAGGCGCGAAGTGGGGCGAGGATCTGCTCGACGAACCTCTCGCGCCCGGAGCCAGCGTGACGGCCAAGGATCTACAGCCGGGGCCGCACCGCGTGCGGATCATCGACGAGGATGATGCGGAATGCATCATCGACAATGTCGACGTGCAGGGCCGCACCACGTGGACCCTGACCGACGAAGCGCTCGACGAGTGCCAGACGCCCGAGGAGGGCCAGGGCGCGCTGCTCCCGCCCCGGGGCCGCGTCGCCGCGGCTACACCCAAAGTTTGGGCGCATCGCTCTGGCCAAGGGCAGCGTTTCAGTCTCGAATGAGGCGGGCGGCGCGCAGGCCGCTCAGTCTCGAAAAGGCAGGCGGCCCATCGGCCGCCCGGGGGAATTGCCGTGCTTGTCGCCCTCTTCGCCGACATCCATGCCAACCGCGAAGCGCTTGCCGCCTGCCTGTCCGATGCGCGCCGCTGCGGGGCCGAGAGGCTGGTCTTCCTGGGCGACATCGTCGGCTATGGCGCGGACCCCGCCTGGTGCGTCGACACCGTCGCCGGCAAGGTCGCGCTCGGGGCGCTTTGCGTGCGCGGCAACCACGACGACGCGATCGGCAATCCCGATACGTCGATGAACGCGGCCGCGACCGCCGCCATCGACTGGACGCGCCGACAGCTCGACGAGCCGCAGCGCCGCTTCCTCGCCGGCCTGCCCTACAAAGCCGTGGAGGGCGAGGCGCTCTACGTCCACGCCAATGGCTGGAAGCCGGAGGATTGGGGCTATGTCCGCACCGAGGTGGAGGCCGAGCGATCGATGCGCGCCACGGCGCACCGCCTCACCTTCTGCGGCCATACGCACGTGCCCGTGCTCTACCACATGGCCTCGCAGAAGCCCGCCGTGAGCTTCCTTTCGCAGTCGGGCAAGGGCGTGCCGCTCTTCGCGCCGCGCCGCTGGCTGGCCGTGGTGGGCTCCGTCGGCCAGCCGCGCGACGGCAACCCCGCCGCCTGCTACGGCCTCTTCAACACGTCGCCGCCGAGCTTCACGCTGCAGCGGGTCCCCTACGACGCCGAAACCGCCGCCCGCAAGATCCGGGGCGCCGGGCTCCCCGAGAGCCTCGCCGACCGGCTGCTGCGCGGGCGCTGACGGACGGGGACCGCGGAGGAGACATGGCGTCACGGCGGCCGGAGGCGGGCCTGGCAATCGACGGCTTCACCCTCGTCGAGCGGCTCCACCAGGGGCCGATGAGCAGCCTGTGGAAGGCGACCCAGGAGGGGCAGGACGCCCCCGTGATCCTCAAGATCCCGGCGCTGGCGGAGGGCGACGATGTCTCCTCCATCGTCGGCTTCGAGGTGGAGCAGATGATCCTGCCCCGCCTCACCGGCCCTCACGTGCCGCGCTTCATCGCGGCCGGCGATTTCTCCCGCGTACCCTATATCGCAATGGAGCTGGTGCAGGGCGAGAGCCTTCTTGCGCGCACCAGGGCCGGCCGCATGCCGGCCCCGGAGGCGGCCGAGATCGGCGCACGGATCGCGCGGGGCCTGCGCGACCTGCATCGCCAGCACGTCATCCATCTCGACCTCAAGCCGGCCAACGTCATGCTGCGCCCCGGCGGGGAGGCCGTGTTCCTGGACTTCGGCCTGTCGCGCCATGACGAGCTGCCGGACCTCCTCGGCGAGGAATCCGACGTGCCCATGGGCACCGCGCCCTACATCGCGCCGGAGCAGATCTTCGGCGACCGGACGGAGCCGCTGAGCGACATCTTCGCGCTCGGCGTGATGCTCTACGAATTCGTCACGGGCGAGTGGCCCTTCGGCAATCCCCGCAGCAAGGCCGGCATGAAGAGGCGGCTCTGGCGCGACCCCGTGCCACCGCGAGCCCTGGTCCCGGAATGCCCGCCCTGGCTGCAGGAAGTGATCCTGCGCTGCCTGGAGGTCGACCCGGCGAAGCGCTATGGCAGCGCCTCGCAGGTCGCCTTCGCGCTGCAGAATCCCGACCAGGTGCCGCTCACCGGGCGCGCGCAGCGCCTCGCGCAGGACGGCTTCTTCACCACGCTTCGCCGCCGTCTGCGAGCGGGTTGTCCACCCAAGCGGCCGCAGGAGCGGGTGGCCGAGAAGCTCGCGGGCGCGCCGATCGTGATGGCGGCGGTGGACCTCACCCACGGCCTCACGCCCCTCGCCGAAGCCCAGCGAATCCACGTCAAGCGCGCGCTCGATGCCGCCCCGGGCGCCAAGCTCGCCTGCGTCACGGTGCTGAAGACGGCGCTGCTCTCGCTCGATGGTGACGGCGACGGGACCGACACCTATGTCCAGCGCCTCGTCGAGCTGAAGGACTGGGCCCGTCCCCTCGCTCCGGAGGAGGGCAAGGTGAGCTTCCACGTGCTTGAAGCTGTCGACCCAGCCGCGGCGCTCATCGAGTACGCGCAGAAGAACGAGGTGGACGAGATCGTCGTCGGCGCGCGCGCCTCGTCGGCCCTGCGGCGCTACCTCGGCAGCGTCTCGGCCAAGGTGGTCGCCGAGGCCGGCTGCACGGTGACGGTGGTGCGCGTGCCCGAGGCGGGCGAGGCCGGCTGAGGGAACCGGCGGGGGGGCGGGGTTGTTCGCCCACCGACCCGCGTTCCCGCTCGAGGAGGTCCGATGTCCCGCGACCCTCACCCGCTCCTGATCGGCCCGGCCGACGGCTTCCCCGGATCGCGCCTGCCGCTGCTCGTCTGGCGCGCCGCGCTCGACCCGTCCGAGGCTTCGCCCGATTGGTTCCTCACCCTCTTCGCCCGCCATGGCTGGGGCCGCGGCTGGACGAACGGCATCTACGACTATCACCACTTCCACAGCACCGCCCACGAGGTGCTCGGCATCGGACAGGGGCGCGTCACCGTGCAGTTCGGCGGCGAAGGCGGGCCGGAAGTGGCGCTGGACGCGGGGGACGCCGTCGCCATTCCCGCAGGCGTCGCCCATTGCAACAAGGGCCAGTCGAAGGATCTCGTGGTCGTCGGCGCCTATGACCGCGACCGCGAGTGGGACGTGCGCCGCGGCGACCCGGCGGAACTGCCGCTGGTCGAGGCGGCGATCGCGGAGGTGCCCGCGCCCGAGCAGGATCCCATCGCAGGGCCGGACGGCCCGCTGACCCGCCTCTGGGCCAACGTTCCCGAGGCCCCGCCCGGGGTTCCGTGATGGCGGACCTGTTCGACCAGGCTCCCCTCGTTCCGGAGCCCCGCAGCCTCGCCGAGCTCTACGAGAGCATGGCCGCCCAGCACGAGCCCGGCGACGGCATCGGCCGCTTCGTGCCCGGCGAGGGACGCGTCGGCGCGCCGCTGCTCTTCGTGGGCGAGCAGCCCGGCGACCAGGAGGACCAGCAGGGACGGCCCTTCGTCGGACCCGCAGGCCAGCTGTTCGACCGCGCGCTGCGCGAGGCCGGCGTCGCCCGCGAGGACAGCTTCGTCACCAACGCCGTGAAGCGCTTCCACTTCGCCCGGCGCGGGCCACGCCGCATCCACGAGAAGCCGAGCACGGACGAGATCCGACGGGAGCGCTGGTGGCTGGAGCGGGAGATCGCCCTCGCAGCGCCGAAGGTGGTCGTGGCGTTGGGCGCGACGGCCCTGCAGGCGCTCGCCGGCAAGGCCCTGCCGCTCGGCAAGAACCGGGGCCGCACGCGCTGGCCGGACCAGCGGCCGGGCTATGTCACCGTCCACCCCTCCTACCTGCTGCGCCTGCCCGACGAGGCCAGCCGCCGCGAGGCCTATGCCGCCTTCGTCGAGGATCTCCGGCAGGCTGCCGTGCTGGCTGGGTGATGGGCTGCCGTCATTGCCGTGCGTGTCCGGCAATGACAATGGTGATCGAGCCGGCGCCTGCTGCCCTCACCGCCCGGGCCTCTTCACCGCCTCCGGCGCTGGCGGGAAGCGGGAGAGGACGTCGGTCTCGGTCACGTCGCGGTGGTTGCGGGTGTACTGCTCGGAGGCGAGGCGCAGAGGCTGGAAGTCCCAGGGGAAGACGTGGCCCTTGCCTAGCGCCTTGAAGACGAGGTGGCGCTGGCGCTGGCTGGAGATCACCTCCGCGCGGATCGCCTCCGCGTCGAAACCCGCGAGACGCGACTTCATCGAGCCGACGCGCGCCTGGTGCTCCGGCAAGGCCGCGAGGTTCACGTTTTCCCGAGGGTCGGCCTCGAGGTCGAAGAGCTGGTCGGGATCGGTGGCGCAGGCGATCAGCTTCCAGCGGCCCTCGCGCACCATGTACATCGGCGCGTGCACGCCCTCGGCGAGGTATTCGCCGATGACGGCCCGGCCCGCATCGCCGCCGCCTTCCATGTACGGGACGAGACTCACGCCATCCACGGGGCGCGCCAGGACGGCGGAGCCGCCGGGCCTGGCGATGTCAACGAGCGTCGGCAAGAGGTCGGCGATCCCGGCGGGCGTGGCCACCCGGCGCGGGGCGAAGCGGCCCGGCGCATGCACGATCAGCGGCACGCGCGCCGAGGGCTCCCGGTAGGACATCTTGTACCAGAGGCCCCGCTCGCCGAGAAAATCGCCGTGGTCGGACGTCACCACCACCACGGTGTCGTCGGCGAGCCCGCAGGTCTCCAGCGTGCCCACGAGCTTGCCGACAAGGTCGTCGACATAGCTGATATTGGCGTAGTAGCCGTGCCGGGAGCTGCGCACGTCCGCCTCGGTGATGTCGTAGTCGTCCATGGCCGACATGTCGTGCAGCCGGCGGCTATGCGGGTCCATGCGCTCCGGCGGGATGGCCGGCGTGGCCGGCATGTCGATGTCCGCGTCCTTGTAGAGGTCCCAGAACCTCGCACGTGCCGCATAGGGATCGTGCGGGTGGGTGAACGAGACCGTGAGGCAGAAGGGCAAGGTGTCCTTGTAGCGCGCGAAGTCGTAGAGCCGGCGCTGCGCCAGGAAGGCGACCTCGTCGTCATATTCCAGCTGGTTGGTGATCTCGGCGACGCCCGCCTGCTTCACCGAGGTCATGTTGTGGTACCACCAGTCGATCCGCTCGTTGGGCTTCGTCCAGTCCGGGGTCCAGCCGAAATCGGCGGGGTAGATGTCGGTCGTCAGACGCTCCTCGAAGCCGTGCAGCTGGTCCGGCCCCACGAAGTGCATCTTCCCCGAGAGGCAGGTGCGGTAGCCCTCCAGCCGCAGGTAGTGCGCGAAGGTGGGGATGGCCGAGCGGAACTCCGCCGCGTTGTCATAGGCCCCGGTGCGGGACGGCAGCAGGCCGCTCATCAGCGTGGCGCGGGCCGGGGCGCAGAGCGGGCTGTTCGTGTAGGCGTTATCGAACACCACGCCGTCTTCCGCCAGGCGGTCGAGATGGGGCGTCTTCACCACCTTGTGCCCGTAGGCCGGAAGGAACGGGGCCGAGAGCTGGTCGGACACGATGAGGAGAATGTTGGGCTTGCGGGCGGCCATGGCGGCATCCTGATGCTGATCTGCCCGCCAAAGGTGCACGACGCCCACTCGCTGCGCTGTTGCAAGAACGACCCCTCCTTCTGCAAGGACGAGCTTGCGCTATTGCCGATTGCCTCCTCGCCGAAACGCTCCATCTTGTGCGCCATCGGAATGGCCTGCCCGGCAGGCCGACAACCCTGCGGGAGACATCCATGGCGAAGGTTCTGGTTCTTTACTATTCGGCCTATGGCCACATCGAGCAGATGGCGTATGCCGTCGCCGAGGGCGCCAAGGAGGCGGGCGCCGAGGTGGTCGTGAAGCGCGTGCCGGAGCTCGTGCCGGCCGAGGTCGCCGAGAAGTCCCACTTCAAGATGAACCAGCCCGCTCCGATCGCGACGGTCGACGAGCTCGCCGAGTACGACGCCATCATCGTGGGCGCGGGCACCCGCTTCGGCACGGTCGCCTCGCAGATGCGCAATTTCTGGGACCAGACGGGCGGCCTCTGGTTCACGGGCAAGCTCGTCGGCAAGGTGGGCTCGGTCTTCACCTCCTCGGCCACGCAGCACGGCGGCCAGGAGAGCACCATCCTCGGCTTCATCCCCACGCTGCTGCACCATGGCATGGCCGTCGTCGGCCTGCCCTACGCCTTCCAGGGCCAGATGGGCGTCGACGAGATCAAGGGCGGCTCGCCCTACGGCGCCTCCACCATCACGGACGGCGACGGCAGCCGCCAGCCCTCCAAGGTCGAGCTCGACGCGGCCCGCTACCAGGGCAAGCACGTCGCGACGCTGGCGGCCAAGATCGCGGGCTGAGAGGGAAGCACTTCTCTCGAGACCTAGAATTCAAGTCGGGGCCCGGACGAACTGATCCGCCATTGTAGCCGCGCCCCTCCCCCTTGCGGGGAGGGGTACGGGGTGGGGGTCGGACGGCCGGGCCTTGTCTGTTTCCTTTGTGGCCGGCCCCAGCCCACCCCCACCCCTCACCCCTCCCCGCAAGGGGGAGGGGAGCGGCGGGCAGCCGTCGCTAGCGCCCCGCTACCCCGTGTCGCTTGGAAAACCGCGCTCGCGCTGCTATGTGCGCGCCCATGAGCGAGCACCCCATCGAGAACATCCGGAACTTCTCCATCGTCGCGCATATCGACCATGGGAAGTCCACACTGGCCGACCGGCTGATCCAGCTCACCGGCGGGCTCGCGGAACGCGAGATGGTGGACCAGGTGCTCGACAGCATGGACATCGAGCGCGAGCGGGGCATCACCATCAAGGCCCAGACGGTCCGGCTCGAGTACAAGGCGAAGGACGGCAAGACCTACGTCCTGAACCTCATGGACACGCCCGGCCACGTCGACTTCGCCTACGAGGTCTCCCGCTCGCTGGCCGCCTGCGAGGGCTCGCTGCTGGTGGTCGACGCCTCCCAGGGCGTCGAGGCGCAGACGCTCGCCAACGTCTACCACGCGCTCGACGCCGACCACGAGATCGTGCCCGTCCTGAACAAGATCGACCTGCCCGCCGCCGAGCCCGACCGCGTGAAGGCGCAGATCGAGGAGGTGATCGGGCTCGACGCCTCCGACGCCGTGCCGATCTCCGCCAAGACGGGCCTCGGCATCGATCTCGTGCTGGAGGCCATCGTCAACCGGCTGCCCCCGCCCAAGGGCGACGAGAAGGCGCCCCTCAAGGCGCTGCTCGTGGACAGCTGGTACGACGCCTATCTCGGCGTGGTCGTGCTCGTGCGCGTCATCGACGGCACGCTGCGCAAGGGCTCCGACATCACGATGATGGGCACCAATGCCCGCTACGAGGTGGACCGCATCGGCGTGTTCCGCCCGAAGATGACGGACGTCGCCCAGCTTGGCCCCGGTGAGGTCGGCTTCATCACCGCGCAGATCAAGCAGGTGGCCGACACGCGCGTGGGCGACACGATCACCGAGACGCGCCGGCCCACCGCCTCCGCCCTGCCGGGCTTCAAGCCCGCCCAGCCCGTGGTGTTCTGCGGCCTCTTCCCCGTCGACGCCGCCCAGTTCGAGGACCTGCGCGCCGCCATGGGCAAGCTGCGCCTCAACGACGCGAGCTTCTCCTTCGAGATGGAGAGCTCCGCAGCGCTCGGCTTCGGCTTCCGCTGCGGGTTCCTCGGCCTCCTGCACCTGGAGATCATCCAGGAGCGCCTGGAGCGCGAGTTCAACCTCGACCTCATCGCGACCGCCCCCTCCGTCATCTACAAGATCAAGATGCGCGACGGGGACGAGATAGAGCTGCACAACCCGGCGGACATGCCGGACGTGATGAAGATCGAGGAGATCGCCGAGCCCTGGATCCGCGCCACGATCCTGACGCCCGACGAATATCTCGGCGGCATCCTCAAGCTCTGCCAGGACCGCCGCGGCAGCCAGGTCGACCTCAACTATGTCGGCAAGCGCGCCATGGTGATCTACGACCTGCCGCTCAACGAGGTCGTGTTCGACTTCTACGACCGGCTGAAGTCGATCTCGAAGGGCTACGCCTCCTTCGACTACCAGATCACCGACTACAAGCCCGGCGACCTCGTGAAGATGTCGATCCTCGTCAACGCCGAGCCGGTCGACGCGCTCTCCATGCTGGTCCACCGCACCCGCGCCGAGATGCGCGGCCGCGCCATGTGCGAGAAGCTCAAGGAACTGATCCCTCAGCATCTCTTCCAGATCCCGATCCAGGCCGCCATCGGCGGCAAGATCATCGCCCGCGAGACGATCTCCGCGCTCCGCAAGGACGTCACCGCCAAGTGCTACGGCGGCGACGTGAGCCGCAAGCGCAAGCTCCTCGACAAGCAGAAAGAGGGCAAGAAGCGCATGAGGCAGTTCGGCCGCGTGGAGATCCCGCAGGAAGCGTTCATCGCGGCGCTGAAGATGGATAGTTGACGCTGTCATCCCGGGCGCGCCGCAGCGCGCAGCGGTGCGGTGCAGACCCGGGAACCAGGCCAACGCGGCTCTCTCACGCGTCAGATGTCGTTGTCCTGGATCCCGGCTCTCCGCTGCGCTCCGGCCGGGATGACTCGGGTGGGCCGAGCTTCGCCTACAAGATATAGCGCAGTCCAGTTCGCCTTTCCCTCTTTATTGCTGAAGACGGTCTCTCCTCTCATCCTGTCGGTGGGAGGAAGCAATGTACTTCGTCTACATCATGGCATCAGCCCCTCGCGGTACGCTCTACGTCGGAGTGACCAACGACCTTGGTCGTCGCGTGCATGAGCACCGCTCAGGAATGGGCTCGGTCTTCGTTCAGCGCTAAAGCGTCTTCCGACTGGTCTATGCCGAAGGCTTTGATGATCCGCGCGACGCAATCGCGCACGAAAAGCGCGTGAAGCGCTGGCCGCGCGAGTGGAAACTCGCATTAATCGAACGATCCAATCCAAGCTGGCAGGATATGTCCCACCTCATCCACTGATGTAATCCCGGGCGCGCTGCAGCCCGCAGCGCAGGCGCAGACCCGGGACCCAGGACAACGCGGCTGTCGGGAAGCCTCTGCTACAAGGTGGCGTTGTCTTGGATCCCGGCTCTCCGCTGCGCTGCGGCCGGGATGACGGCGAGAGACACCCTTTCCGCCTTGTCATGAAACTGTCATAGAACCCCCGGCCTGCGCCGCCCGGCGTTGGCGGCGGGGGATGTGCCGGGGTTCATGAGCTCGACGGTCTTTCTGGCGGTGCTGCTCGCCGCCGCCCTGCATGCCGGCTGGAACGCCGTCCTCAAGGTCCGCATCGAGCCCCTGCTCGCGGTGACGCTCGTCAATGGCAGCGGGGCGGTCTTTGGCGGGATCATGCTGCTCGTCACGGGCTGGCCGCGGGCGGAAGCGTGGCCGTGGCTCATAGCCTCCACGGTCCTGCATGTCGCCTACGCCCTGTCGCTCAGCGCGGCCTACACGCGGGCAGACATGGGGCTGGTCTACCCCATCGCGCGCGGCACGGCTCCGCTCCTCACCATGCTGGGCTCCCTGCTGCTCGTTCGCGACCAGCTGGCTCCGCTCGCGATCCTCGGCGTCGTGACGCTCGCGTCGGGCATCGGGCTGCTCGCCGTCAAGGGCCGGCGGGGGCTCGACCGGGCGGCCCTGCCCTACGCGCTGCTGACGGCAGTGGTGATCGCGCTCTACACGCTGTCCGACGGGGTGGGTGCGCGCCGGGCCGGGGATCCCTCCGCCTACATCGCCGCGCTGTTCTTCCTGGATGGCATAGCCTGCTTCTCCGTGGTGCTGGCGCTGCGCGGACGCGCAGCCCTCCCGCCCATGGCGAGCGCGATCGGGCCGGGCGTGGCGGGCGGGCTCATGTCGCTCGGGGCCTACTGGATCGCGGTCTGGGCCATGACGGTGGCCCCCATCGCGCTCGTGGCAGCGGTGCGCGAGACCAGCGTGCTCTTCGCCGTAGGCATCGCCACCATGGTCCTGCGCGAGCCGCTGCTGCCACACCGCGTGGCCTCCGCCGCGCTGATCGTGACGGGGCTGATCCTGGTGCGGATGGCCTAGCGCCAAGCGTTCCCGGCGCCAAACGTTCCTGGCGCCAGCCGTTCCTAGCGCCGCAGCGCGCTGCGGATCTTCTGGCTCTCGGCCTTCATGGCGCGCACCAGGCGCAGCACGTTCTCGGCGCTGGCGCCGGCGGTCTCGGACGCCGTCATCACGGTCCCGCCCAGCTGGGAGGCGGAGTTGGCCTCCTCCGCGGCGGCGCGGATGAGCTGCGCCACCTCGGTCACGCTGGCGCTCTGGCTCTCGACGATGCCGGTCACGTCGTCGGAATTGCTGGTCATGTCCACCATGGCCTCGCGGATCTCCGCCATGGTCTGGATGCAGGAGGAGCTCGCGACCTTGGTGGCCTGGATCTGCCGGGCGATCTCGGAGGTCGCCTCCTTGGTCTGCGCCGCCAGCGACTTGATCTCGGAGGCCACGACGGCGAAGCCGCGGCCCGCCTCGCCGGCGCGGGCGGCCTCGATGGTGGCGTTGAGCGCCAGCAGGTTGGTGTGGCCGGCCACCTGCTCGATGAGCTGGGCGACCGAATCGATCTGGTCCATGGCCCGCTCGAGGTCCTTCACCGCGAGGTCGGCGCGGGCGGTGCGGCTTCCCACGATCTGCGAGCGCTGGGCGTTCTGCAGGGTCTTGGCGGCGATGTCGCGGCCCGCCACCGAGACGGTCTCGGCGGTGGCCGCCACGCCGCCCACGTGCGCGGCCGCGCGCGCGCTGGAGGCGGCGGCCGCGCGGCTGCCCTCCCGCGCCTCGCCGGCGGCGTGCGTCATGCCCTCGCAGACCTCCGAGACCTCCGCGATCATGGTGGTGAGCCGCGCCACGTAGCCCTCGAGCTCGGCGTTGATGCCGTCGACATGGCGCTTCAGCTCCGCCTCGTGGCGCAGGATCACCTCGCGCTGCTCGCGCTCGCGCAGTTCCAGCGACTTCGCCAGCACCTCGCGCTGCGAGTCCTCCAGCAGCGACCAGTCGCGGGCGTTGCGGCGCAGCTGTCGGGCCAGCAGCCACAACACGCCGAGCAGCGAGAGCGTCATGGTCGAGACGACGCCGCCGAGCACCCAGTAGATGGACGCGGTCCATTGCGCGTCGGCATCCTTCATCTGCGAATCCGCGACGTAGACCGCCAGCAGCATCTGCTCGGTCGCCTCGTCCAGGGCGACGATCTTCTCCCGCAGCCCGTGCAGGGTGGCGTGCACGGTGGGATCCTTGGGAAGTCCGTCGAACGTGGGCGCCATCGCCTCGACCGCGCCGACGGCCACCGGGACCAGCGGCGACATCTTGGGCTCGAAGGCGTAGCGGCCCTGCGCGTCGAGGTTCTTGATCACTGTGGCGCTGCTGTAGAGCACGTCGTAGCGCAGCATCACGTCCTTCAGCGTGTGCTTATCCTCTCCCAGCAGCCACGAATCGACGGTGGCCCGGAGCTTCTTGCCCTCCTTCTCGAACTGGTAGGCCGCCCAGATCGCGCTGGCGCGCTCGTCGCGCTGCGCGGTGCGCTGGCGCTCCACGAGGACGGCGAAGAGGCCGATTCCGCATACGAGCATCGCCAGCGCCACGACGATGAGCGTCGCCAGCAGCCCGAAGCGCCGAAACGATGCTTGTGCTGACGGCGCTGCCTCCATGGGGTCAGCCGGGATGCCGAAACACGTGGAACGGGAAAGGCGACCGGGGACTTGTCATGGCCGTGGTGGTGGCGCCGCTACGCAATTCACGAGAAAATTGTGCACTCTTCGGATGTAAATCTTCGAGGCTTCCGAAGCGTTAACGGTGCTGATGAATATCGCGCCACGGCCGTGCTCGCGCTCGCGTGCGTCCCACGCATGGCAGGGTCTTTGCTAGGGTCTTGCGATCCCGCTCCACGACCCTACGTGTTTCTGTCATTGTTGCGTTGCAGCAAAATGCGTTCATGATGCATCGAAACGAATGGGAATGATCCCGATGAAGAAGCCCCTGCCGCCGCTCCGCGTGCGCCATGAGCCGCCCTCGGTGGACGAGGCGATCGAGGCCGCGCGCGGCATCACGGACGACCTGCAGCTCCAGGCGGAGTTCGCCGCCGAGCTCATGGGCCTCACGGCCGAGGACCTGATGCCGGCCGTGAAGGCCGCAGCCAAGGCCGCCGCCGCGCCCAAGCGCACGCTCAGCATCGCCGCTCCGCACGGCTCGCACGCCCCCGAGCGCAAGGTCATCGTCGAGCACAAGCCCTCGCGGCGCATCGCGCCGGGCGCGCCGGTCGGCCGCCCGATGATCCGGCTCACTCCCCGCTGAGCCGGTCCGCGCGTCAGCGCGGGACGGGCTTCCGCAACCCTTCGAATTCCGGAGTGAGCACCACGCTCTCCTGCTCGTTCGGGTCGGTCCGGGCGATCACCGCCGTGCAGGGCGTCGTGCCGGGATTGTAGGGCTGGTGCGGCACGCCGGCCGGGATGTAGACGAAGTCCCCCTCGTCGGCGTCGAGATGCTCGGACAAGCCCTCCCCGTACCACATGGAGGACTGGCCGGAGAGCACCAGCAGCGCGGTCTCGTGCGCCTCGTGGTAATGCGCCTTGGCCATTGCGCCGGGCGGAATCGTGACGAGCTGCATGTGGATGCGCGAGGATCCCACGCTTTCGGCGGAGATGGCGGGGGAATAGGAGAGCGCCTGCTTGCCGGTGAAGGCAGCGCCAGCCCGCACCACGCGGCAGACGGGCTTGGGACGATCCTGGGTCTCGCTCATGGCTCACTCCATCGGGGGTCGTGGAGGCGGTAGAGTGCCCCAGGTACGGGAAGGCGCAAGGGCTTCGGGGAGACGGATGGCGATGGGGGCGGAGCAGGTCGGGGCTGAGGTCGTCGCCGTCGCGCGCGACGGGAGGCACCGCTTCAGCAAGGAGCCGCAGGGCGAGATCCGCCTTCTCGACGGCCTCGGCGTAGAGGGCGACGCCCATTGCGGCGAGACCGTGAAGCACCGCTCCCGCGTCGCGGTCGACCCCACCCAGCCCAACCTGCGGCAGGTGCACCTGCTGCCCGAGGAACTCTTCGCGGAGCTGGCCGCCCTCGGCCTCGACGTCGGGCCCGCGCAGATGGGCGAGAACGTCACCACGCGCGGCCTCGCCCTTCTCGACCTGCCCGTCGGAACATTGCTGCGCCTGGGAGCCTCGGCCGTGGTGGAGGTCACGGGGCTGCGCAATCCCTGCCAGCAGATCGAGGCCTTCCGCCCCGGCCTCCTGGCCGCCGTCCTCGGCCGCGACGCCGAGGGGCGGATCGTGCGCAAGGCGGGGATCATGGGCGTGGTGCGCGAGGGCGGCGTGGTCCGCCCGGGCGACCGGATCACGGTGGAGCTCCCGCCGCCGCCCTACAGGCGGCTCGAAAGGGTGTAGCCTCGCATGCGGCTGCGCGGGAGCGCGGGCGGGGACCCGGCGAGCGGAGGTTTCAGACCGCCTGCCCGGCACGCAGCAGCGGCGGCACGGGCTCGTCCATGGGCATGACGTCGACCTCCACCTCGACGCGATGGTCGGCCGAGAGCGTCACGACGCCGGCGACGGGAGCGACATCGGCATAGTCGCGGCCGACGGCGAGCACCACATGGTCCTCGCCGGCCAGCGTGGCGTTGGTGGGATCCAGCCCGACCCAGCCGGCCTCCTCGCCGCACCACACCATGACCCAGGCATGCGTGGCGTCCGCGCCGACAAGGCGCTCGCGGCCCGGCGGCGGGCGGGTGCGCAGGTAGCCGCTGACATAGGCGGCGGGCAGGCCGTGCCCGCGCAGCGCGCCGATCATCAGGTGCGCGAAGTCCTGGCACACGCCGCGGCGCAGCCGCAGCACCTCGTCGATCGGCGTGGAGATGTCCGTGGCCTCGGGATCATAGGCGAAGTCGCCGTGGATGCGCCGCATCAGCGCCTCCGCCGCCTCCAGCACCGGGCGCCCGAAGCCGAGGGACCGCTCGGCATAGGCCGACGCCTCGGCCAGCAGCGGAGCGAAGCGGCTGGGGAAGAGCATGTGCACGGGGCTGGCGCCGCCGAGGTCGCGCGCGTGAAGCGCCGCTTCGCGCACCTCCTCCCAGGACGGGGTGGCGGCGGCCACGGGGTCGGGCGCCGGCGAGACGCGCACCGTCGCCGTGGCGTCGATCACGAGGCGCGACGGCAATTCGGCGAAGCGCATGGCGGTCGTGCGGTTGCCGAAGAAGTCGGCGAATTCCGTGCGCTCGGCCGGGGCGGGCGAGACGGCGAGCTCGCTCGCCATGACCTCCTGGCCGTGACGCTGCGCCGGCTGCAGGCGGAGCAGCAGCCGCGCCCCGGCGGCCCGGGCGGCGTAGTGGTAGGTCGTGCGATGGCGGATCGCGTAGAGCACGGCCGGCTCAGGGGCTGTCTGACAGGAGGGAGAGGCCACCCTCCCCCTCGACCACCTGGGCCGAGGGATCGCGGTCGACCTGGCTGAAGAAGCGCAGCGTGATCTCGTTGGAGAGCTCCATGAGGCGGTTCTCGATGGCGAGCACCGTGTCGCTCTCCAGCGCCGTGACGTCCTGCAGGCGCAGCTCGGTGGCGAGGCCCAGGACGATCTTCTGCGGCAGGTCGAGCGCCGCCCGGGTGGGCAGGTCCATCAGCGCCGTCAGGTGGTCCTGCAGGCGTGAGACCTGGAAGGCGAGCGAGCGCGGGTTGCCGTCGTCGAGGGTCACGAGGTCGATCACGGGATGGCGCAGCGCCCCCATGAGGTAGCGGGCGCGGTATGTGATCTGGCTGTCGGTGATCTCGAGCAGCGCCTCAAGGCTCTCGGGCGAGGCGAGCGGATCGGCGAAGCGGCGCACCAGGCGGCCGGTGAGGATGCCGCGCTCGATGCGCCGGCCGAGCTCCAGGAAGCGCCAGCCGGAGAGGCGGTTCATGTTCTCCTGAACGAGGCCGGAGAGCGCGGCCATGATGCGCAGGGCATGGTCGGCCGTCTCCAGCGCTTCGCCGGTGGACGGCGCGCCGTCCGGCCTCTCGAAGAGCACGGCGAGGTCGGCCAGCGCGCGCACGGCGTCGGGCGAGAGGCGGTCGCGGATCACGGATGCCGTGCGCCGGGCCTCGCCGACGAGCCGCAGAACGGAGCCCGGCTGGGCACGTGAATCGAGCGCCTCGTCGATGGCACGGGACACCCCGGGGGGTTGGTCCGCGGGGAATGTCGCGGCGCCCCAGGCGCCGAGCAGCCCCATGAGCCGCTGCACGGCGTCGCGAGCCGGGCCGGACGTCTCGGTGTTCTCCACCGCGAGCCCGGCGAGGCAGCGCACGACGCGCACCGTGGCTTCGGCGCGCTCCAGGTAGCGGCCGAGCCAGAACAGGTTCTCCGCCGCCCGGCTCGGCAGGTAGCCGATGACGCGGCGGATGGTGACGCGGTCGGGCTGCGGCAGCAACGTGACGTGGTCGACGGGACCCTCCGACGTCACCCACACGTCGGCCGAGCGACCGCCGAGCTGCATGGACAGGGCGCGCGCATCCTGCGTGTCGGAGACGCGGCAGAAGCCGCCGGGCAGCACCTCCCAGCCGTCGGGCGTGGCGACGACATAGGCGCGCAAGGTGAATGGCTGGGGCTGCAATTCGCCGTTTCGCCAGACGGGCGTCGTGGAGAGGCGGACGACCTCCTGCCCCACGATGTCGTGGCCGCGCCGGGCGATGAGGTCGCGCATGCGGGCGCGGTCATGGCCGTCGAGCGCCGCGCCGGGGATGGGGCCCGGCGGGAAGGGCCATTCGGGGATCCGCGTGAAGGCGGGGGCGAGCGCCAGGTCCTCCATGGCCTCCACGACGTGGCGGCGCTCGTCCGGCTGGCCGCACCACCAGGTCGCGATGTTGGGCAGGCGCAGCGGCTCGCCGAGGATCCGCTCCGCGAGCGCCGGCAGGAAGCCGAGGAGACCGCGCGATTCCAGCACGCCCGAGCCCAGCGCATTGGCGAGCACGACGGACCCCTTGCGCACCGCCTGCATCAGGCCGGGCACGCCGATCTGCGAGGCGGGGTCGAATTCGAGCGGGTCCGCGAACTCGGAATCGAGGCGGCGCACCAGCACGTCGACGCGCTTCAGCCCGCCGATGGTGCGCACGTAGAGCGCGTCGTTGCGCACCGTGAGGTCGCCCCCCTCCACCAGCAGGAAACCGAGGTAGCGGGAGAGATAGGCGTGCTCGAAATAGGTCTCGTTCAGGGGACCCGGCGTGATGAGCCCGATGCGCGAGGTGTCGCGCCCCGCCTGCGCCGCCAGCGCGCCGCGCCAGGCCTGGAAGAAGGGCGCGAGCCGCTTCACGTTCATGCGGGCATAGAGGTCCGGCAGCGCCCTCGACAGCGCAATGCGGTTCTCCAGCGCGTAGCCCATGCCGGACGGCGCCTGGGCGCGGTCGCCCAGCACCCACCAGCGCCCGTCGGGCCCGCGTCCGAGATCGGCGGCGTAGACCTGCAGGCGGCGCACGCCCTTGCTCCGGCTTCCGACCACGGGCTGCAGGAAGTCACGGCTGCCGGCCACGACCGCGGCGGGCAGAGCGCCGGAGGCGACAAGCAGGCCGTCGCCATAGATGTCGCCGAGCACCGCCTCCAGCAGCGAGGCCCGCTGGGCGAGGCCGGTCGCGATGTCCCGCCACTCCGCCTCGGGCAGCACGAGGGGCACGTGGCTCAGCGGCCAGGCGCGCTCCTTGCTCTCGCCGGCGTCGTAGACGCGGTAATAGACCCCGGAATCCCGCTGGTGGCGGTCCGCCAGCGCTAAGGCGCGCTCCACGTCCGCGGGGTCACCGGAGAGCCCTTCGAGCACGGGCAGGAACGGCGCGCGCGGCCGGCCCGTCGCATCGACGAGTTCGTCGCGCACGCCTGGCATCGGCTGGTAGCGCGCGAGCAGCGCGCCGACGCGCGCCTCCTGCCCCGCGATGTCGCGCCCCGGCCGCGCCGTCATCCCGCGCCTCCGCCGGCCTGGGGGGGACGGCGCAGGTCGAGCGTGAGCGGGAATTCGCGGGAAGGCTCGAACGCCGGCACGTCCAGAGCGCCCGGCGTGTGGCCGAAGGCCTGGAAGCGGGCGAGGCGACGGGCCTCGGCCTCGTAGGCGTTGACGGGCGCGGTGTCGTAGTTGCGGCCGCCGGGATGGGCGACGTGATAGACGCAGCCGCCGAGCGAGCGGCCATTCCATCGGTCGAGGATGTCGAAGGTCAGCGGCGCATGGACGGCGATGGTCGGGTGCAGGCCGGAAGCCGGCTGCCAGGCCTTGAAGCGTACGCCAGCCACCGCCTCGCCCGGCACGCCGGTCGGCGTCAGCGGCACGCGGCGGCCGTTGCAGGCGACGGCGTGCCGCTCGGGGTTGAAGCCCTCGACCTTGACCTGCAGGCGCTCGACGGAGCTGTCGACATAGCGCACGGTGCCGCCGATCGCGCCCGTCTCCCCCATGACGTGCCAGGGCTCGAGCGCCTGGCGGATCTCCATCGAGACGCCGGCATGCTCGACCTTGCCGTAGAAGGGGAAGCGGAACTCGCGCTGCGCCTCGAACCAGAGCGGGTCCACGTCGTAGCCGGCGCGCCCGAGGTCGCCCAGCACGTCCATGAAGTCAGCCCAGACATAGTGCGGCAGCATGAAGCGGTCGTGCAGGGCGGTCCCCCAGCGCACCAGCGCGCCCTCCTGCGGCTCGCGCCAGAACCATGAGATCAGCGCGCGCAGCACGAGCTGCTGGGCGAGGCTCATGCGCCAGTCGGGCGGCATCTCGAAGGAGCGGAACTCGATGAGCCCGAGCCGTCCGGTCGGCCCGTCCGGCGAGAAGAGCTTGTCGATGCAGATCTCCGAGCGGTGGGTGTTGCCGGAGACGTCGACCAGCAGGTTGCGGAACAGCCGGTCGACCATCCAGGGCGGCGTCGTCTCGCCGCTGCCGGGCTTCGAGACCAGCGCCATGGCGATCTCGAGCTCGTAGAGGCTGTCGTGCCGCGCCTCGTCGACGCGCGGCGCCTGGCTGGTCGGGCCGATGAAGAGGCCGGAGAAGAGGTAGGACAGCGAGGGGTGGCGCTGCCAGTAGAGCACGAGGCTCTTCAGCAGGTCCGGCCGGCGCAGGAAGGGGCTGTCCGGCGCCGTCGCGCCGCCCACCACGACGTGGTTGCCGCCGCCTGTCCCGGTGTGGCGTCCGTCGACCATGAACTTGTCGGTGCCGAGCCGGGCGAGCCGCGCCTCGGCATAGACGCCGCGGGTCACGTCCACGCATTGCCGCCAGCTGGCGGAGGGCTGCACGTTGACCTCGATGACGCCGGGGTCGGGCGTCACCTTGAGCACCTCGATGCGCGGATCGCCCGGCGGTGCGTAGCCCTCGATGCGGACGGGCGTGCCGAGCTCGCGGGCCGTCTCCTCCAGAGCCGCGAGCAGTTCGAGATAGGCCTCGAGCTCCTTCACCGGGGGCATGAAGGCGTAGAGGATGCCGTCGCGGACCTCGAAGGCGATGGCCGTGCGCACGGCGTCCTGCCCGTCGACGGCGTCCTCCGCGACCTGCTCCACCACGTCCTGCCGCGCGCTCCCCTCGCCCATCTCGGAGCGGTGCTGCACCTGTGCGGTGGGGTGGCGCTGCACGCGCTCCACCAACTCCGCCGGCGGCGGCAGAGGGGCGAAGCTGTCGAAGGGGTCGACCGGGTGGACGTAGGGGAAGTCCTCCTTGCGGATATGCGGCAATGAAGACAGGGGCAGGCGGAAGCCTACCGGGGAATCGCCGGGGACGAGAAAGAGCCGGCCGCGCCGGAGCTTCCACTTCTCGCTCTTCCAGCGCCGGTCGCGCGCCTGCGCGTTGGCGGGCTGCACCGGCAGCACGTAGCCCACCGCCTGGGTCAGGCCACGGTCGAAGACGCGGGCGATGCGGGCGCGCTCCTCGGCATCGTCGAGCTTGCTGTCCAGCGGATCCACGTTGGCCGGCAGCTCGGCCTCCTTCATGATCCACTGCGCCGTGTCCTCGAAGGCCGGCACGGCGAACTCGCCGGGAATGCCGAGGCGCTCGGCGACGCCCGTGGCGAGCCGCTCCAGAGCGTCGGCCGGCGGCGGCGCCGGGGGCTGCTCGATGGCGAGCAGAGAGGGATCGCGCCAGATCGGCTCGCCGTCCTTGCGCCAGTAGAGCGCGAAGGTCCAGCGCGGCAGGGATTCGCCGGGGTACCACTTGCCCTGGCCGTGGTGCAGCATGCCTCCGGGCGCGAAGCGCTCGCGCAGCCGGCGCACGAGGTCGTCGGCCCGCGCCCGCTTGGTGGGGCCGACGGCGGCCGTGTTCCACTCCGCGGATTCGTAGTCGTCGATCGAGACGAAGGTCGGCTCGCCGCCCATGGTGAGGCGCACGTCCTGCTCCTGCAGGTCGCGCTCCACCACGTCGCCCAGGGCGTCCAGCGCCTCCCAGCTCTGGTCGCTGAAGGGCAGCGTCACGCGCGGCGCCTCGCGGATGCGGGTGACGTTCATCTCGAAGTGGAAGTTCACCTCGGCATAGGAGACGAGGCCGGAAATGGGCGCGGCCGAGCGGTAGTGCGGGGTGGCGGCGAGCGGGATGTGGCCCTCGCCGCAGAACAGGCCCGAGGTCGGGTCGAGGCCGATCCAGCCCGCGCCGGGGATATAGACCTCGGCCCAGGCATGCAGGTCCGTGAAGTCGTGGTCCGTGCCGCGCGGGCCGTCCAAAGCCTCGAGGTCGTGCTTCAGCTGGATCAGGTAGCCCGAGACGAAGCGGGCGGCGAGGCCGAGGCGGCGCAGGATCTGCACCAGCAGCCAGCCCGTGTCGCGGCAGGAGCCCGTGCGCAGGTGGAGAGTCTGCTCGGGCGTCTGCACGCCCGGCTCCATGCGGATGACGTAGCCGATCTCACCCTGCAGGCGCTGGTTGAGGCCGACGAGGAAATTGACGATCTGCTCGGGCTCCCGGGCCAGCTTCGCCTGGAGGTCAGCGACATAGGCCTCGAGCGCAGCGCCGTGCTCGTCGATCTCGAGATAGGGCAGCAGCTCGTGCCTCAGCTCGTCCGGGTAGGCGAAGGGGAACTGCTCGGCATAGGATTCGACGAAGAAGTCGAAGGGGTTGACCACCGCGAGCTCGGCGATCAGATCGACCTCGATCTTCAGCTCCCGCGCCTTCTCGGGGAAGACGAGGCGGGCGAGCCAGTTGCCGTGGGGATCCTGCTGCCAGTTGATGAAGTGGTTGGCTGGCGTGACCGTGAGGGAGTAGCTCGGCACCGCCGTGCGGCTGTGCGGGGCTGGCCGCAGCCTGATGACCTGCGGGCCGATCTCGACCGGTCGGTCATACTGGTAGTGCGTGACGTGACGAAGGGCTGCGACGATGGACACTGGCTCACTTCCGAGGCCGTTGGCAGGCGGGCCCCGCGACGCCGGATGCCCGCGGGGCGCCCGGAACCGCCAAGAGCAAGCCTAGACGTGCCTGACAAAGAGGCAAGGGCCGTGCCGCAACACCTTCGGCGCAACCCTGCTTCCGGCGCGGGCGTTTGCCGGACAGACTGAGCCCATCCGATCCCACCGAGAGACATCGTCCATGGCCGAAACCCGCACCGAGACCGACAGCCTCGGCGCCATCGAGGTGCCCGCCGACCACTACTGGGGGGCGCAGACAGAGCGCTCACGGGCGCATTTCCGCATCGGCGCGCAGCTGATGCCGGCTCCGCTCATCGAGGCCCTCGTGGTGGTGAAGAAAGCGGCAGCGCTCGCAAACCGTGCATTGGGGGAGCTCGACCCGCGCCTGGCGGACGCCATCGTGGCGGCGGCGGACGACGTGCTGGACGGCCGGCTGCCCTACGAGTTCCCCCTCGTGCCGTGGCAGACGGGGTCCGGCACGCAGACCAACATGAACGTCAACGAGGTGCTGGCCGCGCGCGCCAACGAGATCCTGACGGGGACGCGCGGCGGCAAGGACCCCGTTCACCCCAACGACCACGTCAACCGCGGCCAGTCCTCCAACGACACGTTCCCCACGGCCATGCATGTCGCAGCCGCCCGGGAGATCGCTGCGCGGCTGCTGCCGGCGCTCGGCCGGCTGCAAGCGGCGCTCGAGGCCAAGGCGAGCGAGTTCGCGGACATCGTCAAGATCGGCCGCACCCACACCCAGGACGCCACGCCGCTGACGCTGGGGCAGGAATTCTCCGGCTATGCCGCGCAGGTGGCGCTCGGCATCCGCCGGGTGTCGATCGCACTGCCGGAACTTTATCCCCTCGCCCAGGGCGGCACGGCGGTGGGGACGGGGCTCAACGCCCACCCGCGTTTCGCAGACGCCGTGGCGACGGGCATCGCCTCGCTGACGGGGCTGCCTTTCGTCAGCGCGCCCAACAAGTTCGAGGCGCTCGCCTCGCACGACGCGCTGGTCTTCGTGCACGGGGCGCTGGATTCGGTGGCGGCTGGCCTCTTCAAGGTCGCCAACGACATCCGCCTGCTGGGATCCGGCCCGCGCTCAGGGCTCGGCGAGTTGATCCTGCCCGAGAACGAGCCGGGCTCCTCCATCATGCCGGGCAAGGTGAACCCCACCCAGGCGGAGGCAGTGACGATGGTCTGCGCCCGCGTCTTCGGCAACCAGGCCACTGTGGCCTTTGCGGGCAGCCAGGGCCATTTCGAGCTCAACGTCTACAAGCCCGTCATCATCGACAGCGTGCTGCAGTCGATCCGCCTCCTCGCCGATGCGGCCGACAGCTTCACCGAGCATTGCGTGGTGGGGATCCGGGCCGACCGCAAGCGCATCGACGAGCTGATGCGCCGCTCCCTCATGCTGGTGACGGCCCTCGCCCCGAAGATCGGCTACGACGCCGCGGCCAAGGTCGCCAAGGCCGCCCAAATGAACGGGACGACGTTGCGGGAGGAGGCCATGCGGATGGGCGTGGTGAGCGAGGAGGAGTTCGACGACCTCGTCCGCCCGGAGCGGATGGTCGGGCCCTGACTAGCGGGAGACTGGGAGGCCTGCCGCGCGCCGGTCGGAGCGGCCGTCCTCGCGCAGGAGCAGGTGCGCGCAGACGAGGCCGGTGAGGGTGATGAGCCCGGCGCAGACTGCGATGGTCCAGGTCTCTCCGAACCGGTGCAGGCCCAAGCCGAACAGGATGGGCGCAATGCCCTGGCCCAGGAAGAAGAAGAAGGCGTGCAGCGACACCGCAGAGCCTCGCGCGGTGGGTGCAAGCTCGGTCGCCCGGTTCTGCAGCGAGTTATGGACCATGAAGAACCCGATTCCGAGCGCCAGGAAGCACACGGAGGCCTCGAACCAGGACTGCGCGATCGAGAAGAGCAGGAGGCCCGTTCCCGCCAGCACGCCACCGATCCGCATCATGCCGAACGGCCCGAAGGCGCGCAGGATGTGCTGGACGGTGAAGGAGAAGATGATGCCGCCGACGGCGAGACCGGCAATGATGAAGCCCGCCTCGGCCGGGCCGCCATCCATCGTGCGCTCGACGATCTCGGCCACGAAGGGCATCACGCCGAACACGGCGACGCCCTCGAAGAAGACGCCTGCGAAGCAGATGTAGGACCGCGGGTTCTTGAACACGAGCGCGTAGCGGTCGCGCGCCGCCACGTAGTCGAGCGCCTTCGTCTGCAAGGCCGGCCCGTCGGCGAGCCGGGCGATGGAGAGCAGCATGGCGACCATGGCCACCGCGGCCGTGGCCCACATGGCCGTGCGCCAGCCGACCGTGTCGGCCAGGATGCCGGCCGAGGTGACGCCCAGCAGCTGCCCCATGACCGAGGCGGACAGGAAACGCCCGATCGCCACCTGCCGGGTCTCGAACGGGAAGCGGTCCCCGATCATGGCGAGGCCCAGCGGAATGATGCCGCCCGCCGCCAGCCCCGCCACCGCGCGTGCGGCGAACAGCGTGGGCATGGACGGGGCGATGGAGGCGACGGAAAGGGCGATCGTGAAGATGATGAGGCAGGCCTTGAGCACCCGCGCCTTGCCCAGCGAGTCGCCGAGCGGGCCGAGGAAGGGCTGGCCGAAGCCATAGGGCAGGGCATAGCTGGTCGACAGCAGGGCGACGGTCGCGACGGGCGCGACCATGTCCGCCGCGATGGCCGTCACCATCGGGTCGGTCGAGCGCGCGGCAAGGGAGCTGGCGAACCCGCAGATGCCGAGCGTCAGAAGCAGCAGCCGGTCTTCGCCAATCATGCACCGCTAGTCCGCATCGATGATCCGCCCATGGCGAAGGCGGCGTTGAATCGGACCTGATCGACGCCCCAAGGACTGCATACGCACAAAACCGTCAAGAGCAGGTTTCCCAATTGGGGGGCGGCGAGATTTCACACGGGGACTCAAAGAATAGTCCTTGCCCACGCCTCTCGCTGTGAGTTACCACACGTGCATCTCTGTCGGGGTGCCGCGAAACGCGGCTGAGAGGCTTCGCCAACCCGTCGAACCTGATCCGGTTAGCACCGGCGTAGGAAACGTGAGATGGCCCTGGACCTTCCGGCAGCGCATCGGCGCGCCTCTTCAGATTTCGTTCACCACTCCATCATTCGGCGCGTCTCCTCCGGACGATGGCGCGCACCCGCCGCGCTGGGCACCGGGCTTCTCGTTCTCTGGGAAGCAGGCGTGCGCCTGGGCGACGTTCCCGCCTGGATTCTGCCGCCTCCGTCGCGGATCGCGACGACGCTCGCCGAGCGATTCGGGGTCATCGGGCCGCAGGCCCTGGTGACGCTGGGCGAGATCCTTGCGGGCTTCGCGGCGGGGACCGCGGCCGGGATGCTCGTCGCGCTGGCCATGGCGCGCTGGTCCTGGCTGGAGCGCGCGCTCGGGCCGATCCTGGTGGCGAGCCAGGCCATGCCGGTCTTCGCCATCGCGCCGCTGCTCGTCGTGTGGCTGGGCTTCGGCCTCGCTTCCAAGGTGGCGATGTCCGGCGTCATCATCTTCTTTCCCGTGGCGAGCAGCTTCCTGGAGGGCCTGCGCCGCACGGACCGCGGCCTCGTCGACCTCGCCCGGCTCTACCGCGCGAGCCCCGCTCAACGGCTCTGGCTCGTGCGCATCCCCGCGGCCCTGCCCTCCCTGGCAGCGGGCCTGCGGATCGCCGCCGCCGTGGCGCCCATCGGGGCCATCGTGGGCGAATGGGTCGGCGCTTCCTCCGGCCTCGGCCTTCTGATCCTGCACGCCAATGCCCGCATGCAGACCGACACGGTCTTCGCCGCGCTCGTCGTGCTGGCCGCCCTCTCCGTCACCTTGTGGCTCCTCGTCGACGCGCTGACGCGCCGGCTGGTGCGCTGGGCCCCCGATACTCTCCACGCCTGAAGGACATCAGCCATGGCATGGCATCGTCTGCGCGCGGCTGTCGCCGCGACCCTGCTTTTTCTCTCCCCCGGGCTTGCCGCGGCGCAGACCGCCGGCTCCACTCCCGCGAAGCCGGACAAGCTCACGGTCCTGCTGGACTGGTTCGTCAATCCCGACCACGCCGCGCTGGTGATCGCGCGCGAAAAGGGCTTCTTCGCCAAGGCCGGCCTCGACGTGACGCTGGTCGAGCCGGCGGATCCCTCCGCGCCGCCCCGCCTGGTGGCGGCCGGAGAAGGGGACGTGGCGCTCTCCTACCAGCCAAACCTCTACCAGCAGGTCGCCGAGGGCCTGCCGCTGGTGCGCGTGGGAGCGGCGGTCGCGACCCCTCTCAACAGCCTCGTCGTGCTGGCCGACGGGCCGGTGAAGACGCTGGCGGACCTCAAGGGCCGCACGGTCGGCTATTCCGTGGCGGGCTTCGAGGAGGCGCTGCTCGGCACCATGCTGGAGAGCGCGGGGCTGAAGCTCTCCGACGTCAAGCTCGTCAACGTGAACTTCGCGCTGACGCCCGCGCTGATGGGCGGGCAGGTCGACGCGGTGATCGGCGCCTTCCGAAACTTCGAGCTCACGGAACTGGCGCAGGCCGGCCGGCCCGGGCGGGCCTTCTTCCCGGAGGACCATGGCGTTCCCGCCTATGACGAGCTGATCTTCGAGGTCCGGCAGGACAAGGCGGGCGACCCGCGCATCCAGCGCTTCCTCGATGCGGTGGAGGCCGCCACGCTCTGGGTCGTCAACCATCCGGACGAGGCCTGGTCCACCTTCGCCGCCACGGACGCGAAGCTGGACGACGCGCTCAACAAGCAGGCCTTCCGCGACACGCTGCCCCGCCTGGCCGCCTCGCCGGCGGCGCTCGACCGCAGGCGCTATGCCCGGTTCGCCGACTTCATGGTCGCGCGCGGGCTGATCCCCAAGGCCGAGCCCGTCGAGCGCTACGCCGTCCAGCGCTGAGCCGGCCGCCTGCCGGCTTGACACGCCGCCGCCGCCGTTCCCTGCTCGGGAAAAACGGGGGAACGCGGCGTGCACTGGCTTGGCATCGACATCGGCACCTCTGCGGTCAAGGCCGTGCTGCTTGACGAGCGCGAGCAGGTCGTGGCCTCCGACGAGCGGCCGCTCGCCACCTCGCGCCCCAGGCCCGGCTGGTCGGAGCAGGAGCCCGAGGGCTGGTGGCAGGTCGTCGAGGCCATTCTCGACACCATGGCCTCGCGGGTCCCGGCGGCGCTGTCCGACGTGCGCGCGATCGGGCTGAGCGGGCAGATGCACGGGGTGGTGCTGCTCGGCGCCGACGACCGGCCGTTGCGCCCCGCCATCCTGTGGAACGACGGGCGCGCGGCAGCCGAGGCGGAGGCGCTGGGCCGTGACTATCCCGCCCTCGCCCGCGTCGTCGGCGTGATCCCCATGGCGGGCTTCACCGCGCCGAAGCTGCCCTGGCTGAGGGTCCACGAGCCGGACGTCTTCCGCGCCATCCGCACGGTGATGCTGCCCAAGGACTATGTGCGGCTGCGCCTGACCGGCGGCCGGTTCAGCGAGATGTCCGACGCTGCCGGAACCTGGTGGCTCGACGAGGCGCGGCGGCGCTGGTGCGAGCCGGCGCTCGCCGCCTGCGGCCTCGGCCCGGACCAGGTGCCGCCTTTGCTCGAAGGCTCCGACGATGCCGGCCTGCTGCGGCCCGAACTCGCCCGACGCTGGGGCATGCGGGCGGACGTGGTCGTCGCGGCCGGAGCGGGCGACGCGGCGGCGGGGGCGGTCGGCGCGGGCGCGGTGAACGATGGCGACGCCTTCGTCTCGCTCGGCACCTCCGCGCAGCTCTTCGTGACGACGGCTGATTACCGCCCAGCGCCGGAGACGCTGGTGCACGCCTTCGCGCATGCCCTGCCCGGGCGGTGGTTCCAGATGGGCGCCATGCTCAACGGGGCGAGCGCGCTGGGTTTCACGGCGGGCCTGCTCGGCCGCGACATCGACGGGCTGGTGGCCGAGGCGGAGAGAATCCCGCCGGGATCCTCCGATCTCCTCGCGTTGCCCTACCTCACGGGCGAGCGCACGCCGCACAACGACCCCGCCGCCCGCGGCGTGATCTTCGGGCTGACGCCGGCGAGCAGGCCGGCCGAGGTGGCGCTCGCGATGATGGAGGGCGTCGCGTTCTCCATCCGCAATGCCCAGGAGGCGCTCGCGGCCTCCGGCACGCGGGTGAGCCGGGCGGGCTTTTCCGGCGGCGGGGCGCGCAGCCTGCTGTGGACCCGCATCCTGGCAAGCGCGCTCGGCGTCCCCCTCGTGCGCGCCCGCAGCGCGGTGGCCGGGCCGGCCCTCGGCGCGGCGCGGCTGGCACGGCTGGCGTCGACCCACGAGGATCCCGCAGAGGTCTGCCGGGTCCCCGAGGTGCTGGACGAAACCCCGCCCGACCCGGCGCTGCAGGATCTCTACGCAAAGCGCTACGATCGCTTCCGGCAGCTTTACCGCGCCCTGAAGCCCGAATTCGGCCGCGCCGCGCAAACCCATTGACGGCCGCAAAGGCCGTGCTAGAATAAATCATCGTGAATTAAGTAACAGTCTCGCGCTTAAGCGGGATGCCGGCCGCACAGGCCTGCGCACGGGGGGAATGAGTCGTTCCATGGTCGCTCGACCGACACGCTCAGCATCGGGACACGGGACGAATTCCGTCCTCGTCGGCGACTTCAACGAGCGCGTCATCCTGTCGACTTTGCGCCGCTTCGGCCCAGCCTCCAAGGCCGAGATCGCGCGGCGCGTCGGCCTGACCAGCAACGCAACCGGCGTCATCGTCCGCAAGCTCGAGGATGGGGGCCTCGTCCGCAACACCGGCAAGCGCTATGGCGGCCGCGGCCAGCCGGCGACGCTGCTCGAGCTCGATCCCGGCGGCGCCTTCGCCATCGGGGTGCGGATCGACCGCGACATGATCGCCTGCGTGCTCGTCGACCTGCAGGGCGCGATCCTCGACCGCGGCTTCGTCGACCGCCTACCGCCGCCCGACGAGGCAGTGGCCGAGATCGCCGAGCACGTGCGCCGCTTCCGCCGCGGCCTCGGCCCGCGCGACAACCGCCGCGTCGCCGGAATCGGCATCGCAACGCCCTACAATTTCGGCAGCTGGCTCGCCGAGCTCGGCCTCACGGGCGAGACGCTCAAGGCCTGGGACGGCTTCGACCTGCAGGGCGCGCTGGCGCTGGCCACGGGCCTGCCCATCGTCGTCGAGAACGACGGCAGCGCCGCCGCGGTCGGCGAGCTGCTGCACGGCCATGGCCGCGCCTATGACGACTTTCTCTATTTCTTCATCGGCCCCGCCATCGGCGGCGGCGTGGTGCTGGACGGCGATTACCTGCGCGGCATGCACGCCAATGCCGGCGACGTCGCGGTGATGCCGGTCGGCCCCTCGAAGCTCGGCTCGGTGCCGCCGCGCGCGGTTCCCCACATGCCGCTCATCGGGCGGGCTTCTCTGAGCGTCCTGGCGCGCCACCTGCGCTGGCGCGGCGGCACGACGCGCTCCAGCACCGACCTCGACGACGCCATCGACCGTTCGCCCCACGCCTTCGCGGAATGGGTGGAGGATGCGGCCGACGCGCTGGCCTTCCCGATCCTCACGAGCGTCCACCTGCTCGACGTCGACACCGTGATCGTCGCCGGGGACCTGTCTCCCGCCCATCTCGGGGCGCTGACGGCGCGCATCGCCGAGCGGGTGGCCGGGACGGTCGCAGAGTCCCGCCAGGCGCCGAAGGTGATCGTCGGGGCCGTGGGGCGCGATGCCGGCGCGGTGGGGGCGGCGAGCCTGCCCTTCCACGTGAGCTACAGCCCGATGCGGGACCTGCTGACGGGCAGCGCGCCGGAGAACTTCCTGGAGGTTCTGGCATGAGCCCGCGGCCCGCGCGACAGGCGGCCGCTGCGGCCGCCAACCAAGATTGCGTCCTGCCGTGGCCGCAGCCGCTGCGGGACGCCACGAGACGGCCCCGACGGGGCCGTGCGCCGGGCTCCGGCGATGCCTCGGGCCCAGGCCCGCACGCGGTTCAGCTTCGATTGACAAAGCGCACAAAGCTCTGTTCGCTTCGTCTTGAGAACGGGACCTTTCTGTTGAACGCAGACCCGTAATCTCGCTCCGAAGTCCCCGGCACGGACCGGGTTCGGAAGCAAAAACTGGGAGGGAATCTTGAAAGCTACACTCACCACGTCCCTGATGGGCGCCATCGCCGCCTGCGCGCTCTTCGCAGCCGCCCCGGCCCAGGCCGCCGGCCTCGGCGCCTGCCTCATCACCAAGACCGACACGAACCCCTTCTTCGTCAAGATGCGCGAAGGCGCGAAGGCGAAGGCTGCGGAGCTCGGCGTCGACCTCAAGACCTACGCCGGCAAGGACGACGGCGACAACGAGGGCCAGGTGGCGGCCGTCGAGACCTGCATCGCCGACGGCGCGAAGGGCATCCTGATCACGCCGTCCGACACCAAGGCGATCGTGCCCACGATCAAGAAGGCGCGTGACGCCGGCATCCTCGTGATCGCCCTCGACACGCCCCTCGAGCCGATCGAGGCCGCCGACTCGACCTTCGCCACCGACAACTTCCAGGCGGGCTTCCTGATCGGCGCCTATGCCAAGGCGAAGCTCGGCGACAAGGCCAAGGACGCCCGCATCGGCTTCCTGGACATCAACTCCAAGCAGGTCACGGTCGACGTGCTGCGCGACCAGGGCTTCATGAAGGGCTTCGGGATCGACATCAAGAACCCGAACGTCATCGGCGACGAGGACGACAAGCGCATCGTCGGCCACGACTACACCAACGGCAACCCCGAGGGCGGCCGCAAGGCGATGGAGAACCTCCTCCAGAAGGATCCCTCCATCAACGTGATCCACACCATCAACGAGCCCGCCGCCGCCGGCGCCTACGAGGCGCTCAAGGCCGTGGGCAAGGAGAAGGACGTGCTGATCATGTCCGTCGACGGCGGCTGCCCGGGCGTCAAGAACGTCCAGGCCGGCGTGATCGGCGGCACCTCGCAGCAGTACCCGCTGCTGATGGCGTCGAAGGGCGTCGAGGCGATCAAGACCTGGGCCGACAAGAAGGAGAAGCCCAAGAACACCGAGGGCAAGGCCTTCTTCGACACCGGCGTCGCGCTCGTCACCGACAAGCCCGTCGACGGCGTGCCTTCGATCTCCGTGAAGGAAGGCCTGGACAAGTGCTGGGGCTAAGCCCGGCGCGCCAGGATTGATCCCCCACAGCTCGTGAGAGGGCGGCCCCCTCGGGCCGCCCTTTTCACAAGCTCCTTCTCTCGCCTTTTGACACCCGGAGGGGCGCGATGGCTGCGCAGGAATTCGAGACCGTCCTCGAGAAGGCCGACGCCAGCGTCGCCTCCTTCGAACGGCACGAGCGCACCGCGCTCCAGAAGATGCAGCACGTGCTGCATTCGAACCAGGCGGCCGTGCCGCTGATCGTGCTCGTCCTGTCGGTGCTGATCTTCGCGGTGCTCGTCGGCCAGAAGTTCTTCTCGCCCTTCGCGCTCTCGCTGATCCTGCAGCAGGTCGCCATCACCGGCATCATCGGCGCGGCGCAGACGCTCGTCATCCTCACGGCCGGCATCGACCTGTCGGTCGGCGCCATCATGGTGCTCTGCTCGGTCGTGATGGGGCAGTTCGTCTTCCGCTACGGTTTCCCCGTGCCCCTCGCCATCCTCTGCGGTTTCGGCGTCGGCGCGCTCTGCGGCTTCATCAATGGCTGGCTGATCGCCCGCATCAAGCTGCCGCCCTTCATCGTGACGCTGGGGACGTGGCAGATCTACAGTGCCATCAAGTACATCTACTCCGCCAACGAGACGATCCGCAGCCAGGACATCGAGGCGCAGGCGCCGCTGCTGCAGGTCTTCGGCTCCAAGGTGAACATCAACGGCGCGATCCTCACGGCGGGCGTCGCCACCATGGTGATCCTCGTCGGGGTGCTCTGGTACATCCTGAACTACACGGCCTGGGGACGACGGGTCTACGCGGTCGGCGACGACCCCAACGCGGCGGAACTCGCCGGCGTGCCGGTGAACCGCATGCTGATCACGGTCTACACGGTTTCCGGCCTGATCTGCGCTCTCGCCGGCTGGGTGCTCATCGGGCGCATCGGGTCGGTCTCGCCGACCGCGGGCGAGTTCGCCAACATCGAGTCCATCACCGCGGTGGTGATCGGTGGCATCTCGCTGTTCGGCGGCCGCGGCTCGGTGCTCGGCATGGTGTTCGGCGCCCTCATCGTCGGCGTCTACTCGCTGGGCCTGCGCCTCTACGGCACCGACCCGCAATGGACCTTCCTCCTCATCGGCGTGCTGATCATCGGCGCCGTGGCCATCGACCAGTGGATCAGAAAGGTGTCGCAGTGAGCGCTTCCCCGACCCCGATCCTGCAGGCCCGCGGCCTGTTCAAGCGCTACGGCCGTGTCGTGGCCCTCGACAACGCGGATTTCGACCTCTATCCCGGCGAGATCCTCGGCGTCATCGGCGACAACGGCGCGGGCAAGTCGACCCTCATCAAGGCTCTCGTCGGCGCGGTCGTGCCCGACGAGGGGGAAATCCGGCTCGACGGCAAGGTCGTTAACTTCCGCTCGCCCATCGAGGCGCGCGACGCCGGCATCGAGACGGTGTTCCAGAACCTGGCGCTCTCGCCGGCCCTCTCGATCGTGGACAACCTGTTCATCGGGCGGGAGATCCGGGCGAAGGGCTTCATGGGCACCTACCTGCGCCTGCTCGACCACAAGGCCATGCAGAACACGGCCCGCGCCAAGCTCTCCGAGCTCGGCCTCATGACCATCCAGAACATCAACCAGGCGGTGGAGACGCTCTCGGGCGGCCAGCGCCAGGGAGTGGCGGTAGCCCGGGCCGCCGCCTTCGGCTCCAAGGTCGTCATCATGGACGAGCCGACGGCGGCGCTCGGCGTGAAGGAATCCCGGCGCGTGCTGGAGCTTCTGAAGCTCTTGAAAAGCCGTGGCCTGCCCATCGTGCTGATCAGCCACAACATGCCGCACGTCTTCGAGGTGGCCGACCGGATCCACATTCACCGGCTCGGCCGGCGGCATGCCGTTGTCCAGCCGAGCGCCATCTCCATGTCCGACGCCGTGGCGATCATGACGGGAGCCAAGGAGCCCCCGAAGGAAGCCATGGTGGCGTGAGGACGGAAAGGCGGAGCGCCGGCTCCGCCCTCCTACACGCGCCTGCGCCGCCCCTCCACGACGAGGATGCCGGCTCCCGAGAGCAGGATCAGTCCCGCTCCCAGGAAGACGACGGGCTTGGGCACGTCGCCCCAGACCAGCCAGCCCAGCAGGAAGGCCCAGATCAGGGCCGAGTACTCGATCGGCGCCATGGCCGAGGCGGGCGCGAGGCGGAACCCCTCGTAGACCAGGAACTGCCCCATTCCCCCGACGACCCCGAGCGCCAGCAGCAACGCGAGTTGCCAGGGGGCGGGCGTTGTCCAGATGAAGGGCAGGGCAAGCGCGCAGGCCGCCGCGAACATCAGGTTTGAGACGATCATCTGGGTCGTCGTCGTCTCGGAACGGGCGATCAGGCGAACCATGACCGACGTGGCCGCCCAGCAGAAGGCGGCGAAGATCACCATCAGCGCCGGTAGCAGCTTGAAATCGCCGCCCGGATCGGACGCCAGCACCACGCCCGTGAAGCCGACCAGCACCGACATCCAGCGGGCCGGCGTGACGCGCTCCTTCAGGATCGGCATGGACAGCAGCAGCATGAAGATGGGCGCCGCGAAATAGAGCGTCACCATCTCGGCGAGGCCCAGCATCCGCGAGGCGGAATAATAGGAGAGCCACGCCGCCAGGATGAGCACCGCCCGGAAGGCGAAGGGCCCCTTGTTGCGGCTGTTGGCAGCGTCGCGCAGGCCCTGGCCGCGCGTGACGAGAGCGGCGAGGACGACGATGCCGATGCTGCGGAAGAACAGGATCTCCGGCACCGGCAGGGTCTCGGCCAGCTTCTTCACGATCGCGTCCTGGCTCGCGAAGAAGACGTAGCCTGCCACGCCCAGAAGCATGCCCCGGAGCACGCGGGATCCTTCTGCGGAGGACGGGACGGGGGAGACCATGGGCAGGGCGTGCATGCGGAGGTGCGGCGGCCCGTTCTCTCATTCTCCGCGCCGCGGGGCCAGTCCCGCCATGCAACCTGCTTTGGCAGCCGCGCGCCAGCCGCACTTGCCTGCCGGAAGCCATGCGGCTAGCGAAGGGGAAATCTTGTCCCCCAGGGAGTAGCGACTTGAGCGGCAGCCCCCAGACATCCGGCACGGCAAAGCACGGGGCCACACCGATCGCGGTCACCATCGCAGGCTCGGATTCAGGCGGAGGGGCGGGCATCCAGGCCGACCTCAAGACGTTTTCCGCACTGGGCGTCTACGGGGCCAGCGTGCTCACGGCCCTGACGGCGCAGAACACGCTGGGGGTGCAGGCCATCCACGACGTGCCCATCACCTTCATCCGCGAGCAGATGGCCTCGGTGTTCGGGGACCTGAAGGTCACTGCGGTGAAGATCGGCATGCTCTCGCAGGCCCGCATCATCGAGACCGTGGCTGGCGGGCTGGACCAGGCGGGGATCGCCTCGATCGTGCTCGATCCCGTGATGGTCGCCACGAGCGGAGACCGGCTGCTTTCGGTGGACGCCGTGGACGCGCTGCGCGAGATCCTGATGCCGCGCGCCCTCATCTTGACGCCCAACATGCACGAGGCTGCCGTGCTGACGGGCATGCCGCTCGCCGAGAGCGAGGACGCCATGCGTCGCCAGGGCGAATGGCTGCTGGAGCGCGGCGCAAAGGCGGTGCTGGTCAAGGGCGGGCACGGGAACGGGCAGGAGAGCGTCGACGTGCTCGTCGAGCCGGAGGGCATGACGCGCTTCCCGGGGCCGCGGATCGCGACGCGCAACACCCATGGCACGGGATGCACGCTTTCCGCCGCCATCGCGGCGGGCCTCGCCTCGGGCCTGCCTCTGCAGCCCTCCGTGAAGCTGGCCAAGGATTACCTCGGGGGCGCGCTGGCCGCCGCGGATCGGCTGGCGATCGGGTCGGGCTCGGGACCCGTCCACCACTTCTACCGTTGGTGGTAGGCCAACCCGTAAATTATCAAAAGTTATCTATTAACGAATTGCCTCCACACTCCGGGAGTTGCCAGCCCCCGCGGATTGCGCATGCGAATTTCTCTCCAGACCAAGATTTTGTCGGTTCTTGGCCTCATGGCGGCGGCGGCCCTGATGATCGCGGTCCATGCGGTCGTGGCCGCGGACACGGTCGGCAAATCCGTTCCCAGGATCGAGGATTCGACGCGCACCGCGCTGGCGGCCGCCCGTCTCGACGGGCTCGTCAACCTCGCCGTCATGGAGTCGCGCGGCATCTATCTCGCGGCGACGGGCGGCTCGGCCCTCGATTCCGGCCTGAAGCTGCAGCGCGTGCTCGACGACATCCGCGCCATGAACCTGGACTGGCTGCCCAAGGCCGCGCAGGCCGCCCGCATCGATCCCGACATCTTCCGCCACTCGCTCCAGCGCTTCATCGAGGTGAGGAGCTCCTATGTCGACTACGCGCTGCAGGAGCGGGCCGACCTCGCACGCGCCATCGGCGATACTGAAGAGGCGCGCTCGCCCCGCTACGTGCTGTCGGCCCAGCTCGACGCGCTGAAGGCCGCCGCGGCGGAGATCGCCAGCCAGGAGCTCGGCGAAGCCGAGGCCACCCTGGAGGCCTCCAAGTCGACCGTGGCCCTGATCGCGTTTTCCTGCGTGCTCCTGGCGCTGGGGCTCGCCACGGTGCTGAGCGTGCACCTCCTCGCGCGGCCGATCCGCAACCTCACGCAGGTGATGAACCGGCTCGCCCAGGGCGAGACCGACATGGACATCGAGGTCTCCTACCGAAAGGACGAGATCGGCGACATGGAGCGGGCGCTCGTGGTGCTGCGCGACGCCGTGCGCCGCAACAACGAGCTGCTGGAGGAGATGCGCAGCCGCGATGCCACCGAGGCCATCCTGCGGGAGAAGGCGGCGGTGCGCGACCGGGTCGTGGTGTTCGACCAGACGTTGCGCTCCTGGGTGACGAGGCTTGCCTCCCTGATCGGCCGCCTCACCGACGCCGCGAGCACCATGACGGCCGCTTCGGTCCGGTCGCGCGAGGGCACCGAGACGATCACCGTCGCCTCCCGCCGGGCCGCCGCCGACGCGGATGGCGTGGCCCATTCCGCGGAGCTGCTGTCGAGTTCGGTGGAGCAGGTCGAGCGTCGCATCGCGGAGTCGGCCCTCCTCGTCCGGCAGACGCTCGAGCGCGCGCGCGAGACCGGCCAGACCGTCGACGAGCTCGTCTCCTTCGCCGACCGCATCGGCACGATCGTGCAGGTGATCGGCGAGATCGCCGGGCAGACGAACCTGCTTGCGCTCAACGCCACGATCGAGGCGGCCCGCGCCGGCGAAGCTGGGCGCGGCTTCGCCGTCGTGGCGCAGGAGGTGAAGTCGCTGGCCTCGCAGACCGCCAAGGCCACCAACGAGATCTCCGAGCAGATCGCCGCCATCCAGCGCTCGAGTTTCGCCTCGGCCGAGGTCCTGGGCGCCATCCAGGCGCAGATCGGCGACGTCGACACCCATGCCGGCGCCATCGCCCAGACGGCCGACCAGCAGCGGGCCGCGGCGCGACAGATCGCCGACAGCATCCGCGAGACGGCGAACCGCGCCAAGGACATGGCGTCGCTCGCCGAGGGGCTCAAGGTCGCCTCGCAGGAGAGCGCCGCGAGCGCCTCCACCTTCGTGTCGATCGTGCGCGACATCGATACGGAGGCGGTGGCGATGGGCCGGGAGGTGGAGGCCTTCTTCGCCGCGTTGAAGACAGGCTGAGGCGGCACCGGAGACGCCGGCCAGTCATCGAATCGGGCTAGTCTCGCGGGATCCAATACGGGAGCCGCCGCCATGTCCGTCTCGTCCGCCCGCGTGGGAATCTCCGCCCTGGAGGGCAAGCCCGACCTCAGCGACTTCGGCGCCATGCTCGACGAGGCCGAGGCGCTCGGCGTCGACACGATCGAGCTGCCGACCTTCGACCAGGACGTGGTGGTGGGCGGGCGCATCCTGCGTCCGCAGCTCGACCGGCTGAAGGTGCTCTGCAGGGGCCGCGCGACGACCTACACGGTGCATGGCCCGCTCGCCATCAACTTCATGGACGAACCCTGGCGGCTGCAGCGCCATTTCGACGTGCTTGAGGCCTCCGTCGAGGCGGCCGCCGAACTGGGCGCGGTCCACTACGTGATGCATGCCGGCAATTGCCCGATGAGCCAGCATGACGGGCTCGAGGCGGCCTATGCGCGCCAGCGCCACTGGCTGCAGAAGGCGGGCGAACTCGGGGCGGAATACGGGATGCTGATCTGCGTGGAGTCGCTCTTCGTCGACGATCCCGCCCGCCACCACACGCCGGGGCCGCGGCGGCTCGCGGCGGAACTGGAGGCGGTGGACCATCCCAACGTCCGCGCCACGTTCGACTTCAGCCACTCCGCCATCAACCTCTCCTATTCCGGGGGGAGCCTGGTGGAGGAGGCCCCGGCGCTGGCGAGGCTGTCCAGTCACCTGCACATCCACGACAGCTTCGGCCGTGTGGACGACATCTGGATGTTCACGACCGGGGAGCGGGTGGCCTATGGCCATGGCGACCTGCACCTTCCCGTCGGCTGGGGCGACCTGCCCTGGGATGCGTTGCTGGAGGCGTGCGTCTTCCCGCCGGGCGTGATCTTCAACATCGAGCTCAACGCCCGCTTCTGGCCCCAGGCCGCCGCCTGCGTCGCAGCGACGCGGGCGCTTGCGGCAAAGGCGCGAATTGCAGGGGAGTGAATGCAGTCGCCTTTGGCACCGGCGGCATTGCGAGGATCACCGCGACGAAGCGATCCGCACCGGGCGAAGGACCGGATTGCGTCTCTCCGCCCGCAATGACGAATGGTCCCGGTTGCCAAGGCCGGCCAAGGGCCCTAGCAATCGGGGACAGCATTCCCCATCCGGCAGGCCATGGACATCACCGAGAGCCCCTGCGTCCACATCTGCGCCGTCGACCCGGCCACCCGGCTCTGCGTGGGCTGCGGGCGGTCGATCGACGAGATCTCGCGCTGGGTCTCGATGACGCCGCAGGAGCGGCGGGCCATCATGGACATCCTGCCGGCGCGCCTCGCCGCCGCGGACCTGCCCGCTCCCCCCCAGCCCTCCCGCACAGGCCGCCGCAGGCTCCGCCAGCGCGCCTGATTCCGCCCGGAGACATCGCCCATGGCCCATCCCACGCGCGTGACGCCGGGAAAGAAGGTGGATCTCGGCAAGATCGACCCGCGCGACACCGCCGCGGTGGGCGAGGAAGAGGCCGCAAAGGCGCAGCTCGCCAAGGACATCGTCGAGATCGACAAGCTGCAGGACAGGCTCTACGCCGAGGGCCGCCGGTCGCTCCTGGTGATCCTGCAGGGCACCGACACCTCCGGCAAGGACGGCACGATCCGCGGCGTCTTCAACTCGACCGGCCCGCTCGGCGTGAACGTCACGGCCTTCCGCAGGCCGAGCGAGGAGGAACTGGCCCACGACTATCTCTGGCGCGCCCACCGCGCCTGCCCGAAGCGGGGGACGATCGGCATCTTCAACCGCTCGCACTACGAGGACGTTCTCGTCGTGAAGGTGCACAAGATCGCGCCGGCCAAGGACATCGAACTGCGCTACCGCCAGATCAACGACTTCGAGAAGATGCTTGCCGAGAACGGCACGACCATCCTGAAGTTCATGCTGCACATCTCCAAGGACGAGCAGAAGGAGCGCCTGCAGGAGCGGCTCGACGACCCCAAGAAGAACTGGAAGTTCCAGGCGGGCGACCTCGACGACCGCAAGCTCTGGGACGAGTTCCAGGCCGCCTACGAGATCATGCTTGAGCGCTGCAGCACGGACTGGGCCCCCTGGCACGTCATCCCTGCTGACCGCAAGTGGGCGCGCAACTGCGCCATCGCGACCGTCGTCCGCAAGACGCTCGAGGACATGGACCCGCGCTATCCCAAGGTGGACTGGGACCCCAACTCGATCGTCGTGAAGTGAAGACGATCCCGGTCCCGCTTGCGGCGCCTGTCCCCCGGGGCTAGGGTCGCCTCAGCCTTGGGGTGCCGCCGCGGCGGCTGAGATCATACCCATCGAACCTGATCCGGGTGATGCCGGCGGAGGGAGGGCGGCGGGCGACAAGCCGTTTCCCGCGCCCGCGCTCCCCGGCGCGGGAGCCGAGCATGAGCCAGCCAGCAGACCAGCCGCCACAGACGCCTGCCGACGTGCTGGCCGCCATCCGCCGCCTGCGCCCTCTCGTGCACAACATCACCAATGCCGTGGTGATGAACTCGACCGCCAACGGCCTCCTCGCCGTCGGCGCCTCGCCCGTCATGGCGCATGCGCCCGAGGAGGTGGCCGAGGTCACGGGCATCGCCTCGGCCCTGGTGATCAACCTCGGCACGCTGACGCGCGAGCAGGTCGCGGCGATGGATGTTTCCGCGGCGGTGGCGCGCGATCGCGGCATCCCCTGGGTGCTGGACCCCGTCGGCGTCGGCGTGACGGCCCTGCGGCGCAGCACGGCCGAGCGGCTCCTGCTGCAGAAGCCTTCCGTCGTTCGCGGCAATGCCTCGGAGATCGGCACGCTGGCCGGCGAGGGCGCCTCGGGCCGCGGCGTCGACTCGACGGCCGAGGGCGTCTTCGCCGGCCACGAGGCGGCGCGCCACCTCGCGCGGCGGCTGGGCTCCGTCGTGGCGGTCACGGGCGTGGTCGACCTCGTCACGGACGGCAAGCAGGACGTCCTGGTCCACAACGGCCACGCCATGATGGCCAACGTCACCGGCACCGGCTGCCTCGCCACGGCGATCGTCGGGGCGGCGCTCGGCACGGGGGCGAACCCGCTGAACGCCGCTTCGGCGGCTCTCGTCGTCCTGGGCCTCGCAGGCGAGCAGGCGGCGGCGGGCGAGGTCGGGCCCGGCACGATGCAGGTCCGCCTCTTCGACCGGCTGGCCGCCCTGTCGCCTGACGACGTCGCCGAGGGGCAGAGGATCGCCTGATGCGCCCTGCCTTCGACCTTTCGCTCTACCTTGTCACCGATCCCCGCATGGTCGCCGCCCGCGGCCTCGTGCCGACCGCGCTCGCGGCCGTGCGCGGCGGGGCGACGCTGGTGCAGTTGCGCGACAAGGAGGCCGGCGACGCCGAGCTCGGCCGGCAGGCGGAGGCGCTGCTCGCCGCCTTGCGCCCCCTTGGCGTGCCGCTCATCATCAACGACCGGCCCGCACTGGCCCGCGCCGTCGGCGTTGACGGCGTCCATGTCGGCCAGGAGGACGGCGATCCCCGCCATGTGCGCGACATCGTGGGGGACGACATGATCCTCGGCCTTTCAGCGGGGACGAGAGACGAGTTTTCAAGGGTCCCGGAGGGACACGTCGTCGACTACCTCGGCGTCGGGCCGGTCTTCGCGACGGGCACCAAGCCTGACCACGACCCGCCGATCGGCATTGCTGGGCTCGCCGCCCTGATGCCGCTGGCGCCCATGCCCTGCGTCGCCATCGGCGGCATCGGCCTCGGGAACGTCACAGCGGTGAAGGCGACGGGCGTCGACGGCGTCGCCATCGTTTCCGCGATCTGCGCGGCGGAAGACCCGGAGGCGGCCGCCCGCGCGCTCAGGACCGCGCTCGGATGACGAAGGATCGGCTCCCCCCCTCCCGCCGCCGCGCGCTCGGCCTCATGGGCGCCGCGGCGGCGCCGCTCGCCGCGCCTGCCGTCGCCCGTGCCCAGGCCCCCCGAAAGTGGCGGCTCGTCACCTCCTGGCCGCGGACCTTGCCCGGCCCCGGCGACAGCGCGCGCCGGGTCGCCGAGCGCATCCGCGCCATGAGCGGCGGCAGGCTGGAGGTGGAGCTCTTCGCCGCCGGCGAGATCGTGCCGGCCTTCGCGGTGCTCGACGCCGTCTCGGGGGGCGTCGCCGAGATGGGCCACACCGCGTCGTTCTTCTGGGCCGGCAAGGCGCCGGCCGCGGCGCTCTTCACCACCGCGCCCTTCGGCCTTGGGCCCTTGGAGCACCAGGCCTGGATCGAGAAGCGCGGCGGGCAGGAGCTCTGGGACCGGCTCTACGAGCCGTTCAAGGTGCGGGCCTTCCTGGCCGGCAATACAGGACCCTCGATGGGCGGCTGGTTCCGCAAGGAGATCCGCGACGCCGCGGAGCTCGCGACGCTCCGAATCCGCGTTCAGGGCCTGGGCGGCGACGTCTACAAGGAGCTCGGGGCCACGCCCATGGCGATCCCTCCGGGAGACGTCTTCGTGGCGCTGGAGCGCGGCACGATCGACGCCGTGGAGCTGCTCGCCCCGTCCAACGACCTGCCGCTCGGCCTCTACAAGCACGCGCCCTGCTACTACGCCCCGGGCTTCAACAAGCCCAACGGGGCGGCCGAGGCGCTCGTCTCGGAAGCGGCGTGGGCCGACCTGCCGCCGGACCTGCAGGCGATCGTCCGCACTGCCTGCGCGGCCGAGCACGCCGCCGGGCTCGCCGAGGCCGAGGCCTCCAACGCGGCGGCCCTTCTGCAGCTCGTGCAGCAAGGGGCCAGGGTGACGAGCTTCCCGCCGGACGTGCTCGCCGCCGCCCGCAAGGCTGCAGAGACGGTGATCGACCGCATCGCCGGGCGCGACGCCCTCTCGGCGGAGATCGTCACGAGCTACCGCGCCGCCGCAGCCGACGGCCGCAATTGGGCACGCCTGCAGGGCTTCATGGCCCAGCAGATCAGGGTGGGTTGACGCTTCCGCTGGTCAGGCTTGATTCCATCATAGTGGAATTCTAATCTCGTATCATGGAAGATGCGACGGACGAGCAGCTCGGGCTGCGGCTGAAGGCCTTGCGCCGCGCGCGCGGCATGACCCTTGATGTCCTTGCAGAAGCGTCCGGCGTCAGCCGGGCCATGATCTCCCGCGTGGAGCGGGGCGAGGCGAGCCCGACGGCCGCGCTGCTGGGGCGGCTCTGCGCGACGCTGGGCGTCAGCATGTCCTCTTTCTTCGCTACGGATGCCGAAGACGGCTCCCCGCTGTCACGCGCGGCGGCGCAGACCGTGTGGCGTGATCCCGCGACGGGCTATGTCCGGCGCAACGTCTCTCCCCGCCTGCCCGGCAGCGCGCTGGAGATCGTCGAGGTGACCTTCCCGCCCGGCGAACGCGTGCGCTTCGACAATCCCTGGTCCACCCGACCCACCGAGCAGGTCGTCTGGGTGCTGGAGGGCGCCATCGAGATGACGGTGGGAGAGGTGGTCACCCGCCTCGAGGCCGGCGACAGCCTTCACATGCGGCTCGACCGCCCCATCGGCTACTTCAATCCCGGCCCGCGGCCCGCCCGATATGCCGTCGTCCTGTCCGCCCCTGCCTGACCCGGAGCCGCGCCCATGAGCGTCACCATCCGCATCCTCGACGCCGCCGCGGCCCGCGCCGCCTTGCCGACCCTGGTCGACATCCTCGTCGACGGCGTGCGGGGCGGCGCCTCGATCGGCTTCATGAACCCGTTCGAGCCGGACGAGGCCCTCGCCTGGTGGGAGGGCGTCCTGGAAGAGGTGGAGGCGGGCCGCACCATCCTCTTCGTCGCGCAGGAGGGCGGCGCGGTGCTCGGCACCGCCCAGCTCATTCCCGCGACAAAGCCCAACCAACCTCACCGGGCCGACGTCTCCAAGGTCATCGTGCACAGCGCCGCGCGCCGGCGCGGCATCGGCCGGGCGCTGATGGAGGCGGTCGACGCCGAGGCGCGCCGCCGCGGGCTGCAGGTGCTGGTGCTCGACACGGCGACGGGATCGCCCGCCGAAGCGCTCTACCGGGACACGGGCTGGCAGAAAGTCGGGGTCGTCCCGGACTATGCCATGTGGCCCGACGGAGGATTCTGCGGTACGACCTTCTACTGGAAGAACCCGTGAGCGAGACGATGCAGGTCACGATCCGAGACGCCGCAGACGCCGACCTGCCGGGCATCCTGGAGATCTACAACGACGCCATCCTCAACACGACGGCGGTGTGGAGCACCCATGCGGTCGACATCGAGAACCGCCGTCATGTGCTGCACGACCGCCAGGCCAAGGGCTACCCCACGCTGGTCGCCGCGCTCGACGGGCAGGTGATCGGCTTCGCGTCCTTCGGCGACTTCCGGCCCTGGGACGGCTACCACGCCACGGTCGAGCACGGCATCTACGTGCACCAGCACCATCACGGCAAGGGCGTCGGCAAGGCGCTGATGCCACCCCTGATCGAGGCGGCGCGCGGGCTCGGCAAGCACGTGATGATCGCCGGCATCGACGCGGACAACCGGCCCTCCCTTCACTTCCACAAGGCGTTCGGCTTCGAGGAGCGCGGGCGGCTGCTGCAGGTCGGCCAGAAGTTCGACCGATGGCTCGATCTCGTCTTCATGCAGAAGGTGCTCGACTGACCGGCCTGCCGCGGGCGCAGCGCGGCCCGGCGCCGGCGCGTCTGGCGCGGACCGCGCTAAGGCGCTAGTCACCTGCGGCCCCTCTGGTGATCCTCCGTGACCCTCGCCGTCTTCCTCGCCGCCCTGGCCAGCGCCATGCTCCACGCAGCCTGGAGCGCGGCGACGCGGCTGCGGGCGGATCCCGGCAACGCGCTCGCCTCCGTCGTGGTGATGGCCGGCGTCACCGCAATCCCCGTCGGTCTCTATGCTGGCCTGCCGCCGCCCTCGGCGATCAAGTGGCTCATCGGCGGTGCGATCTTCAATCTGCTCACCATGCGCACGCTGATGGCGACCTACCGGCGGACGCCCTTCGCCGTGGGCTATCCCATCGTGCGCGGCATGGCCCCGCTCTCGGTCACGCTGATCAGCTTCGTGCTGCTCGGCGACCGCATGAGCCCCATCGCGCTCGTCGGCGTCGGCCTGATCAGCGCGGGCGTGCTGATGCTGGCGGAAAGCGCCCGGCGCGGCGAGAAGTTCGACCGCACGGGGCTGGCGCTGGCGCTCGCCTCCGGCTTCTTCAACGCGTGCTTCATCATCACGGACGTGCAGGGCGTGCGCACCAGCGGCGACCCCCTGCCCTACGGCTTCGCCGTGTGCATCGTGAACAGCCTCACCATGCTCGGCATGCTCGCCGTGGAGGGCCGGCGCGTGACCGGGCTCATGATGAAGGGCAACATGTTCTTCGGCCTGCTGGCCAGCACGTTGTCCACCGGCTCCTACCTCCTCGTGCTCTATGGGTTCGCGCACGGCCCGACCGGCGCGGTCTCGGCCCTGCGCGAAACCAGCGTGTTCTTCGGATTGTTGCTCGCAGCGTTCATGCTGCGCGAGCGCGTAGGCCCGATGCGCTGGATCGCGGCCGCCCTCGCCATGCTGGGCGCGGTGGCGATCCGCCTGTCCTGAGGTGCGCCGACGGGCCTTGCCCGGCGCGCCGAGCGCGGCGCAGCATGACCTCCCCCACGCCACAGAGGGAGCACGACGCCGATGACGTCACGCAACGAGACGAGGATCTGGATGACCACGATCGCAGCCGCAGCGGCCCTCTGGGGAGGAGCAACGGCCACCCCGGCCTCGGCGCAGGACCTGATCGTCAAGAAGCAGGTCTTCGAGCTGCCGACGTTCACCACCCAGACGGGCCGCACGCTGAAGCAGGTGAAGGTGGGCTGGGAGAGCTACGGCACGCTCAACGCGGACAAGTCCAATGCCGTGCTGATCTGCCACTTCTTCTCGGCCAACTCGCACGCGGCCGGCAAGTACGAGCCCGGCGAGAAGGTGCCCGGCTACTGGGACGCCATCATCGGCCCGGGCAAGGCGATCGACACCACCAAGTGGTTCGTGCTGTCGGTCGACTCGCTCGTGAACCTCAACGCCAACGACCCCAACACGACGACGACGGGCCCGGCCTCGATCGACCCCGACACGGGCAAGCCCTATGGCATGAGCTTCCCCGTGGTGACGATCCGCGACTTCGTGGAGACGCAGAAGCAGCTCCTCGACTCCCTCGGCGTCCGCAAGCTGCACATGGTGGCCGGGGCCTCCATGGGTTCGCTGCAAACCTATGAATGGGCGGCGAGCCACCCGGACATGGTGGACCGCATCATGCCGGTGATCGGCTTTCCCGCCGCCGACGCCAACCTGATCGCCTGGCTCGACATCTGGGCCGCGCCGATCCGCCTCGATCCCCGCTGGAACAATGGCGACTACTACGGCAAGGAGCCACCCCTGGCCGGCCTCGCGCAATCGCTCAAGATCGTGACGCTGCACGCCAACCATTGGGACTGGGCGGACGCCACCTTCGGCCGCAAATGGGCCAAGGAGGGCGAGGATCCCATGGCCTCGATGGCCAACACCTACCTCGTCGACGCCGCGCTCTCGGCCGCCGGCGCGGCGCGCGCCAAGAGCTCGGACGCCAACCACCTGCTCTACCTCGCCAAGGCGAACCAGATCTTCGTGGCGGGCCAGCCCAACGGCGCGGGCACGCTGGAGGAGGCGGCCGCCCGCATCAAGGCGCCCACGTTGCTGATCACCTCGCCCAAGGACCTCGTTTTCCACAAGGACGGCGTCGATGCCTTCGTCTCCGCCATGAAGGCGGCCGGCAACCCCGTGCAGCACGTGCTGCTCGAAGGCAACCGGGGCCACCTCGACGGCGTGGTGTCGATCAAGCAGGCCGAGGGCGCGATCAGGGCCTTCGTGGAGAAGTAGACAGACGTCGCTGGGCGAGAGCCTCGTAGCCCGCCGCCCCCTCACCCTTGCGGGGAGGGGGGCGGAGAGGCCGGCGCCACACGGCCCGGCTTTCCCCGGTTCCTAGCTCTTCCCCTCCAGCAGCTTGCTCACGACCTTGGCCGTATAGTCCACCATCGGCACGATGCGGGCATAGTTGAGCCGCGTCGGGCCGATGACGCCGAGGACGCCGACGATCTTGTGGCTGGCGTCTCGGAAGGGGGCAGCGATGAGGGAAGAGCCCGAGAGCGAGAAGAGCTTCGTCTCCGAGCCGATATAGATGCGCACGCCTTCGCCCTGCTCGGCGCGGCCGAGGAGCTCGACGACGTCCTTCTTGGTCTCGAGGTCGGCGAAAAGCAGGCGGATGCGCTCGAGGTCTTCCAGCGCATGGAGGTCCTCGAGGAGGTTGGCCTGGCCGCGCACGATGAGCTGGCGGTCCTCGGTCTCGCCGGCCCAGCTGGCGAGGCCCTGCTCCACGAGCCGCGCCGTCAAGGCGTCGAGTTCGCCCTCCGCCTGGAGCCGCTCGGCGGAGATCTCCTGCGCGAGTTCGGCCAGGGTCCGCCCGCGGATACGCTGGGAGAGGTAGTTCGACGCCTCCACCAGGGCCGAGGCCGGCAGGCCGGCCGGCAGGTCGACGAGCCGGTTCTCCACGGAGCCATCCTCCGCGACGAGCACGACGAGGGCGCGCCCGGCCTCCAGGCGCACGAACTCGATGTGCTTCAGGCGCACCGAGGCCTTGGTCGTGGTGACGACGCCCGCCCCGCGCGAAAGCCCCGAGAGCAGCGAGGTCGCCTCGGCCAGCACCTGCTCGGTGCTGGTGCGGCGCGCGGAGGCGCGGACCTCCGCCTCGATGCGGGCGCGGTCGTCGGCGGAGACGTCGCCCACCTGCAGCAGGCTGTCGACGAAGAAGCGCAGGCCGGCCTCGGTCGGCAAACGGCCGGCGCTGGTATGGGGTGCGAAGATCAGGCCCGCGGCCTCCAGGTCCGCCATGACGTTGCGAACGGAGGCCGGCGAGAGCGACATGGGCAGGATGCGCGAGAGGTTGCGCGAGCCGACGGGCTCGCCTGTCGCGAGGTAGCTGTCGACGATGCGCCGGAAGATCTCGCGCGAGCGCTCGTTGATCTCCACGAGCGTGCGCCCGGTCTGGGTGCTGCTGCCGAGTGGGGTCATCGCGGCCATGTCCCTGTTCTCCGAACCCTCGCTCTCCGGATCCTCGTCGCTCCCTCGTGACGTGCATCGGGCGTGCCGGGCACCTAGTGTGGGCACGCGGGCCGGCAGGATCAAGATCCGGCATGCCGCACCGCCTTGCCTCGCCCGCGCCGGGGCCCTAGAACCCCCCGACCCTTTCTCCAACTGCCGGAAACCCCATGCGTCCTTCCAAACGCGCCCCGGACGAACTGCGCAAGGTGAGCCTCGAACGCGGCGTGTCGCGCTATGCCGAGGGCTCCTGCCTGGTGAAGTTCGGCGAGACCCACGTGCTGTGCACCGCCTCCCTGGAGGAGCGCGGCCCGCCCTGGCTGCGCGGCACCGGCAAGGGCTGGGTGACGGCGGAATATTCCATGCTGCCGCGCGCCACGCATGACCGAACCCGGCGCGAGGTCACGGCGGGCAAGCCGTCGGGACGCACGCAGGAGATCCAGCGCCTCATCGGGCGTTCGCTCCGCTCGGTGGTCGACCTCGGAGCCCTCGGGGAGAAGCAGATCACGCTGGACTGCGACGTGCTGCAGGCGGACGGGGGCACCCGCACGGCCTCGATCACCGGGGCCTGGGTGGCCCTGCACGACTGCATCCAGTGGATGCGCGCGCGCTCCATGCTGATGGGCAACCCGCTGCGGGACCACGTGGCGGCCATCTCCTGCGGCATTTCCAACGGGACGCCGGTGCTCGACCTCGACTATGCCGAGGATTCGGCGGCGGAGACGGACGCCAACTTCGTGATCACCGGCTCGGGCGGCCTCGTCGAGGTGCAGGGCACGGCGGAGGGCAAGCCCTTTTCCGAGCAGGAGTTCCTGGCGCTGATGCAACTCGCGAAGGGCGGCGTGGCCCGGCTTGTCGACCTGCAGAAGCTCGCGGTGATGTGACGCCCATGGCCCGCCGCCTGACCGGACGCGTCGTTATCGCCACCCACAATGCCGGCAAGCTGCGCGAAATGCGCGAGCTGCTGGCCCCCCATGGCCTTGAGGCCGTCTCAGCCGGCGAACTCGGGCTCCCGGAGCCTGAGGAGACCGGCACCACCTTCATCGAGAATGCCCGCATCAAGGCCGTCGCCGCGGCCGCGGCCTCCGGCCTGCCGGCCATCGCCGACGACAGCGGCATCTGCGTCGCGGCGCTCGGCGGCGAGCCCGGCATCTATTCGGCGCGCTGGGCGGGCCCCTCCAAGGACTTCGCCGGCGCGATGAAGGAGATCCATGAGCGGCTGGTGGCGCGCAAGGCGCAGGACCACGGCGCGTGGTTCATCTCGGCGCTCACGGTCGCCTGGCCGGATGGCCACGTCGAGGATTTCGAGGGCCGGGTCGACGGCACGCTGGTGTGGCCGCCGCGCGGTGCGGCGGGCTTCGGCTACGACCCGATGTTCCTGCCCGAGGGCGAGGAGCGCACCTTCGGCGAGATGTCGGCCGAGGAGAAGCACGGCCTGCCGCCACGCGGCCGCGGCCTCTCCCATCGCGCCCGCGCCTTCGTGATGCTGGCGGCCGCCTGCCTGGAGTGACGGCCGACCCCACGCTGCTCCGCGCCGGGCATCGCCCCTCCCTCTTGCGGGGAGGGGAAAGGGGTGGGGGTCGGCGCCGCTCGGCGCGAGCGTAGACTGCTCACGCGTCCCCGGCGTCCCCCACCCTGTATCCCTCCCCGCAAGGGGGAGGGAGCCGACAGCGTCGCGGCTTGTGACGGCCGAAGATCTGGCCTCCAAGGCAACTCACCCGTGCAGCAGGCTCCAGGCGGCGTGGCCGAGCAGGCCGAGCGCCAGCAGCGCCATGGCGAGGAAGCCGAGGGAAAAGCCCGCGCTGCGCTGCCAGCGCGGCGAGTCGTCCTTGATGAAGTGCATCGCGTGGAGGAAGCGGCCCACCGTGAAGGCCAGGCCCAGTGCATGCAGCACGTAGGTCGGCGTGCCCATCCCCGCCGCCAAGATCATCATCACGAACATCATGGGGATGTTCTCGATCGCGTTGGCGTGGCCGCGCATCACCTTGATCAGCCGGGGATCGCCACCGTCACCCACGAGCACCTTGGCCTGCCGGCGCGCGGCACCGGTGGCGATGGTGAGCCAGAACAGGATCAGAACGTTCAACGCGGCGTAGAGGCCGACAACTGGCCATTGCATCATGGGGGGTCGTCTCCGTCAGGTTGCCCGGCGAATCGGCAGAGCTCCAGCCGCATGATCGCCGATTGGGCATGCAGCGCCAGCGCGGCGCGCCGTTAACTGTGGCCCTGCGAAATCGCACGCGAAACGCGCTCAAAATCCTTGCTATCGCAGCGCACAACCCGCAAAGACGGGCCCATGTCCAAGACACCGCCCTACGATGCCGGTTTCGGCGTGTATCTGCATTGGCCGTTCTGCGCCTCGAAGTGCCCTTATTGCGACTTCAACAGCCACGTGCGGCAGAGCCGCATCGACGAGCCGCGCTACGCCGCCGCCTTCGCGCGCGAGATCGCCCACCAGGCGGCCATGGCGCCGGGCCGGACCGTCACCTCCATCTTCCTGGGCGGCGGCACGCCCTCCCTGATGCAGCCGGAGACGGTGGGCGCGATCCTCGATGCCGTGGCGGCGAACTGGAGCGTGGCGGAGAACGTCGAGGTCTCGCTCGAGGCCAATCCGACCAGCGTCGAGGCGGGCCGGCTGCGCGGCTACAAGGCGGCGGGCGTGAACCGCGTCTCGCTCGGCGTGCAGGCCATGAACGACCGCGACCTTCGTTCGCTGGGCCGCCTGCACTCGGCCGCCGAGGCTCTGGAGGCCGTGAAGCTCGCCTCAGGCATCTTCGAACGCACCTCGTTCGACCTGATCTATGCCCGGCCGCACCAGACGACCGCCGAGTGGGCCAGCGAACTCGAGACCGCCATCGCGCATGCCGCCGAGCATCTCTCGCTCTACCAGCTCACCATCGAGCCCGGCACGGTGTTCGAGCGCCTGCGCGACGCCGGCAAGCTCGTGACGCCCGACGCCGAGACCGCGCGCCAGCTCTACGAGACCACGCGCGAGGTCTGCGAGAAACACGGCCTGCCCGCCTACGAGATCTCCAACCACGCGCGCCCCGGCGCGGAGTGCCGGCACAACCTCGTCTACTGGCGCTACGGCGAATATGCCGGCGTCGGCCCCGGCGCCCATGCGCGCCTCGTGACCGGCACGGGACGCTTCGCCCTCTCCACCGAGCTCTCGCCCGAGGCCTGGCTGGCCCGCGTCGAGGAGGAGGGCCACGGCGTCGTCGAGGCGGAGCGGCTCGCGCCCGAGACCGAGGGCGACGAGTTCCTGCTGATGGGCCTGCGGCTCAGCGAGGGCATCGACCCGCAGCGCTACACGCTGCTCTCCGGGCGGCGCCTCGACGAGCGGCGCATCGCGGACCTGCTGGGCGAGTGCCTCGTCGAACGCACGCCCGACGGCCGCCTGCGCGTGACGCGCGAGGGCTTCCCGGTGCTCGACGCCATCGTCGCCGACCTCGCGGCGTAGCCGTCAGGCCGGCGACGAGGCCTTGGCTGCAATCTCCGGCTGGGCTGCCGGACCCTGCACGACCACGTGGGTCTGCTGGTCGGCGAAGCGGATGCCGGCGTCGCGGAGCGCCGCCTCGATGCGCTTGTAGGCCTCGCTGCGCACCTCGAACTGCTTGCCGGGCGGCGTCTGGACCTTGCAGCGGAAGATCTTCGCGCCCGGCACGATGCGGTAGAGCTTGGCCTTCAGCGGCTCGACGATGACGGCGGCCAGCGCGGGATCCTCCAGCATCTGCTGGCCGATCTTCTTCACGGTCTTGCGCACGAACTCGCTGTCCACGTCCACGGGCAGCGGGATCTCGAACTTGTCGACGACCCAGTCGCGGGAATTGTTGCGGACCGCCCCGAGGACGCCGTAGGGCACGAAGTGTAGCGGGCCGTTCTGGTGGCGCAGAGCCACCGTGCGCAGGGTGATGCGCTCCACCGTGCCCTTGGCCGAGGCGCCGCCCTCGATGTAGTCGCCGATACGGAAGACGTCCTCCGCGAGATAGAACACGCCGGACAACACGTCGCGCACGAGCGTCTGCGCCCCGAAGCCGACGGCGATGCCGACCACGCCCGCCCCGGCCAGCAGCGGCGTGATCTCGATGCCCATGATGGACAGGACCGAGAGGACGAGCAGGACGGAGATCACCACGCCAGACGCCTTGCGCGCGAGCGGCAAGAGGGTGACGAGGCGGGCATTCGAGCCCGTCTCGGGATCGCCGGCCCGCGCGATCCGCTCCAGGCGGTTGTCGATCGTTCCGCGCAGGGCGGCCCAGGCGAGGTCGGCGACCAGGATCACGGCCAGCGCGCCGAGGATGCGCGAGACGACCCGACCGCCCGGCGTCTCCATCGCGGAAAGCGGCAGGCCCGGCACGCCCCAGACCCAGGCCACGGCGAGGCCGCCCACGAGCGCGACCAGCAGGCGGGCAAGACGGAGACTCAGGTCGGGCAGGATCGAGGCAGCGGCTCCCGGAAGCGGCGCGTCCTCGGTCGCTGGCTCCGCCCTGACCTGGTCCTCCTTGCGCACCGCCCAGAGGAAGCGGACCGAGCGGCGCGAGACGCTTTCCGCCACCAGCGTGACGCTGACGATGACGAGCGTGAGCGCCGAGCGCTCCAGCCCCCCGGTCCAGAGGATGAGGACGGCGACGATCCAGAGCAAGGCGAGGAAGGGCCTGGGAATGGCCTTCACGCGCCTCGCGGGCGGGTTCGGGTTGCGGGCCTTGGCGGCGCGATCCTGCGCCGACACGGCGGCCAGCAGCAGGCCCGCGAGCACGACGACCGTCAGCGCCCTGAGCGCCCCGGCGAGCCGGGCCTCGCCGCCGATCCGCTCCACGAGATCCGGCAGCAGGAGGCCCGCGGCGAGCAGCGTCGTTCCGCCCACGAGCCAGCGCGCGAGGGACTGCGCCTCGGGATTGCGCAGCCGGACCAGCCGCAGCCTGGCCGCGCGGGGCGCGAGCACCACCGTCGCCGCGAGCGCCACGAGGCGGATGGCCGCGAGGCCGACGCCGATGGTGACCACGACGTCCTGCACGCCCGCCGGCCAGGCGAAGCCGGCTGACGTCGCGATGATGGCCAGCAGGCTCAGCACGATGGCGAGCCCGCCGATGACGAAGCGGCGCAGGGCGAGCCGCAGCGCCTCCCAGCGCGAGGCGGGGTCGGCGGCCTCGGCGTCGCGCCAGGCCGGCAGCGCGAAGTTCCAGTAGAGCCACTCGAGGCCGGCCGCGACCACGACGATGACGAGGATGTCGGCGAAGGCGCGCACGCCGTCGCCGGTCTGCAGCCAGGCCGTGGCGCGGGTCAGCAGGTCCGCGCCCTCGCCCGGCGCGGCGAGGAGGTTGCGCGCGGTCTCGGCCACCGTCCTCTGGGCGTTCGCGGCGAGCGTGATGGCCTCTCCCTCGGAGGTCATGCCACGCCCTCCGGGGCCGGGGCTGGCAGCGGCGCCGCCGCAGGGCCGGCCGGCGGCACAGGCGAGGCGGGCGGTGTTTTGGGCAGCCAGTCCTCGACCTTGCGGGCCGCGGACGCGTCGGCATGGGCCGGCAAAAGGCGTTCCACCGAGAGCCCGTCGTCCAGCACGCGGGCCCGGCACGCGAGGCGGACGCGGCCGCCCTCGTCCATGCCGCGCAGGGTGCGGCGCTCGATCTCGTCCGGAGCGGAGAGGGCCCGCGCGCCCGCGAGCACCCGCACCCGGCAGGTTCCGCAGCGGCCGCGGCCGGAGCAGACGCTGGCGTGCGGGACGTCAGAGAGGCGGCTGATCTCCAGCAGGCTGAGGCCCGGCCGGCCCTGCCCGCTCCAGCCGCCGTCATAGGCGACGCGAACCGTGCCGCGGCGCAGCGCCGTCTTGATCGCGATGGCGGAGAGGCTGGCCGCAGCCAGGATCGCCGCCACCGCCATGACCATGCGGGACTGGCTCGTCAGCTCAGGCGTGCGCGCCTGCAGGTCCGCGAAGATCTGCTGCATGGCGCTACGGAACTCCGCGTCGCCGTCGAGGCGCGCCAGCACGTCCTTGCCGGCCTCGACGAAGCCCAGCAGGGCGAGAATCGGGATGGCGAAGAGCAGGAGCGGCAGGATGGTGGACACGCGTGGCCACCAGGGCCGCAGGCTCGCCCAGTTCACGAAGCCGATGGTGGCGTGCACCCAGACCAGCACCAGCACCGACAATTGCTGGATGGCGTAGAGCGGCACGAAGACCCAGTAGAGCGACAGCATGAAGGGGTAGGTGGTGTCGAGCCCGCTGGTGACGGTGACGACGTGGCCGGCCAGCAGGATGGGGATGAGCAGGCCCGAGGCGATCTGCACCGCGTCCTCGCGGCGCATGGCGAAGCTGCGCCGCAGCGCCACGGAGCGCAAAGCGAGGCCAGCGTGGACCAGGGTCGCCGCGATCAGCACGGCATGGCCGGGCATGTCCACCCAGGGCCGCATCAGCCAGGGGAAGCCCGCGCGAATGGCGTCGAGCGAGTGGAGGCCGAGCGACAGGCTCACGAGATGGCAGGTCACGAAGACCATCAGAACGAGGCCGGAGATCACCCTGAGGGAGCGCAGGAGCAGGGGAAGAGGCATTTCGCTGGGCAATCCCCGAGGGCAAGGGTCGATCTCGCCGCAGAATGCGTCCGGCCGCGCCCGCGGTCGAGTGTGTTCGCGGACACAGCGGCGTGAGAAGACGTGACCCCTCGGGGTGCGGCGCTCGCGCGGCCGTGATCGGGCCGCCTGAAACGAAGCCTTGCGACGGGCCGTACCTGCGCGCAGATGTCGAGACAAGGAGACTCCCACGCGCATGGAAGACCGGGAACGCAACTTCTTCGAGCGGCTGCCGCCGATCCTCGACCAGGCCGGCACGTTCGACCGCCGGTTCTACCAGCCTGCGCCCGACGACTGGCTGGTGGCGCTGGGCGACGTGGAGGACTCGACCGGCGCCATCGCGCGCGGGCAGTACCGGCCGGTGAACTTCGTGTCGGCGTCCCTGATCGCCGCCCTGAAGAACCTGTGTGCGCCGCAGGAGGTGCCGTTCCTCTTCGCCGGAGACGGCGCGGTGACCCTGGTTCCCCCCGAGCACGAGGCAGGCGCACGCATCGCCCTCGCGCGGGTGCGCGGCTTCACCGGCCGGGAATACGGGTTGACGCTCAGGGTCGGGCTCGTTCCCGTCGGGGAAGTCCGCCGCCGCGGCGCCGAGATCCTGGTGGGCCGCTTCGAGCCTTCACCAGGCAATCCGTTCGGGGTGTTCCAGGGCGGCGGCGTGGCGCGGCTGGAGCAGGCGCTGAAGGGCCGGGGCGATGCGGACCTCGCGGCGCTGGCAGCCATCCCCGACAGCCTCGACGACGGGGTCCCGCCCGACCTGACGGGGCTCTCCTGCCGCTGGGACGAACTGCGCTCCAAGCGCGGGCACATGGTCTCGCTGATCATCACGGGAAGCCGGAACCCGGCGGCCGTGCACCGCCGGCTCATCGAGATCGCGGCCCGCAACGGCGATCCGCGCCCGGTGCGCCGCGACACCCTGACGCCGCGCTGGCCGCCCAAGGGGCTGATGATCGAGGCCCGCGCCCGCCGCGGGCGCTGGCCCGCGCCCGTCATGGCGGTGGCGGTGCTGGCGGAAAGCCTGTTCGCCTGGCTCGTCCTCGTCCGCGACAAGCCGATCGGCAGTTTCGATCCCGAGGTCTACAAGCGCGAGATCACGACCAACACGGACTTCTCGCAGTGCGACGAAGTCGTGAGCTTCGTGCTGGACTGCGACGAGGAGGCCATCGCCGAGATCAGGGGCGAGCTCGATTCCCGGGAGGCGGCGGGCGAGCTGCGCTACGGCCTGCACCTCTCCGACACCGCGCTGATGACGTGCATCGTCACGTCGCTGGCCGAGCACCAGCACGCCCATTTCGTCGATGGCGGCGACGGCGGCTACGCCATGGCCGCCCGGGCGCTCAAGGCGCCGGCCGCGGCGTTCAGTTGAGCCGGGTGGCGAAGCGCTCGCGGGCGAGATCCTGCATGGACCGCATGTAGTCCACGTGGGATTCCTGCAGCGCGTCGCGGCGCTCGGCCGGAACCGCGTCGTAGTCGAGCGCGAAGGGCTGGCCCTTGAAGATGTGCTCGCCGATGCGCAGTTCGACCATCGGATCGTTGGCGTCGATCACGACGAGGTCCGGCGCCTGGCGGCGCAGGCTGGCAATGGCATCCTTGGTGTGGCGGGACTGCATGATTCACCTCTCCTGCCGAACATAGCGCACCCGCTGCGCCGTCCCATTCGGGAGAATGCGGGGGGCGGGCGCTGGAATCGCGGCGAAATGCCCTCGCTCCGGACAATTTGAGCAATCGTGTTTACCAATTGGTTACCGATGCCGACGGCACAGGCCTTGCGGGAGACGACGGGAAAGAGGGTGGAGAGGATCCGGACGGCACGATGCCGTCCCGGAACGACACGCCGCTCCGACCCCGCCCCGGTCCGGTAGACCGGACATCGCAGAGCCTGCCCATGCGTACCCCCTCTCCCGCCGCCAGCCTTCCGGACGAGAACCGCGTCGCCTGGGTCGACTACGCCAAGGGCGTCTGCATCATCCTCGTGGTGATGATGCACTCGACCCTCGGGGTCGGCGAGGCCATGGGCGGCGAGGGCTTCCTGCACGAAGTCGTCGCCTTCTCGCGACCGTTCAGGATGCCCGACTTCTTCCTGGTGTCGGGTCTGTTCCTGGCCCGGGTCATCGACCGCGACTGGCGGACCTATTGCGACCGCAAGGTGGTCCACTTCGCCTATTTCTATGTCCTGTGGACGCTGATCCAGACAGCCTTCAAGGCCCCGCCGCTCGCGCTGGCGGGCGACTGGCAGGCGCTGCGGCCGTTCCTGCTGTCGCCCGTCGAGCCCTTCGGCACCCTCTGGTTCATCTACCTGCTGCCGATCTTCTTCGTGGTGACGAAGTTGCTGCGGCCGGCGAGCCCGGCAATCGTGCTGGCACTCGGCGTGACGCTGGAGACGGCGCGGGTCCATACGGGCTGGACGGTGGTGGACGAGTTCGCGAGCCGCTGGGTCTATTTCCTCGCGGGCTACTATCTCGCGCCGCGCGTCTTCTCCTTCGCCGAGGCCGTGGCCGCGCGCCCGGCCCTTGCCCTCGCGGGGCTCGCGGCCTGGGCCGTCGTCGAGGCGCTCGCCGTCTTCGCCACCGGCCCGGTGCTCGGCGCGCCGAACCTGGCGGCCGTGCCTCTCTTCAGCCTGCTTTTCGGCTTTGCCGGCGCGCTCGCCGTTGTGGCGGTGGCGTCCCTTCTCGCACGCTCCGGCGCGACGGGCTTCGTGCGCACCTGCGGGCGCAACTCGCTCGCCATCTACCTCGCCTTCTTTCTTCCGATGGCGGCCTCGCGCGCCCTGCTCCTGCGCAGCGGGGTGATCACGGATGTCGGCGTCGCCTCGGCGCTCGTCACGATCTGCGGCGTGGTGGCGTCGCTCGGCTTCGCGGTCCTCGTGCGAGGGACCCGCTTCGCCTGGCTCTTCGAGCGGCCGGCCGCCTTCCGCCTGCGGCCGTCCGCGCGCGGCGGGCTGGCGGCTCAGGCCGGCCGGTAGGTCCGGGCGAAGTCGACCAGCACCTGGACCGCGACGTCGGCGTCGGCCTCCGTCATCGATTCCGCGGGGTTGTGGCTGATGCCGCCGGCGCAGCGCACGAAGAGCATGCCCACCGGACAGAGCGCCGCCATGGCCATGGCGTCGTGGCCTGCGCCGGAGGGCAGCCGGCGCGCCGGGAGCTGGAGCCGTTGCACGGCTGATTCCAATCCCGCCTGAATGCCGGGATCGCAAGGGCAGGCCGGCGAATCGAAGAAGGGTTCGACCTTCAGGGAAACGCCCCGGCGGCGGGCGATGGCCTCGCACTCGCCCAGCATGGCGGCGACCATTTTCTCGCGCACGGCATCGACCGGCGCACGTACATCCAGCGTCAGCGCCACGCGGCCGGGAATGACGTTGACGGCCGACGGCTCGACGGCGAGCCGGCCAACGGTCGCCACCGTGTCGGGCCCGAGCGCGCCGATGCGCTCGATGGCGAGCACCATCTCCGAGGCCGCCGTGAGCGCGTCGCGCCGCAAGGACATGGGCACGGTGCCGGCATGGCCAGCCTCGCCGGTCACGGTGAGGCGGCGGCGGCTGGCGCCGTTGATGGCGGTGACGATTCCCACCGGGAGGTTCTCCGCCTCCAGCACAGGGCCTTGCTCGATATGGACCTCGACATAGGCAAGCGCGTGCCCCTTCACGCGGGCGATGGTCGCGGTACCCTCGGGATCGCCGCCGAAGCCGACGAGCGCCTGGCGGAACGTCACCCCGTCCTCGTCGGCCAGAGCGAGCGCGGCGGGGTCGAAGGTGCCGGCGACCGCCCGCGAGGACGAGAGATTGGTGGGGAAACGGACGTTCTCCTCGTCCCCGAAGGCGAGGACCTCCACCGCGAAGGACAGGCGCTCGCCGCGCTCGCGCAGTTCCTCGACGAGGCCGATGCCGGCGACGACGCCCAGCGTGCCGTCGAAGGCGCCGGCGTTCTTCACGGTGTCGATGTGCGAGCCGACGATCAGCGCGGGAAGGCCCGGCGTGGGACCCTCGTAGCGGCCCACCACGGTGCCGAGCGCGTCGATCTCCACGCTGTCGCAGCCGGCCTGGCGCATCATCCCCGCCACGGCCTCGGCCGCCTGCCGGTGCGACGGCGACAGGAAGAGCCGATGGATCTGGCCCGGCACGTCGCTGAAGGCCCGCAGCGCGTCGAGACGGGCCATGGCGCGGGCGCCGGGCGTGGCGGGACGGGTGGAGGCGAGCGTCGACATGGCCGGACGCTAGTGCCAGCGCCCGCGCCGCTCAACCGGCTTTTGTCGCCGCGGAGGGAAAGCACCTTTGCCGGCGCCATCCTCTCTGGCGCGAGCACACGGTCTGCGCTAGGCGGATTGGGTCCGTTCCAGGAGATCGCCATGTCGGGCCTCACCCTCGCCCAGGCGCAGACCATCCTCGCCGCCGCCCTCGCCCATGGGCGGGAGAACAACTTCCAGAAGCTCGCCATCGCCGTGCTCGACGCGCGCGGCTCGATGAAGGTCTTCGCCGCCGAGGACGGCACGAGCCTCAAGCGCGACCAGATCGCGCGCGGCAAGGCCTATGGCGCGGTCGCGGTGGGGGTAGGCTCGCGCGCGCTGCACCGCATGGCGACGGAGCGGCCGCATTTCGTCGAGGCGCTGCACTCGGCCATGGACGGCCCCATGGTGCCCGTGCCGGGCGGCGTCCTGGTGAGGGACGCGCAGGGTACCCTGCTCGGCGCGGTCGGGATCTCCGGCGACACCTCGGACAATGACGAGGCGGCTGCCTTCGCGGGGATCGCCGCGGCGGGCCTCGTCGCCGACCCCGGCAAGTAGGCTCCCTCACGTAGCCTCCCGCCTCGGGCCTGCGCCCGCGGCTCTGCCCTGCCCTGCCGCAGCCGCACTGGACAGCGCGGGGGCTGCGAGCGAGGTTCGAGCGAAAGGGCCGGCGCTGACCGGTCAGCAGACAAGGGGGACCGCCATGCCACGCTTCGCCGCCAATCTCTCCATGATGTTCGGCGAGCACGCCTTCCTGGAGCGCTTCGGCGCGGCGGCGGAGGCGGGGTTCGACGCCGTCGAGTTCCTGTTTCCCTACGCCTTCCCGGCCGATGACGTCGCGGCGGAGCTGCGCAAGCACGGGCTCACGCAGGCGCTCTTCAACCTGCCTCCGGGCGACTGGGACAAGGGCGAGCGCGGCATGGCCAGCATCGCCGGCCGCGAGGACGAGTTCCGCGCCAGCGTGCAGCAGGCCGTTCCCTATGTCCGCGCCACCGGCGTCAAGCGGGTGCACATGATGAGCGGCCACGGTTCCCTCGGCGACGCCAGGGCCTGCGCCACCTACCTCGCCAATCTCCGCCACGCGGCCGACGTGATGGGCGAGCTCGGCGTCGACGTGGTGATCGAGCCGATCAACCCCCGCGACATGCCCGGCTACTTCCTGTCGGACTTCAACCGCGCGGCGGACTTCGTCGCGGATTCCGGCCGGCCCAACGTGAGGCTGCAGTTCGACATCTACCACCGCCAGATCATGCACGGCGACGTCACCATGGCTCTGCGCGCCATGATGCCCATCATCGGGCACGTGCAGGTGGCCAGCGTGCCGAGCCGAAACGAGCCGACGGGCGAGGAGCTCAATGACGGCTTCCTGTTCCGCGAGCTCGACCGGCTCGGCTATGCGGGCTTCGTCGGCTGCGAGTACCGGCCTGCCGCGGGCACCTTGGACGGACTGCGCTGGTTCGCGCCTTGGAAGCCCCGGAGAGATTAAGCTCGGTTTTTACGCAACGCATAAAATTGCAGCGCCTGCCTTCTTCGTAAGCAGATTTGCCGCTGGATTCCGCGACATTGTCGTGTTTGACGCGGACTTGAACAGGCTCTGGTCCGTCCTCCCTCTGTGAATCGCGGAAAAGCCCGGCGAACGCCCCGGTGCTTCGGACGAACCACAGCGCTGGCACGGGCCTTGCGAACCCGCCCCCGGTACTAAACCGGTTGGAGGGGTTCCGATGACTCTGCGTATGAAATCTCTGGTCGCCGCGACGGCGATCTCGGCGGGCCTGACGCTCGCCTCGTTCGCCGCCAAGGCGCAGGAGACGATCAAGATCGGCGTTCTGCACTCGCTCTCTGGCACGATGGCCATCAGCGAGACGACCCTGAAGGACACGATCCTGTTCATGGTCGACGAGCAGAACAAGAAGGGCGGCGTGCTCGGCAAGAAGATCGAGGCCGTGGTCGTCGACCCCGCCTCCAACTGGCCGCTCTTCGCCGAGAAGGCGCGCGAGCTGCTCACCAAGGACAAGGTCGCGGCCGTGTTCGGCTGCTGGACCTCGGTGTCGCGCAAGTCCGTGCTCCCGGTCTTCGAGGAGCTGAACGGCATCCTCTTCTACCCCGTGCAGTACGAGGGCGAGGAATCCTCCAAGAACATCTTCTACACGGGCGCCGCCCCGAACCAGCAGGCCATTCCGGCGGTCGACTACCTCGCCGAGAACGAGAAGGTGCAGCGCTGGGTGCTCGCGGGCACGGACTACGTCTATCCGCGCACGACCAACAAGATCCTCGAGGCCTACCTGAAGTCCAAGGGCGTGAAGTCCGAGGACATCATGATCAACTACACGCCGTTCGGCCATTCCGACTGGCAGACGATCGTGGCCGACATCAAGAAGTTCGGCTCGGCCGGCAAGAAGACCGCAGTGGTCTCGACCATCAACGGCGACGCCAACGTGCCCTTCTACAAGGAGCTCGGCAACCAGGGCATCAAGGCGACGGACATTCCGGTCGTGGCCTTCTCGGTGGGCGAGGAAGAGCTCGCCGGCATCGACACGAAGCCCCTCGTCGGCCATCTCGCCGCGTGGAACTACTTCCAGTCCGTCGACGTGCCGGAGAACAAGGCCTTCATCGACAAGTGGAAGGCCTTCACCAAGAACCCGAAGCGCGTGACGAACGACCCGATGGAGGCCTCCGTCATCGGCTTCAACATGTGGGTGAAGGCCGTCGAGAAGGCCGGCACCACGGCTCCGTCCGAGGTGATCGACGCCCTCATCGGCGTCTCCGTGCCGAACCTGTCGGGCGGCTTCTCCGCCATGATGCCGAACCACCACATCACGAAGCCCGTGCTGATCGGCGAGATCAAGGGCGACGGCCAGTTCAACATCGTGTCCCAGACCCCCGGCCTCGTGGTCGGCGACGAGTGGTCCGACTACCTCGAGGGCTCGAAGGACCTGATCTCCGACTGGCGCGCCCCGATGTCCTGCGGAAACTTCAACGTGAAGACCGGCAAGTGCGGCGGCGCCGGCAAGTAAGCTGACCGGCCAATCGAAGGCCGCCCGAACCCCGCGTTCGGGCGGCCTCACCCAAGGGGCCGCTCGGCCGATCCCTCCCAGCGAGGAGAAGGGCCCGCCGGTACCCGTCTTTTCATCGAGGACTGCGGCGTTCCGCGGTCGAGGATTTCCTGACATGCGCGCGTTCCGTCTCGCCGTGCTCCTGGCGCTGGTGTTCGGCGCCTTGTGGTCCATCGCCCCCGTGCGCGCCCAGGACGCAGACGCCGCCTTCACCAAGCTCGCCACCGAGAATTTCGCCGACATCGAGGCCGGCATCACCGCGCTTGCGGGAAGCGGCAGCGACAAGGCCGGCCCGGCGCTCGACGCGCTGACGGACAGCCGCCTGTTCTACCGGCCCTCCGACAAGGCCGTCTTCATCAAGACGGCGGATGGCAAGTACCTGGACGCCCGCACCGGTGCGGCTCCCGCTTCCGACCCCGGGACGCTGAAGCAGGTGCGCGTCAACAACCGCGTGCGCCGTGCGCTGGAGGCCGCGGTCGGCTCGCTGACGCTGATGAGTCCCGATCCGGCCAAGCGCCTCGCTGCTGCGGAGGCCGTTTTCAAGTCGCGCGACGCCACCGCGCTCCCCACGGTCGAGGCGGCGCTGGCCAAGGAGGGCGACCCGCGCATCAAGCGCGCGCTGCAGCAGGCCCGCGCCGCCGTGATCCTGATGAAGCCCGACGCCAGCGACAGCGACAAGGTCTCCGCCGTCGAGGTGATCGGCGACCGCGGCGACCAGGACGCTCTTTCGCTTCTCGCCACCGCCCAGCAGACCGCCTCGCCCATCGTGAAGGTGACGGCCGAAGGGGCGCAGGCGGCCATCCAGCGCCATCTCCTGCTGCTCTCCTCGGTGCAGAACGCCTGGTACGGCCTCTCGCTCGGCTCGGTGCTGCTGCTCGCGGCGATCGGCCTCGCCATCACCTTCGGCGTGATGGGCATCATCAACATGGCGCATGGCGAGATGGTGATGCTGGGCGCCTACACCACCTTCGTGGTGCAGGAATTCCTGCGCACGAAGTATCCGCAGCTCTTCGACTGGTCGCTGCTGATCGCCATCCCCCTCGCCTTCGTCGTGGCGGGCGCGGTCGGCATCCTGCTGGAGCGCCTCGTCATCCGCTGGCTCTACGGCCGGCCTCTCGAGACCCTGCTCGCGACCTGGGGCGTCAGCCTGATCCTGCAGCAGACCGTGCGCTCCATCTTCGGCGCCAACAACCGCGAGGTGGGCGCGCCGTCCTTCATGGCGGGCGCGTTCGACTTCTATGGCCTCACCATCACCTATGGCCGGCTCTGGATCATCGTCTTCTCCATGGCCGTGTTCGCTGCCCTGCTCTTCGTGCTCAGGGCGACGTCCTTCGGCCTGAAGATGCGCGCCGTCACGCAGAACCGCCGGATGGCCTCCTGCATGGGCATCCGTACGCCCTGGGTCGACGCGCTCACCTTCGCGCTGGGCTCGGGCATCGCCGGCATCGCGGGCGTCGCGCTCTCGCAGATCGACAACGTCTCGCCCAACCTCGGCCAGAGCTACATCGTCGACAGCTTCATGGTCGTGGTGTTCGGCGGGGTTGGAAACCTCTGGGGCACGCTCGTCGCCGCGCTGACGCTCGGCGTCGCCAACAAGTTCCTCGAGCCCTTCGCCGGCGCGGTGCTCGGCAAGATCGCGCTGCTCGTCTTCATCATCCTGTTCATCCAGAAGCGTCCGCGCGGCCTCTTCGCGCTCAAGGGAAGGGCGGTGGAGGCATGATCGCCGCCAGGGTCATCCAGGGCCTCGACAGACGGGGCCAGGTCTTCCTGCTCGTGCTCGCCGCCGTTGCGGTGCTCGTGCCCGTCCTTAACCTCGTCGTGCCCGAGGGCTCGGCGCTGCACATGCCGACCTATGCGGTCTCGCTGCTCGGCAAGTATCTCTGCTACGCGCTGCTCGCCATCTCGCTCGACCTCGTCTGGGGCTATGTCGGCATCCTCTCGCTCGGCCACGGCGCGTTCTTCGCGCTGGGCGGCTACGCGATGGGCATGTACCTGATGCGCCAGATCGGCACGCGCGGTGTCTACGGCAACCCGATCCTGCCGGACTTCATGGTCTTCCTGAACTGGAAGGAGCTGCCGGTCACCTGGTACGGCTTTCAGTTCTTCCCCTATGCGGCGCTGATGGTGCTGCTGGTGCCGGGCCTGCTCGCCTTCGTGTTCGGCTGGTTCGCCTTCCGCTCGCGCGTCACGGGCGTCTACCTGTCGATCATCACGCAGGCCATGACCTACGCGCTGCTGCTCGCCTTCTTCCGCAACGACATGGGCTTCGGCGGGAACAACGGCCTCACCGACTTCAAGGACATCCTGGGCTTCAACGTGCAGGCGCAGTCGACCCGCGTCGGGCTGCTCGTCGCGACGGTCGTCGCGGTGGCGCTGGGCTACCTCGTGGCCCGCGCGCTCGTCACGTCGGCCTATGGCAAGGTGCTCATCGCCATCCGCGACGCGGAGAGCCGGGCGCGCTTCATCGGCTACCGGGTCGAGCGTTTCAAGCTGCTGGCCTTCACCGTCTCCGCCTGCATGGCGGGCGTCGCCGGGGCGCTCTACGTGCCGCAGGTGGGCATCATCAACCCCTCCGAGTTCGCCCCGGCCAACTCGATCGAGGCGGTGATCTGGGTGGCGGTCGGCGGGCGCGGCACGCTGGTGGGCGCGGCGCTGGGCGCCGTGCTCGTCAACTTCGCCAAGACCTGGCTCACCGGCGCCTTCCCGGAGATCTGGCTCTTCGGCCTCGGCGCGCTCTTCGTCGTCGTCACCCTGTTCCTGCCCAAGGGGATCATCGGCACGCTGTCGGCCTGGAGCGCGAAGCGGGCCGAGAGCCGGGCGGCTGAAAGCGCGGCCGCCGAGGCCGGCGTCGGCGCTGCGGGAGGCGCGTCATGAACGAGAGCGAACTCACACAGGCGCTGCTCTACCTGGACGGCGTCAGCGTCTCCTTCGACGGCTTCAAGGCGCTGAACAGCCTGTCCCTCGTCATCGGCCCCGGCGAGATGCGCGCCATCATCGGCCCCAACGGCGCGGGCAAGACGACGATGATGGACGTCATCACCGGCAAGACCCGGCCGGACGACGGCGACGTGCTGTTCGACGGCAAGGTGGACCTCACCAAGATGGACGAGGCCTCGATCGCCGAGCTCGGCATCGGCCGCAAGTTCCAGAAGCCCACGGTGTTCGAGAGCCACACGGTGGCCGACAACATCCTGCTCGCCATGAAGGGCCCGCGCTCGGCCTTCTCATCGCTGTTCGGCTGGCGCAACGGCGTGCCCGCCTCGGCCCTGGAGCCCGTGCTGGAGACCGTGGGCCTGAAGGACCACCGCCACCGCATGGCGGCGGACCTCTCGCACGGCCAGAAGCAGTGGCTGGAGATCGGCATGCTCCTGGCGCAGGACCCCAAGCTCCTCCTCGTCGACGAGCCCGTCGCCGGCATGACGGACGCCGAGACCGAGGCGACGGCGAGCCTGCTTACGCGCATCGCCAAGGACCACGCCGTCGTGGTGGTGGAGCACGACATGCACTTCGTGCGCGCGCTCGGCTGCAAGGTCACCTGCCTGCACGAGGGCTCGGTGCTGGCGGAGGGGACGATCGACGCCGTCTCCGCCAACGAGCGCGTCGTCGAAGTTTATCTGGGGCGCTGAGATGAGCACGCTTGCGATCGACCAGATCGATCTCTTCTATGGCGCGGCCCAGGCCCTGCGTGGCGTCTCGCTGCAGGCGGAGACCGGCAAGGTGACGACCGTGCTCGGCCGCAACGGCGTGGGCAAGACGTCTCTGCTGCGCGCCATCATGGGCATCCAGCCCGTGGCGCGCGGTTCCATCTCCTGGAAGGGCGAGGCGCTCGGCGCGCTGGCGCCCTATGACCGCGCGCGCCGCGGCATCGCCTTCGTGCCGCAGGGCCGCGAAATCTTCCCGCTGCTCACGGTGAAGGAGAACCTGGAGACCGGCTTCGCACCCCTGCCGCGGGCGCAGCGCTACATCCCCGACGAGATCTTCGACCTCTTCCCCGTGCTGAAGGACATGCTGAACCGGCGCGGCGGCGACCTCTCCGGCGGCCAGCAGCAGCAGCTCGCCATCGGCCGCGCGCTGGTGACGCGACCCTCGCTGCTCGTGCTGGACGAGCCGACCGAGGGCATCCAGCCCTCGATCATCAAGGACATCGGCCGCGCCATCGAATACCTTCGCGGCAAGGGCGACATGGCGATCCTGCTCGTCGAGCAGTACTTCGAATGGGCGCGCGACCTGTGCGACAGCTACGCGGTGATGGACCGCGGGCAGGTCGTGCTGGCGGGGGACAAGGCGACCATGGTCGAGACGGATGTGCGGCGTCATTTGTCGGTGTGAGGACGAGGCTTCCCGCGGGCGGAAGCCGCGACGCCTGCCGCCTCCCTCCCCTTTGCGGGGAGGGATACAGGGTGGAGGTCGCAGGGGACGTGCTCCCACCCCACCGATTGCGCTCGCGACCCGCCCCCACCCCTCACCCCTCCCCGCACCGATCCCGGCTGCTGCCGGGATCGGCTTTCCTGAATGCCCAAGCCTGGCAGGCCCGGCTTGGATGGGGAGGGGGGCTGAGACGCCGGGGCTTGCGTATGCTGCGTGATCCCGAGGCCATGCCCTCCATTGCTTCAATTCCTCCCCGTACCGTCCCAGGCTTCGTGCGGGCCGAGGGTTTGCTGCGTGCGCGGTTCCGGCGCGAGGCTTTGGGAACCGAGGCGGCGGAGCTGCGCGAATCCGGCGGCTTCCGCATCCGCTTCCCGCGCGTGCATGGGGGGCCGGACGCCGCCTGCGAGACGGTGATGATCAACACCGGCGGGGGCATGACCGGGGGCGACAGGCTTACGGTCGACCTGGCGCTGGAGGAGGGCGCGCGCGTCGTCGCCACCACGCAGTCCGCGGAAAAGGTCTACCGCTCGGACGGTCCTTCGACGCAGCTCGACGTCCGCCTCACGCTGGCAGCCGGATCGGAGCTCGCCTGGCTGCCGCAGGAGCAGATCCTGTTCTCGGGCGCGCGGCTCGCGCGACGCCTGGAGATCGACATGGCGGCGGACGCACGCCTCACCCTCGCCGAGGCCTTCGTGTTCGGCCGCATCGCCATGGGCGAGACGCTGGGGGAGGGACTGCTCGACGACCGCTGGCGCATCCGGCGCGGCGGCCGGCTGCTCCTCGCCGAAAACGTGCGGCTCGAGGGGTCGCTGCACGCCAAGCTGGAGCGCCCTGCCGTGGCCGCGGGCATGCGCGCGGTGGCGACCGTCGTGCACGTCGCCCCGGATGCAGAGGCCCGGCTGGACGAGGCAAGGCAGGCGCTGGAGGAAGCGGGTTCCGATTGTGGAGCTTCAGCCTGGCGGGATATGCTCGTCCTGCGGTTCGCCGCATCCGAACCTTCCCGTCTCAGGGCCGACCTGGCCCGCTTCCTGAACCGCTTCCGCGCCGCCCCGCTGCCGCGGGTGTGGCAATGCTGACCGATCGCCAGAAGACGACACCTGCGAGGATCCGCCCATGAACCTCAGCCCCCGCGAGAAGGACAAGCTCCTCGTCGCCATGGCCGCCAACGTGGCGCGCCGCCGACTGGAGCGCGGCGTGAAGCTGAACCACCCCGAGGCCGTGGCTTTGATCACCGATTTCGTGGTGGAAGGCGCGCGCGACGGCCGCTCCGTCGCCGAGCTGATGGAGGCCGGCGCCCACGTGATCACCGCCGACCAGGTGATGGACGGCATCGCCGAGATGATCCACGACGTGCAGGTGGAGGCGACCTTCCCCGACGGCACGAAGCTCGTCACCGTGCACAACCCCATCCGCGGGGCCAAGGGCGCGCTGAAGCCCGGCGAGGTGACGACGCTGCCGGGCGACCTCACCCTCAACGCGGGCCGCGAGACGGTGACGCTCGCCGTCTCCAACACCGGCGACCGGCCGATCCAGGTGGGCAGCCACTACCATTTCTTCGAGACGAACCCGGCGCTCTCCTTCGACCGCGCCAAGGCCCGTGGCATGCGCCTCGACATCGCCGCCGGCACCGCCGTGCGCTTCGAGCCCGGCCAGACCCGGGAGGTGCGGCTTGTGGCGCTCGCCGGCAAGCGCGAGGTCTACGGGTTCCGGCAGGACGTGATGGGCAAGCTCTAGGGCGCAGGACGAAAAAGATGGCAACGACACTCTCCCGCGCCGGCTATGCGGACATGTTCGGCCCCACGACCGGGGACAAGGTGCGGCTCGCCGACACCACCTTGGTGATCGAGATCGAGAAGGACTTAACCACCTATGGCGAGGAGGTGAAGTTCGGCGGCGGCAAGGTGATCCGCGACGGCATGGGCCAGTCGCAGGTGACCAATGCCGCGGGCGCGGTGGACACGGTGATCACCAACGCCATCGTGCTCGACCACTGGGGGATCGTGAAGGCGGACGTCGGCCTCAAGGAGGGCCGCATCGTCGCCATCGGCAAGGCGGGCAATCCCGACATCCAGCCCGATGTCACCATCATCATCGGGCCGGGCACGGACGTGATCGCCGGCGAGAACAAGATCCTGACCGCCGGCGGCTTCGACAGCCACATCCACTTCATCTGCCCGCAGCAGATCGAGCATGCGCTGATGTCGGGCGTCACCACGATGCTGGGCGGCGGCACCGGCCCCTCGGCCGGCACCTCGGCGACGACCTGCACGCCCGGGCCCTGGCACATTGCGCGGATGATCCAGAGCTTCGACGCCTTCCCCGTGAACCTCGGCATTTCCGGCAAGGGCAACACGGCCAAGCCCGAGGGGCTGGTGGAGATGATCAAGGCGGGCGCCTGCGCGCTGAAGCTGCACGAGGACTGGGGCACGACGCCCGCCACCATCGACAATTGCCTGGCCGTCGCCGACGACCACGACATCCAGGTGATGATCCATACGGACACGCTGAACGAGTCCGGCTTCGTGGAGGACACGGTGGCGGCCTTCAAGGGCCGCACGATCCATGCCTTCCACACGGAAGGCGCCGGCGGCGGGCATGCGCCCGACATCATCAAGGTGGCGGGGCTGCCCAACGTGCTGCCCTCCTCGACCAACCCGACGCGTCCCTTCACGGTGAACACGCTCGACGAGCATCTGGACATGCTCATGGTCTGCCACCACCTCGACGGCTCGATCCCGGAGGACCTCGCCTTCGCCGAGAGCCGCATCCGGCGCGAGACGATCGCGGCCGAGGACATCCTGCACGACATCGGCGCGCTCTCGATGATGTCCTCCGACAGCCAGGCCATGGGCCGGCTGGGCGAGGTGATCACCCGCACCTGGCAGACGGCCGACAAGATGAAGCGCCAGCGTGGCGCGCTCTCCGGCGACGGCGGCAACGACAACCACCGCGTTAAACGCTACGTCGCGAAGTACACGATCAACCCCGCCATCGCGCATGGCGTGGCCAGGCACATCGGCTCGGTGGAGGTGGGCAAGCTCGCCGACCTCGTGCTGTGGTCGCCCGCCTTCTTCGGCGTGAAGCCCGACATGGTGATCAAGGCCGGCACCATCATCGCCGCGCCGATGGGCGATCCCAACGCCTCCATTCCGACGCCCCAGCCCGTACACTACCAGCCCATGTTCGGTGCCTTCGGCCGGGCCGTGACGGCGAGCGCCTTCGTCTTCACCTCGCAGGCGGCGATCGAGGGCGGGCTGCGCGACAGGCTCGGCGTACAGAAGGAGATGATCGCGGTGGAGAACACGCGCGGCGGCATCTCGAAAAAGAGCATGGTGCACAACGACGCCACGCCCGACATCCACGTCGACCCCGAGACCTACGCCGTGACGGCCGACGGTGAGCTTCTCGTCTGCGAGCCCGCGACGGAGCTGCCGATGGCGCAGCGGTATTTTCTCTTCTAGGCTCTCGTCGACAGGCGTGTGTATCCCCGGCGCGCTGAAGGCGCGGGAAGGGAATCCAGGGGCCTTCGCAACAGGCTGGATCTCCTTCCCCTCCACGCCTCCGGCGCTCCGGCCGGGTATGACACGCGTTCATGTCGGAGATATCCGATGACCCGGACGGCCGCCAAATCCTCCCGAGAGTCCGCCGCGGCGAAGCCTGCGGCTGGCTATGACACTGATTTTTTCGCCTGGACGCAGGAGCAAGCCCGCCTCCTGCGCGAAGGCCGCTTTTCAGAAATTGATGTTGAGAACGTTGCCGAGGAGTTGGACAGCTTGGGTAACAGCCAAAAGCGGGAGGTACGAAGCAGACTGGTCGTTGTTTTGCTTCATCTGCTGAAATGGCTCCATCAGCCGTCTAGGCGATCTGGCAGCTGGCAATCAACTTTGATCGGACAACGTGAGGAGATTCTATCGGAGCTGGAAGACAGCCCCAGTTTGCAAAGTTTTCCGGCCTCCCAACTAGCGAGAGCATACGCGACCGCGCGCCGCAAGGCCTCCGCCGAGACCAGGATCCCGCTCGAGACCTTCCCCGAAGCCTGCCCGTTCACGATCGAGCAGATCCTCGATCCCGATTTCCTTCCGGACGAGAGCGCGGCATAAGTCGCGCCATCGTCGCCGAGAGAGACCGCCATGTCCCGCGCCACCGCCGTCACCCGCAAGCTCGCCGTCAAGGCCGACAAGGTCGTCGACACCGTCGTGCTCGACCACGAGGACCGCCACCGCCGGCGCATCGCGCTGACGGGCGAGAAGGGCATCGAGGTGCTGATGGACCTCGAGAAGGCCACCGTGCTCAACGACGGGGATGCGCTGAAGCTGGAGGACGGCTCGCTCGTGCTGGTCAAGGCCGCGCCGGAGAAGCTGGTGCGCATCACCGCGCACAATCCCAAGCGGCTGATGAAGGTGGCCTGGCACATCGGCAACCGGCACACGCCCGCCGAGATCGGCGAGGAGGAGATCTTCATCCAGGCCGACCACGTTCTGGAGGAGATGGTGCGCGGCCTCGGCGCCGAGGTGAGCGCGGTGGAGCGCGCCTTCCAGCCGGAGCGCGGGGCCTACGACCAGGGCGGTCACGGCCACCACCATGGGCATGGGCACGACCATGATCATGGCCACCACGACCATGATCACGCCCATCACCATGATCATCACGGTCATGGCCACCATCACGATCATGGTCATGCGCATGCCCACGGCGAGCCGGGCCACGTGCATGGCCCCGATTGTGGCCATGACCACGATCATCACGACCACGGCCATGGCCATGGCCACAAGCATGGCTGATCCAGCCCCGCTGCCGCTGCTCGTGTGGCTCTCGCCGGCCTTCCCGGTCGGCGCCTTCGCGTATTCCCACGGTCTGGAATGGGCGGTGGAACAGGTCGACCTGCTCGACGCGGCCTCGGTGCAGGCCTGGATCGACGACCTGCTGTCGCTGGGCTCGGGGCGCAACGACGCCATCCTGCTGGCCGAGGCGTACCGCGCTGCGGCCGACGGGGACCGCCCTCGCCTTGCCGCCGTCGCTGAGCTCGGCGTGGCGCTGCAGCCCTCGCGGGAGCGGCACCTCGAGGCCACCGCACAAGGCAACGCCTTCCTGACCGCGGCCCGCGCCTCCTGGCCGGCCGAAGCGCTCGACTTCCTCGCCGAAGCGCATGACGGCGACGTCGTCTATCCCGTCGCCATCGGCGTCGCCGCGGCCGGGCACGGCGTGGCCCTGCGGCCGACGCTCGAGGCCTTCCTGCTCGCCTTCGTCGCCGCCCTGGTCTCGGCCGCCGTGCGGCTGGGGCCGATCGGGCAGACCGATGGGCAGCGGGTCACTGCGGCCCTGCTGCCGCGCATCCGCGAGACGGCGGCCTATGCCGAGACGTCCACGCTCGACGACCTCGGCGGGGCGGCCTTCCGCTCCGACATCGCGTCGCTGCGCCACGAAACCCAGTACACGAGGCTCTTCCGCTCATGACCCGCTCTGCGCACGGCCCCCTCCGCGTCGGCATCGGCGGCCCCGTCGGCTCCGGCAAGACTGCGCTGATGGAGGCGCTGTGCAAGCGCTTCCGCGAGACCTACGACATCGCCGCCATCACCAACGACATCTACACGAAAGAGGACGCCCGCCTCCTCACCGTCGCCGGCGCGCTTCCGGAGGAACGGATCATGGGCGTGGAGACCGGCGGCTGCCCGCATACCGCCATCCGCGAGGACTGCTCCATCAACCTCGCGGCCATCGACGCGATGAACCGCAAGTTCCCCAACCTCGACCTGATCCTCATCGAGTCCGGCGGCGACAATCTCGCCGCCACGTTCTCACCGGAACTCGCCGACATCACCGTCTACGTGATCGACGTGTCGGGCGGCGAGAAGATCCCGCGCAAGGGCGGCCCGGGCATCACGCGCTCGGACCTCCTTGTCATCAACAAGATCGACCTCGCACCCTTCGTCGGCGCGAGCCTCGAGGTGATGGACCGCGACGCCAAGCTCATGCGCAAGGCGAAGCCCTTCGTGTTCACGAACGTCCGTTCCGGCGAGGGCGTCGACGCGGTCGCGGCGTTCATCGAGAAGGCCGGCGGGCTGAAGGCTTAGTGGCGTAGCGCGAAGTTGACCGCCTCCCTCCCCCTTGCGGGGAGGGATAAAGGGTGGGGGGTCGCCGGGGACGAACTCACGGGCGACAATCGAGCGCCCTGCCGATCCCCACCCCTCACCCCTCCCCGCCAGGGGGAGGGGGATCGCCCGAGGTTGCTGCTTGCCCTGCAAGGTAGAATTCTCTCGCACTCTATCCTTGCAGCGACACGAGTGTCGCCTTGGACATCCCGCCAAGACCGTCTGCGTCGCCATCTGAGCGACGAATGTCGTCAGCACGGCAGTGCACTGCAACATGGGCGGTTAGCGTCGTCAGGAACGCTTGCCCAAAACCGTCTCAGCCGACCGATCCGAGGCCCTCATGTCGCAGCCGTCCTTCGTGCTCAAGCTCGCCTGCCCGAACCGCCCGGGCATCGTCGCTGCCGTGTCGAGCTACCTGTTCGAGGCGGGCTGCAACATCCTCGACGCGCAGCAATTCGACGACACGGAGACCGACCGCTTCTTCATGCGGGTCGTCTTCAACCCGGTGAACGGCGGAGCGACGGTGGACGCCTTGCGCGACGGCTTCGCCTCCGTCGCCGAGACCATGACCATGGAATGGAGCATCCGCGACCGGGCCGAAAAGCGGCGGGTGATGCTGCTCGTCTCCAAGTTCGACCATTGCCTCGTCGACCTGCTCTACCGCCACCGCATCGGCGAGCTGCCGATGGACGTCACTGCGGTGGTGGCCAACCATGGGGCGGACCACTACCGGCACATCGATTTCGATGGCATCCCGTTCCACCACCTGCCCATCACCAAGCAGACCAAGCTCGAGCAGGAGACGCAGCTCTGGGAGCTCATCCGCTCCACCCGCACCGAGGTGGTCGTGCTCGCACGCTACATGCAGGTGCTGTCGGACGGGCTTACCGCGAAGCTCTCGGGCCGCTGCATCAACATCCACCATTCCTTCCTGCCGGGCTTCAAGGGCGCCAAGCCCTATCACCAGGCGCATGAGCGCGGCGTGAAGCTGATCGGCGCGACGGCGCACTACGTGACGTCAGACCTCGACGAAGGCCCGATCATCGAGCAGGACGTCGAGCGCATTTCCCACCGCGACACACCGGACGACCTCGTCCGCAAGGGCCGCGACATCGAGCGCCGGGTGCTCTCGCGCGCGCTGGCCGACCACCTCGACGACCGCGTCATCCTGAACGGCCACAAGACCGTGGTGTTCTCCGGCTGACCGCCTCAGCGCCTGCAGGCGATGGCCACGACTGAGCCCTGCAGCTTCGCCGCCAGCGCCCCGGCCGTGAGGGCGTCCGATCCCGCCGGGCTCGTCGCCGGCTGGATCGCCGCGATCCTCAGCACGTCGGAAGCTCCGGCCACGGGATAGCTCGCGGCTGGAACGAGCCCCGCCACGAGCCGCGGCTCCTGCGCGACGGTGGCGACGAGACCGACCAGCGCGCCCGAACGGTCGAAGACCGGGCTCCCCGCGCCGCCCTTCTGCAAGGCCGCCAGCACGCGAAGGGTCTTGCCGTCGGACGGCACGCGCGCCTCGCCGGGCGCGACGCCGAGCACGGGATCCGGCCCCGAGGCCGGCGCAAAGGCCAGGAGCAGCAGGCCCGCGCCGTCCGCCGGCGCAGCCCCCGCGCGCAGGCTCGCCGGAACGCCCTTCACGCCCGGCACGTCGAGCAAAGCGAGGCCGCTCGCCTTGTCGCTCTTCTCGACCCGCGCCGGCCTGCCCCCGATGCTGGCCTCGCCGCAGCCGTCGACGGCGGCCACGGTGATCACCTTGCCGGGCGCGACCACGACCCCCGTGGCGAACGGCGCGCCGGGCTGCGCGAGGGGCGGCGGCGAGGGCGGAGGAGGCAGCGGCGGCTGTGGCGGCGTCGGCCCGCCTGCCACGGCGGGAGCAGCGCCGGGATCGAAGCTGTTGGCGATGGCGACCGCGATCTTGTCGTAGGTCGCCGCGGCTGCGACGGGATAGGCGAACACGAAGCCCTTGAGGCCTGCGGGCGTCGCGGCGAAGCGCGTGTACGAGCGCTTGCCGTCCTGGTCCGCGGCGACGACGAACCAGTCGGGCCGAAGCACCTTGTAGGTGACCTTACGGCCGGCCTGGTCGGCCTTGAGGCGGTCGAAGAGCTGCTCCAAGGGCACGTCGGACTGGGCGATCGTCTCCAGCGCCACGGCACCGTCGGCCGAGGCATAGCGGGTGCCGGACTTGCCGGGCGTCACCTTGGGCACGAGCGCCTGGGGAAGGCCGATCCGGATCCCCGCCTTGCCGTCCTGAACGAGCGCGAATTTCACCTCGTCGCGCGCCTTCTTCGCCGCCGCCTGCAGGACCAGGCGCTCCTTCTGCTGCAGGTAGCCGTCCTGCGTCGCACCGGCCCGCTTCTGGAAGGCCTGGATGGCACGGAAGGTCAGCGGGCCGTAGGTGCCGGAGCCAGCCCCCGAGAAATCCCCGGTCCACATCAGCTCTTCCTGGATGGCGCGGCGCTCGGGATCGGGCAGCGCCTCGTAGCGCTTCTGGGCGGACTGGAAGACGGGATCGGCCAGCACGCCCGTCGGCGGCGCTGCTGGCGCGGGAGCAACCGTCTGGGCCTGCGCGACGGTGAGGCTTGCCGCCACGAGGACGAGGCCGGCGGCGAACCGCCCGAGGAGGATGCGCGGGGTCGCCTGGGGCATGCGTCACGTCTCCGTCTCGGGCGTCGGCTTCGATGCGGAGCCGGACTGTCGCAGAACCGCGGGCGACGGTCGAGGGGGCTGCGCGGCGAGGTTGAAGCAGGTCATTGCGGGGACCGGGCGCGGTGCTAGGCTCCCGCCAGCATCAGGGAGGCAGGGCCATGCGTTTTGCGGCACGCGGTTGGGCGAAGGCGCTCGGAGTGGCTCTTGTCCTCGCCTTGGCAGGGCCGGCCTGGGCCCAGACCAAGGCCTTCGTGCGGGACGAGCTTGCCAGCGACGGCGTGCGGCTGGAGGAACAGCTGCGCAAGGAGGGCGCGGCCGGCGCGGCGAATCGCCAGGCGGCGCAGCTGCGCAAAGACGGCGAGGGCCTGATCGGCCGCGATCCGCGCCGTGCGCTCGCCCTGCTCACCGCCTCGCTCTCAGCCGACGCAAAACCGGGTGGAACCTGGCTGTCCTGGGCGAAGGCTGCGCTCGCCATCGACCCCAAGGATTCCGGCGAGCGCTGGCGGCTCAACGAACGCGCCACGGTCGCCGCGTATGCGGCCTACACCCGCGCGGCGACCAAGCCGGAGGAGGCGGCGGCGCTCGCCACGCTGGGCGAGGTCTACCAGCGCCGCGAGATCTGGCGCCCCGCGCTCGACGCCTATCGCGCCAGCCTCGCTGCTGCGGACGACCCGTCGGTGCGCGCCACCTACCAGGCCCTGCGCGAGGAGCACGGCTTCCGCATCTCCGACTACAAGGTCGATTCCGACAGCGCCTCGCCGCGCGTCTGCTTCCAGTTCTCCGATCCGCTGGCGCGGGGCAAGGTGGACTTCACGCCCTTCGTGGCGGTGGCCGGCTCCGCCAACGCGGCGGTGTCCGTGGAGGAGCAGCAGCTCTGCGTGGACGGGCTCAGGCACGGTGAGCGCTACGCCATCGTGCTGCGCCAGGGGCTACCTTCGAACGTCGGCGAGACCCTGCTGAAGAACGCCGACTACGAGATCTATGTGCGCGACCGCTCCCCCCAGGTCCGCTTCACCGGCAAGAACTACGTGCTGCCGCGCGTGGGTCAGGAGGGCATCCCCGTCGTTTCCGTGAACACCGCGAAGGTGGCGGCCGAGATCTTCCGCGTGGGCGACCGCAACCTGATCTCCATGGTGCGGTCCGACGACTTCCTCGCCCAGCTCGACGCCTACAAGTCCCGCCAGTTCGCCGACGAGAACGGCCTGAAGGTGTGGAGCGGCACGCTCGACGTGCGCAACGAGCTCAACAAGGACGTCGTCACCGCCTTTCCGGTGCTGGAGGCGCTCGGCAAGCTCGAGCCCGGCGTCTACGTGATGATGGCCCGGCCCGACGGCAACGCGCCCGCCAATCCCGACGACGACTATGGAACGCGGGCGACGCAGTGGTTCGTCGTCTCCGACCTCGGGCTCACCGCCTTCAGCGGCGACGACGGCGTGCACGTGCTCGTGCGCTCGCTGGCGAGCGCCGCCGCGCTTTCCAACGTCGAGATCCGCCTCGTCGCGCGCAACAACGAGGTGCTGGCTACCAAGCAGACGGACGAGCAGGGCTACGTCTCCTTCGATCCCGGCCTCGCCCGCGGCAAGGGCGGCATGGCGCCGGGCCTCGTCGTGGCGAGCGACGCGCAGGGCGACTACGGCTTCCTCGACCTCGGGCTCGCCGCCTTCGACCTCACCGACCGCGGCGTGAAGGGCCGCACCCCGCCGTCCGGCCTCGACGCTTTCCTCTACACCGAGCGAGGCGTCTACCGCTCCGGCGAGACGGTGCAGCTCACGACCCTGTTGCGCGACGCACGGGGCATCGCCGTCTCCGGCCTGCCGCTCACGATCGTCGCCAAGCGCCCGGACGGCGTGGAGTATCGCCGTGTCGTCGTGAACGACCAGGGCCTCGGCGGGCGCGCCTATTCGATGCCGCTGCTTTCGGGCGCGGCGCGCGGTACCTGGCGGATGGAAGCCTATGCCGATCCCAAGGGGCAGCCGATCGGCGAGACGGATTTCCTCGTCGAGGACTACGTGCCCGAGCGGCTCGAGGTGGACCTCAAGCCCAGGCAGCAGGCGGTGCGGCCGGGCCAGCCGGCGGAGATCGACGTCGGCGTGCGCTACCTCTACGGCGCGCCCGGCGCCGACCTCGACGTCTCCGGGGAGTACCTGATCCAGCCCTCCGAGACGAGCGGCATTCCGGGCCTCGACGGCTACAAGGTCGGCCTGCAGGACGAGAACTTCGAGAATGTCTCCGGCGAGATCGAGGAGCACGCCACCACCGACGCGCAGGGCAAGGCGACGCTCTCCGTCGACCTGCCGGACGCCAATGCGCCGAAGCCGGTGGAGGCGCGCATCGTGGTTCGCGTGGGCGAAACGGGCGGGCGCTCCATCGAGCGCTCCGTGACGATCCCGATCCTGCCCAAGAGCCCGGTGATCGGCGTGAAGCCGCTCTTCTCCAACCTCGGCGAGGGCGCGACGGCGACCTTCGAAGTCGTGGCTGCCACGCCGGAAGGCAAACGCCTCTCCCGGCCGCGCACGAGCTGGACCCTGTCGCGCATCGAGAAGCGCTACCAGTGGTACAATTCCGACGGCCGGTGGGGTTACGAGCCCGTCACGTCCACGCGCCGCGTCGCGGACGGCACGGTCGACATCGGCACCGAGGCTCCGGCCCGGATCGCGTCGCAGGTCCAGTGGGGCACTTACCGCCTCGACGTGCGCGGCGGCAACGAAGCCGGCGATACCTCCGTCACCTTCACGGTCGGCTGGTCGGGCGACGCCACGGCGGAGACGCCGGACCTGCTGGAGATGTCGCTGGACAAGGCGAGCTACGCCGCAGGCGACACGATGAACGTCCGCCTCGCCCCGCGCTCCGACGGGCGGGCCTCGATCCTCGTCGTTTCCGACAAGGTGCGCCTGCTCAAGGTCGTCGACGTCAAGGCGGGCGACAACACCGTGAGCATTCCCGTGGGAGCGGACTGGGGCGCCGGCGCCTATGTCGTGGCGCTCGCCCACCGGCCGCTGGACGCGGCGGCGAAGCGCATGCCCGGCCGCTCGCTCGGCGTCGCCTGGTTCGGCGTCGACAAGGCCGGCCACGAGCTCAACGTCTCGCTCGGCACGGCGCCGAAGATGCGCCCGCGCGGTCCGCTGGACGTGCCGGTGACGCTCGCAGGACTGACCGCCGGCGAGGAGGCCTACGTCACCGTCGCCGCGGTGGACGTCGGCATCCTCAACCTCACGCGCTACGAGCCGCCGAACCCTTCGGCCTACTACTTCGGCCAGCGCCAGCTCTCCTCCGAGGTCCGCGACCTCTATGGCTACCTGATCGACGGCATGCAGGGCACGCGCGGGGCCATCCGCTCGGGCGGCGACGGCGCGAGCCTGTCGGGCGACGCCATCCCGCCGACGCAGGAGCCCGTCGCCCGCTATTCCGGCGTGGTGAAGGTGGGCCCGGACGGCACGGCGAAGGTGAGCTTCGACATTCCCGGCTTCAACGGCACGCTCCGGGTGATGGCCGTGGCCTGGACGAAGACGCGCACCGGAAGCGCCACCTCCGACGTGATCGTGCGCGACCCCGTGGTGGTGCAGGGCACCCTGCCCCGCTTCCTCGACGTGGGCGACCAGTCGCGCTTCTTCATGGCCATCGACAACGTGGAGGGCCCGGCCGCCGACTACACCGTCGACCTCGACGTGCGCGGGCCGGTGATCCTTCCGGTCTCCGCCACGCACAGCACGCTGAAGCTGGCCGCCGGCGCGCGCAGCTCGCTGACCATCCCGGTCACGGCGGCGGGCACGGGCCTCGCCACCTTCGACCTGCGGCTCACGGGTCCGGGTGTCGACGCCACACAGACCTTCACGCTGCGGGTGCAGCCGGGCACGCCGGCCCTCTACCGCCGCACGGTGCGCCCGCTGCAGCCGGGGGCGTCGCTGACGGTCTCGGACGACCTCCTGGCCGACTTCCTGCCCGGCACGGGCGGCGTGGCGGTGGCGGCCTCGCCCTTCGCGGGGATCGACGTACCGGCCTTGCTGCAGGCGCTCGACCGCTATCCCTATGGCTGCTCGGAGCAGACGGTGAGCCGGGCGATGCCGCTGCTCTACGTCAACCGGCTCGCCTCGCTCGAGGCGCTCTCCATCGACGACAAGGTGGACGAGCGCATCCGCGACGCGATCGACCGCGTGCTCTCGCGCCAGGACTCCAACGGCTCCTTCGGGCTCTGGTCCGTCGGCGGCAGCGACGACCTCTGGCTCGACAGCTACGTGACGGACTTCCTGACCCGCGCCCGCGAGCGCGGCTTCGCCGTGCCGCAGAAGGCGCTGGACATCGCGCTCGACCAGCTGCGCAACGTCGTCGCCAACACGAGCGACGTGCAGGAGGGCAAGGGCCAGGACCTCGCCTACGCGATCTACGTGCTGGCCCGCAATGGCCGGCCCGTGATGGGCGACCTGCGCTACCTCAGCGACACGAAGCTCGGCGCCTTCGGCTCGCCGCTCTCGCGCGCGCAGATCGCCGCTGCCCTCGCGCTCCTCGGCGACAAGGGCCGCGCCCAGACCGCCTTCGCCGCCGCCATCGAGCGGCTGCGCTCCTTCAAGGAGGACCGCGGCTGGCGCTCCGACTACGGCTCCAGGCTGCGCGACAGCGCCGGCATCCTGGCGCTCGCCGCCGAATCCGGCGCGCCGCGCGACCAGCTGCAGAAGGCGAGCGTGGTGGTGGAGGAGGCGCGCAACGCCTCGACCTACACGAGCACTCAGGAGAACGCCTGGATGGTGCTCGCCGCCGAGGCGCTCTCGCGTGACACCGACGCCATGTCGGTGACGGTGGATGGCCAGCGCCAGAACGGGGCCTTCTACCGCACCTACCGGGCGCCGGCCCTCGACGGCCGCACGATCACGATCGGCAATGCCGGCCAGGGGCTGGTGCAGGCGGTCGTCACCGTCTCCGGCAATCCGATCGTGCCGGAGCCGGCAGCCTCGCAGGGCTACGCCATCGAGCGCAGCTACTATCGCTTCGACGGGACGAAGGTCGATCCCTCCAGCGTCAAGCAGAACGACCGGCTTGTCGTGGCGCTGAAGGTGACGGAGAGCGAGGCGAAGCAGGCGCGGCTGCTGCTCGTCGACCTGCTGCCGGCGGGCTTCGAGATCGACAATCCCAACCTCGTCGACGGCAACGGGGTGGAGGCGCTGAACTGGCTGAAGCGCGACGTCGAGCCCGTCGCGACCGAGTATCGCGACGACCGCTTCGTCGCCGCGATCGACCGCGCCACGGACCAGCCGGCCTTTTTCACGCTGGCCTACGTGGTGCGCGCCGTCGCCCCCGGCCGCTATGTTCACCCGCCCGCAACGGTGGAGGACATGTACCGCCCCGAACGCTTCGGCCGCACCGCCTTCAGCAGCGTGGAGGTGACGGGCAAGTGAGCGAGGAGCCTGGACAGGGCGTCGCCTCTCCGCCCCCCTCCCCCTTGCCGGGAGGGGTGAGGGGTGGGGGCGCGCCGGGCGTCGGCCCGACGGTCGAGGCTGTTTTGGACGAGGAGCCTCTCGCCCCATCGACCCCCACCCCCAGCCCCTCCCCGCAAGGAGGAGGAGGGAGACGCGCCCGTCGGCTCACCAAGGTCTTCGTCGGACTTGCTGCGGCGCTGGTCGTGGCCGGAGCCCTCTCCGCCATCGCCCTCTGGCGCTACGCCGAGAGCCTCGGTCCTCCCGATCTCTCCAGTCTGGCGCAGGGCTCGACCGTGGTGCTCGACCGGGATGGCCGCCTATTGCGGGCCTTCACCACGAGCGACGGACGCTGGCGGCTGCCGGTGAAGAGCGGCGACGTCGACCCGCGCTTCCTCGCCATGCTGCAGGGCTTCGAGGACCGCCGCTTCCCGCAGCATCCCGGCGTCGACCCGCTCGCGCTACTGCGGGCGGCCGGGCAGGCGCTGCGGCACGGGCGGATCGTCTCCGGCGGCTCGACGCTGACCATGCAGGTGGCCCGGCTGCTGGAACCGCGCGAGGAGCGCTCGCTCACCGCCAAGCTGCGCCAGATGGTGCGCGCGGTGCAGCTGGAGCGCCGCTTCTCCAAGGCCGAGATCCTCGACATGTACCTCGCTTTGGCGCCCTATGGCGGCAACGTGGAGGGCCTGCGCGCGGCCTCGCTCACCTATTTCGGCAAGGAGCCGCGCCGCCTGTCCCCCGGCGAGGCGGCGCTGCTCGTCGCCCTGCCGCAATCGCCCGAGGCGCGCCGGCCGGACCGCTCTCCCGAGCGTGCGGCCGCGGCAAGGGACCGCGTGCTGGCCCGCCTCGCGGCGCACGGGCGACTGCCCTCCAGCGAAGTCACGGCGGCGCATCGCGAGCCGGTGCCGACCGCAAGGCGGCCGGTGCCCATGCTGGCCGCGCATGCCGCGGAGGAGGCCGCGCGCGCCGCCCCCGATGCGCGGTCGATCCGCCTCACCATCGACGCGCGGCTGCAGGCGAGCCTGGAGGCGCTGGTGCGCGAGCGCGTCGCGCCGATGGGACCGAAGCTCTCCGCCGCGCTGGTGGTCCTCGACAACGCGACGGGGGCCGTGCTCGCCCATGTCGGCGGGGTGGACTATCTCGCGCCGGAGCGGGCCGGCGGCGTGGACATGGCGCTCGCGGTGCGCTCCCCGGGCTCGGCGCTGAAGCCCTTCATCTACGCGCTCGCCTTCGACGGAGGCGTCGCGCACCCCGAAACGGTGCTGGACGACCGGCCCTCGCGCTACGGCATCTATGCGCCGGAGAACTTCGACCTCGCCTACCAGGGCACGGTGACGGCGCGGCGTGCGCTTCAGCTCTCGCTGAACGTACCCGCGGTGGAGTTGCTTGCCGAGGTCGGGCCGCCGCAATTCCTCGCAAGGCTGCGCAATGCCGGGGCGAACATCGTGCTGCCGCCCGAGGCTCCGCCCGGGCTGGCGGTGGCGCTGGGCGGGCTCGGCATCCGCCTCACCGACCTCGCGCGGCTCTATGCAGGACTGGCGCGCGGCGGCGACGTGCCGACGCTCGCCTGGACGCCAGCTGGCCTGGACGATCGCAAGGCCGCGCATCCGCGCATCGCCGAGGCGGTGTCCTCCTGGTACGTCTTCGACATTCTGCGCGGCGCGCCGCCGCCGGCCAACGCGCTGCCGGGCCGCCTCGCCTTCAAGACCGGCACCTCCTACGGCTATCGCGACGCCTGGGCCGCGGGCTTCGACCGGAAGGTGACGATCGCCGTGTGGATCGGCCGGCCGGATGGCTCGGCCGTGCCGGGCCTGATCGGCCGTCAGGTCGCCGCGCCCATCCTTTTCGACGCCTTCGCGCGGCTGGGCGGCGAGCCCGAGCCGATCCCCGCCCCGAGGGACGCGCTCTTCGCCACGAGCGCCACCCTGCCGCCGCCCCTGCGCCACCTGCGCAAGGACGTCCCGAAGACCATGTCGGCTTCCGCCACGCCGGGCCTCAAGATCGCCTATCCGCCTGACGGCGCGCGCGTCGATCTCGGCTTCACCCTGCGCGAGCCGCAGCCCTCGCCTCTCGTGCTGAAGGCGCTGGGCGGGGTGCCGCCGCTCACCTGGCTCGTCAACGGCGTGCCGCTGGACTCGGGCGGCGCCCGCCGGCAATCGAGCTGGACGCCGGACGGCTCGGGCTTCGCACGGGTGACCGTGGTGGACGGCAAGGGGGCCACCGACAGCGTGACCGTGCGGGTGGAGTAGAGGCGCGGGCCTCCCGGCCCGCAGGATCTTATCCGTTTATCCGTTCAACCCCAGCTTCCGCGCCACGCGCTCGGCGACGGCGAGGGAGGCCGTCAGGCCGGGGCTCTCGATGCCGAAGAGGTTGACGAGGCCGGGCATGCCATGGTCCGCCGGGCCGTCGATGCGGAAGTCCGGCGCGGGGTCGTCAGGCCCGCAGATCTTGGGCCGGATGCCGGCGTAGCCGGGGGCGAGCGCATGATCGGGCAGGCCCGGCCAGTAGGTGCGGATCGCCGCGTCGAAGCCCTCGCCGCGGGCGGGATCGACCGTGTAGGCGATGGCGTCGATCCACTCGACGTCGGGCCCGAAGCGGGCCTGTCCGGCGAGGTCGAGCGTGAGGTGGACGCCCAGACCGTGGGCGTGCGGCGCGGGGTAGATGAGGTGGCTGAAGGGGGCGCGGCCGTTCAGCACGAAGTAATGGCCGCGGGCATAGCGGGTCTCCGGCACGTGCTCCGGCGCGAGGCCCTCGATGGATGACGCCACCGTCGAGGCGTGCAGGCCGCCGGAATTGACGAGGATGCGCGTGGTCAGCGTCGCGGGCTCCGCCCCGCCGGTGCGCACCTCGAACTCTCCGCTGGGCAGCGGCGTCGCGCCTGCGAAGGGCGTGTGGAAGGCGAAGGCCGCGCCGTGGTCCTCGGCGTCGCCCTGCAGGGCCAGCATGTAGGCGTGGCTGTCGAGGATGCCGGTGGAGGGCGAGAGAAGCGCGGCGACGCAGGACAGCGCGGGCTCCAGCGCCATCGCCTCGGCGCGCGAGAGCATGCGCAGATCCGGCACGCCGTTCGCCTCGCCTTTGCGGGCCAGGCCCTCGATGCCGGGGCGCTCCGCCTCGCTTGTCGCGACGATCAGCTTGCCGGAGCGCCGGTAGGGCACCCCATGGCTGTCGCAGAAGGCATAGAGCAGGTGCTTGCCCTCGACGCAGAGCTCGGCCTTGAGGCTGCCGGCGGGATAATAGATGCCGGCATGGATGACCTCGCTGTTGCGCGAGGAGGTCTCCGTGCCGATGCCCTCGGCGGCCTCGACCACGATGACGGAGAGCCCCGCCATGGCGAGGCGGCGCGCCGCGGCGAGGCCGACCACGCCGGCGCCGATGACCACCGCGTCGACGTCGCTCATGCCGGACGGCCCGTGCCGTGCCGCGCGCCCGCGAAGGGTTTAGGGTTCCTGGTCCCGATGCCGAACAAAGCCTGCTCCTGACCCATGATCCTGCGAGGTCTAGCGGAGCGCAGGGCGAGCGGCAATGCGACGGCCTGCCCGGAAGAGACGCAGGGTTAAGGGATGGCGTCCATTCGGCGGGACTGGGCGGAAGACTGGTTCTCCTGGGCCCTTGTCAATGAAAATCCCGGCTCTTCGGCAGGATCCGCACGTCCCGCGGGTGCCTCCGCGGCGAATGTCCGCCTGACACGCGCCCCTCCGGCACGGGCCGCCTCACCTCGTCGGCATTGGCCAGCGGGATCGGCATGTCGCCCTGCAGCGAGAGCCGGTCCTCGGCCAGCAAGGCGAGGTCGGCGGAGCGGTCGACGAGGCGTTCGGCGACGAGGTGGACGATGCCCTCCGGGCTCCTCTGGATGCGGCCCTCGACAAGGGGCAGGCGGGCGCCCATCACCTCCTTGCGGTAGCGCTCCATCAGGCTCGGCCAGACCACGACGTTGGCGATGCCCGTCTCGTCCTCCAGCGTCATGAAGACGACGCCCTGCGCGCTGCCGGGGCGCTGGCGCACCAGCACCACGCCGGCCGCGCGCACGCGCCGGCCGTCGGCGAGGGCCTGGACCTGTCGGCAGGTGGCCACGCGCTCCGCCGCGAAGCGCGGGCGCAGGAAACCCATGGGGTGGCCCTTCAGCGAGAGGCGGAGCGTCTGGTAGTCGGCCACCACGTGCTCGGGCAGCGGCATGGCGGGCAGCGTCACGAGCGGCTCCTCGGCGAGTTCCTCCGCGCCGGCGGCCTCGAAAAGCGGCAGGGCGACGTCGTCCGGCAGGCGGCGCACGGCCCAGGCGGCCTCGCGCCTGTCGAGGCCGAGGGAGCGCATGGCGTCGGCCTCGGCGAGGCGCACGAGCGCGGCCTTGGGCAGGCCGCCGCGCCGCTGCAAAGCCTCCACGCTGGCATAGCAGCCGCGGCGGCGCTCCACGAGGCGCGTGGCCCAGTCCTCCCGAAAACCGTCGATCTGGCGCAGGCCGATGCGCAAAGCCAGCGCGCCGTCCGCGCGCTCCTCCAGCGTGTTGTCCCAGGCGCTGGCGTTCACGTCCGGCGACCGCGCCTCGACGCCGTGCTCCACGGCGTCGCGCACGATCTGGGCGGGGGCGTAGAAGCCCATGGGCTGGCTGTTGAGCAGCGCCGCCGCGAAGGCGGCGGGGTGGTGGCACTTCAGCCAGGACGAGGCATAGACGAGCAGCGCGAAGGAGGCGGCGTGGCTCTCGGGAAAGCCGTATTCGCCGAAGCCCTCGATCTGCTGGAAGCAGCGCGCCGCGAAGTCCGCGTCATAGCCGCGGCTCGTCATGCCCTCCACCATCTTCTGCTGGAAGAGGTGGATGGTTCCCACGCGGCGGAAGGTGGCCATGGCGCGGCGCAGCTTGTTGGCCTCGTCCGGCGTGAACTTCGCCGCCTCGATGGCGATGCGCATGGCCTGCTCCTGGAAGAGCGGCACGCCCAGCGTCTTGCCCAGCACCTTCTCGAGTTCGTCGGCGTCGCCGTGCTCCGGCGCAGGTCGGGGATAGACCACGCGTTCCCGGTTCTGCCGGCGGCGCAGGTAGGGATGCACCATGTCGCCCTGGATGGGACCCGGCCGCACGATCGCGACCTCGATGACGAGGTCGTAGAATTTCTCGGGCCTGAGGCGCGGCAGCATGTTCATCTGCGCGCGGCTCTCGACCTGGAAGACGCCGAGCGAATCCGCCTTCTGCAGCATGGCGTACACGGCGGGATCCTCGCGCGGGATGGTCGCCAGCTCGAGGTCGGCGACGCCGTGCAGGCGCAGCATGTCGAGCGCCTTGCGGATGCAGGTGAGCATGCCCAGGGCGAGCACGTCGACCTTCATGATGCCGAGCGCGTCGATGTCGTCCTTGTCCCACTCGATGAAGGTGCGGTCGTCCATGGCGGCGTTGCCGATGGGCACGGTCTCGTCGAGCCGCCCGCGCGTCAGCACGAAGCCGCCGACATGCTGCGAGAGGTGGCGGGGGAAGCCCTGCAGCTGCATGGCGAGGTCGATGGCGCGGCCGATCATGGGGTTGCCGGGATCGAGCCCCGCCTGGCGCACCTGGGACGTGTCGAGCCCCTTGCCCCAGCTGCCCCACACGGTGTTGGCGAGGGCGGCCGTGACGTCCTCGGTGAGGCCCAGGGCCTTGCCGACGTCGCGGATCGCGCTACGCGGGCGATAGCTGATCACGGTCGCGGCGATGCCGGCGCGCTCGCGCCCGTAGCGCCGGTAGATCCACTGGATCACCTCCTCGCGCCGCTCATGCTCGAAGTCGACGTCGATGTCCGGCGGCTCGCGTCGCTCGGCGGAGACGAAGCGCTCGAAGAGCAGGTCGATCTCGGTGGGGTCGACGGCGGTGACGCCGAGGCAGTAGCAGACGGCGGAATTCGCCGCCGAGCCGCGGCCCTGGCACAGGATGCCCTCGCCGCGGGCATGGGCGACGATGTCGTTCACGGTGAGGAAGTAGCGGGCATAGTCGAGCTGCGCGATGAGGGCGAGCTCCTTGCGCAGGTTCGCCGCGACGCGCTCCGGCACGCCCGCCGGGTAGCGGCGCGCCGCGCCCTCCCAGGTGAGGTCTTCCAGATGGGCCTGCGCCGTCTTGCCCGGCGGGATGGGCTCGTCGGGATATTCGTAGCGCAGCTCCTCCAGCGAGAAGCGGCAGCGCTCCAGGAAGCGCAGCGTCTCGGCCACGGCCTCCGGCGCATGACGGAAGAGCCGCGCCATTTCCTGCGGCGGCTTGAGGTGGCGCTCGGCATGCGCCTCCAGCCGCCGGCCGGCATTGTCGAGCGTGACGTGCTCGCGGATGCAGGCCAGCACGTCCTGCAAAGGCCGGCGGGCGGGGGCGTGGTAGAGCACGTCGTTATGGGCGAGCAGCGGCACGCGCGCCCGGCCGGCCGCCTCGGCGAGGCGGGCCAGCCGGCGGCGGTCGGCCCCGCCATGCGGCATGGTGGCGGCGAGCCAGACGGCGCCGGGCGCCGCCTGCGCGAGACGCTGCAGGAGCGTGGCGAGCGCCTCGCCGGCCGTGGCGGTGAGGCGGGGCGGCGGCACGACGGCGAGCAGCAGTCCCTCGATCTCCGGGAGCAGGTCGGCGAGAGCGAGATGGCACTCGCCCTTGCGGGCGCGGCGCTTGCCCAGCGTCAGCAGGCGCGACAGCCGGCCATAGCCGGCGCGGTCCTCGGGGAAGGCGAGGATGTCTGGCGTGCCGTCCATGAAGGCGAGCCGCGCGCCCACCGCGAGCCGCAGGCCGGCTTCGGCCGCGCCGGTCTCCTTCATGGCGACATGGGCGCGCACCACCCCCGCCAGCGAGTTGCGATCAGCCACGCCGATCCCCGACAGCCCCAGCCGCCAGGCCTCCGCGACCAGCTCCTCCGGATGCGACGCGCCCCGCAGGAAGGAGAAGTTCGAGGCCGCCCCGATCTCGGCATAGGTCATGACGGGGAGCCTTTCGCCCGGCCGACCCCCAACCCCTCCCCGCACCGATCCCGGCTGTTGCCGGGATCGGCATCCACGATGACCAAGCCGGGCAAGCCCGGCTTGGTTGGGGGAGGGGGGACATCGCGCCCGGCAGGCGTGATGTCTTCGCCGTTTATCGGCTCTTCATCGGTTGCCCTGCGATGGTCATGAGCCGCGACGCTTGCCGACCCCCCTCCCCCTTGCGGGGAGGGGTAAGGGGTGGGGGTGCGCCGGGCGAAAGGCTCCATCATGCGAACAAGCCGTGCAGGTACCATCGCGGCGCGGCCGTTTCGCGGCCGAAGAGGCCTTCGCGGTAGAGCCAGAAGCGGCGGCCGGCCTCGTCCTCGATGCGGAAATAATCGCGCGTGAGGGCTTCGGCGCGGCTGCCGTCGTCGTGGACGCGCCACCATTCCGGGGCGATGCGCTCCGGCCCCTCGGCCTTGCGGACGGCGTGCAGCACGCGGCGCCAGCGGAAGCGCACGGGCGGGCCGTCGGGGATCTCGGCGAGCGCCTCGACGCGCTCGGGCGGGTCGAGCAGGCGCAGGGGCCGCGTGGGCGGCTCGCCGGCGGCGAGCCAGGCCGTCCAGTCCTCCTCGCCCGCCGCGCGGGCCTGGCGCACGGGCACGGCGCGCGAGGCGCGGGAGGGATCGTGCGTGTCCTCCGCGGCGAGGCGCATGACGCGCCGGCCGCCGAGCCGCGCGCCGAGCCGGTCGGCGAGGTCGGCGAGCGCCTCCTCGTCGGTGTCGCGGCCGTCGAGGCCGGCCTGGGCGGGGTCGAGCCGCTCGACGACGAGGGCGGAGAGGCGCAGCACGTCGAAGCCGAAGCCGGGATCGACGGGATCGGCGAGGGCGTCGAGCCTTTCGCGATAAAGCCGCAGCATGGCCTGGGGCTCGCGCAGGGGCCGGCTGGTCTCGACGGGCAGGCGGCGCACGGCGCCGTCGGCGCGGAAGAAGACGAGTTCGAGCCGCCGCGCCCCTTCGCCGCGGCGCGCCAGGATCGCGCAGAGCTCGCCGGCCATGGCCAGGATGGAGCGGCGCACGTCGTCCTCGTGGCCGATGGGCTCGGCGAAGCGCCGCTCGGCGGTGCAGGCCGGCAGGGGCCGGCGCGGCGCGATGGGCTCCTCGGCGAGGCCGCGCACGCCGTCGAGCCTGTCGAGCAGGGAGAGCCCGAAGCGGGCGGCGAGGGGGCCGCGCGGGGCGACCGCGAGGTCGCCGATGCGCTTGAGGCCGAGCCGCGCCAGGGCCGTCGTGGATGCGGGATCGAGCCCCAGAGCGGCGACGCCGAGCGGGCGCACCGCCTCCTCCTCGCCGCCCGGCGCGACGATGCGCCGCTCGCCGTCGCGGCAGCCGAAGCGCGCGAGGGCACGGGCCGCGGCCGGCGTGCCGGCCAGCGCCATGCGGCTCGTGAGCCCCGCCCGGGCGAGGCGGCCGGCGAGGTCGGCGAGCATGGCGACCTCGCCGCCGAAGAGCGGCGCGGAGCCGGTGACGTCGAGCATCAGGCCGTCGGCGCCGTCGACGCCGACGAAGGGCGTGTAGCGCTCCGCCCAGTCGGCCACGGCCTCGCGAAGGACGGCGTCGGCCTGCGGCGCGGCCTCCACCACCGCGAGCGCGGGGACCATGGCGCGGGCGGTGGCGAGCGGCAGGCCGACGCCCAGGCCGAGGCGCTCGGCCGCGGGGTCGACCGCGGCCAGCAGCAGCGCGCCCTTCACCTTCTCGACGACGACGAGCGGCGCCTCAGCCGGCGCGCCGGACGTGGTCGTGGATGTCCTCGTGGGGGAGATCCTGGAGCGGCGGCGCAGCCGGTCCGTCGCCAGGCGCGACAGCACGAGGGCGAGGAGCCGCGGCGGCGAGGCGGACCTGGTCGAAGACGGGCTCTTGGAAGCGATGCTCATCGGGGCTCCATTCCAGAATCCAGCGCCCGCCATCGCCGAGACGCCCGGCCTGGCGGTTCAGGAGCAGCGTGGCGGCGAAGGCGGGCGGCCCCAGCCCCGGCAGGCCGCCCACCACAGGCTGGGGAGCGCTGGGCGCGGCGGCGATGCGCCAGCGCGTCAGCGCGCCGCCGGGGCCGGGAGCCTCGCGCGCGTCGTGCGTGCCGCTGCGCAGCAGCAGCAGCGTCACCCCGGAGGCCTCGGCGGCGAGCGAGAGGCGGCGCATGGCCGTGAGGTCGAGCGCCTTCGCCTCCCCCCAGGGCTCCAGCAGCACGCCCGCCAGGGCGCGGCAGCGCAGCCCCTCCTCCGCCGCGCGCAGGCTCTCGCGCACGTCGGAAGCCGCGACGAGGACGAGCGCCGCGGGGTCGAGCCCGAAGGCGGCGAGGCCCGGCCCATAGGGCTCGCCGGTCTCGCGCCCGGCGAGATCCTGCCGCACCCAGAGCCAGGGCCGGCCGCGCCCCGAAACATGCCCCTGCCCTGGCCGGGCGCCCTGCAGGCGCGCCAGCACGGCCAGGGTGAAGCCCGCGGCGGCCGCCATGTCGCCTGGCTCGGCCGGCCGCAGCTCGTGGAGCGCGCCGGCCTGCAGCCCGCCGCCCAGCACGCGGTCCGCGGCGGGCGAGCCGAGCGGCACGCGCGGCGCGGGCCCGTCCCAGGCGCGCGGCGTTCCGTCCGCCCCGATGGCGGCGATGCGCCGGCGCAGGGCGTCCAGCCCCGAGCCGCCGGAGGCATGGGCCAAGCCGCCGGAGGCATGGGCCAAGCCGCCGGAGGCATGGGTCAAGGCCGGGACGCCCGCCGAAACGGGAGCGCCGGCCGGGGCTGGGACGAACGAAGAGGGCGCGGATGCAGGCATGGCTCCACGGGGTTGCAGGTGCGGCGATGTGAGTCAGCGAATGAGTTCTTGTTTTGTTCCACATTGATTCCAGCCCGCCGGGGCGGAGTCAACGAGAGTCTGGGCCTCGGCCGTAAGCTCATCCTTGGGGTGCGCAATCGATCGCAGGGTCATCCCTGCGGAACAGGCCCACGGAAAGCGGGGCCTGCCCTCGGGTCGGAACAAGGACCGCGAGCTTTCAGGCTCGCACTGCCTCGGGGATGCGGGCCTGAAGGCCCGCGGTCCGGATGCGCGTGGTTTCACCCGATGAGGTGCGCGAGGCCGAAATCGCCGACGCCCTGGTGGCCGATGGCGCCGATGTCGCCGCCCACGTCGTTGCCGACGCCGTTCGCCGCGACCACGGTGGGCACGTTCACGCCGATGTTGATGTCGCCGAAAGGCGTGGCGGCATGGAAGCCCTCGCTGCCCACGTGCTGCTGGCCGTCGGCGAAGACATCCCCGCCAATCGAGTTGCCCACGCCGTTGCCGGCCACCACGGTCGGCACGTTCACGCCGATATTGATGTCGCCGAGCCCGCCAAAGCCGCCATGGCCCAAGCCGACATCCCCGACCTGCTGGCCGCCCACCGCGCCGACGTCGCCGCCCACGTGATTGTCGAGCCCGTTGCCGACCACCGCGGTCGGGACGTTGACGCCGATGTTGAGGCCGGCGCCGAAATCGTTGAACCAAGCCTGGTCCGTCATGGTGTGTCTCCGTGTGTCGTGCGGACGAGGCGGGATTGCCGCGCCCAGAAAAGCCGCCGTGTCACGGGGCGTCCTCAGGACCATGGGGGAGACAGGGGGCCGGCGCTGTGGGATGGCTCACACGGGGAGGAGCTACGTCAGCGTCTCCACCGCCCGCAGCACGCCGCGCAACTCGGCGAGGCCCTTGAGGCGGCCGATGGCGGAATAGCCGGGATTGGTGACCTTGGAGAGGTCGTCCAGCATGCGGTGGCCGTGGTCGGGCCGGAAGGGCAGCTTGCCCGCGGCGTCCCGCTTGCGGTCCTCCTTCACGAGGGCGGCGAGCACGCCGACCATGTCCACGTCGCCGTCGAGGTGGTCGGCCTCGTGGAAGCTCTGCGGGTCGGCCTCGCGCTTGGTGGCGCGCAGGTGCACGAAGTGGATGCGCGGCGCGAAATGGGCGGCCATGGCCGGCAGGTCGTTGTCCGGCCGCACGCCGAGGCTGCCGGTGCAGAAGCACATGCCGTTGGCCTCCACCGGCACGGCGTCGAACAGGGCCTGGTAGTCGGCGGCCGTCGAGGCGATGCGCGGCAGGCCGAAGAGCGGGCGCGGCGGGTCGTCCGGATGCAAAGTCAGCTTCACGCCGAGCTGCTGCGCCCGGGGCGCGACGATCTGCAGGAACTCGATCAGGTGCTTGCGCAGCCTGGCGGCGTCGATCCCGTCATAGGCCGCGAGCCGGGCGCGGAAGGCGTCGAGGTCGAGCGCGTCGGTGGTGGCGCCGGGCAGGCCGGCCGCGATGGTGCGGGTGAGGGTGTCGATCTCGGCCTGGTCCATCGTGTCGAGCACGGCGCGGGCCCGGGCCTTCACCGCGTCGTCGTAGTCCTGCTCCGCGCCGGGGCGCTTCAACACGTAGAGCTCGAAGGCGGCGAAGCGGTCATTGTCGAAACGGAGCGCCGTCGCGCCTGTCGGCGTCAGCCAGTCGAGATCGGTGCGCGTCCAGTCGGCCACGGGCATGAAGTTGTAGCAGACGGTGCGGATGCCGGCGGCGGCGACCGCCTCCAGGCTGGCGATCCAGGCCTCGATCGAGGCCCTGGCCGCCCTGCCCTGGCGCTTCACGTCGTCGGGGACCGGGATGCTCTCCACCACCGACCAGGTGAGCGGCGTGCGGCCGGGCGGGGTGGACTCCACGAGGTTCTTGCGTTCCGCCACTGCCGCATGCGTCCAGACCTCGCCTGGAGCGAGTTCGTGCAGCGCGTTGACGATGTCGGTCGCGCCCGCCTGGCGCACGTCGTCGAGGCTCACGGGGTCCTTGGGACCGAACCAGCGCCAGGCCTGCTTCATGGGGTTTCCTCGTCGTCTTGGTGTCGTTGCGTGCGGGGCGATCTCGCCCGTGATCGGCCCTGCGGTCAACCGGGCTCCGCGAGTCCGCGGGCGCGACGCCAGTCCGGATAGGCGTGAACGCGGTGGACGTAGCGCAGGTCGCGCTCCAGCTCGCCGAACGGGGCGACGGGCCAATCCCAGGCCTCGTCGGGCGGCGGCAGGGCGTGGCCGCGCATGAGGTCGAGCCGGTCGGTGACGCGGCCGCCGCGGTTCTCCTCGCGCATCTCGACGTCGGTGAGCATGCACAGCGCGCAGGGGAAGCGGGCGAGGTCTTCGAGATGCCAGCCGACGGTGCGGTCGGCAAGGCCGGCGGGCAGCGCCCTGGCCCGGGCCGGGTGCTTCTCCAGGAAGGTGTCGACGCCCAGCGGCAGCTGAGAGAGTACGTTGGCGGAGAGCACGAAGTCGATGGCCCGGTCGGCGGCGAGGTCGGCGACGGGGTCCTGCCGGCTCCCGGCCTCGCCGGCCAGCCAGGCAGAGAGGCCCGTAAGGTCGCGGGTGAGCAGCGTCACCTTGGCGTGCCGCCCGGCGGTGAGCCGCACCATGGGCAGGTGCACGGCGTCGACGAGGATCACGCGCTCGAAGCTCTCGAGCAGATCGGCGAAGGGCACGTCCCGCAGCAGGCCGGAGCCGAGCACCACAGCCGTGCGCCGGCGCGTCAGTCCCGCGATGGCGCGCCGCACGGCCTGATGGCAGCGCTCCTCGTGGGGCAGCCAGTCGCCACGCCGGCGCGTGCCGCGCGACCACAGGCCGATGCTGTCCCTCACCAGCCCCATCCGGCGGAAAGGCCGCGGGGCGGTGGTGAGGAGTTGCAGAAGGAGTTCGGGGAGCATCGACGGGCCGGGGGCGAATCATGCGAGAAGCCTAGGTCAGCAACCTCGGTCCTGGCGAGGACAGCCATCCTCGCCATGGCGCGGCGCGTGCTCTATGGGTGCGCCATGACCGACGCAGCGCCGACCGCCAACACCATCACGCTCTACATCGACGCCGACGCCTGCCCCGTGAAGGAGGAGGCCTATCGCGTGGCGGGCCGCCACGGGCTCAAGGTCTACGTTGTCGCGAACAGCTTCATCGCCGTGCCGCGCGAGCCCTGGATCGAGCGCGTCACCGTGCCGGCCGGCCCCGACGTCGCCGACGACTGGATCGCCGAGCGCGCCCGGCGCGGCGCCGTCGTGGTGACGGCCGATGTGCCGCTCGCCCATCGTTGCGTGACCGCCGGGGCGGACGTGATCGCGCCGAACGGCAAGGCCTTCACGGAGGCCTCGATCGGCATGGCGCTCGCCACCCGCAACCTGCTCGACGACCTGCGCTCCGCTGGCGCCACGACGGGCGGCCCGCCCCCCTTCTCGCCGCGCGACCGCTCGGCCTTCCTGCAGGCGCTGGATCTCGCGGTGGTGAGACTCAAGCGGGCTGGGTTTGTGGCGTGATCAGTTTCGAGCGGCGTTGAGGCACCCCCACCCCGTACCCCTCCCCCTTGCTGGGAGGGGTGAGGGGTGGGGGGGCGCCGGGCGGCTTGCCTCACACGCTCAGGATGGCCTTCACCACGCCCGCGTCGGGCCGGATCCAGCCGTCGAGTACGGTCGGCAGATCGGAGAGTGGCGCCGAATGGGTGGCGAGCGCCGAAGACGGAACCTTGCCGGCGCGGAAGGCCTTCAGGACGGTCTCGAAATCCTCCGGCGTGGCGTTGCGGCTGCCGTAGAGCGTCGTCTCGCGCTTGTGGAACTCGGGATCGGAGAAGGCGATCCTGTCGCGCACGATGGAGACCAGCACGTAGCTGCCGCCATGGGCGACGAAGTCGAGCCCGCGCTCCATGGCCTTGAGGTTGCCCGTGGCGTCGAACACGACGTCGAAGAACTCGCCGTCGGTGAGCGCCGCGAGCTGGTCCTTGTCGTCGGGTCCGATGGCGACGGTGTGGGGGACGCCGAGCTTCTCGCGGCAGAAGGCGAGGCGGTCCGCGCGCATGTCGAGGGCGGTGACGTCGGCCCCCGTGAGCCCGGCGAAGATCATCACGCCCATGCCGATCGGCCCCGCACCGACCACGAGGACGCGGTCCTTCGGGCCCGGCGCGCCGCGGCGCACGGCGTGCGCGCCGATGGCGAGGAACTCCACCATCGCCGCCTCGTCGAGGCTCAGCCCCTCGGCCTTGAAGACGTTCTTCTCGGGCAACGCCAGGAACTCCGTCATGCCGCCGTCGCAGTGCACGCCGAGCACCTGGATGTTGGTGCAGCAATTCGTCTTGCCCTTGCGGCAGGCGACGCAGTGGCCGCAGGAGAGGTAGGGCATCACGTAGACGGGATCGCCCTCCTTCAGCGCGCTGCCGGCCGGCGCCCAGGCGATCTCGCCGCCAAGCTCGTGGCCCATCACGCGGGGATAGGCGAGGAAGGGGTGCTTGCCCTGGTAGATGTGCATGTCCGTGCCGCAGACGCCGACCCGGCGGATGCGCACCAGCACCTCGCCGGGGCCGGGCTCCGGCACAGGGCGCATCTCCAGGGCGAGCTGGCCGGGCTCGCGGCACACGACGGCCGTCATGGTGGCGTTGGACATGGGATGCTCCGGGATGGGGATGTCAGCGGGAGGGAGGGCGCGACGGCGCCGGTGCGGGCGGCGGCTCGCGTCGTCGGCGGCGGCGCCAGATCAACCAGCCGGCGACCGACACCGCGGCGAGACCGAGCGCCAGCCATTTCTCGTGGCGGCCGATATCCTCGAGGATCTGCGTCGCGGCGAGGCCGAAGGTCCAGCCGAGCGCCGTGAAGAGGGCGGCCCAGAGCGCCGCGCCCAGCAGGTTGGCCAGTGCGAATTCGACGGCCGACATCGAGGTCATGCCCAGCGCGATAGGACCCGCGAGCCGGAAGCCATAGAGGAAGCGTACGCCGATGGCGGCCAGCACGGGATGGCCGGAGACATAGGGGTCGGCGCGCCGCACGGCGTCGGCGAGCTTGGGCCAGCGCCCGAGCATGACCATGCCGCGCTCGCGGCCGAGCCAGAACCAGAACTGGTCGCCGAGGAAGGAGGCGGCCCAGGCCACCGCCCAGACCGCCAGCGGATGCATGTAGCCGCGATGCGCGAAGAAGCCGCCCAGCAGCAGCACCGTCTCGCCCTCGGCGAAGGTGCCGGCGGCCACGGCCCACAGCCCGTATTCCTGCACGAGGCCGGGCAGGTCGAGCGCGGGCCACGCCACCGGCGTCAGCCGCGCAGGATGGCGGCGCCGGGCCAGAGCTTGGCGCGGGCGCGGTCATATTGCGGGGGACGCGGCAGGTCGACGCCGAGCACGTCGGCGGCGTGCCAGCCCCAGCGGGGATCGTCGAGGATGGCGCGCGCGAGCGCCACCTGGTCGGCGTCGCCCGCCTGGAGGATGGCCTCGGCCTGCTTGGGTTCGACGATCATGCCCACCGCGCGGGTGAGCAGGCCCGTGCGCTTCTTCACCTCGGTGGCGAGGTGCACCTGGTAGCCGGGGCCGACGGGGATCTTCTGGTGGGGCGAGTTGCCGCCCGAGGAGACGCAGGCATAGGCGAGGCCGATGTCCTTCAGCGCGCCGGCGAGCGCCACGCCGTCCTCGATCGTGAGCCCGCCCTCGACCCATTCCGTGCCCATGATGCGCGCGCCGACCGCGACATGCGACGGCACGGCCGCCTTCACCGCCTCGGCCGTCTCGTGCAGGAAGGAGGCGCGCGCCCTGGGGCTGCCGCCACGAGCGTCGGTGCGGTGATTGGACAGGGGCGACTGGATCTCGTTCATGAGATAGCCATGCGCCATGTGGAGCTCGATCACGTCGAAGCCGAGCCGCGCCGCGCGCTTGGCCGCAGCGACGAAATCGGCCTTCACGAGGTCGAAGTCGGCGGCGTCCATCGCCTTCGGCGTGTGCCAGGTTTCCGTGTAGGGGATCGCGGAGGGCGCGATGGTCTGCCAGGGGTCGTCGTTCGGCCCGAGCGACTGGCCGCCCTCCCAGGGCTTGTGCACGGAGGCCTTGCGGCCAGCATGGGCGATCTGGACGCCCCACTTGGTCCCTGGCAGCGCCACGGCCTTGGCGGCGGCCAGCGCGCGGGCCATGGCGAACTCGTTGGCCTCGGAATAGAGGCCGAGGTCGCCATGGGTGATGCGGCCGCGCCGCTCGACGGCCGTGGCCTCGATGACGACGAGACCGGCCCCGGACATGCCGAGGTTCATCCAGTGCTGCAGGTGCCAGTCCGTCGCCGAGCCGTCATCGGCCGTGTACTGGCACATGGGCGCGACGACGATGCGGTTCGGCAGTTCGATCGGCCCCATAACCTGGGGCGTGAAGAGCAGGGCGGTCATGGTGGGTCCTTCAGGGAGGGTATGGTGCCGGAGATGGGGCGTCAGGCCGGGCCGGCCAGCCCTTTCCGGCGCTCGAGGGCGATGTCGGCGAGCGAGAGGATGGTGAAGAGCACCTGCGCGCCGGCCTGGGCCGTGTTGCTGGTGGCGTCGTATTGCGGGGCGACCTCGACGACGTCGCCGCCGACGACGTCGATCCCGGCGCAGCCGCGCAGGATGGCGAGCGCCTCGCGCGGCGTGAGCCCGCCGATCTCAGGCGTGCCAGTGCCCGGCGCGAAGGCGGGGTCGAGGCTGTCCACGTCGAACGACACGTAGACCGGGCCGTCGCCCAGCACCTGCCTCGCCCTGGCGACCACGGCGTCCGTGCCCATGGCGGCCACGTCCTCGGCGTGGAGCACGGTCATGCCGCTCTCGTAGGAGAACTCCCAGAGATATTCCGCGCCGCCGCGGATGCCGATCTGGATCACCCGGTCCGGATCGAGCACGCCGTCCAGCACGGCCTGCCGGAAGGGCCCGCCATGGTGGAACTTGGAGCCCTCGTAGGGGCCGGACGTGTCGGCGTGGGCGTCGATGTGCAGCATGCCCACAGGGCGCTCGCGGCCAATGGCCTTGAGGATCGAATAGGTGATCGAGTGGTCGCCGCCCACCGAGACCGGCACGACGCCCGCCGCCACGATGCGGCTGTAGAAGGCCTCGATGTCCTCGTGGCACTGCTCCAGGCTGTAGCGGCTGCGAAGCGGCACGTCGCCGATGTCGGCCACCGCGCGCGAGGCGACCGGCATCCTGCGCAGCACGTGCTCGAACGGGCCGATGCGCTCAACGGCGCGCACCGCGCGCGGGCCGAGGCGCGCGCCGGCCCGGTTCGTGACGCCGAGATCCATGGGCACGCCCACGAGGGCGAAGTCGAGCCCTGAAAAGTTCTCCTGCGCCGCCTGCGGACGGTAGGGCGCGCCGAGCAGCGTGCCGGGCTCGGCGAAGGGCCACTTGCGCCGCTCGCCCTGGAACTGGCCTTCGGCGACCTTGCGGAACTCGGGATCGTAGATGTCGCCGCCGGACGCACCGGCATAGCGCTCGCGCAGGCGCCTGAGCTTGTCGAGATCCATGCGCATCGGTCTCCGGTCGGGGGTGGGCCGGCCACGCTGGACCGCCCGCGCGAACCCTGTAGGAATGACGGCTGGCATGCAAGCCGGCCCACGCGCCAGCGCGACCCGGGGATGCATTCCCGTCAAGGCTCAGCGAAGGCAAGACTTGGAAACAGACGTGGCCTCCATCAATCCCCTGCTCGTCGATACCGGCACTCCGCCCATCCCCGAGGCGCAGGCCTGGCTGCGCGCCTATGACGGCACGGCAGGGCCGCCCATCGACCTCTCGCAGGCCGTGCCCGGCTACCCGCCCCCGCCCTCGCTGCTCGCCGCACTCGCCGAGGCCGCGGGGCGGCCGGCGGCGGCCTCGTACGGACCGATCGTCGGCGACGCAGGCCTTCGCGAGGCCTATGCGGCTGACGTGTCGCGGCTCTATGGCGGGGAGATCGGGGCCGGCGAGATCGCCATCACCGCCGGCTGCAACCAGGCCTTCTTCGTGGCGATGATCGCGCTCGCCAAAGCCGGCGACGCCGTGCTGCTGCCCGCGCCCTGGTACTTCAACCACGAGATGACCCTGCACATGCTGGGCATCGAGGCCCGCCCCCTCCCCTGCGCGCCGGAGGCCGGCTTCGTGCCGGACCCAAACGACGCCGAGCGGCTGATCGACGGGCGGGTGCGCGCCATCGTGCTCGTGACGCCGAACAACCCCACGGGGGCGGTCTATCCGCCGCAGACGATCCGCGCCTTCGCCGAACTCTGCCGTCGAAAGGGGATCTGGCTGGTTCTCGACGAGACCTATCGCGACTTCCTCGAAGAGCGCGACGAGCGCCCGCACGAGGTTTTCGCCGAGGCGGGCTGGCGCGACCACGTGATCGGGCTCTACAGCTTCTCGAAGTCGTACTGCGTGCCGGGCCATCGCCTCGGCGCGATCACGGCAGGAGCGGTGCCGCTCGCGGAGATCGGCAAGATCCTCGACTGCATGCAGATCTGCCCGGCCCGCCCCGGCCAGATCGCGCTCGCACCCGCCATCGCCGCGCTCGCCGAATGGCGCGAGAGCAACCGGCAGGAGATCACGGCCCGGGCCACGTCGTTCCAGGCCGCGTTGTCCGGAACGCCCTGGCGGATCGATTCCATCGGCGCCTATTTCGCCTATGTCGCGCATCCCTTCGGCGGCCGCAGCGCGGCGGAAGTCGCGGGCGCGCTGGCACGGACGCGCGGCGTGCTGGGGCTCCCCGGCTCCTATTTCGGGCCGGGCCAGGACGGCCACCTGCGGATCGCCTTCGCCAATGCCGGGCGCGACGCGATCGGGCAGCTGCCGCAGCGGCTGGCCGGCTTCGCGCTGTGAGCGGCGTCAGCCGAGCGGAAAGCGCCCGATGATGCGGAAGCGCTCGCCCGGCGCGGCTTGCTCGAAGATGGCGAGGGCGTCGACGGCGACGGGACCAGCCAGGACGTCGGCCGTGTAGGCCTCCCGCAAAGCCGCCGCGACCGGCGCGACGCGCTCGGCCGGCAGGCTGCCGGAGAGCGTCATGTGGAAGCGGAAATCCTCGCCCACGTAGGGGTAGCCGAAGCGCTCGAGTTGGGCACGCTGGCGCTCGGTGAGCGGCGACTTCAGACGCTTCCGCAGCTCCGCCTCGTTGAGCGGCGCGCGCAGCACGTCGAGCTCGCTCGTCGCCCGCAGGGCGAGCGCGTTCAGGGCCGTGACGTCGCCCACCGGCGTCAGTGCCACGAAGGAGCCCAGCGTGGTCACGGCAAGCCCATCCAGCGCCACGACGCGCTGGCGCGTGGCGAGGCTCTGCGTGGCCTCGAAGACGTCCGCGCGCGTCATGCCGTCCGCCAGGCGGAAGGGGGCCTTCAGCGTGGCGTGGAAGCCGTAGACGCGCGGCTCGGCGCTGAGAGCAGGCCAGTCCGCGGGGTCGACGCCGGGCAGCGCACGATGAGGCACGTCCGCACCCGTCTCGGCGTCATAGCCGAGCACGGCCGAGCCGAAGCGCCAGAGTGGGCTGTCGGCCGGCGGCGCGAAGTAGATGGCGTAGCGTGCGGTGTCGCTCATGGGGCCTCATCAGGTCCGTCGTCCGGGTCGACATTCTCCACTGTCATCCCGGCCGGAGCGCAGCGGAGAGCCGGGATCCAGGACAACCCTTGGCGGCGTTGGCCAGGGCCCCGGGTCTGCGGCGCAGCGCTGCGCGCTGCACCGCGCCAGGGGTGACGATTGGGTTAGAAGGCTCGCCGTCCCCCGGACCAGACCTCCCGCACCAGCGGCGTCCTGCCGGCGAAGCGGAAGCGGACGAGGTCGGCGCGCAGGCAGGGCCTCAGGCGGCCGCGATCGGCGAGGCCGACCATGTCGGCGACGTTGGAGGTGACCATGGCCATCGCCTGAGGCAGCCCCAGGGCCTCCTCCTCGGCGAGGTGGCGCACGGCCTGCAGCAGGCTCGACGGCACGTAGTCGGAGGAGAGCCCGTCGAGCAGGCCCTCGCGCGCGAGTTCGCTCGCCGAGACGCCGCTGGAATGCGAGCCGCCGCGCACGACGTTGGGCGCACCCGCCACCGTCGCCATGCCGCTCGCCTTGGCGCGGCGTGCGGCGACGAGCGTCGTGGGGAACTCGGAGATGCGCGCGCCGGAGCGCAGGCCGGCCTCGACGTGGTGCGGCTCGGTGTCGTCGTGCGTGGCGATGGGGATGCCGCGCGAGCCGAACATCTCCACGATGGCTTCCCAGTTGGCTGGCACGTTGTCGGCGAGCTTCATGCGCGCCTCGACCTCGCGGCGGTGCTGGTCGACGCTCTTGTCGCCGGAGCCCGTGTGGTAGCGCTCGAGATCCTTGAGGTTGCGCCACTGCCGCTGGCCGGGCGTGTGGTCCATCAGCGAGACGAGGCTCACGAGCGGGCGGCCGGCATGGGGGGTCACGTCGTCGATCAGCTCCGCGCCGCTGAGCTCGCAGCGGATATGGATGCGGTGGTCGATGCGGAAGAGCCCCTCGGCCTGGCCCTTCTCGATGGCGTCGAGCATGTCGCCGAAGATGGCGCGGCGATAGTCCTTCGCGCCAGAGTTGGTGCCGGCGCAGACCGCGTCGTAGACCGTTGTCACGCCCGAGGCCGCCATCTGCGCGTCGTGCGCCATGGCCGCCGCCACGCCGTTCGGCCAGAAGACCTGCGGGCGCGGCATGAAGTGCTTCTCGAGATTGTCCGTATGCATCTCGACGAGGCCGGGGGCGAGGTAGTCGCCTTCCCCGTCCACCGCGCCCGGAAGCGCGGAGCGGCCGGCATCGACGGCCGTGATGCCGCTCTCGTCGAAGACCACCGTGCCGGGGACGATTTCATCCTCCAGCACGAGGCGAACGTTGGTCAGGATCATTGGCGGTCCGGTCCTGCCTGGATGGGAGCTCCCGGATACAGGCAGGAGCGGCGAGGCGCCAGCGTTAGGCGTCTCGCATGACAGTTTTGCGGCAGCGCTCGCGTCAGGCGGGGTCGGCTCCGCCATGCAGCGCAGTCCACACCTTGAGAGGCGTGGCGGGCATGTCCATGTGCGTGACGCCGCGCGTCGAGAGCGCATCGACCACGGCGTTCATCACCGAGGGCAGCGAGCCCGCGCAGCCCGCCTCGCCGCAGCCCTTGGCGCCGAGCACGTTGGTGCGGGCGGGCGCTGGACGGCTCTCGAAGGCGAAGGGCGGCGCGTCCTCGGCGCGGGGCATGGCGTAGTCCATGAAGGAGCCCGTCACCAGCTGGCCCTCGCCGTCATAGAGCGTCATCTCCATCAGCGCCTGGCCGATGCCCTGCATCACGCCGCCATGCAGCTGCCCCTCGACGAGGAGCGGGTTCACGATGGTCCCGAAGTCGTTGACCATCGTGTAGCGCACCACCTCGACATGACCGGTGTCCGGGTCGATCTCGACCTCGGCCACATGGCAGCCGTTCGGATAGGCCGAGGGCGCCTGCTTGTGGACGTGGTCGACATCCAGCGTCTCCGGCACGTCCGCCGGCAGCGCCGCGCCGGACTGCTTCGCCTCGCGCAGGCGCCGCGCGAGATCCATGATCCCGATGGAGCGGTCCGTGCCGGCGATGGTGAAGCGGCCCTCGCCGAACTCGATGTCGGCGACGCCCGCCTCCAGGATGGCGGCGGCGGCGACGCGGCCCTTCTCGATCACCTTGTCGCCGGCCTCGGCGATGGCCGCGCCGCTCGCCATGATGGACTTGGAGCCGCCCGTGCCGCCGCCTGCGATCAGCCGGTCGCTGTCGCCCTGCACGAGGCGGATCGCCTCGAAAGGCACGCCGAGCTTGCTCACGAGCACCTGTGCGAAGGGCGTCCAGTGGCCCTGGCCGTAGTCGAGCGTACCGCTGACGATGGTGACCGTGCCGTCCTCCTCGAAGCGGATGCCGCCCATCTCGTTGCTGGGCGGCGCGGTGACCTCGAGGTAGCAGCCGAGCCCGCGCCCGCGCAGCTTGCCGGCAGCCTCGCTCGCCTTGCGGCGCTCGGCGAAGCCGGCCCAGTCGGCCGCCGCCAGCGCGCGGTCCATCAATGCGGCGAAGTCGCCGCTATCGTAAACGGTGCCGGCCGGCGTCGTGTAGGGCAGTTCGGCGGGCGCGACCATGTTGCGGCGGCGCAGCTCGGTGGCGTCGATGCCCATTTCGCGCGCCGCGGTCTCGATGAGCCGCTCCATGTAGTAGTTGCCCTCGGGCCGGCCCGCCCCGCGATAGGCGCCGATCGGCACGGTGTTGGTGAAGACGCAGCGCGTCGTCACCTCCACGTGCGGCGTGCGGTACATGCCGATGCCGTTCTTAGCGACGTTGAGCGTCGTCATCATCGGCCCGACGGGCGTGAGGTAGGCGCCCATGTCGCCGTAGCCGTCGACGCGAAGGGCGAGGAACCTGCCGTCCTTATCCAGCGCCAGCTCGGCCGTCACTTCGCTGCCGCGGCCATGATGGTCGGAGACAAAGCTTTCCGCGCGGAAATCGACCCATTTCACGGGCTTTCCGAGGGTGCGAGCGGCGTGCAGCAGCGCGACATATTCGGGGAAGACGGAAGACTTCATGCCGAAGGAGCCGCCGACGTGGCCGGTGAGCAGGCGGACCTGCTTGGGTTCGACGCCGAGCACGCCGGCGAGGGTGCCCCGCATGCCGAAGACCCCCTGGCTCGGCGCATGCAGCGTGTAGCGCCCGCTCGCCTCGTCAAAGGTCGCCACGGCCGCCCGCGGCTCCATGGGGTTCACCACGACGCGGCTGTTGACGATGGCGAGGCGCGCGACGTGGAACGCCTTCTGGAAGGCAGCCTCGACGGCCTCGGCGTCGCCGAAGCGGTAGTCGAGCGCGAGGTTGCCGGGGGCCTCGTCGTAAAGGACGGGAGCGCCGGGCGCGAGCGCAGCCTGGGGCGTGGTCACGGCCGGCAGCGGCTCGACGTCGAGCACCACGGCCTCCGCCGCGTCGCGCGCGGCGTCGGCACTCTCGGCAATGACGACCGCAACGGGGTCGCCGACGAAGCGCACCTTGTCCAGGGCGAAGAACGGGCGCGGGGGCAGCACCATCGGCGAGCCGTCGCGGTTGTTGAAGTTGGCGCCCAGGGTGCACTTGAGCGTGCCCATCCCGGCGGCCTGCAGGTCCGCGCCGGTGATGACGGCCACGACGCCGGGCATGGCCTTGGCCGCCTCCCCGTCGATGCCGCGCAGCACGCCATGCGCGTAGGGGCTGCGCACGAAAGCCGCGTGGAGCTGGCCCGGCAGGCTCACGTCGTCCGTGTAGCGCCCTTCGCCGCGCACCAGCACCGGATCCTCGTTGCGAGGCACGGGCTGGCCAATGGCGAACTTCATGGTGTCCAGGGCGACGGGGTTGGTCCGTACGTTCATGGGAAATACCGCGCTGGGGAGGGTTTCACCCCAACCTAGCGCGGAAAAGCCGCCCGGACAGTGACGGCCGCTCAGGGCACTCCTGCGCTGAGCGAATGGAAGCAGGCCCTACCAGCGCAGGGCCGGCGTATGGACAGGCGCGTCCCAGAGGCCGCGCAGGCGCTCGTCCAGCAGAGTCACCGTGAGCGAGCAGCCGGCCATGTCGAGCGAGGTGACATAGTTGCCGACGAGCTGGCGGGAGATCGTGAGGCCCCGGCCCGCGAGGACGCGCTGGGCGGCATGGGCCATCAGGTAGAGCTCCATGCTCGGCGTCGCGCCGAAGCCGTTGACGAGCAGCAGCACCTCCGCCCCCGCCTTGGCTCCGAGGTCGTCGACGATGGCGGTGAGCATCTCCTCGGCGATGGCGTCGGCCGAGGCGAGCTTGACGCGGCGGCGGCCGGGCTCCCCGTGGATGCCGACGCCCATCTCCATATCGTCGTCGCCGAGCGAGAAAGTGGGCTTGCCGGCGGCGGGCACGGTGCAGGAGGTGAGCGCAACGCCCATGGAGCGCGTGCGCCTGTTGACCTCATCGCCGAGTGCCTGGAGATGGCCGAGGTCGAGCAGGGTCTCGGCCGCCGCGCCCACGATCTTCTCGACGACGAGCGTGCCGGCGACGCCGCGCCGGCCCGTGGAGTAGGTGGACTTCTCGACGGCGACGTCGTCGTCCACGAGGATCGTCTTCACCTCGGCGGAGGACATCTCGGCCCCCATCTCGAAGTTCATGACGTCGCCCTCGTAGTTCTTCACGATGAAGAGCACTCCGGCGCCCGTGTCGACGGCGTCGGCCGCGGCCATCATCTGGTCGGGGGTCGGCGCGGTGAAGACCTGGCCGGGGCAGGCGGCGTCGAGCATGCCGAGCCCGACGAAGCCCGCATGCAGCGGCTCGTGGCCGGAGCCTCCGCCGGAGATGAGGCCCACCTTGCCGGGCTTCAGCGCGCGGCGGCGCACGTACTTGCGCTCGTCGCCGAGCTGGACGAGATCGGCATGCACGGCGGCGAAGCCGTCGAGGCTCTCGGAGAGCACGCTGTCGACGGCGTTGATCAGCTTCTTCATCGGCGGTCCCTCCCTTTGGACACGAAGCGGATTAGGGCCGGTGCAGGCCGGCCTCGGATGTCAGGATACCTCGTCGATGGTGCGCGCGAGATGGCGCGCGAACTCCTCCACGAGGGCGTCGATGGCCTTGTTCTTACGCGCAGAGCCGAGGTCCGGCACCTGCACGACGAGGTCGCGCACGGGCGTCTTGCGGCCGACCACCTGCAGCTTGCCGGGATGGGCCTGCGCGTAGAGCGTCAGGAAAGCGCGCTTCTCCTCGTGCGAGAAGTGGCAGATCTCGAAGATCGTCTCGAGATGTGTGCGCGGGATCGGCACCTGGTACGACGGGTTGCTGATCTGCGTGATGAAGGAGCGGTTCTTCGCGAGCGCATCGGCGAGGCGCTGGCGCGTGCCGGACGGACGGTTGTCCAGCACCTTGCGCAGCAGGCCCTTGTATTCCGCCACAGGGCTCGCGCCGGGGCTCGTAGCGGGCTCGCTCACGCCGCAGCCTCCGTGGCCGAGAGGTCCAGCGCAGCGATTGTCGCCTTGGCCCGCGCCAGCGCGGCGGGCGAGACCGAGACGGAGCGCAGGCCGGCCTTCACGAGGTGCGGCAGCACGGCGGCATCCCCGCCGGCGTCGCCGCAGAGGCTGACGTCTCGCCCGCTGGTCCGGCCGAAGTGAGCGACCTGCCCGATCAGGCGCAGCACGGCGGGATGCAGGGGGTCGGCGAGGTCGGCGACCGAACCGATGTCGCGGCCCGCGGCCGTCACGTATTGCACGAGGTCGTTCGAACCGATCGAGTAGAAGGCGACGTCGAAGAGATCGACGGCGATGGCGGCGGCGGGCACCTCGACCATGATGCCGAGCTGCGGCTCGCCAAGCTTGCGGCCCTGGGCGAGAAGAGCCGTGCGTTCCTCCGCCAGCATCGCCGCGGCGGCGGCGACCTCGGCCTGGTTCGTCACCATGGGCAGCATGATCTTCACCGCGCCATAGAAGGAGGCGCGCAGCAGCGCGCGCAGCTGCACCCGCAGCACGTCGGGGCGGGCCAGCGACAGGCGGATGCCGCGCATGCCGAGGAAGGGGTTGCTCTCGCCCTCCGGCGTGAGGCCAGGGATCGGCTTGTCCGCGCCAGCATCGAGCGTGCGGATGGTGACGGGCTTGCCGCCAGCCCATTCGGCGATGGTGCGGTAGACGCCGAACTGCGCCTCCTCGCCCGGCAGGCTGGCGCGGTCGTGGAACAGGAACTCGGTGCGCACGAGGCCGATGCCGTCGCAGTGGGCGGGATCGAGGCTCTTCAGTTCGGTGGGGTCGGCGACATTGAGGTGCACCAGGATGCGCGTGCCGTCGCGCGTCACGGCAGGCTTGTCGAGCAAGGCGGCCGCTACGCGGGCGAAGGCCGCCTCGCTGGCCTGCTTGACGGCATACGCGGCGAGGGCCGCCGCGTCGGGCGCGACGACCAGCTCGCCTGCGCCGCCATCGAGCAGCACTTCGCCAGAGGCGTCGGCCAGAGTCTCGCCGAGACCGACGACCATCGGCACGCCGCGCGAGCGCGCGAGCATCGCCACGTGGCTCGACGGGCTGCCGGCCGTGAGCGCGATGCCGCCGCCGGCCGTCCAGTCCGTCGCGAGGAAGCGCGAGGGCGCCATGTCGTGGCCGGCGAGGATGGCGCCCGCTGGCGCCTCCTCCGCCCCGACGCTGCCCGCAAGCGTCATCAGCACGCGGTCGCGCAGGTCCTGCAGGTCGGCGGCGCGGGCGCGGAAATAGTCGTCGTCGGACGCCTGGTATCCCGCGATCTCCGCGTCGAGCGCCTGCGCGAAGGCGGCGTCCGCCGAGGCCCCGGCGGCGATGGCCTCGAAGGCGGGGCGCGACAGCTCATCGTCCTCCAGCAGGGCCTGCTGGAAGCCCAGGATCTCCGCGCCTTCGCCGTCCGCGGCCTCGGCCATGGCGGCCAAAGCTGCGGCGCTCGCCTGGATCGCGGCGAGGAGGTCGGCCGCCTCGCGGGACGGATCGCCGGAGGGAACGCGCGTGGCGGCTGCGACCGCCATGCGGTGCAGCGGCCCGCGGGCGAGGCCCGGGGCTGCGGGGCGTCCCTTGGCGATCCTGGGGCTCACGAAGCGGCCTCGGCGACGCCGTCCTCGTCGAAGCGGCGCTCCACGAGGGCGACGATGGCCTGCGCGGCGGCCGCTGCATCCATGCCGCTGGCGCGCACGTGCAGGGTGGAGCCGCGGGGAGCCTTGACGCGCATCACCTTGACCGGGCTCTTGGCGTCGACCCAGGGGCCATCGGCGGCAAGCGCGATCTCCACGCTGCTGGCGAAGCTCTTGGCGAGCTGAGTCAGCTTCACGGAGGGGCGCGCGTGCAGCCCGACCTCGTTGGTGAGGACGGCCGAGCCCAGGACCGGCTGGCTTGTCGCGGACGAATGCGGCATCGACGTCATCCTCCGGGGGTCACTGCGGCGTCAGCTCTTCCGCCATGCGCTTGACGGTGTCGAGCGTCGATCCGCCCGAGGCCTCCGCCGCAGCGATGACGGCGCCCTCGACGATGGGGGCGTTGCAGACCACGACCTTGCCGCGGCGCGCCTCGTCCAGCATCTCGATGGCCATCTCCGAATTCGTCTCGGCCCCGCCGAGGTCCACCATCACGGCGACGCCGGCCTCCGACCAGGCCTCCTCGATGGCCGCCATGATGGCCCCGACATCCGTGCCGAGGCCGCCCTCCGGGTTGCCGCCGGCCCAGGCGAGCGGCACCTCGTCGCCCACCATCTGGCGAACCATGTCCGCCGCGCCCTCCGCCACCTTGGGCGAGTGCGAGACGATGACGATCCCGACATTGGCCATGGCCGCCCTCACGCCTTGCTGGTGAGCTGGCCGGCGAGCGCGCCGACGAGCAGGGAGGAGGAGCGCGCGCCGGGGTCCATATGCCCGATCGAGCGCTCGCCGAGGAAGGAGGCGCGGCCGCGGATCGCCTTCATCGGCACGGTGGCCTCGGCGGCCTCCTGCGCGACGAGGGCGATGGTCGCGGCCCGGCCGTCGAGCAGCGCGGCGTGCACCGGCGCGAGCACATCGAGCATGGTCTTCTGCCCCGGCTCCGACTTGCCGCGCGCCTTCACCGCCTCGATGGCGGCGCCAAGCGCGCGGATAGCGTCGGCGAGGCTGGGATCGTCGCTTCCGATCTCCTTGCCGAGCGCCATGAAGAGCGTGCCGTAGAGCGGGCCCGAGGCGCCGCCCACCTTCATCACCAGCGTCGTGCCCAGGCCCTTCAGCGCGTCCGGCAATGGCTTGGCCGCGAGGTTGTCGGCGTCCGCCAGCACGGCCTCAAAGCCTCGCTTCATGTTGAGCCCGTGGTCGCCATCGCCGATCGCCTGGTCGAGCCCGGTCAGTTCGTCGGCATGCGCGATCACGGCCTGGGCCAGCGCCTCGATCATCTGCCGCTTCGTCGTCGTGTCCATCGCGTCCTCGCGGGCCTTTCGGTGTGGCGCTCAGGCGGCCGGGAGCCGCGCGCCGTCGCGGCCGAAATAGAGCGGCTTCACGAACTCGATCGCGACGGGGTCGCCGCGCTCCAGCCCTGAATCGGGGTCGCTGAGCGTGACGAAGTCGCGGTCTCCGAGCGCGATGTGCAGGTGGTCCTGGTCGCCCAGATGCTCCACCCACGTGACGGAGCCCACGGCCTTCGCCCCGCCATTCGCCTTGTCGGCGTGGGCGATGCGCACGTGCTCGGTGCGCGCGCCGATCGTCTCCGCCCCGGGCGGGGCCGCGAGGTCGGGCACCGCGGAACGCGGCAGGAGGTTGATGCCGGGGCTGCCGAGCCGCGTGGCGACATAGGCGTTGACGGGGTTCTCGTAGATCTCGCGTGGCGTGCCGATCTGCACCAGCCGCCCGCGGTCGATCACGCCGATGCGGGTGGCGAGAGTCATGGCCTCGATCTGGTCATGCGTCACGTAGAGGATCGTCGCGCCAAGCTGCTCCTGGATGCGCTTGAGCTCCACGCGCAGGTCCGAGCGCAGCTTGGCGTCGAGCGAGGAGAGCGGCTCGTCCATCAGGTAGACGGAGGGCCGGCGTACCAGCGCGCGGCCGATGGCGACGCGCTGCATCTGGCCGCCCGAGAGCTGCGTGGCGCGGTTGCCGAGCTTGTCCTCGATGCGCAGCAGCCGCGCGACCTCGCGCACGGTCGCCTGGATCTCCGCCTCCGGCACGCGCCGCGCGGGAGAGCGCAACGGGAAGGCGAGGTTGTCGAAGACCGAGAGGTGCGGGTAGAGCGAGTATTGCTGGAAGACGAAGGTGACGTTGCGCGCGGCTGGCGGCTCGGCGGTCATGTCGCGCCCGCCGATCAGCAGGCGCCCGCTCTCCGGCTTCTCCAGGCCGGCGACGAGGCGCAACGTGGTCGTCTTGCCGGCGCCCGTCGGGCCGAGCAGCACGACGAACTCGCCGTCGCCGATGGTCAGCGACATGTCCGACACCGCCGCCACGGCGGCCTGGCCCGCCCCGAAGCTCTTGCTCACCTTGTCGAGCACGACCTCAGCCATGGGCGACCTCCCGCTGGCGCACGGCGCCGTCGTGCAGGGCCGTGCGGATCGCCTTGCCCGTGTCCTGCCGGAACAGCGAGAGCTTTTCCGCGCGGAAGCTGAGCCCCACCGTCTCGCCGATGCGCACCGGCAGGTCCGAGGGCAGGCGCGCCTTGATGCGGCCGCGCGGCGTGGTGAGCGTGACGATCTGAGTGGTGCCCAGATACTCGACGCCGAAGACCGAGCCGCGATAGGCCGAGCCGTCGGCGAAGCGCACGTCCTCCGGGCGCACGCCGAGCACCAATGGACCCTGCGCCACCTCTTCCCGCAGCGCAGGCACCGTGACGCTCGCGCCTTCCAGCGCCACGCGGTCAGCCCCGCGGGGCAGGCCGGCCTCGAATTCCAGGAAGTTCATGGGTGGCGAGCCGATGAAGTCGGCCACGAAGAGCGAGGCGGGGCGATCGTAGATCTCGCGCGGCGAGGCGAGCTGCTCGATGATCCCCTGGTTCATCACCGCGATCGTGTCGGCCATGGACATGGCCTCGAGCTGGTCGTGGGTCACGTAGATCGTCGTCGCCTTCAGGCGATTGTGCAGGCTGCGCAGCTCGCCGCACATGACGTGGCGGAACTCCGCGTCGAGCGCGCCGAGCGGCTCATCCATCATGAAGGCCATGGGCCGGCGCACGATGGCGCGTCCGAGCGCCACGCGCTGGCGGTCGCCCCCCGAGAGGCCTGAGACGGGGCTGTCGAGCAGGTCCGAGATGCGCAGGATGCGCGCGGCCTCCTCCACGCGCTGGCGGATCTCCGCCTTGGGCACGCCCTGCGAGACGAGCGGGAAGGCGATGTTCTTGCGCACGTTCATGTGCGGGTAGAGCGCGAAGAGCTGGAACACGAAGGCGATGTCGCGCTCCGAGGCGCGCTTGAAGGTGACGTCCTGGCCGCCGAGCAGGATCTCGCCCGACGTCGGCAGCTCGAGCCCCGCGATCATGCGCAAGGTCGTCGTCTTGCCGCAGCCCGAGGGGCCAAGCAGGCAGAAGAACGTGCCGTCATCGACCGTGAAGGACGAATCGCGCACGGCGACGAAATCGCCAAAGGCCTTCTGCAGGTTCTGGACCCGGATCTCCGCCATCGCCTACTCCGGGAACTTCGACACGATGGTGAACAGCACCACGCCGGCGAGCGTCGTGGCGAAGGAATAGGTGTAGAGCGGCATCCAGAAGGGCTGCAGCAGCATCAGAACGCCCGCCGCGATGACGACGACGGCGAAGGCCTCCCACGGCCCGCGGCGGAAGAGGCGGAAGCGACGAGGCGCGGGGGTGGTGCGGATCTCGGTCACGGCTGCGCCTCCCGCCCGGCGACCCCCACCCCCGGCCCCTCCCCGCAAGGGGGAGAGGGGAGAGCGGCAGCGTCTGCGCCCATAGCCGAACGGCTGTCGAGTGCGTCGTGGTTGGCGGTGACGACAGGGCGCGTCCCCTCCCCCTTGCGGGGAGGGGTAGGGGTGGGGGTCCGCAGGCTAAGGGCTTCGCTCATTTGCGCACCGCGCCGAAGGTGATGCCGCGCAGGAGGTGTTTCCGCAGCAGCACGGTGAAGACCAGGATGGGGATGAGGAAGAGCGTCGTCCCCGCCGCGACCGCCGGCCAGTCCTGTCCGCCCTCGCCGATGATGATCGGGATGAAGGGCGGCGCGGTCTGCGCCTCGCCCGACGTGAGCAGCACGGCGAAGGCGTACTCGTTCCAGGCGAAGATCAGGCAGAAGATGGCGGTGGCGGCGATGCCCGTCGCGGCCTGCGGCAGCACGACCTTGCGGAAGGCCTGCAGGCGCGTGTAGCCGTCGATCATCGCGGCTTCCTCGTATTCCCGCGGGATCTCGTCGATGAAGCCCTTGAGCAGCCAGACCGCGAGCGAGACGTTCACCGCGGTGTAGAGCAGGATCATGCCGACCTTGGTGTCGGAGAGCCCGAGCTCGCGGTACATCAGGTAGATCGGGATCGCCACCGCGATGGGCGGCATCATGCGCGTCGACAGGATGAAGAAGAGCAGGTCGTCCTTCAGCGGGACCTTGAAGCGCGAGAAGCCGTAGGCCGCGAGCGTGCCGAGCGTCACCGCGCAGAAGGTCGAGCCGAAGGCGATGATCAGCGAGTTGAGGAAGCGCGGCAGGTAGTTGGACGGCCCCGCCACCACCATGTTTCGGTCGCGCGCGATCTGCTCGCAGCGCCCGGAGGGCGGCGGCAGCCCGGCGATGTACTCCGCCGTCTGGCGCGAGCGCGTGGTGAAGAGGTTGCAATAGCCCTCGATGGTCGGCGTGAACACGACCTTGGGCGGGTAGGAGATGGAATCCGGCGGGCTCTTGATGCTGGTCAGCACGATCCAGACGAGCGGCAGCATGGAGACGAGCGCGTAGACGATCACGATCCCCGCGGCGATCCGCTTGGCGCGCGAGCTCGGCTCGACGACCGAATGGGCGGTGGTGATCCCTGCGCTCATCTCTGCTTCACCCGGTTGAGGGCCTTCACGTAGATGTTGGCGAGGCCGAAGACGGTGACGAAGAGGATGATGGCGAAGGCCGAGGAAAAGCCCGTGCGCCACTTCTCGAAGGCCTCGCGCTTCAGGGTGATCGAAGCGACTTCCGTGGTGGAGCCCGGCCCGCCCGAGGTGAGCAGGTTCACCATGTCGAACATCTTGAAGTTCTCGATGCCGCGGAACAGAACCGCGAGCATGATGAAGGGCAGCGCCATTGGCAGCGTGATCGACCAGAACTGCCGCCAGGGCGAGGCGCGGTCCACCTCGGCCGCCTCGTAGATGTAGTCGGGGATGGAGCGCAGCCCCGCGAGGCAGATCAGCATCACGTAGGGCGTCCACATCCAGGTGTCGACGATGACGATGGCCCAGGGCGCGAGCTTCACCGAGCCGATCATCTCGAAGGAGGAGGGCGGGATGCCCGTGAAGAAGGAGACCACGTAGTTGAAGAGGCCGATCTGCGGCTGGTAGAGGAAGCGCCAGAAGTTCCCCACCACGGCCGGCGACAGCATCATCGGGATCAGGATCACAGTGGTCCACAGCCCGTGGCCGCGAAACTTTCGGTCGACGAGGTAGGCGAGCGCGAAGCCGATCAGCGTCTGCAGCACGATGGTCCAGAAGACGAAGTGCGCGGTCGCCTGCATGGCGCCCCAGATGTCGGCGTCGTTGAGGATGGAGACGTAGTTGTCCGTGCCGACGTTCTTGACGGCCGCGTTGGCGCGGTTGGCCCGGTAGTTCGTGAAGGAGAGCTGGATCGTCCAGATCAGCGGGAAGATATTGATAGCCAAGAGGAGGACGATGGTCGGCGCGATGAAGAGCCAGGCGATGGAGCGGTCCGACAGGCCGCGCACGTGCCGCGCGATCGGCTCGGGCGTGGCCAGCGCGGCGCGCTGGACGAGGCTCGGTGCTGGCGTGGAATCGTTCATGGCGCTCGACCGCGGGGGATGGGAGCCTCCGCCCGTCGCCGGGCGGAGGTCGTCGTCGTGAGAGCTTGCGGGCTCAGAGCTTGCCGTCGTCCTTGAACACCTTCTTCCAGTCGGCGATCATGGCGTCGAGCGCTTCCTTGGCGGTGCCCTTGTCGGCGACCACGTAGTCGTGGATGCGCTTCTGCTCGGCGAGCAGGAGCTGCGCGTAGGACGGCTCGGCCCAGAAGTCCTTCACCTGGCCCATTGCCACGAGGAAGTCTCCGGCGAAGGGCGCGGTGCTCTTGAAGCCAGGGTCTTCCAGCACGCCCTTGGCCGCGGAATAGCCGCCGAGCGCCCACCACTTCTTCTGCACGTCAGGCTGGGCGAACCACTTGATGTACTCGAGCGCCTCGTTCTTGTTCGGCGAGTAGGCGACGACCGAGATGCCCTGGCCGCCGAGCTGCGAGCCCGAGCCGGCGGGACCCGCCGGATTGACGAAGAACCCGATCTTGTCGCCGCCCACCTTCTCGTCCTTCGCGAGGCCGGGGAAGAAGGCGAACCAGTTCATCTGCATGGCCACCTGGCCGGACTTGAAGGCGTCGAGGCCCTCCTGCATGTACGCGTCCGTGTAGCCGGGCGGCGTGCAGCACTTGTAGAGCTCCTTGTAGGCCTCGAGGCCCTTCACGGCGCCGGCCGAGTTCACGAAGCCGTCCATCGCATAGGGCTTCTTGGGATCCTCGTAGGCGAAGCCGTAGGGATAGAGGAAGTTCGAGACGCCCATCGTGATCCCCTCGGAGCCGCGCTCCGTGAAGATCGCCGCGCCGTAGACCTTCTTGCCGTCGATCTCGCGGCCCTGGAAGAACTTGGCGATCTGGACGAGTTCGTCGAGCGTCTTCGGCGGGGCGAGGTCGCGGTTATACTGCTTCTTGAATTCCGCCTGGATCTCGGGCTTGGCGAACCAGTCCTTGCGGTAGGTCCAGCCGAGCGCGTCGCCCATGGCCGGCAGCGCCCAGTAGTTCGGGGTGTTCTTCGGCCACTCGGAATAGCCGGTCACGGTGGCCGGCATGAAGTCCGACATCTTGATGCCGTTCTTGTCGAAGAACTCGTTCAGCTTGACGTAGTGGCCGTTCTCGGCCGCGCCGCCGATCCACTGGCTGTCGCCGATCAGCAGGTCGCACAGCTTGCCCTTGGAGTTGAGCTCGTTGAGCATGCGGTCGGCGAAGTTCGGCCACGGCACGAACTCGAACTTCATGTTCACGCCGGACTTGGCGGTGAAGTCCTTGGACAGCTCGACCAGCGCGTTGGCGGGGTCCCAGGCGGCCCAGCACAAGGTGATCGTCTTGCCCTGCGCGGCGGCGGGCGTCGCGGCCGCCGACATCATCAGGGCGGCGGCGAGGGCTCCCGCGCCTGCCAACAGCTTCTTCATGGATCGTCCTCCCTTGGGGTTGAGCTCTCATTGGCCCGGAAGGCGCACGGCTCCGCCGGCGGGCTCCGGGAGACTCGGGCACGTCGTCGGCCCCCGCATCATGGCGGGGCGCCAAGGTCAGCAATGTCCGGCCGGTTCTTGTGGCTCGGCGTTTCCTCTGGCGTGGGACGTCTGAGGGCCCCTGCGCCGTATTGTTCAGTGGATCACGCGCTACTAAACAAGTCAATAAACAAAGATGGAGCCGTTCGGGCCGCGATTCCAACGCCAGACCGCTCTCTCCCTGCCCCCCCCCCGCTGCGCGGGGGAGATGTCGGCGCAGCCGAAGGAGGGAGCCGTCGCCTCAGGCCGGCGCGCCCGCCGTCCTCACAGCATCTTCGTCCAGGCGCCGCTCTTGCCCGACGACTTCACCGCCGTCTCGATGAAGGCGAGGCCTTTCACGCCGTCGGCGACGGTTGGGAACGTGACCTCCCTCGACGCGGCCTTGCCGCCACGCGCTGCGCGGATGGCGGCGGCGACCTCGCTGTAGATGTTGGCGAAGCCTTCCAGGTAGCCCTCGGGATGGCCGGGTGGCACCCGGGTCATCCTTGCGGCCTCCGGGCCTGCCCCAGCACCGCCGCGCGTGATGATCTGCGTGGGCTTGCCGAAGGGCGAGAAGAACAGCTCGTTCGGGTTTTCCTGCCGCCAGGTGAGCCCGCCCTTCGTGCCGTAGACGCGCAGCTGCAAGGCGTTCTCGTTGCCCACCGCGACCTGGCTCGCCCAGAGCGCGCCGCGCGCGCCGTTCGCGTAGCGCAGCATGACCTGCACATTGTCGTCGAGCCGGCGGCCAGGAACGAAGGTGGTGAGCTCGGCCGACAATTCCGCGACGTCGAGCCCGGTCACGAAGTCCGCGAGGTTGAAGGCGTGCGTGCCGATGTCGCCGATGCAGCCGCCCGCGCCGGAGCGGGCGGGATCGGTGCGCCAGTCCGCCTGCTTCTGGCCGCTCTCCTCGAGCTTCTCCGTGAGCCAGTCCTGCGCATATTCCACCTGCACGACGCGGATCTCGCCGAGCTCGCCCGCCTGCACCATGGCGCGCGCGTGGCGCACGAGCGGATAAGCCGTGTAGTTGTGCGTGACCGCGAAGATGACGCCGGCCTTCTCCGCCGCAGCCGCGAGCGCGCGCGCCTCCTTGAGCGTCGTCGTCAGCGGCTTGTCGCAGATCACGTGGATGCCGGCCCTCAGAAAGGCCTTGGCCGCCGGCGCGTGCATGTGGTTCGGCGTGACGATGGCCACGGCCTCGATGCCGTCCTTCAAGCGACGCTCCCGCGCGGCCATCTCCTCGTAGCTGCCATAGGTGCGCCTGGGGTCGAGCCCCAGGGCCGCGCCGGAGCGCATCGCCTTGTCCGGCGTCGCGGAGAGCGCGCCCGCCACGAAGGCGTAGTGGTCGTCCATCCGCGCGGCGAGGCGGTGCACCGCCCCGATGAAGGCGCCCTCGCCGCCCCCCACCATGCCGAGCCGGATGCGCCCGCCGGCCACGCCGTCGTCCTTGCCCTCGATCGCCATGCCGTGCCCCCTCTTCAGCGCAGCCCGAGGAAGCGCTTGATCTGCTTCTTGTCCACGCTGCCGCCGGCGAAGTCGTCGAAGGCCTTCTCGGTGACGTGGATGATGTGGTCGGCGATGAACTGCGCGCCCTCGCGCGCGCCGTCCTCCGGGTGCTTCAGGCAGCACTCCCATTCCAGCACGGCCCAGCTGTCATAGCCGTACTGCGCCATCTTCGAGAAGATGCCGGCGAAGTCGACCTGCCCGTCGCCCAGCGAGCGGAAGCGCCCGGCCCGGTTGATCCAGGGCTGGTAGCCCGAATAGACGCCCTGGCGGCCGTCCGGATTGAACTCGGCATCCTTCACGTGGAAGGCCTTGATGCGCTCGTGGTAGATGTCGATGAAGGCGAGGTAGTCGAGCTGCTGCAGCACGAAGTGCGAGGGATCGTAGTTGATGCAGCAGCGCGGATGGTTCTTCAGCTTGGCGAGGAACATCTCGAAGGTCGCGCCGTCGAAGACGTCCTCGCCCGGATGGATCTCGTAGCAGACGTCGACCCCGACCGCGTCATAGGCGTTGAGGATCGGCTTCCAGCGTCGCGCCAGTTCCTCGAAGGCGGTGTCGATGAGTCCCTCGGGCCGCTGCGGCCAGGGATAGACGTAGGGCCAGGCCAGCGCCCCGGGGAAGGTGACGGTGGCGGTGAGGCCCAGGTGCTTCGAGGCCTGCGCCGTGAGCATCAGCTGCTCGACCGCCCATTTCTGGCGCTCGCGCGGCTTGCCCTTCACCTGCGGCGGCGCGAAGGCGTCGAAGGCCTCGTCATAGGCCGGGTTCACCGCCACGAGCTGGCCCTGCAGGTGGGTCGAGAGCTCCGTGATGACGAGGCCATGCTTCCTCGCCACGCCGGCGATCTTGTCGCAATAGTCCTTCGACGAGGCGGCCTTGGCGAGGTCGAAGAGGCGGCCGTCCCAGGTGGGAACCTGCACGCCCTTGTAGCCCAGGCCAGCCGCCCACTTGCAGATGGCCTCCCACGAGTTGAAGGGCTTGGTGTCCCCGGCGAACTGGGCGAGAAAAATCGCCGGTCCCTTCACGTTGCTAGCCACGTCGAAGCCTCCCTTTGCTTGTTCTGCTGCGCCGCGCCCCAGCAGGGGATCACGGCATGTTGTCCCGGATGAAGATGTCGATGCGGATGCGCTCCTGGTCCGCCACGATCGGCTCGCCGAGGCAGTGGGCGAGCAGCACGCGGCAGGCGGAGCGCGTCTCGTGGCCGGCATCCTGGTTGATGCAGGCGTCCATCACGCCGCGCAGCAGGAAGCGGCGGGTGAAGGGCGTGAGCTCGTGGGCGATCCAGACCACGTCGTGCGCCCGCCCCGAGGCCTCCAGCGCGGCGGCGATGCCGCGGTTGCCGGCGCCGACATTGTAGAGCCCGACGAGGTCGGGGTGCTCTGCGAGCAGCCTGTCCGTGATGGTGCGGGTCAGTTCGCTGTCGTCGCGGCCCTGCTGCACCGGCAGGATCGCGAGGCCCGGATACTCGCCGTTGATCACCTGCGAGAAGCCGAACTGGCGCTCCGCATGGTCGCGCAGGGCCAGCGAACCAGCGATGAGGCCGATGCGCCCGCGCCGCCCCGCCAGGAAACGGCCCATCAGCGTGCCCGCCGTGCGCCCCGCCGCCGTGTTGTCGATCCCGACATAATGGAGCCGGCGCGCATTCGGCGCGTCGGAGACCAGGGTCACGACGGCGACGCCGGACGCGACGAGTTCGTCGATGGCCGCCCTCACCCGCGGGTGGTCGAGGGCGATCGTGGCGACCCCGTCGAAGCGCGGGCCCTGCTTCTCCAGTGCGTCAGCCAGGGCGTCGGGATCGAAGACGTCGACATGGACGATGTCGATGAAGGCGCGCTGGGCCGAGAGCCAGTCCGCCGCCTGGTTCACCTGCTCGGCGAGCTGGGTCATGAAGGTGTTGGAGCCCGTCGGCAGCACGAAGCAGAAGCGGAAGCTGCGGTTGCGCGCGAGACGCGCGGCGGCGGGGTCGGGCCGGTAGCTGAGCTTGAGGATGGCCGCCTCGACGCGGGCCACCGTGCGTTCGCGCACGCCGGGCCGGCGGTTCACCACGCGGTCGACCGTCGCGAGCGACACGCCCGCCTCCCGGGCCACGTCCTCCAGTGTCACCCTGTCGTTCAGCGTGGTCATGGCGCGGGAGTGTGTCGTCAGGTTTTGAGGTGCGCAACTCAATTCGCTGCTGCGTCTGCGAAGGGAGCCGGAGGGCTGCTCCCCATCTTGGGCCGCCCCCTCCCTGTTCCTCCCCCGCTCCGCGGGAGAGGGTTTCGCGCGCAGCCGCGGCGGCCAACTCTCTCCCGCGGAGCGGGGGCGATGTCGGCGAAGCCGACAGATCGGGCCGGCGCGCAGCGGCGAAACTCTGTTGAACGTCATCTCTGAGAACCGTCCCACACAGCAAAGGCCGAGGTGGAACGCTCTATTCCACACGTGAGATGTGCTTTTTCGCACTCCTGCCCTCTATGCGCGTGCCTAGGGTGCTGCCAACGTGAAACGAGCCCCTGCCGAGAGAGGGGCCTGACGGAGGATGAACGATGGCTACCACCCCCGACTCGTCGCTTGCGTCCACCCTTTCCTTCCGCGCCGCCGTGTGCTTGGTGGTGGCGGGAATGACCTGGGGCCTGATCATGGCCGGCAGCGGCAACCACGACACGATGCCGGCCCACGCCCACCTCAACCTGCTCGGCTGGGTGTGCCTGTTCCTGTTCGGGATCTTCTACCACCTGCATCCCGCCATCGACCGCAGCCGGCTCGCGCGCCTGCAGGTCGGCATCTGGATCGTTGCGGTGATCGTGATGAGCATCGGCGTCGGGCTCGTTCATTCCGGCCGCGAGATCGGCGATCCGATTGCTGCGATTTCCTCCATCGTTGTGCTCGCAGACATGCTGCTCTTCGGGTATCTGGTTTTCCGCAAGGACAGCGTCGCCTACGCGAGTCGCGCCCCGCTTCCGGCCGAATAGGCCGTCTTGCGGTCACGCGTCGCCCGCCGCGGCGAACCGCCGGAGCCACCCCTCTTCCCACGCCCGCACTCCGCGGCTGGAACGGGAGGGCTGGCCCGGCGATTGGCTGTGCTGTGGGCCAAGGAAGGGAGACGCACCATGGCGAAGAGCAGCAGCAAGACCGGCGGGACAACCTCAGCCGGGGCGAAGGACAGCAAGACCAAGACTGCGGCGGCGAAGGCCGCGACGAGCAAGAGCACCGCCAGCAAGGCTCCGGCCAAGGCGGCCGCGAAGGCGCCTGCAAAGGCCGCCAAGCCGGCGGCCAAGCCCGCCGCCAAGGCCGCCAAGTCCGGCGCAGCCAAGAGCGCGGCGCCGCGCGGCGGCCTGGCCCAGCCGGTGACGCCCTCCAAGGAGCTCGCCAAGATCGTGGGAGCCAATCCGCTGCCTCGCTCCGAGATCGTCAAGAAGATCTGGGACTACATCAAGGCGAACGGCCTGCAGGACGCCAAGAACAAGCGCGAGATCAACGCCGACGCGACGCTCGAGCCCATCTTCGGCAAGAAGAAGGTCACGATGTTCGAGATGAACTCGCACATCGCGCGCAACGTGAAGTAGCGACCGCCTGTCACTGAAGGCGTCGAAAAGGCCTGCCCTGCCATGACGGCGCGGCAGGCCTCTTTGCGTTGCGGCATCTCCCTGCGTCGGCTACTCAAGGCCGATCCGACGACAACGCCGCGGCCTCGAGCCCGTCGGCCCGCCCGCGAGGGCGGGAGAAGGTCGTCTTCGCCCGCGCCGGGAGCGCCGCTTGACTGCTTCGAAGAAGGCTCCTGCCCTCCCGCATCCCGGGATGGGCTTCCCGCAATTCGTCGCGCTGGTCGCCGCGATGATGGCGACGAACGCCCTCGCCGTCGACGCGATGCTGCCCGCCCTGCCGGCGATCGGCGAGAGCCTTTCCATCGCCAACCCGAACGAGCGCCAGTGGATCGTCACGGTCTACCTGCTCGGCTTCGGCTGCGCGCAGCTCTTCTACGGCACCCTGGCCGACCGGTTCGGCCGCCGGCCGATCCTGCTGGTCGGCTTCGCCATCTATGTCGTCGCGAGCCTCGGCGCCGCCCTCGCCACGAGCTTCCCGGCGATGATGGCTGCGCGGATCGTGCAGGGCGTCGGCGCGGCGGCCACGCGCGTGCTCGCCGTCTCGATCGTGCGAGACTGCTATTCCGGCCGGCAGATGGCGCGGGTGATGTCTCTCGCCTTCATCGTCTTCCTCGCCGTGCCCATCATCGCGCCGACGATCGGGCAGCTCATCGTGCTCTTCGCGCCCTGGCGGTTCATCTTCGTGATGCTCGCTGCATTCGGCGTGGTCGTGGGGATCTGGACGTTCCTCAAGCTGCCGGAGACGCTGCATCCGGAAGACCGGCTGCCCATCGCCTTCGGCTCGGTGGTCGGCGCCCTGCGCTTCATCCTGACGAACCGCGTCTCCATGGGCTACATGCTGGCCATGACGCTCGTCTTCGGCGCGCTGTTCGGCTTCATCAACTCGGCCCAGCAGGTGCTGGCCGAGGTGCTGGGCGCGGGAACCTACTTCACCGGCGTCTTCGCCATCATCGCCGTCTTCATCGCGCTGGCCTCGCTGCTCAACGCCCGCATCGTCGGGAGGCTCGGAAGCCGGCGCGTCTCCCACGCCGCGCTGCTCGCCTTCATCGCCGTGTCCTGCGTGCATGCCGCGGTGGCGTGGACGGGGCACGAGACGATCGTCACCTTCATCATCCTGCAGTCGCTCACCATGTTCGCCTTCGGCCTGCTCGGCCCCAACTTCGGCGCCATGGCGATGGAGCCGCTCGGCCACGTGGCCGGCACGGCCTCCTCCGTGCAGGGCTTCATCACCACCGTGGGCGGCGCGATCCTCGGCTTCTTCATCGGCCAGAGGCTCGACGGCACCGTGGTGCCGCTGACGCTCGGATTCGCCGTGCTCGGGAGCTGCGCGCTCCTCTTCGTCCTGTTCGCCGAGAAGGGCCGGCTGTTCCACCCTCACCAGAAGCCGGTCTAGACGTTGACAGCACCGCGCAGGGACCGGAGCGTCGGAGCGGAAGACGGCAAGGGAGGAACGAATGGGCGCCTATCGCCTGAAGGGCCGCTGCACGTGCGGTGAGGTGCGCTACGCGCTGACCGACCGCCCACTGTTCGTGCATTGCTGCCACTGCACCTGGTGCCAGCGCGAGACCGGTTCCGCCTTCGCGGTCAACGCCATGATCGAAGCGGACCGGGTGGAGGTCGAGGCGGGGCGGACCGAGGAGGTTCTCACGCCCTCCGAGAGCGGCAAGGGCCAGCGGGTCCATCGCTGCCCGACCTGCAGGATCGCGCTGTGGAGCCACTACGCAGGCTCGGGGGAAGCCATCCGCTTCGTCCGCGTCGGCACGCTCGAGGAGCCCGGCCGCGCTCCACCGGACATCCACATCTTCACGTCCACCAAGCTGCCCTGGGTGGTCCTCCCCGAGGGCGTCCCCGCCATGCCCGAGTACTACCGCCGCAGCGAGCACTGGCCGGCGGACAGCCTGGCGCGACGAGAGGCGCTGCTGGCGCGGAAGGGGTGAGGCCACTCACACGCTGCAGATCAAGACGCCTCGCTGCCAGCCGTTCCCCCTCCCCCTTGCGGGGAGGGGGGCGGCGGGCGTGGTGCTCGCCGCCCTGGATGCCGTGCTCACCCCCGGTTCACGGAGACCGTCAGCTCCGGCTTCCTGTTGATGGTCTGGAAGACCACGCAATAGCGTTCGGTGAGCTTGAGGAGCGAGTCGATCTTCTCCTGCGGCGCGTCCGTGTCGATGTCGAAGGCGAGGCGGATGGCGCGGAAGCCGACGGGGGCCTCGCGGTCGACGCCGAGCGTGCCGCGGAAGTCGAGGTCGCCCTCGGCGCGCACGATCCCCTTGCGCAGCGGGATCTCCAGCGCCGTGGCGACCGCCTTCATCGTCACGCCGGCGCAGGCGACGAGCGCCTCGAGCAGCATGTCGCCGGAGCACAGCTCCATGCCGGAGCCGCCGGTGGCGGGGTGCAGGCCCGCCTCGACGATGGCGCGGCCGGTCTCCAGCTTGCAGGCGATCTTGCTCTCGTCGAGCTCGCCCTGCGCGCGCAACGTAATCACGGCGGCCTCAGGGGCGTCCTTGTATCGGGCCTTGATCGGGGCCTGCATGGCCCTCAGCGCGTCGGCGTCCATTCTTCTCTCCCTTGTCACCACCAGCGCGCCGCGCCGGCATCCTCCAGCACGGCCGTGTCCGGTTCCGGTGTCTTGAGCGATCGGTCGAGCGCGTTCAAGACCCGGCGCTTCGCCTTCTCGATCGGCACCGACAACTTGTCGCGAGGCCGCTCGGCCCCCACCGTGATCGTCTCGAACACGCGCCCGGGCCGGGGGCGCATCACCATCACGCGGTCGGCGAGCGCGACCGCCTCCTCGACGTCATGGGTCACGATGACCACCGTGGGCCGGCTCGCCTCCCACAGCGCGAGCAGGTGGTCGTGCAGGCTCGCGCGGGTGAAGGCGTCGAGCGCAGAAAAGGGCTCGTCCAGCAGCAGCACGCGCGGGTGGGCCACGAGGGCCCGCGCGATGGAGACCCGCTGCTGCTGCCCGCCGGAGAGCTCGCGCGGCCAGCGCTTGGCATGCTCGGCAAGATGGACGCGGGCCAAAGCGTCGGCGACGCGCGCCTCCCGCTCGGCGCGCGGCAGGTCGGCGATGCCGAAGCCGACGTTGTCGGCCACGCTGAGCCAGGGCAGCAGGCGCGGCTCCTGGAAGGCGATGCCGACGAAGGGATGCGGCGCGGTGATCGCCTCGCCATCCACCACGATGCGGCCGGCGCTCGCCTGGTCGAGGCCGGCGACGAGGCGCAGCAGGGTGGTCTTGCCGCAGCCCGAGCCGCCGACGATGGCGAGGATCTCGCCCTGCGCCACGGAGAGCGTGACGTCGGAGAGCGCCTTGGTGCCGTCCGCATAGGTCTTGGACAGGTGCTCCACGAGGAACATGTCACAGGCTCCGACGCGCGGTGTCCTGCCAGCGCACGAGCGGGCGCGTGGCGAGGACGAGCAGGCTGTCGCAGATCTTGCCGAGCACGGCGAAGGTGATGATGGCCGCGAGGATGCGGTCCGGCCGGCCCATCTGCTGTCCGTCGACGAGGAGGTAGCCGAGCCCTGTGTCGGCGCCCATGAACTCCGCTGCGACGACGAACATGAAGCCGAGGCCCAGGCCGGAGCGCAGGCTCATGAGCCAGGTCGGCAGCACCGCCGGCAGCAGCACACGGCGCACCATCTGCGCCGTGGTGAGGCGGAACACGCGGCCCACCTCGATGAGCTTGCGGTCGATGCCCTCGATGGCGCTGGCGACGCCGAGATAGACCGGGAAGAAGACGCCGACCGCGATGAGCGCCACCTTGGACGCCTCGAAGATGCCGAGCCACAACAGGAAGAGCGGCACCCAGGCGATCGAGGGAACCGCGCGCAGCGCCTGCAGGGTGGGATCGAGGATGCGCCGGGCGGTCTCTGACACGCCCGTCAGAGCGCCCGCCAGCGTGCCGACGGCGGCGCCGAGCAGGAAGCCCGCGAAGACGCGCAGGAGCGTGGCCTGGACGTGCTGCCAGAGTTCGCCCGAACGGGCGAGGTCCCCCAGGGTCGCTGCGATGCGGGAGGGCGGCGGCATCAGCCGGCCCGTGGCGAAGCCGAAGCGGACGGCCAGTTCCCAGGCCAGCGCCAGCACGAGCGGCAGCAGGATGCCGAGCAGCCAGCGGGACGACGGGATTCCGGGCCGGCCGGCGGGCGCCGGGGCCAGGGCGACGTCATCCTGCACCAGGGACGGGGGAGCCATGAACGCTCGTGACGGGAGACCGCCGCAGGAGCGCGGCGGTCTTCCTTAGCGGATTACTGCGTTCCCGCCGAGGCCAGATATGCCGGCTGGATGAGAGCGGCGACGGTGGCCTTCACGTCGACCGAGGGATCGATCACGCCGGCTTCCTGCAAGGCGAGGCCGGCGGCGATGATCGTCTCGGCCTGGGCCGGGCCGATCGGGCCGAAGGTGAGCTCCGTGCGCTCGAGCTGGCGGCCGATCACGTTCTCCGGGAGCTTCGCCGCGGCGGCGAGGCTCTTGGTGAGGCCCGGCTTGTCGGCCAGCGCCTGCTTTCGGGCGTCCTCGTAGACCTTGAGCACGCGCTTCACGATGTCGGGGTTCGCCTTGGCGAACTCCTCGCGCACATTGAGGATGCCCCAGGAATTCGCCTCGGGCTTGCGGTAGAAGAGGCGCGCGCCGCCCTCGAGTTCGGCCGCCGCCATGATGGGGTCGAGGCCCGCCCAGGCGTCGACGTCGCCGCGCTCCAGCGCGAGGCGGCCGTCGGCGTGCTGCAGCAGGACGAGCTTCACGTCCTTCTCGGTCAGCTTGTTGGCCGCGAGCGCACGCACCAGAAAGATGTGCGGGTCCGTGCCGCGCGTCACCGCCACGCGCTTGCCCTTGAGGTCGGAGACCTCCTTGATCGGGCTGTCGCCCTTGGTGACGAGCGCCGTCCACTCGGGACGCGAATAGACGTAGATGGACTGGATCGGGTTGCCGTTGATCTTGCCGATCAGCGCCGCCGCGCCCGCGGTGGACCCGAAGTCCAGCGAGCCGGCGTTGAGGAACTCGAGCGCCTTGTTGGAGCCTGCCGACTGGACCCAGCGGATCGTGATGCCGTCCTTGGCGAATTCCTTCTCGAGCAGGCCCTGCTCCTTCAGCGTGACGCTGACGGGGTTGTAGGTCGCCCAGTCGATGCGGATCTCCTTGACCTGCGCCTGGGCGAAGGCCGGCGCGGCGAGGGTCCCCAGGGCCGCCACGAAGGCGAGGGCATGGCGTCGCGAGAGAAGGGTCATGGGCGTTGTCCTCGGTTCCGCGTCTGAGCGTGTTGTTTGGTTTGTAGGTCCGCTCGTTCGGAATGTCAAACAACCCATCCTGCGGCGGGATACCGCATAATTTACATTTTTGCACTGTATTTCATTTCCTTGTGCGTCGAGGCTCGCTGACCGTGCACCTCGACCTATGCTGCGCGCGCAGGTAGGCTCCCCCGGCTTCCGGACGGGTCCATGCGCTTCCGCTTCTCGCCATCCATCGCCCACGCGATCTTCGCCCTTGCGGGCCTTCTCATCGTGCTGATGGGCGTCGTAGCGGCGATCAACACCACCATGTCCACGCGCGTGGGCGAATTGATCGGCTCGATCAACCGCACCTACGTGCCGGTCTATGGCCACCTTGCCCGCGCGCATATCCGCACGCTGGAGCAGTCGCTCGCACTGCGCCAGGCCGCGCTCGGCGCGCTTGCCGCACCCCCGCAACCCACCGACGCGGCGCTCGAGGCCGAACGCGCCGCGGGCGCCGGGGCGGACGAGGAACTCGCCGCAGCGCAGGCCGCGCTCATCAAGCAGACCCAGGCTGCGAGCGACATCGATGATCGCGTGCTGCTGGGACGGATCACGGCCCAGATCGAGGAGGTGGGACGCCACCGCGCCACCTACGCGCAGGACCGCGCGGAGATGGTGGAGGCGCTCAAGGCCCGCGACCCCGCCCGCATCAAGGCCGCCCTCGAACTGCTCGACGAGATTCGCGAGGAGCAGAACGAACGCCTGGAGCGCGTGCGCCGGGAGAGCATGGCGTTCACGGGGAAGGCCATCGAGGCCACGCAGGAGAACGAGCGCGAGGTCATCCGCCTCACCCTTGCCATGCTGGCCATCGCGGTCGTGCTGGGCGCGATCCTGGCGGTCTGGATCGCGCGGCGCATGGTCGGCGCGATCCGCCGCCTCGTTCACGCGACGGAGGCGGCCGAGAAGGGGCAATACGACGCCGAGCTCCCCGTGACGTCCTTCGACGAGATCGGCCGGCTCACGCGCGCCTTCAACCTGATGCTGGCCGAGCTGCGGCTGAAGCAGAAGATCCGCGACATGTTCGGCCGCTACATCGACCCCAAGGTCGTGGCCGGCCTGCTCGACACGCCCGACGCCGTGCCGCGCGCGGAGCGGCAGGTCGCGACGGTGTCCTTCACGGACATGGCGGGGTTCAGCCACTTCTCGGAGGAGGTGAATCCGCCCTTGCTGGTCACCGTGCTCAACCGCTACCTGAGCCGGTTGAGCTCGGCCATCCGCGAGCGCCAGGGCATCGTCGACAAGTTTCTCGGAGACGGCGTGATGGCCTTCTGGGCAGCGCCTTTCTCCCCGCCCGCCGACCAGGCTCGCCTCGCCTGCGGGGCGGCCCTGGAGCAGGTCGAGCGGTTCGAGGGGTTCCGGGCGGAGCTCCCGGACCTCATCGGCATCCGCCGCTTCACGCCCAGGCTCGGCCTGCGCGTGGGGATCGCCACAGGCGACGTGATCGCCGGCAGCATCGGCTCGGAGACGGCGCTCAACTACACCGTCATCGGCGACGCCGTGAACCTCGCCTCGCGTCTCGAGGGGCTCGGCAAGGTCTACGGCGCCAGCATCCTGGCCTCGGCGGCGACGGCGCGCGCGGCGGGCGACACGTTCCTGTTTCGCGAGGTCGACAGGGTTGTCGTGGTGGGGCGCGACGAGCCCGAGGCGGTGTACGAGCTCGTCGGATTGCGAACTGCGGTGGGGGAAACGGAGCTCGCCCTCGTGGAGACCTATGGCGAGGGCCTCGCGGCCTATCGGCGGCGGGCCTGGGATGAGGCGGTGGAGGCCTTCCGGCGCTGCATCGCCCTCCGGGAGGGAGACGGGCCGTCCCTGGTGATGGTGGCCCGCTGCGACGCCTACAGGGCGTCTCCCCCGGGCGGGGACTGGACCGGCGCCTGGGCGGCGCCGACGAAGTAACGTTCAGTCCTGCTCGAAGACCTCGCCGGCATAGGCCGGGCTGACTGTCAGGGCCATCGTGGACAGGGCCGACATCAGGATGTTCAGGATCATGGTCATGGCGCGTCTCCGTCGATGGAGGAGATCCTGCACGGCTCCGCTTCGGGCCGATGTGCGCCGGCGCACGGCCCGGCTGTAGCTCGTCGCCGGCGCAAAGGCCGGGGATTGCGTCCGACTGAGGCTGGACAGTTCGGGCAAAGCCGGGGACCACTGGTTCGCGCAGAGATTGCGCTTCGGAGGGACCTCATGAGATCGCGCTGGCTCGCCGCCCTTGCCGCCCTGTGGGCCGCCTGGGCCCTCGCCTCCCCTGCCCACGCCTTCGAGGATCCGCCGGTCGCCGACGCCGAGGCGCTGCTGGGCGCCAAGGCCAAGGGCCCGAACTACCGCATCGCGCCGGAGGTGCGCAGCGACGGCCTGCTGCGCCTCTACGTCATCGAGACCCGCTTCGGCACCTACGAGGTGGCGGGCGACGACTTCCTGCGCCAACGGCTGAAGGAACTCGCGGCTTTGCGCAGCCTGCAGGCCATGTCTGAGTCCGACATCTTCGTGAAGTCGCTCGGTCAGGCCGCAGCCGCGCCGCTGAAGTTCGGCGCGGACCTGCTCACCGATCCCGGCGCCACGCTGAAGCGCTCGGCCTCCGGCGTCGCCAACATGTTCGACCGCATCGGTGCGGGCATCAACAATGCGGGGTCGAGCCGCGACAACGTGCTGACGAGCGTGCTCGGGGTGGACTCGGCGCGGCGCACCCTCGCCGTCCAGCTCGGCATCGACCCCTACACGGAGTTCCCGCCACTGGCCCAGAAGCTGACGGACGTCGCCACTGCCGCGGCCATGGGCGGCCTCTCCATGAAGGGGCTGATGATGGCCATCCCGGGCGGGGCTGGGGTGGCCGTGAGCTCGGCCTCGACGGCCGACACCGTGACGGGTCTGCTCGCCGAGAAGACCTCCACGCAGGTCATCCAGATCGTGCTGGACAACCTGCAGCGCCAGAAGGTGTCGCCGCAGCTTGCCCAGCGGCTGGTGCAAAACCGCTTCTACACCCCCACCGACCTGCTGCTGATGGCCCATGCGCTGCGGACCCTGAAGGCGAGCGGCGCGGTGCTGTACGTCGCGCGGGCAGCCGACGCCACGAGCCGGGACGAGGCCTTCTTCCAGCGCCGGCGCATTCAGCTCATCGCCGACAACGCCAGGGCGCTGGGCCTCACGGGCTTCGTCGACGTTGGCGGCTTCCCGCTCAACCGGACGGCGGACGGCCGGCTGGTCGCGGTGTTCCCGCTCGACGAGGTGGCCTGGACCGAGCGCGTGGCGCGGGCCTTCACGGGCGCTGCGCAGGCGGCGGGCCAGCAGGGTGCGCCCCCGGTGCTCGCCACCACCGGCAGCCTCACGCCCATGGCGCAGGAGGAGGTGGGCAAGCTCGGCTGGCAGGTGCAGAAGCTGAATTGAGGATGCTCGAGCATGCTGCGAAAGAGTGGGAACCGGTCTTTCGCGAAATGCATGCGCAATCAAGGACGTCAGAACTTGCGGAGTTTCCGTGGAAACCCAGCAAGTTCTGATCGCGGCGGCGGGAAGCGATACGCCCTTCCCGCCGCCCGGCGCTGCCCGCCGCCCCTCCCTTCGGCGGGCGCGCAGTCCCTGTCAGAGAAAGGCCGGCGCAGGCAGGCTGCGGACGCGCGTCGCGGCAGAGCCGGCGCGGCGGCGCGTGGCGCTCCTGGCATGTTCGCGGATGGCGGCCTCGTCGGCCTCGCGGGCCGCGAGACGCTCCCGCGCGCGCTCGATGGCGAGCCGCGTCTCGAGCACGAGTTGCACGTCGTCCCCGGTGCGCATGTCCGCCTCGAGGCGGCGCGCCGCTTCCGCGACGACGGGATCGCGCGACTGCCGGCCGGAATGGACCAGCACCAGCAGATCCTCACGGCTCACGCTTACCTGATCATCCTGCATGGCTCTCTCCCGCAGCATGGAAGCGCCCAATCACAAGAACCTCCGGGCGAACGCCGTGGTGATAGGGCTTCGCTTCCGTCAGGGGCGTGGAGCGCAGATGACATTTCGGTAAAGTCAGGTTGCAGCCGGCCGGACAAGCGGACGCGCGCAGATGGGAGGCCCCCGTGGAGATCCTCGATCCCGAGCAAGGCGAACCCGAGATCTGGCGTGAGGGCGTGGAGACGCGCATGCGCGTCTCGGCCAGGGCGGGCTCGGCGCAACTCTGCATCTTCGAGCAATGGTGCACGCCGGGCGCCGGTGCGCCGACGCACCGGCATGCCGTCGAGGAGGTGCTGACGGTGCGCTCGGGGCGGGCCGAGATCTGGGTGGAAGACGAGGTTCGGCTCGTCCTGGCCGGCCAGTCCGTCGTGATCCCCGCAGGGCGCGCCCACGGTTTCCGCAATGGCGGGGACACGGTGCTGCATGTCGAGGCCGTTCTCGCCGCGCCCATCTTCGAGGCGCAGTACGAGGATGGCCGCGAGACCGGCCGGCGCTGGCAGCGCTGACCTCTCCGGGGCGGTCGCCGGCTTGCGAGCGAGAGCTTGGCTTGAAGCCGTGCATGCAATCGGCCACAACCAATGGTGCCGCCAATGATGGATTTGGGCCTGCATCCGATGAACTGGTTCCTGCACCTCGTGGGCCACTGGCCCGACCAGCTCATCCTGCTTGCCGGGGCCGCGATGACGGCAGGAATCGCCCTCCTCGTGGCCATGCTGTCGCGGCGCCTGGTCTTCCGCGACGGGGCCGCGCAGCTGGCCGAGCACACGAAGCTCGCCGAGGTCGTGCATGGCAGCCTGCTGGCCTTCGCCGTCTTCGTGCTCGCCCTCGTGCTCTCGGACGTGCGCGCCAACATGGGCAAGGCGCAGGACAGCGTGCTGCGGGAGGCCTCGACGATCGCGCGCCTCGACCGCGAGCTGGAGCTGATCGGCGGCGAGGTCGTGCGCGCCGAGCGCGAGAGGCTGCGCGCCTACGCGACCAAGGTGGCGACGGCGGAGTGGAACGCGCTGGGCGCGGCGGAGCCGGCGCTCTCGGCCGAGGTCGCCCAGGTGATGACCGCGCTGATCAGCGGGGTTCGCTCCATCGCGGCGAGCCAGCCCGAGGTCGCCTCCACGCTGCACGGCCTCCTCGACAAGCTCGACGACCTGCGCCAGACCCGGCTGGAAAGCGCCACGCGGACGGTGCCCGCCATCTTCTGGTGGCTGATCTGGGTGTTCCTGCTCGGCGCCATGGTGCTGAACGGCCGCCATGCGCTTGATCTCGGCAGCGCCTCGCTGATCACGCTGCACATGGCGGCGATCGGGCTCGTGATTTCCTTCATCCTCGTGATGGACGAGCCCTTCCGCGGCGAATCAAGCATCGAGCCGGACCCGATCACCCACGCGCTGGCGCACAAGCCGCTGTCGTGAAGGCGGCGGCCGGCGCTGCTCATACCAAGAAGGCGTCGTCCACCTCCACGCCGAGCGCCGTGACGAGCCGGTTGGTTTCCGACGCCATGCCGATCACAGCGATGAGCTCGGCATGCTCGGCCGGGGTCATGCCCTTGGCGCGCGCAGCCGCCGTGTGGGAGTGGATGCAGTAGCTGCAGCCATGCGCGACGGAGACGGCGATGTAGATCATCTCCTTCGTCTTGGCGTCGAGCGCCCCGGACCCCATCACCTGCTTGATGCTCTCCCAGGTCCGCCTGAGCGTGACCGGATCATGCGCCAGCGCGCGCCAGAAATTGTTGACGAAGTCGCTCTTGCGGACCGCCCGGATGTCGTCGAACACGGCGCGCGCCTCAGGCGAGAGCTCGTCGTCGCCGAGCAGCGTCACGGTGGCCATGGGATTCTCCCTCTTTCACGGACGCGCCAGGCGCGACCGTCACATTGACAAGCTGTAACCTCTGCAAAACCATTCCCGCACGGGCGGCAGGGGATGGACAAGGGCCGGCCGGTCACGGAGGGGTTGCCATGTGCCAGCATTGCGTGATCGAGAGCGTGAAGCAGCGGATGCTCGACCGCCGCAGCCTGTTCCGGGGCGCCGCCGCGGCGGCCGCGGCCGGGGCGGCAGCAACACTCCCGGCCGCGCCGGCGCAGGCCCAGACGGTGACCGTGTCGGCCGGCAAGGCGGTGGACCTGACGCACGAGTTGCATCCGGACTTCCCGACCTATTTCGGCGAGCCGCAGCTGAAGATGGTGCCGAAGTTCAACTACAAAGAGCATAAATTCAATCTGAACGAGTGGGTCCTCAATGAGCACACCGGCACCCACATGGACGCGCCGCTGCACTTCTCGGCGGATGGCCGGAGCGTAGCGGAGATCCCCGTCGAGAACCTCGTCGTGCCGCTCGCCATCATCGACATCCGCGAGAAGGCGGCCGCCAACCCGGACGCCCAGGTCACGCCCGACGACGTGAAGGCCTGGACCGCCAAGAACGGGCCGATCCCCGACAAGGCCTGCGTGGCCATGCTGTCGGGCTGGGACGCTTTCGTCTCCAGCCCCAAGTTCCGCAACGTCGACGACAAGAAGCTCATGCACTTCCCCGGCTTCCACATCGAGGCGGCGAAGATGCTGGCCGAGACCACGACGGCTTCCGGCATCGGCGTCGACACCCTGTCCCTCGACTTCGGCCCCTCGCCGGATTTCGCCACCCACTATGCGTGGCTGCCGACCGGCCGCTGGGGGCTGGAGTGCCTGAGCAACCTCGGCAAGCTCCCCGCCAAGGGCGCGGTGCTCGTGGTCGGCGCCCCCAAGATCCGCGGCGCCTCCGGCGGTCCCGCCAGGGTCTTCGCCTTCGCCTGAGGCCGCAGGTCCGCCGGCGTTCCCACGCCGGGAGCATGGACGCCAAGGCGCCGGTGCCCCGGCAGGGCGGACCATCCGCATCCTGCCGGGGTCAACACCGAGGCCACGTGGACGGTCCTGCCAGCGCCGCCGCCCTTGATGAGCCTCAATGCCTTCCGGCATTCGCGTGGCAGGGTGATCGGAAGCCGCTGGAGGGCGCCATGATCAAGACCTCTTGCCACGCCGTCATCGCCCTGGTCCTGCTCGCCGCGTCGACGCCCGCTCCGGCGGGACAATGCTCGCCCGGCGGGCCCGTGCAGATCGGCATGTTCTCCGCCGTGCCGCAGCCGGAGCACAACTCCGTCGCCTTCAGGCTTCCCACCCTCGCCACGCCCGCGGCCGCCGCTGAGGCCCGACCAAAATCGCTGGAGGATTTCGAGAAGCTCTACCTCGATACCGAGCGCCGCTTCAGGCTCCTCAGCCGAGAGGGAATCGAGGGGGTGATGGAGAAGGCCTATCCGCAATTGCTGAAGCTGGCGCCGCGGACAGAACTGGAGATGGAATATATCCACGCCATCCAGTTCGTCAGCCGCGACCGCGGGTTTGCCCTGGACTGGCACGGCAAGCTGCACGCCACGGGGGATCGCGGAGTCACGTGGACCGAGCGTCGGATCCCCATCCCGCAGCCGGGCGACCTCTCGCGGCAGGCTGCGCGGCCGACCACCCTTCCGGCCGCAGATTTCGAGGCCTTGCGCGCAATGCAATTCCTCGACGAACGCAACGGGCTCGTGGTCGGCCATCGCGGCGTGATGCAGACTTCGGACGGCGGCCTGACATGGACGCAGCTTGGCTCGCCCTCCCGCAAGCCCCTTGCCACCCTGTCCTGCCAGCCGGACCAGACGTGCTGGGTCGCCGGTGCGGAAACCGGATCCGTGTTCCGCCGCACGCCGGGCTCCCCGGTCTGGGACCGGCAGGCGACCCCGGCGAACGGACCGGCCGGCGAGATCCAAGTGCTTGACGGCAAGACCGGGTGGCTCGCGACCCGGCGCGGCGAAGTGCTTGTCACCGTGGACGGCGGGGAGCAGTGGCGGATCCAGCAATCCGATCCCGCTGCCGACTACTGGGCGCTGCATTTCACTGATGCCGAGCACGGCTGGGTGGCAGGCGCGAACGCCGCGATCCTGCGTACCGAGGATGGCGGCCGCTCCTGGAGCCCCGGCGAAGTCGTGCTGCCGGGCGACGTGCCGGCCGCGCTCGTCCGTCTGCACGCCATTCGCTTCCTCGATCCCAGGACGGGCTTTGCCGCCGGGCTCAACGGCATCATCCTCGGCTCGACCGACGGCGGACGCTGCTGGTACGTGAAGCGCTTCGAGGGGCTCTCGGCCAATTCCCTCACGATCTACGCGCTGGCCGTCAGCGAGGGACCCGTGCTGTGGGCCTCGGGCAATGCCGGCAACATCGTCGCCTCGCTCGATCGCGGACAGGTCTGGTTCCCCGTCCATGGGCAGGCGCTGGACGCCATGGGGGTCATTCGCCGCAGCCTCGATGCACTCGACACCCCGGCTGCACCCGCCCGCCGGAAGTAAGCGGCGCTAGCTCAGCCCTGCGGACCGCAACGCGGCCATTTCCGCCTGCACCAGCGCCTCGTTGCTGCGGAACTGGGTGTTGCGCCAGCCCTCCACCGTGAATGTCGGCCGCAGGCTCAGGAGCCTCTCCGCGGTCTGGCGCGCCGGTTCGGGCCGGCCAGTCTGATGGTAGGCGATGACGAGGTCGGTGAGGCCGAAGCCCGCCGAGCGCTGGTCGAAGGCCTTAAAGGCGGCGATGGCCTCCTCGAGGCGCCCCGTCAGCCGGTAGGCGTTGCCGAGATGGCCGAGGTAGTTGGCGGGGTAGTGGGGGCTGAGCTGCATGGCCCGCTCGATGAGCGGCACGGCCTCCTGCGGATGGCCGGCGCAGGCCAGGATGAACGAGGCCATGACCGCCGCATCGGCTGATCCGGGCGCGGACTCCACGGCCTTGCGCACGTGGTGGATCGCGCGGGGCCAGTCTCCCTCCATCATGCCGAGATAGCCGGAGGTGACGTGGGCGTCAGGGTGATCCGGGTCGACGGCGAACGTCAGCTCGGTGAAGCGGCGGGCCTCCGCCATGGCGCTTGCGCGGTCCTGCCACCAGCCGAAGCGGGCATCGGCGCAATGCATGAAACCGATCATGGCGTTGAGGGCCGGCGCGTCGGGATCGAGCGTCCGCGCCTTCTGCCACAAAGCCAGCGCCCGGCCGCAATTGTCCCTGGTGATGGCCGTGCGATACAGCGTGAGCCCCTGCATCCAGAGGGACCAGGCTTCGACATTGGACGTCGTGGTGTAGTGCCGGCGCGCCTGCTCGCCCTCCGTCAGCCGCACCTGCATCTCCGTGGCGAGCACCAGCGTGATCTCGTCCTGAACGGCGAAGATGTCGTCGAGCGGCCGGTCGTAGCGCTCGGCCCAGACATGCGAGCCCGAGCGGGTGTCGATGAGCTGCGTGGTGATGCGGATACGGTTGCCCGCGCGCCGCACGCTGCCCTCCAGCACATAGCGGACGCCGAGTTGCTGGCCGGCCTCGCGCACGTCGACGGCGCGGCCCTTGTAGACGAAGCTCGAGTTGCGGGCGACGACGCGCAGGCCCGTCAGCTTCGACAGCGTCGTGATGATGTCCTCCACCAGGCCGTCGGCGAAGAATTCCTGATCGGGATCGCCGCTCATGTTCTGGAAGGGGAGCACCGCGAGCGACGGGATCTCCGGCATCGGAACGCTCGCGCTCGTCCCTGCGCCGGGGACATCGAGCGAGGAGACCTCGGCGATTTCCAGCCGGAAGACCCGGACCGGCGCGGCGATGTTCTTGAGCCGGACCTCGCCGGCATCGGCGAAGGCCGCGCCGACCTTGCCCTGCACCTGCCGCCAGACGTCCTCGGAGATGGCCACGCCGCCGGGATCGGCGACCCCTTCCAGCCGCGCCGCGATGTTGACGCCGTCGCCCAGCAGGTCGGCCTCGTCCACCACGACGTCGCCGACATGGACGCCGATGCGCAGCGCCATGCGCCGGTCCGCCGGCACGCCCGCATTGCGTTCGCCCATGCCCTGCTGGATCATCACCGCGCAGCGCACGGCGGCCACGGAGCTCGAGAACTCCGCCAGCAGGCCGTCCCCCGTCGTCTTGATGATCCGCCCCCTCGCGGCCATGACCGTGGGATCGATGAGGTCGCGCCGGTGGGCCTTGAGCACGGCAAGCGTGCCCTCTTCGTCGATTCCCGTGAGCCGGCTGAAGCCAACGACGTCGAGCGCCAGGATCGCGGCGAGCCGCCGCTCGAGCCCCGGGGACTCGATCTGCGGGCCATCGGGTGAGGACTGCGTCATCGAAGGACGTTCCGGGGTGGGGATCCTGGCGCGGCGACCGGGCGCCGCCGCCCGGTTCCTCACCCCAGGATTGTGCTCAGGCCATATGACCTTGGCAATGCGTGCTTCGGGCGCGCAGGCCGGGGGGCTGCTCGCCTCACGGCGCCTCAGCAGCCTCCAGACCTTCCGCCACCGCGTCGAGCTGCCGGCGGGTGGCGGCGGCCTCGTTGCGGAGCCAGGCGGCGAAGCGCAGCACATGCGGCCGCCGCTCGGCATCCTGCCGCAACCTCAGCCGGTAGGGATGCGGCGCGGTGAGGTGCTGCGCCATGGGAAAGGGGGCGACGACGGTTCCGGCGTAGAGGTCCCGCTGGACCAGGGACAGCCCGCAGACCATGAAGCCTACGTTCTGCCGCACGGCCTCCAGCGCCAGCCGCGCATGCTGGTAACGAACCCCCCGGTCCTGTCCGCTTTCGCGGGAGCCGAAGGCGCCGAACCAGGCGACCCAGCCGGGCGGCCCCGTGCCCTCCAGCTGGTCCTTGAGGTGCAGAAGCGGCATGCCCTCCATCTGCAGGGCCGGAACCTTTCCTGCGATGCGGCGCAGGTTGTCCGGCCCCGAGACCGGCAGCAGCACATCCGTGAACAAGGGCTCGTCCCGCCCCTCGCCATAGGTGACGCGCACGTCCGGGGCGCCGAGCCGCAGCGGCACGTCGCCCGTGCCGTTGATGCAGAACAGCACGTTGGGATGCGCCTGGCGGAACGCGGGGAGCCGGGGGGCCAGCCAGAGCTCCGCCCAGTCGGGATCCGCCACCACCTGGATCTCGCTGACGCGCTGGAAGTCCAGCGCCTCGGTCGCCCGCTCGAGCGCCACGAAGGCGGCGCGGAGATCGGCGAGCGCCGGCTCCAGGTGGGACGTCGCCATGAGCCCCGAGCGGCCGCGCGTGAGCAGGTCGGCGCCGAGATGATCCTCCAGAGCCCGGATGCGCTGACCGACGGCCGCCGGAGTGATGCCGAGACGCTCGGCCGCCGCCTTCAGCGAGCCGCAACGGATTGCCAGTTCGAGGGCCTGCAGGGATTTGAGATGCGTCGCGCCGGACATTGCTAAAGCTTATCTTTATCGAAGAAAAGTTCAAGCACAGCGAGTAAAGCCTGTCTTCATCGAGGCAAAGAAATTCGAGCTTCCAAGCCGCGAAGCCTGCGCGCATCGTGTCCCCGCGAATTCAACCCCAGCGCGAGGACCCCTGACATGAAGCGCTTCGTGATCGAACGTGACATCCCCGGCATCGGCGAGTTCTCGCTCACCGAGCTCTGCGGCGCGGCGCGTGCCTCGAACCAGGCGCTGGCCAGCATCGGGCCGCGCATCCAGTGGCAGCATTCCTACATCGCCGGCGACAAGACCTTCTGCATCTACCTCGCGGAGAGCGAGGACGACATCATCCGGCACAGCGAGCTCTCCGGCATTCCCGTGGGCAAGATCACCGAGGTGCCGCAAATCATCGACCCGCTCACGGCGAACAATTGATCCAGGGCGCCTCCTGCGATGCACCGCAGGAGGCCAGCCGCCGAGCAGGCGCAAAGCAGAGGAGCGCAGCGCCGATGGCCGTTGCTGCGCTCTTGCGACGCCCGAATTCGGAACGCGGGGGACCCATCCCCTGCCATTTCTCCGCGCTCCGCAATCCAGTGACAGATCCGCCATGACCGCAGCTGACGCGACGCTGTTGCGGCCCCGTGGATGAGCTCAGGCGACACCTCAGCTAAAAGGGGCGGCGCGGTCGAGAGCGAAGCCCTGGTCCACCCGGCCGGATGGCAAGCGTCATCCCTAAGGCACGCCGTGCCAGCAGGACGCTGTGCGCGGCGCAGGTCGGGTCTTCCGGCACAAAGGCGATCAGCTTCGCCTGGAGAGAGGCCAGGTCGAGCCTTGGTGTCCGGCCCAGCATGATGTCCAGCGACTCGTACGCGATCGCGTGGGAGTGGGCATGGATCAAACCGTGGAGGGTGCCCAGGGTGGGCTCGAGCGTCCCCACATACCCGATGCGGCGAAGCCAGCCCGGCAGATCAAAGACAGGTGAACTCATCGACGTTCTCCCGCCGCCAAAGCTTCGAGTTCAAGAATAACTCGATCTCACCTGCTGGTCGCGCCGGCTGCGCCGCCCTGCACTTTCGTGTGGCGCCATCGGCATGTCAAAATGGAGGCGGACTGCCGCAGGATGGCTGCCGTCGACGGAATCGCTCATGGCAAAACCTCCCCCGAAACCCGACTTGATCCGCCGTCTTCAAGCGTCCGTTGCTCCGGCCTTCGCCCTTCTCGCCGGAATGGAGCTGGCGGTGTTCTCCCGCCTCGGCGGTGGGACACAGAGCGCCGCCGCGTTGGCCGCGTCGATCGGTGTTGAGGAAGCGCGGCTGGCCCGGCTCCTGGACGCGCTCGTCGTGGCAGGGCTCCTGGAGCGGGACGGCGCTGCTTATCGCAACAGCCCCGAGGCGGCCACGTTTCTGGTCGACGGGAAGCCGGACGACATGAGCGGCGAGCACGAACTGCTGCGTCAGCTCTGGCAGGCCGATTTCATGACCGCCGCCTCGATCCGCTCCGGGCGGCCTGAGGCCGAGCACGACTTCGCCGCTGGGGTCGGCGATGCTGCGGCGCGTTTCCAGCGGGGCCTGATGCCGAGCACGAGGGCTTTCGGGCGCGACCTCGCGAAAGCGATCGACATCCCGTCGGCGGGATCCGCACTAGATGTCGGCGGCGGACCGGCCGGGGTCCTGATCTCGCTCGGAGAAGCGGCGCCCGCGCTTCAGTTGACGCTCCTCGAACTCCCGTCGGTGGCCGCCATCGTCGCCCCCATGCTGCAGGCATCGGCCGACGGTCCGCGGATCGAGATCGAGGAAGGCGACATCGTCGCCGCACCAGCGCGCAAACGGCACGACCTCGTCATTCTCAAGGCCGTGGTGCAGGTTCTCCCGCCGGAGGACGCGGCCCGGGCCATCCGTCACTGCTTTGAAAGCCTGAAGCCCCGTGGACGCCTGGTCATCGGCGGGGCCGGCATGCTCGACGACACGCGCCTATCACCTGCCTCGGCGGTCTATTACAATCTGACGTTCATGAACCTCTACAGGCGCGGCGAGTCCTACACGCGAAGCCAATATCTCGCGTGGCTCGAGGCCGCGGGTTTCAGCGACCCTCACTTTGTGGGACTCGCGTCCGGCAGCACGATCCTCTGCTGCCGCCGGGACTGAGCGGGACGCCGACGCAGCGCCGCCTCCGGCGCTGGTGATGAGCTGCGCATTCGGTCCGTTTCGACCATGTGGCCTTGCCGCCGGAGCGGCGCGCAGCCGCCACATCCCTTCGATCCCACCCCGCCATTGCCCGGCGCGCCGCAATCGGCTAGACAATCCCGGCCTGCCTCGCAGCAAGCACCCGTAGCTCAGCTGGATAGAGCGTTGCCCTCCGAAGGCAAAGGTCACACGTTCGAATCGTGTCGGGTGCGCCACCATTTTCTGTTGGGTCAAATGCTTGTCGCCAGGGCTCGTTTCGGGCTGGCTGCCGCTCAGCCGGAATAGCCGCTCAATAGCCACGGGGTTTTCGGCGGCTTTGCGACGCCTCGCGTAGCATTTGCGCCTTGCCGCCCTGAAAGCGTCGAGCCCGCGCCGCTCATCCTCCGTCTCGTCTGGCTCACCAAGCGCGCGAGTGATTTCAGACTGCGGCCCGCGCCTCCTTTTCGAGCGCAAGGCTGAAGGTCGACTTCCGCGTGCGGTCTCTTCCCACGGCCGCGCTGCGGCGCCACGTCCGGACGCTCGTCCTGCTGCCTGGACCCGCCCTTCGCTCCAGCGGTGACTAACGGTCTTCAGAACGCACAATGGGAGACATCTTATTCCAATTCATTCTCGCCTTAGAACAAAGCAATGCATGCACATGTTATGATATTATTTCAGACAATACAATAGCAGCGGAAGACGGCAGGTTCTTGTCCGTCAGAGCTGGGAGCCTCATGACTTTGAACGGACCCTCTACTTCTGTCAAATCTTTAAAACGCACATCGTTCGTCCCCGAAGAGGACTGGCTTTGGTCCGCCGAATGAACCAGTAGCTCAAGACAGTCCAAGGTCGAAAGGTCCGAAAACCGCACCAGACGTTCCCGAAAACTGCAGATGACGATCATGCCCGCGTCGTACATCAGCCGGGCGGTGGCGATCGCGCGTCTCATGCGCTCGGCTTGCACCAATCCCTTGCCCTTCAGGTCTGCATTCAAGTCGCCGGCGAGCCGGTCGTGGTCCAGCCGCACGACGTGATAGGTCGCCCGCCTCAACTCGTTCTCCAGGGCCTGCGCGAGGTCACCCACCTCCCGCCCCTCCGGGCCAGAGATCCAAACGATCCTGGGCGGCTGAGCCTTCAGCCCGGCCCGGGCCTCTCGCCCGATCCCTGCCGCTCCCTGCCCGATGACAGGTTTCGAATCGTCGACCACCAATCCTCGCGTGAGCGGGACTCCGGCGTCGTCCTGGATGTCGACACGCCCCGTTGCCGGAGACGTCGCGTAAGGTTCGGCAGGGACAGGGTGATCCGTCGTCAAGGTCCACCGCTCGAGCTGCGCTTCGCCGTCATGGCGAAGGATCGGCGATACCACCCGCACCTGCGAAAGGCAGGCCGGAGACCGTAAGCCCGGACCGTGCAGGCGCAGCCGGGCACCCGGCGTGACCTTGGTCGATTGACGGCGAATGACAAGGACGTCGATCCGGCGCGTCTGCGGTGGAGCGGTCGCATCATCTGCGAGGATGTCACCGACCGCAAGGTCAACCTCCTTGTCCGACCGGAAGACAAGGGCGCCCCCCGGGCCGGCATCCGCCAGGTGCTCGAACCTGAACGCCGGGCCCCGGTGAGTCACGTTCACGAGCGTGCAAGCATGGCTCCGCCCCGTGACCACGCGACCCCTGTACAGGCGCTCGCCGCCCAGGCGCTCGAGGCCGGTCACCTCGATCCGCAACGGAGTTGCCCCGGGTGGCGACCGCCGCGCCCAAGCGTGCCCGTCATCCTCCGCACTCGCGAGGCTCGCGCGCCACTCCAGGCCCAGCATGGCCGCCAGGCTGGCAACCCAGGCCGCCGGGCCCTCCGAAATCCCTCGCAGAAACAGGGGCGGAATGACCCGGCCGGCCTGGGCCGCCCGGACCAGGTCCATGCAATCGCGCGCGGACAAAGAGCCGTCGGATCCGAGCACGACGGACGTGACCCGTTCGATCGGAGCAGATGGCAGCCTGCTGCCGCCCGCAGAGCGCCGGGTGAAATGGCGTTTCGGCGGCCCGGGCTTGTGACTTGGTCCCGCTGGGTCGCCCTGTCGTCGGAGCGTGCGGGTGCCCGTTTCACTCTGGTCCGGCCCTGGCGCGTCGCTGTCGTTCCCGGGGGCGACCGACATCTGCCTATCGCTCCGTGAACGCTCTCTGAACCTGGTCCGCAAGCGGCTTGGTGAGGTAGGACAGGACAGGCCTTCGTCCTGTCTGCACGAAGGCTTCCACCGGCATTCCCGGTACGAGGCGCTGCCCCGGCAGATCCTTGCGGTCGATGCCGATGCGGACGGTGAAGTAACTGCCGCCGGTGCGGGGGTCGACGGTTGCGTCCGGCGACACCCGGAGGACGTCGCCATGCGCCTCGGGCGTGGTGCGCTGATTGAAGGCCGTCATGCGGAGCACGGCCGATTGACCCGTTCGAACTTGCTCGATGTCCTGGGGCGAGATGTGGGCCTCGACCGTCAGGACGTCGTCCTGGGGTACGATCATCATGACGAGTTCGCCCGGCGCGATCACGCCGCCGACGGTATGGGCGGCGAGCTGGTGCACGGTGCCGTCCTGCGGCGCCCGCAGGTCGATCTTCTTGAGCTGGTCCTCCGCGGCCACCTTTCGTTCGACGAGTTCAGCGACCTTGCCTTGGATCTCTCGAATCTCCCTGGCCACCTCGCTGCGGAGATCCTGGTCGATCTGGAGGATCTGCAGCTCCGTCTCGCTGAGCTTTACCTTCGCCTGGGCCGTGGCCGCGATGAGCTGACCGTACTCGCCCTGGATGCGCGCCGAATCCCGCTTGAGCTGCGTCAGGCGCTGGATGGAGATCAGGTTCTGGTCGAACAGCTTTTGGACCCCGACGAGCTCGTTGTCGATGAGGGAGGTTTCCAGCTTCTTGGCCTCGATCTGGGCTGCCAGTGTGGCGCTTGATGACTTCCATGACGAGCTTTTTGCCGAGCAGCGGCACGATGTGCCGAAGCACTCGTCCCTGGTCCACTTGGCGAAGAGCATCCGCTCGGGGACGTTGATCGAGACGACGACCGGATACGCCATCAGCCGCCGCGAGGCCACCATCCGCAGCGAGGCGCCGGAGGTCGTCTCCGGCGCCTCGCCAGTTCTCAATGACCCGTGCGTCCGGGCGAGATGACCCGATCGTCCTACTGTCCGGGAATGAGCACGCGGTCGATCACGTGGATGACGCCGTTGTCGGCGGCGATGTCGGCCTTCACAACCCGGGCCTCGTCGACGCGGACGGTCTTGCCGTCGCGCCGGACCGTGACGGCCTCGCCCTGGTCGAGGGTCTTCACCTGCGTCTTTTGCGTGGGGACGTCGCCCGAACGGACCTCGGTCGGGAGCACGTGGTAGAGCAGGATGGACTGGAGCTTCGCCTTGTTCTCCGGCTTGAGCAGGCTGGCCACCGTCCCCTTGGGCAGCCGCGCAAAGGCGGCGTCCGTCGGCGCGAAGACGGTGATGCCCTGCTTCGTCGCCAGGGCGTCGGCAAGTCCGGCCGCCTTCGCGGCCGCGATCAGCGTGTTGAACTGGCCCGTCGAGCCGGCTGTTTCGACGACGTTTGCGGCTTTTGCAGCATAAGGAGCTGTCATGGCCAAGGCGGTCGCGAAGATAAACTTGATGACATTGCGAGACATGTTTGCGAGTTCCCTTTTGTTTGGTCGGGACCTATCGTCTAGACGTGCCGCATTGCCTGTGGCTGACGTGTCTCACTTTTCACGCGCTCGTGATCTACGGATGCATGAGAAGCCATTCCCGCCCGATCAGCGCCGAGGCGAAGACGAGCCACGGAATGGGAAGGGCCACGAGGAAGGCGGCGCCCCTTGTCACCGGGAACAGCCGGTCGGCGAGCCGCGCGCAGGCGATGGCGATGAGGACGTTGGCGGCAAGGCCGATGGCCAGGCTCGACAATCCCACCGTGTAGAACGGATAGAGCAGGCAGGCGACGGCGAGGGCGGTGATCGGACCCTGCTGCGCCCGCCCGGTCTCGCCTGCCCGCCCGGCGAGCCAGCGGGCGGCGCCGAGCCCCCCGATCAGGCCGGTCCAGACGAGCGCGACCACCGCGCCCGGCAGGACCTCAAGGTCGGCCGGTCCGGGATCCATCCAGCCCAAGGCCGCGATGCAGGCGCTCACGGCCAAGGTTGCGAACACGCCCGCTCCGACATGGGCGAGGAGGCCCCTCTCTTCGGTGTCGGACAGGGTTGCATGGTCTCGTCTGGTCATCTCCACCCTCCATCAAGGCAGAGAGCACCTAGGCCGCGGACATTGCCCGGGCCTGACGGGCCCGCCGTCAGCTTGCGGCAATGTTGACGATCCACGCTGCATCAGCATTCGTAGCTGGAACGGGAGTGTGACGGTATGCGAGTCCTGCTGGTCGAAGACGAAGCCGAGCTGCGCCGGGCGGTCTTGTCCAACCTGCGCGCGGCAGGCTTCACGGCTGACGCCGTCGCCACGCTGGACGAGGCGCGATCGAGCGTCTCGATCATCCGCTACGGGCTCGTCCTGCTCGACCGCCGTCTTCCTGACGGAGAGGGCCTGTCGCTCATCCCGCATGTCCGGCGCGTGCAGCCTTGGCTGCCCGTCATCATGGTCTCTGCGCTCGACCAGGTCGCCGACAAGATCCGCGGGCTCGACATGGGCGCGGACGACTACCTGACGAAACCCTTCGACACGGACGAGCTGATGGCCCGCGTCAGGGCCGCGCTGCGCCGTCCCGGCGGCGAGCAGTCCCCGCCGGTCGTCTGCGGCCAGCTGAGCTTCGACCTGTCGTCGCGCGAGGTGATGGTGGCCGGCCAGCCCCTCGTGCTCAAGCGGCGGGAATTGTCGCTGCTCGAGGCCCTCATGCGGCGGGCCGGCCGCGTCGTCCTGCGCGACCAGCTGCTGGAGGACGTCTACGGGTTCGACGACGACATCCAGTCGAATACGCTCGACGCCCACATTTCCCGCCTGCGCAGCCGCCTGAGCAAGGCCGAGGCCGGCGTCGCCATCCATCCCGTCAGGGGCGTGGGCTACTGCCTCGATGCCGCATGAGGGGCAAGGGCTCCCTCACCGGGCGCCTCATCGGCCTGCTCGTCCTCGTGCAGACCGGCGTCGCCGTCGCGGGCATGACGGCCTGGATGCTGTTCTCGCCCTTCGTGTCCTTCGAGGACGTGGCGGCCGAGACGACGCGCGGGAACGTGGTGCGCTCCCTCCGGGAGCAGGACGGCCGTCTGTCGATCCAGCCGGACGCTGAGTTCACGGCCTATCTCGCCCAGCGTCCCGGCCTCGTCTACGCCGCGCTCCGGGACAACCTCGTCCTGCCCGGCTCCTCTCCCGCCCTGGCGGACGTCCTCGCGCGGCTCGGTCCCGTCCTTCCCCGCAACGGGCAGATCGACGCGAAGGCCACGCCTGGCGCGTCGCTGATCCGCTTCGCCTCCATCGACACGCCGTTCGGCGAGGTGGTCGTGGCGTCGATGAACGACACGTTCGGGCGGGGTGACTTCGGGAGCTTCCTGACGGTCTACCTCGCCCAGCTGCTTCCCCTGTTCGGCCCCGCCGTGCTGATGGCGGCGCTGGTCGTTCCGGTCGTGGTCCGCCGCAGCCTGAGGCCCGTGGTGGAGGCGTCCCGGCTGGCCGAGACGATCGAGATCGACAGCCTGCACCGGCGCATCCCGGCGGAGGACCTGCCCCGCGAGGTCGCGCCGCTGGCGAGGGCCGTCAACGATCTGCTGGGCCGGCTGGAGGATGGGATTGCCCGGCAGCGCCTGTTCTCCGCCAACGCCGCGCACGAGCTCCGGACCCCGGTCGCCATCCTCGAGGCGAAGATCGACGGCCTGCCGGCAGGCCCTGCCCGCCACGACCTCAAGCGGGCCGTCAACCGCATTGCCCTGCTCCTGAACCAGCTCCTGGCCGTCGCGCGGCTGGGACAGCGCGAGGTTCGCGTCGACGAGGACCTGGACCTGCAGGTCCTGTTGCGCTCGGTGGTCGCCGACTGCGCGCCGCTCGCCCTGCGCATGGGGCGAGCCGTCGAATTCCAGGGCGAGCCTCTCCCCATCACCGTGCGCGCCAACCGGCAGGCGCTCGGCAGCGCGCTCGCCAACCTCATCGACAACGCCCTGAGCTACGAGCCGGCGGGCGGAACGGTGATCGTGGCCTGCTCCCGTCGCGACGAGGGTTCCGTCACGATCATCGTCGAGGATCACGGCCCCGGCATCCCGCAGAACGCGCGCGACCTCGTGTTCGAGCCCTTCTGGCGCAAGGACGAGGCGCGGGTCGGCTCCGGTCTCGGGCTCTCCATCGCAGCCCAGATCCTCCGCCTTCATGGCGGTGAGATCAGCTGCAGGGAAACGCCGGGGGGCGGGGCGACCTTCGTGATGACGCTTCCGGTCGTGGGCGAAGTGACGACGCCCCAGCACGCACAGGCGCGATCGGCCTGACGCAAACGGAGAGCTGTCAGCTTGGCAGGATAGGCTTTGCCCGCCGTGCCGCCGAGCCTTGGCTGGAGCCATCGGCAATCGGGCCAGTTCCCATTGCGTCAATTCTTTCGCGACAATCGGCTTGCCAAGACTTTTGCAAAATCATCGACGAGCGCTTTGGGATGGCCAAGTTCTGAGTAGTATCCGACCGGATTGATCCGGCCTTCATCAGCCCAGGCGAGAGCGCCTACCTGCCTGCGGGATTTGCCGTCCAACCATTCGGCCTCTGCGCTGAGGCCGCCATTGATCAGCGGAACGGCGACGACCGTCAGCACCACGTTCGCGGCGGGGCTCGATTTGCGCACCTTTGTGAGGGCGCTCCGCACGATCAGGACGCCTGGTCCTGGAGCCGCAACCAACGGCCATTCCTTACCGAGTTCCCGCTTCAGCGCCGTCTCCGTCCGTTGGGCGAGGTCGCGCGCCGCTGCCGCATCGATGTCGGGGCCCAGACGCGTCTCAACGGGCAAGACAACGAGCGCGCGATAGGCCGACAGGCGCGACGAGTTTGCGTCCGAGGCCAGGGTCGTTCCGCTCCCTGAGGGTTTCAGGTCCCCATAGCCCGTGAGGAAGCCAGACCGCGTGGGCTGCTGGTTGGCACAGCCTGCAGCGACGAACGCGGCCAGCGATACGGACATTGCGGCTCGTAGCAAGGACCTTCGACTTGGCATCGGACTTCTCTTTCCTGCGAACGCCGGCGGACCGGGGCGACTGGCTGACAATCAAGATCCGTGGAGTCGTAGGGGGCGTTCATTGTCCCAGCCTGACGAAAAATTCCCGAGAGCTTCGGCGTCGTCGAAAGAGCCGTTTCGGCCAAATCCTCCAGCTCCATAGCGTAAGAGACGTTCACGTCTCTTACGCGGAGGCGCCGCCGGGCTTGCACCAGCGACAATCTGTCAGGCTCTCTGGTCAGGCTCGCGCAATATTGACCGGTGACGACATTGGCTCGGTGTTCTCACGAACCGGAGCTTTGGATGACCTGCCCGTTGCACCTGTCCCGCATTGCCCTTGCCTGCGGCGTTCTTTTGTCCGCGACCTGTTCGCCTGTCTTCGCCGCCGACGAGCAGGCCGCGAAAGGCAAGGACGTCAAGAATCCGGACTGGACGGTGGACCTGGGGGCGAGCTTCATCGCCGCCCCGCGCTTCGACGGATCCAATCGGCTTCTTTATCTGCCGATCCCCTATGTCGGGGTGAACTGGCGGGACACGGTGTTCGCCTCGGTCAAGGACGGCGTGGGAGCCAACCTCTACAACACGGAGGTCCTGAAGGCCGGGGTCATCGCGCGGCCGAATTTCGGCCGCTACCGCTCCAATGACCGGCGCTACCTGACCGGCCTCGACGACGTCGACTGGACGGTGGAGGCCGGTGGCTTCGTGAAGTACACGCCGCTTCCCTTCCTCACCACCTCGCTCGAAGTCCGTCAGGGCGTCGGCGGACACGAGGGCCTGATCGCCGAATGGTCGGCGGATCTTTCCGCTCCTCCGCTGTTCGACGACAGGCTGTTCCTGTCCGTCGGCCCGCGCGTCTCCGCCTCGAACCAGCAGTACAATCAGGGCTTCTACGGCGTGACCCCGACGGAATCGGCCCGTTCGGGCTACGCGGTTTACAAGCCGTCGGCCGGCTTCCGGTCTGTCGGCGTCGGCGCCGGGGCGATCTACCGCGTCACGGACACCGTCACGTTCACGCTGTTCGCCGACTATGCCCGCCTCGTAGGCCCGGCGGCGAAGTCGCCGATCGTGAAGGGCGGCGGGGGGTCGGAGAACCAGTTCACGATCGGCACGGCCCTGACCTACCGCTTCACCTATTGAGACCTGAGGCAGGACGCGCGGCCTTATTCCGCCGGCGACGACACAAGCGTCGGCATGGATTGCCGTTGCGCCTCGCGCGATGAGAGGGCCGCGCCAAGCAGCGCAACTCCTGCGGCGGCCAGCCCCAGCCATTCGATTCCTGAGACAGCCAGCGTGATGCCTCCAAGCGCAGCCCCCAGGCCCTGGCCGACGAACACCATCGACCCGTTGAGGGCGAGGACGATGCCCCGGGCCTCCGGCGGCGCGGACCGGACGAGGCCGGCCTGGATGATGGGCGTGCGCGTGAAGAGCGCGGCCGCGCCTGCCACCATGGCGAGGGAGAGGGCGGCGACGATACCTGCCCGGGGCCAATCAAGGAGGGGTCCAAGAACCGCGGCGTCGGGGCGGCCCATCAGCACCGTGTAGGTCAACAAGGCCCCGGCCGAGACCAGGAAGCTCGCCGTCAGTAGGCCGCCGGTTCCCGCGCGATCGGCGAAGCGGGCTCCGAGGACGACGCCGAGGATGCTGCCCGCTCCGATCAGGGCCTGCATCGCGCCGACGCCCGAGCCGGTGAGGCCGCTGATGGCGGTCACGACCGGTCCGACATAGGCGACCGTGGTGAAGGTCGCCGCGAAGCCCGCCATGGTCAGGAGGAGCGGGCCGCGCACCTCCGGCCGCAGGGCCACCTTGAAGGCGGCGAGATCCGCGCGTCGCCCGCCCGGGACAGGCGGCAGCACGAAGCGCACGGCCAGGCCCGCGACGAGGGCGACGACGCCGGCATAGACGAACGTGCCGCGCCAGCCCGCGACGTCGCCGATCACGCTGCCGACGGGAATGCCGAGCACGAAGGCGAGGGTCATGCCGGCGAGCACCACGGCCATCGCCTTGCCGCGCTCGGCGGGCGAGGCGAGTTCCGCTGCCGCGAGGGACGATATCGGCCCTACGAGGCCTGCGGCCAGCCCACAGGCCACCCGGATTGCCAAGAGTACCGGCATTGACGGTGCAGCGGACGCAGCAAGGTTGAGGATACCGATGAGGACGAGTCCGGCCAGGATCATCGTGCGGCGGTCGAAGCGGGCCACGAGGCCCGCGACCACCGGGGCGGTCAGGGCATAGGTGAGGGCGAAGGCCGTGGCGAGCTGGCCGGCGGCCGCCACCGGCTGCCCCACGTCGCGGGCTAAGCTCCCTAGGTGTCCTGCGTACACGTAGGCCTCGGTGCCCATGGCGAAGCTGGCTGCCGCCAGGACGGGGATGCGCGGGTTCATCGGGATCTCTCCGGGTGGGGCGTGGAGGCGGAAGGCACGGGAGCGGCGGGATCACTCGGCCGCGATGAGGAAGGTCGGCCTGCCGGCGTCTTCCCGTTCGGGGGCAAGGGGCTCTCCGGCCTCAGGCGCTGCGCGGGCCGGCTCGCGGCCCACCCGGAACCAGGCGGCATAGAGCGCGGGCAGGAAGAACAGCGTCAGCACCGTCCCGACGAGCGTGCCGCCGATGAGCACGATCGCCATCGGGCCCCAGAAACTGGTGAGCGTGAGGGGCAGGAAGGCGAGGACGGCGGCGAGGGCGGTGAGCACCACGGGGCGGGCGCGGCGCACCGTCGTCTCGATGATGGCCTGGCGCATGGTGAGGCCGTGCGCCATGTCGGTGTCGATCTGGTCGACCAGGATCAGCGTGTTGCGCACGATGATGCCGCCTAGCGCCAGGATGCCGAGCAGCGCCACGAAGCCGAAGGGCTTGCCTGTGAGCGCCAGCGCGAAGCTCGCCCCGATGAAGCCCAGCGGGAAGGTGAGGAACACCACCGCCAGCTTGGAGAAGCTCCGCACCTGGATCATGATCAGCGTGAGCATGATCAGGAACATGACCGGCAGCACCTTGAACAGGGCCGCGTTGGCCTTGGCGCTTTCCTCGATCGCGCCGCCGAGGTCGATCCGGTATCCCGCCGGCAGGGTGTCCATGATCGGCTTCAGCCGGGGCAGGAGCGCGTTGGTGACGTCCGGCCCCTGCACGCCGTCCACCACGTCCGAGCGGACGGAGAGCACGACGTCGCCGTTGCGCCGCCACAGGATCGGCTCCTCCGCGGCCACCTCCAGCTTTGCGATCTGCGACAGCGGCACGGAGGCGCCGGACCTCGTGGTGATCGTGATGTCGCCGAGCCGGTCCAGCGCGGCGCGCTCGTCGGCCGCGGCGCGGACCACGACGTCGGCGAGCCGGTTGTCCTCGCGCAGCTGCGTTGCGGGCGCACCGGAGAGCACGATCTGCAGGGTCTGGGCGACCTCCGCCGTGGACAGGCCCAGCTGCCTCACGCGGTCCTGGTCGAGCACGAAGCGGACGGACTTCGCCTCCTCGGTCCACTGCAGCTCGACGTCGCGCGTGTTCGGGTCGGACCGCATGACTTCACGGACCCTGCCCGCAATCGCCTTCACGGTGCCGGCGTCCGGGCCGGCGACGCGGAACTGCACGACGTGGCCGGTGGGCGGGCCGAAGTCGAGCCGCAGGACGCGGCCGCGCACGAGGCCTTCATCCTTCGCGAAGTGCCGGATCAGGTCGGCGCGCAGCGCCTCGCGCTCCTTGTTGCCCTTCGTCATGATGACGAGCAGGGCGAAGTTCTCGTCGGGCAGGACGGGGTTCAGGGCGAGGTAGAAGCGCGGCGCGCCCTGGCCGATATAGGTCGCGAAGTGCTCGATCTCGGGGCGACCGGCGATGAGCTTCTCCACCTTCGCCACCTCGGCCTGCGACAGGGCGAAGCTCGATCCCTCCGCGCCGTGCAACTCCACGAGGAGCTCGTGGCGCTCGGACTGCGGGAAGAACTGCTTGGGCACCTTGGTGAAGGCGATGCCGGCCGCGCCGAAGGCGACGAGCGTGAGCGCGATGACGCCCCAGCGGAGGCGAATGACAAGGTCCACCGCCCGGCGGAAGCGGTCGAAGAAGGGCGTGTGGTAGGGATCGTGCGCGCCGCGGAGAGCGGCCTGCGCCTCGAGCCGCTTCGGCAGAAGGGTCACACCGAGGTAGGGCGTGAAGACCACGGCCACGACCCAGGAGACCGTGAGCGCGATCAGCAGCACCCAGAAGATGCCGCCGGCATATTCGCCGGCCGTCGAGCGGGCGAAGCCCACGGGCAGGAAGCCCGCGATCGTGACGAGCGTGCCGATCAGCATCGGCTTCGCGGTGGAGGTCCAGGCGAAGGTCGCCGCCTTCACGCGGTCATAGCCCTCCTCGATCTTCACCAGCATCATCTCGATGGCGATGATGGCGTCGTCGACGAGGAGCCCGAGCGCCAGGATCAGCGAGCCCAGCGTGATGCGCTGGAACTGCATGCCCGCCGCCTCCATGACCACGAAGGTGATGGCGAGCGTGAGCGGCACAGACAGGGCGACGATCACGCCCGCCGAGAAGCCGAGCGCAACGAAGGAGATCAGCAGCACGACGCCGATGGCGACGACGAACTTCAGCAGGAACTCGTCGACGGCCTCGCCGATGACCTCGGCCTGGTTGGTCGCCTGGTGGATCTCGACGCCGAGCGGCAGGGTGGCGCGCACGTCCCGCACGGCCTCGTCCAGCGCCTTCCCGAGGGCGAGGCCGTTCGCGCCGGCCTTCATGCGGACGGAGAGCGCGAGCGCCTCCTCTCCGTTGAAGTGCGCGATGAAGGCGGGCGGGTCCTCGTAGCCGCGCGTCACGGTCGCCACGTCGGCGATGCGGAGGGTGCGGCCGTTCACGGCCACCGGGGCGTTGGCGACGTCGTCGACGGTCCTGAACGCTCCGTCCACCTTGACCGTCACGCGCTCGGTCGGCGTGTCGACCGAGCCAGCCGGAACGAGCGTGTTCTGCTGCTGCAGGGCCTGGAAGATGGCCGTGGCGGGAATGCCGAGCGTGGCGAGCTTCGTGTAGGAGATGTCGACGAAGATGCGGCGCGGGCGCTCGCCGACGATCTCCACCTTGTCGATGTCGGCGATGCGCAGGAGCCGCTGCCGGAAGCGCTCGGCATAGGGCAGCAGATCCTTCTGCTGCAGCTCGGGCGCCGTCAGCATGAAGACTGCGGCGTACACGTCGGAGTATTCGTCGTTGAAGAAGGGCCCGCGCAGGTCGGCGGGGAGGTTCGGGCGGATGTCGCCAACCTTCTTGCGGATCTCGTAGAACAGATTGGCGACCTCCTCGGGAGGCGTATCGTCGCGCAGGGTGACCTGCATGACCGTCACGTTTTGCCGCGAGTAGCTCTGCACCCAGTCGAGGCGCGGCAAGGTGCGGATCCGGGTCTCGATGGGGTCGGCGACCTGGCGCTGCATCTCGTCCGCCGTGGCTCCGGGCCAGACGGCGGAGATCACCATCGACTTGATCGTGAACTTCGGGTCCTCGGCGCGGCCGAGGTTGAGGTAGGAGTAGCTTCCGGCCACCAGGGAGACGAGCATCAGGAAGAGCACGATCGCGCGGTTGCGGACGGCCCATTCGGAAAGGTTGAAGCCGTTCACGACCGGCCTCCCTGGCTGCGGGTTTCGGTGGAGGCGGTGGCGGCGGGCGCGGCAGTGGCCGGCCCTTCGACGACGCGGACGCGCAGGCCCTCGTCGAGGCGGTGCACGCCCAGCGTGACGATGCGGTCGCCGGCCGTCAGGCCGCTGACGTCGGCGGTCTCGCCGCCAAGCCGCGTGACGCGGACCGGCACGGCCTGCACGCGGTCGCCGGACGCATCGATGCGCCAGACGATCGGTGCGCCATCCCTGAAGAGCACGGCGGTGGCCGGGACCTTCGCCGCCGTCCCCTTCACCTCGCGGCTGAGCTGGACGGTCACCGTGCTGCCGAGTTCGGCGCTGCCGGCGCTCTCTGGCAGGGAGAAGCGGACTGCGTAGGTGCGGCTGGCGGGATCGGCCTGCGGCGCGACCTCGCGCAGCACGGCCGGCTCGGCCGCGCCGTCCCGGCCCCAGAAGGTGGCCGTGGCCGTCCAGGCGCGGATGTCGGCGACCTGCCCCTCGGGGATGGTGACGAGCGCCTCGCGGTCGCCGGGGCGGACCAGCGTCAGCACCGGCTGGCCGACGGGCACGACCTGCCCGGCCTCGGCGCGGATCGCCGTGACGATGCCGTCGTGCGGCGCCCGCAGCTCGGCATAGGACAGGTCGTTGCGGGCGAGCGCCAGCCGGTCCGCCGCGGCGCGGGCCTGGTTGGTGGCTGCGTCGGCCGCGGCCTTGAACCGGTCATAGGCCGCCTGCGTCGTCCAGCCCTGGGCGAGCAGCACCGCCTGCCGCTTTTCGTCGGCGGCGGCCTGCACGGCCTGGGCCTGGGCGGCGGCGAGCGTCGCCTCGGCGGCCGAGACGGCCGCGCGGTAATCGGCGGGATCGAGGTCGAAGAGCAGGTCGCCGGTGCGTACCGCCTGCCCGACCTCGACGGCGCGGCTTGCGATCTTGCCGCCGACGCGGAAGCCGATGGCCGTCTCGTAGCGGGCGGCGACGACACCCGTGAAGCTGCGCTGCTGGCGGGTCGCCGCCTCCTCCACCGCGAACACGCGCACGCCCCGGACAGCGTCCGGCTTCTCCATCACGGGATCGCCGGCAAAGCGGTCGTGGAGCGCTCGCGTGAGCAACTCAAGGGGCTCCATGGCCCGCGCCCGAGCCGCGGGAAACGACAGGACCGCCGCTGCGGCTACAGCGGTCGTGCCCAGCAGAACGGCAAGAACACGCCGCGACCGCGGAGCAACGCGCCCGCCGGCTGGCTTTGCGGAGCCCTGCCCAGCGGCCTGGCGTTCCGGGGTCGACAGTTCGGCTTCCATGGCCTTGATCCTTTTTAGAGGATATTCGACATCTATTTCCGTTAAGATGACGCTCATAAGCTTTCATGTCAAGTGGCGGGTGGAGCAGCGTACCGACCGCTACGGCGTCCGAGTGTCGGGACCGAAATTCTGGACGCTGTAGGCCAGGAGAAAGTCGGCCTGCTCGTGGACGGGGTAGAGAGACGTCAGGCGGTCGGTCATGTCGGTGTTGGAGGAGCAGGCGGCCGCGGCGGCGAGGAAGTCCGTGAGATAGGCCTGCATCCTGCCGAAGAGTTCAGCTCCACCTGCAGCGCCGTGGCCGGGATGGACGCGGATCGCGCGCCCCGCGTAGCTGGCCTTGAGGTCGCTCAGGGCCTGGATCCAGTTCGCGGCGTGCTCGCGGGTCACGCCCTGCCCGAGCCAGGCGTGCACGCCGTGATAGATGAGGTCGGCCGAGAACAGGGCGTCGGCCTCCGGGGCGTAGAGGGTCGTCATGTGAGCCGCCTCGACGGCGGGATAGTCGGTGCGCACCTCCAGGACACCGCCGCCCGGAAGCTCGAGCCGGGAATCGTCGAGGATCTCGATCGTGCCCTCGTAGTCGAACCCGTCGGGATTCTCGGCCGAGCGGACCTTGAGGCGGGGCATGGCGTCGAGCCAGCCCACCTGCTCCATCCAGCGCGTGAACCCGATGATATCGTCCTTCACGCCTCGCGACGCGACGAGCACCCGGATGCCGGGAAATCTGTCGGTCAGCACCCGAAGACCGACATAATGGTCGGGATGACCATGCGTGACGAAGACGGCCCACGGGCTGATCCCTGTACGTTCGACCATGCCGGCAAGCTCCGACGCCTCGGTCTCCGAACGCAGGGCGTCGATGATCAGCGCGGTCTGACCGTTGCTCACGATCCAGGAATTGACGGAGGCTGTGACGCCGGCGAAGCGGGTGATGGAGATGGAGTGGGACATGGCGGACCTCGTGATCGGGGGTGGGAACGCCCGCAGTATGATCCTCAGCGCTGCCGTGATAATGCTCCGCCACCGCAATTGATTTTTGCAGCAAGGTAACAATGGGGCCGCGCGAAGGTGTGACGGAATTTCTGGCCGTCGTCGACCGGGGCAGCTTCACCGCGGCGTCGCAGGCGCTGGGCGTGTCGGTCGCCCATGTCAGCCGGATGGTCGGCCGTCTCGAGCACAGTCTCGGCACGCGCCTCGTCGAGCGTACGACCCGGTCCGTCCGGCCGACGGACAGCGGAAGGCTGCTCCATGCCCGGGCGAAGGCTCTTTACGAGCAGTTCGACGAGCTTGTCGAAGAGGTGCAGGACCAGCAGAGCGAGTTGCGCGGCCCTGTCAGGGTGGCGGCCGGCGGCGCCTACGGCGAACGGGTCGTGGCGCCGTCACTCGTCCGTTTCGCCGCAGCCCATCCCGGGATCGTCGTCGAGCTCGTCATGTCCGATGCCCGCGTCGATCTCGTAGCAGAAGGCATCGATCTCGCCGTGCGGCTGGGCCATCTGCCTGACACGGCCCTTGTCGCGAAACGCATCGCGTCCCGCCGCTTCGTGGTCTGTGCATCTCCAGCCTATCTGGCCGGTGCGCCCCGCCTCTCGTGCCTTGCCGACCTCGGCGCCCATGCAGGCGTCGTTTCGCCCGTCGTGCCCTGGCGATTGCAGACCAAGTCACGGGAGCCGGTGCAGCCGCCGTCGCCCAGGTTCCTCAGCAACAACATCCCGGCGCTCGTCGAGGCCGCCTTGGCGGGACTGGGCGTCGCCTGGCTCGCCGAGGTCCATGTCAGAGAGCATATCGCGGCGGGGCGTCTCGTCGCCTTGCTGCCGGACATGCAGGGTGAACCCGCGCCGGTCTGGCTGGTCTATCCGTCACGCATTCACCAGCCAAGACGCGTCCGCGCCGTGATGGACTGGCTCGCAGACGATATCGGGCGACTGTCGGGCTGACGCGCTCGAGCGTCTGGGTCTTGAAAAGATTACGAATGTAATCTATGTTTCTCCCGAAGGAGATCCAGAATGCGCAAGACCAAGGAAGCGACAGCCGAAAGCCGCCAGCGGATCCTGACGGAGGCCGCGAGGCTTTATCGCCAGAAGGGGTTCGACGGGGTCGGGGTCGCCGACATCATGGAAGCCGCGGGCATGACCCATGGCGGTTTCTATAGGCATTTCCCCTCCAAGGAGGCGCTGATCGCCGAAGCCATGGCCAAGGTCTTCTCCGACAGGGCCGAGACGCTCGAGGCCGGCGACGGCGGGCGTGGGGCGGATGCCATCCGGTCCTATGTCGAGGCCTATCTCTCGCCGGGCCACGTGGCCCATCCCGAGCTGGGTTGCCCCATGGCTGCGGTGGGGAGCGAGGCCTCCCACGTCGGAGACGCTGTCAGCCACGCCTTCCGGGACGGAGCGGAGCAGATCCTGGGGCGGATCACCGACAATCTCCGCGGACCCGGCGAGAGCCGCAGGCCGGCGGCCCTGAGGCTGATCGCGACGCTCGTCGGAGCCGTCGTCATCGCCCGCGCCTCCGGTGACAGGGTCTTCCAGGCCGAAGTGCTCGACGCAGTCCGCGAGGACCCCGAGGTCCGGAAGGTCCTGGGTTCGACACCCGTGTCCGGCAAAGCCTGACGCCCCCAGCCACCCGCCGACTTCTTTGAAGCCCACCAACGGACGTCCGGCCAGGACGGCCGCCGGACGACGCGTGCCCCTATCTCACGAAAGGAACCGGAGACATGCCGAGCAGGACCTTCGAGCAGCACTATGGCCCCTGGGCGGTCGTGACCGGCGCGTCCGACGGGATTGGTCGCGCCCTTGCCCGGGAACTGGCCCAGAGCGGCCTTTCGCTGGTCCTCGTGGCGCGACGCGAGCCTCACCTGCGGGCGCTCGCGGCCGAACTCTCAGGCGGCGACCGAGGCATCGGGACCAGGATCATCCCCGCCGACCTCGGTACGTCCGAGGGCGTAGCGGCTGTCGTCGGGGGGACGGGAGACCTTGACGTGGGCCTTCTCGTGGCGGCGGCCGGTTTCGGCACGTCCAGGCCCTTCGTCGAGGCGGATCTTGCGACCGAGCTCAACATGATCGACGTGAACTGCCGGGCCCTTGCCGGCCTCACCCACGAATTCGGCGGGCGCCTCTCGCGGCGTGGTCGCGGGGGGATCGTGCTGATGAGCTCACTCGTCGCTTTCCAGGGTGTCCCGAGGGCGGCGAACTACGCTGCCACGAAGGCCTACGTCCAGACACTCGCCGAAGGGCTCGCGCTGGAGTTGAGGCCCAGGGGAGTGGACGTCCTCGCCTCGGCGCCCGGACCCGTCCGGACAGGCTTCGGCGCGCGCGCGGGGATGGCGATGAGCATGAGCCAGACCCCCGAGGAAGTGGCCCGCCATACGCTGCGCGCACTCGGCCGCCGCACTACTGTCCGGCCGGGCCTGCTGGCCTCGGCCCTTGAATGGGCACTGGCTCCGCTTCCCCGCAGCGGGCGGGTGCGCGTCATGAAGCAGGTCATGGCGGGCATGACGGACGGCTGACGCCCTCGCGGCGAAGCCGACCGAATAGTAAGATTATGATCAACATCTATATCTTGACAGGAAAGATGATATCCATAATCATTATCGACATCGGAGACCGAGCGTGGCCTCCTGCAACAAGGATCCCAAGCCATGACCAAGCCGATCATCGTCGTCACGGGCGCGAACGGGAAAGTCGGAGGCGCCCTCGTCCGCCAGCTGCTCGGGCAGGACGTCACCGTCCGTGCCCTGGTGCGCTCGCTTGACCCCCGCACTGAAGCTCTGGCGCAGCTCGGCGTCGAGGTGGTGCAGGCCGACCTGTTCGATCCCGACCAGATCGCGAATGCGCTGCGCGGGGCGCAGCGGGCCTTCTACGTGCCCTTCTTCCACCCCCTGATGATCCAGAGCGCCGTCGCTTTCAGCCATGCGGCGGAGGACGCGAAGCTCGAGCAGGTGGTGCACCTGACGCAGTGGATCTCGCACAGGGCCCATCCCTCCAACCTCACGCGCCAGCTCTGGCTGGTGGACCGCCAGATGGAACGCCTGCAGGGCATGGCGCACACGACGCTGAACCCCGGGCTGTTCGCCGACAACTTCCTGCGGGTCATCGACTTCTCGGCCCTGCTGGGGATCTTCCCCTATCTGAGCGGCGAGGGCCGGGCGGCCCCCGTGTCGAACGAGGACATCGCGCGCCTCGCCGCAGCCGTTCTCCTCGCGCCCGAGCGGCATGACGGCATGACCTATCGCCCCACGGGGCCGGCGCTGCTCTCCGGACGGGAGATGGGGCGGATCGTGGCCAGGGCCGTGGGCCACCCCGTCATGTCCATGAAGCTGCCCTGGTGGCTGTTCTACAAGGTCGCCCGCCAGCAGGGCGTCGATCCCGCGGAGGTGAGCAACCTCCGCGTCTACATGGAAGAGATGGACCGGGGCTCCTTCTCGCTCGACGGTGGCGTGACGACCGACCTGGAAGACGTCACCGGCACGCCGGCGGAAGACTTCGAGACGACGGCCCGGCGCTATGCGGGGCAGCCCTTCGCACGCCAGTCGATCGCCAACAGGCTCGTCGCCTTCGCGAAGTTGAACGCGGCCCCGTTCTATCCCGGCATCGATCCGGCCGCGTGGGAGCGCCGGCACGACCTGCCGCAGCCCCCGCAGCCCACCCTCGCGATCGACGACGCCGGATGGCTCGATGTCCATCGCCACCAGATGACCCGCCAGCGCCGCCCCGCCGCGTTCGGCGGCCCGGTCCTCAGGATCGCGGGAGGCAAGTCGTGAGCGCACTCGAGACGCGGATCCCGCCGCCCATCCTGCTGGTTCTCGTGGCCGGCCTGATGCTGGCCGCGGGGTCCTATCTTCCACCGAGTCCCTTCCCCGACGGCCCGCGGACGGCTTTGTCAGCGATCCTGTTCGTGCTGGCCGCGGTCTTCGGAGCCCCTGCGGTGAGGGCCTTCGCTCGCGCGGGCACCACGATCAACCCGGTCGACGTCGGGCGGGCAAGCAAGCTCGTGACGACGGGCATCTACGGGATCAGCCGCAACCCGATGTACGTCTCTATGGCTTTGCTTTTGCTGTCCCTGGCAGCCTGGCTCGGCCAGCCCGCCCTCCTCCTGGGCCCGCTCGGCTTTGTCCTGTTCATCACGCGGTTCCAGATCATCCCGGAGGAGCGGGCAATGGCCAAGCTCTTCGGCGAGGGCTACGAGACCTACAGGACGCGGGTACGACGCTGGGTCTAGCGCGACGAGCGTCCGGTCCCGGGGACGTCCCGAGCGACCGCTCAAAATCAGCGCGAGGCGAAGCTGACCTCCTCCTCGATGGTCAGCACCATTTCGATCCGGTCCCTAAAAGGCGCGCCAAGATCGGCTGCGAAGCTTAAACCTCTGCCTGCATTGTCCGAGGAGCTTGGCCTGGTTCCGTCCCGATGCAGACCCGTCAAAAGCGCATGCGCGTTCTCAAGAGCGGCCGGATCTTCCTCGACGAAGGAGCGCTGGAGATCGCCTGCACGATCAGAAACGTGTCGCTGGGCGGCGCTGGCGTCGAACTCTCGGCCGACGTGGACCTTCCGCCGGTCTTCATCATCGATGCGACGGGATGGCCGCCGCGGGTCTGCAGGATGGCCTGGCGGGACGGGCGCCGTATGGGAGTCCAGTTCCTCGACCAGCCCGAGGAGAGGGAGGCTGCGCGCGAGGCCCTTCTCGATCCGCCGCCGGCCCATGCTCCCGAGCCTGTCCAGCGCGAGGCGTCGGTGCAGTGACGGTTCCGGCGTGCCCCCGGCGGATTCGCCCCGCAAAGGCGTGACGCTCGAGGCTCCCAACCAGCAATTCCCGCTTGCAGGGACCGCCAGTGGGTGACCCCATGGATCTTCGGGACGAGGCGACTCGCCTCGGGATAATCCAGCCGGAAGGAGCCCCATGCGCGCTGCCGCGCATCCCGGCGGCCCGCCGTGCGTCAGGGTCGTGCCGCATTGATCTCGATGACGTTGCGGTCGTGGTCCATGATCCACAATTGCGGATAGCCCGTCACGCTGTCGCGCTTGACGACGATCCGCCTGGGGTCCGACTGCTCGCGCTCGTCGGAGTAGCCTTTCTGCGCGAGGTCGGCGACGGTGGCCTCGAAATCAGGAACGCGGATCGCGAAGTGCGAGTCGTTGGGGTCGACCGGCCCGGTCCTGAACGAGCCTTCGAGGTAATGGGTGATGTGGATCTCGAGGGGTCCCGACCTGAGCCATGCCCCGGGATGCGGGAAGGGAGGGCGTTCCACCTCGGGCAGTCCGAGCACGTCCCTGTAGAAGGTCTTGGCGTGCTCGACGTTTCGGGTGATCACCGAGACGTGGTGGAAGACTGCGCTCGTCATGACCGTCTCTCCAAAGGCACGGGTGGGACTGTTGGATTGGGCTCATCCAGAGTTCGATCATTCCGCAGGTGGAGTCACTTTCCAAATGATGCCGGCACAACGGATATGTCCCCCGCCAGCGACGCCGGCTTTAAGCGGCGGATCGCGCCGCCCTTCGTCGCCCTGTCCACGAATCCTCGTCCTCAAGGCGGGCGATGCACGGCTTGCACTCGCGACCAGGCAGCGCTCAGCCGCCGGACGGGACACCTGTCCCAGGCCGATTGGACCACCCGCGAGCTGCTGGCCCTGGCGGCCATGACCCATGCCGATCACCAGGTGCAGAACGCGCTGCAGCGTCTCAGCTTTTAGGGCGCGGTCACGTGGCGGGCAGTGGATCTGCGGAGTTGGCGTTTCCAATCCCAGGCTGGCGAGCCGCATCCAGACCTTCACGTGTCCCGAAAGCGAGGCGTCGCCGGCCGAGCGCGTGGGCTGAGGGCTTCCGGATACCGGCTGGTCTGCTCAACCCAGAGAGCGCGCAGCACCGCTGCCCGCGAGATGTCGGCTGGAATAAATCCTCCGCCCGCATCGTCCATGCCCGCAGGACACCAGTGGAGGATGCCATGCCCCGTGCTTTTCGCGTGACCCAGCGGCCGTCCACATCGACGCTCCGGCGCACAAGCGCCGTCGCAGCTGCGGCCGTCCTTTGCCTTGCGCTCGCCCTACCGGCGAACGCAGCCGGAGGCGGCGGCGGAGGTGGCGGCAGCGCGGGCGCCGGCGGCGGCGGCGGTGGCGGAGGCAGCGCTGGGGGGAGCGGCGGTGGCGGAAGTTCCGGAGGAGGTGGCGGGCGCGGCGGAGACGCCACCGAGGGGCTGTTCGGGCTGTTCAAGTCGACGCCGCCGGCAGCGGGCCAGACCAGGAGCGAGCAGAAGGCCGTGCCGACATGCCCGGCCGGGACCGTCCTCAAGGGCGGCGCCTGCCTCAAGGTCAAGGCCGGCATCCTGCCTGACGAAGAGCTCTACAGGCAGGGGCGCGCCCTGGCCCTCGCAGGAGCCTATGCCGAGGCCTTGCCCATTCTCGATGCCGTCGCCCGGACGGACGACTCGATGGTGTGGACCATGCGCGGATACGCCACCCGCAAGCTCGGACGCTTCGAGGAGGGAATGGCGCTTTACGACAAGGCGCTGGCCATCGATCCCGACAACGTGAACACGCACGAATACCGCGGCGAAGCCTTCGTCACTCGCGGGGATCTCGCGCGGGCCCGCATGGAGCTCGCCCTGGTCGAGCGTCTCTGCGGCCGTGACTGCGAGCAGTTCGAGGATCTCGACGAGGCCATCAGGACAGGGGTGACGGAGTGACCCGGACGCCTGCTGCGGCGAACGCGCCGCGCACCGCGCGGACCCATGGTCCAGCCTGGGCAAGCCTGTGCGACGGCGTGGGCCGCGTGCTCATCGCCGCCCTCTTCCTCTACATTGGGTGGTTCGACATGGCCACCCACTGGCCGGCGGTCGTCGACATGGTGGCAGGGCGAGGGCTCCCGTTCCCGCCCCTCGTGGCAGGAGCCGCCATGGCGTTCGAGATCGCCACGCCGATCCTGCTCTTCGTTCCCCAGGCCCGCTTTTGGGCGACGGCGGCACTTGCGGCATACTGCGTGGCGACCGCCCTTCTCTTCCACGCGGACAAGCTGTTCGAGGGCTCCGACGTGACCGATGCCGGGTTCCATTTCTTCAAGAACCTCGCGCTTGCCGGAGCCATGCTGACAAGCCTCCCGGGCGGGGATGCCGGGACGGGAAGAACCCCATGACGAAGGACGAGGAGGATCTCATCGAGGCCGCGATCCCCTCGCTCCGCCGCTATGCGCGCGCTCTGCTCCGCGACGCCACGGACGCCGACGACCTCGTGCAGGATTGCCTGGAGCGCGTGCTCTCGCGTTGGCGGCAAAGACGGGCCGGCGAGCCGCTGAGGCCTTGGCTCTTCAGCGTGATGCACAACCTGTTCGTGGACGAGATCCGGCGGCGTTCGCGCCGGGGGGCGACCGTGGCGCTCGAAACCACGTCGCTCGCGCAGCGGCCCCGCCAGGAGGACGACCTTGCCTGCCGCGACATGCTGAGGCTCCTGCAGGACCTGCCGCCGGATTACCGCGCCGTCCTCCTGCTCGTCGGCGTGGAAGGCTTTTCCTACGAGGAGGCGGCCCGCATCCTCGACTGCCCGGAGGGCACCGTGATGTCGCGGCTGCATCGGGCCCGCGTCTTGTTTCGCCGGCTTCTCGACGTGCCGAGCCGACCGGCCCTGCGGAGAGTGAAGTGACGGCGCCAGACCAGGACGGGCCAGAGAGCGAGTGGCACAGGCTGATCGACGGCAATGTCGGCGCTGCGGAGGCCGACGCGCTCAGGGCGAAGCTCGCCGCTTCGCCGGAGCGCGAGGCGTGGCTCGCGCAGGTGAGGCGCGACAGGGACCTTCTGCGAGCGCACCTAGAGAGCGTGGTCGACGAGCCCGTGCCCCAACGCCTGTCGTTGGCCGAGATCAGGCGGGCCGCCGTGGCGCGCAGAAGGGCGCTCGTTCGCTTGGCTGCGGCGGCGTGCGTCGTCCTCGGCCTGGGTTTTGCCGCAGGGTGGGGCGGACACACTCTCCAGTCCCATCTCGACACGCGCAGTCAAGCAGCGCGATTGCAGGCCATCGTGGCGGATGCCGTCGTGAGTTTTCGGACCTTCAGCACGGACCCGCGCTTTCCGGTCGAGGTGACGTCGGATCGACCTGCCGACCTTGCGACGCTCATGTCCAGGGGCCTGGGCCGAAAGGCGCCCCCGCCCGACCTCGCCACCTTCGGCTTCAACCTCGTCGGCGGCCGCATCGTGCCGTCCGCCCTGGGACGCGCCGTCGTCATTCTCTACGCGTCCGACCGCGGAGAATGGGCCGCGCTCTACGTGAAGGCCGGCGAACCCGGCGACCGCCCTCTGGAGAGGAAGGCAGCCGGAGGTCTTTCAGCCTTTGCCTGGACCGACGACGATTGCGCCTACGTCCTGGCGGGCGACCTGCCGCACGACACTCTGCGCAGCCTGGCCGAGGCCGCCTTCAGGCATTTCGAACAGGGGGCCGGCGCGGGCTGACCCCGCCGGGCGATGTGGTAGGCCGCGTCGAAGGTGGTGAACGCGGTCGCCACCAGCCCGATCCGCTCGGCGCATGAAGGCGCCGAGGTGGAGTTGGTGTGGGGCCGTCGTGTCGTCTCCGGGCTGGCCGTTCAGGGTGCCGGAGGTTGGGCCAGGCAACAAACCCCCTCCCGCTGCTCTGCTGCGCCCTTCCGTTCGTCCGCGCCCTCAGGCCTGCCGCCGTTCGGGCCTGGGGATGGGCAGCACGGAGGTCTGCTTCAGGCGCTCCATGGCGAAGCGCGAGGTGACGTTCTTCAGCGCGAAGCGTCCGATCAGGTCGCGGTAGAAACGGTCATAGGCGGCCATGTCGGGCACGACGACGCGCAGCATGTAGTCGACGTCGCCGGCCATGCGGTAGAGTTCCACGACCTCCGGTAGGGCCGAGATGCCGGCCGCGAAACTCTCCAGCCATTCGGCGGAATGGTCCGCCGTCTCGATCTGCACGAAGACGGTGAGGCCGAGGCCGACCTCCTCGGGCGCCACGAGCGCCACACGGCCGAGGATGACCCCGTTCTGCTCCAGCTTCTGGATGCGCTTCCAGCACGGCGTCTGGGACAGCCCCACCTTCGCCGCGAGCGCCGCGATGGAGATGGTGGCGTCCTCCTGAAGGGCCATGAGGATGGAATAGTCGATCAGGTCCATGGTTCTGCCGTCGGGCGAAAGGCGTGGCTTCCTGGGCGAAGAGCCCGGTGGCAGCAGAGCTTGCCCCTGGAAAGTTCTTTTAGTCAAACAGAATGTTCGTCCTAGAGAACGATTCATTCTGGAAGAATGCTCGTTCCGGGAGCAACCTTTGGAGATGTTTCTTCTCCGGTTTCGCCCGGTGGAGCGTTTCGCTCGAGGGCTCCCGAGGAGCGCAGATGCAAGCCCCCTGCGCCCGTGACGATCGCCAGACGCATGAGATCGGGACTGGAGGCGGAAGACGCGAGGTCCGGGTCGAGCGGTGAAGGACCGCTCAGGACCCTTCTCCGCGCTGGGGCCGCACGCCATCCGGCCTCTCGAGCCGGCCGAGGGCATCGACGATGGCGTGGAACGGCACTGGCTTCTGCAGCAGAACGACGTCTTCGAGATCCGCCGGGATCACGTCGGGATCGTAGCCGGTCACGAAGACGAAGGGCACGCCGCGCGCCCTCAGCAGATGAGCGATCTCGAATCGCGGCCCACGTCCGCCAAGATTGAGGTCGAGCACGGCGTGGGTCGGCGTTTCGCGCTCAAGCACCTCCAACGTCGCTTCCAGACTCGGGCATGGGCCCAGCACGTTCGCACCGGCGCCTCGCACTGCCGCGGCAGTGTCGCTCGCCGTGTAGAAATCGTCTTCGATCACCAGGACAGTGCGGCCGCTCAGGTCTGGTTCTCCGGTCATGTCCAGCATTCCTCCAAATACGGTCGACGGCCTCGGCGCGTCGGTCTCCAGGATGCTGCCGCCGTCCCTGAGCGGGAACTCCAAGTGGCATCGCGCACCCTCTCGCCCAAGATCGATCCGGCCGGCGCCGCCGAGTTCATAGGGAATACGGGCCTCGATCAGCTCGCTGCCGAAGCCGCGGCGTTTCGAGGGAGGGCGAGGTGGTGCGCCCCCTTCCATCCAGTCGAGGGCCAGCCATGGGCCGCCCCGCTTCTCGACGGTTGTCCAGCTCACCGTCAGGCGCCCATCCGGCACGGACAGGGCTCCGTACTTGAGGGCGTTCGTCGCCAGTTCGTGGAAAGCGAGAGTGAGGACTTCCACAGCCTTCGGCGAGAGCTTGACGTCCGGCCCGGTCAGGTCGAACTGGCCGCGGTGGTGGGCCTGCGCGAGAACCTCGCTCTCGATGATGTCGCGCAAAGACCCCACGGAGTTCGCCTCCCGCGTCAGCAGGGCCTGAACACGGGCCAGCGCCAGGAGCCGACCTTCCAGCAGGGAGCGGTAATCCTCGACGCCGCCTGAGCCGCCCGCGGTGCGATTCGCGATCGAGCGAATGACGCCCATGATGTTGCGCACCCGATGCTGCAACTCGGCGAGCAGCACCTCCTGATATTCGGCGAGCTGGCGGGCGTCGGTCACATCCTCGGCGATGCCGCCGATACGCTCGACATGTCCGCGATCATTGACGAGCGGGAAGACCGTGTTCCTGATCCATCGGAAGGCACCGTCGCGGGGTCGCTGGATGCGAAACTCGCGCGCCCGGGACTGCCCGTCTTGCGCGTCTTCCAGATCGCCCAAGGCGATCTCGCGGTCCTCGGGCACGATCAGCGAAGCCCAGTGCTTCACATCGTCCAAGAAGGCCTCGCCTCGAGCGCCAAAAATGGTCTCGACGGCAGGGCTTGCATATTCCAGGTGGAAGCTCTGCGCGTCGCGAATCCACAGACCCGCCGCAGAAGCATTCGCGAATTGCTGAAAGCGGGCCTCGCTGTTTCGCAAAGCGACTTCGGATCTGGTGCGTTCCACCGCGGCCCATACCCGTTCGGCAATCTCTTGGACCAGTTCCACCTCGGCCCGTGACCAGCTTCGTGGCACAGCCTGATTGAGAGACATGATCCCGACCACGCCGCCGGCCTTCACGACCGGCACGTCGATGAAGGAGAAGATGTCGAGCGACGTGCAGATCGCCTTGAGATCCTCGTCCAGCAACTCGGTGGATCGGACGTCGCTCACCACCATCGGCGCGCCCTGTTTCACGATGCGTTGGAAGATCGGAAAACTGGGGAGCGGATAGCGACCCTTGATCGAGGGCAAGTCCTCGGCCGATGCGTCTCGCCGAACGACGATGTCGCCATTCTCGATGGCGCAATAGTAACACCGGTCAGCCGCGAAATGGTCCATGGTCAAGGTCGTGACCACAGTTTCGATCTCCAGCGGGTCTTCCAATGGCCTGACGGCATCGCTCAGCTTCAGAAGGAAGGCCTGCCGTTCCTCGTTCTCGCGGCGCGCGGCCTCGATCTGCTTTTGCTCGGTGACTTCCTCGTAGAAGATCGCCAAGCGGTCGCCGCCGCGGGGATAGGCGAGCACATCGAACCAACGCTCTCCAAACTTGTCCTCGATGCGCGCGGGGGACCCGGACTTGACGAATGGATCGAAGATTTCAGACCAGTACCGGACGACATCGCCGAAGAACTCGGTCCCCCTTCTTCCGATCATGGTGGCAGCGTCGAGGCCGAACAGTCGTTCCATCGCGGGATTGAGTTGATGATAGAGCTGATCGACGGCCCGTCCTTCGCTATCCCGCACCAGCTCGATGTCGGCATAGCCTTGCCCCATATTGTCGAAGAGCGAGCGATATCTCGCCTCTTCGTCGCGCAGGGCCGCCTCCGAGCGCTTGCGGTCGTCGATGTCGACGTTCAGCCCCAGCCACTTCTCGATCTGTCCGGCCGCATCGAGCATCGGTGCGGCGCGGACGTTGGTCCAACGCCAACCGCCGTCGGGCGCGCGCAGCCGGAACTCGGCATTCACGAGCCCCCGGGCGGCAACCGCCTCACGCCACTGGCGCTCGGCATAGGCGCGGTCCTCGGGATGGATGGCGTCCAGCCAGCCATAGCCGAGCCATTCCGGGAGCGTCTGGCCCGTATAGGCCCGCCAACTCGGGCTGTCGGTGACGACGACCCCGGCGGCGTCGGTTTCCCACACCGCCTGCGCCCAGCTCTCGATCAGTAGCCGATGCCGCGCATCGCTCTCGCGAAGCCGCTCTTCGGCCGCGGCGAGCCTGCGCTTCAGCTCGGTGTCGTCGTCCTGCGAGCCCATGGGGCATCACTCACGATATGCCATCGGGGCGAGGCGCGGCGGCTCGACGCTGCAACGCTTCTGTCCAATCCACACCCCCTGACTGTGTGACGACGGACGGGTCAGCTGTGATAAAGGCAAGTGGGTGTGATAATCCAGTGGGTTGTACTGGTCGCCTTGTCTCCCTCCCGCTTGTGCCGCCATAAAGGGACATGGCCGATACCCTCAGCGCTGGAGCCCCGTCCCACGTCGAGCGCCTGGTCGCGCATCTGCGGGAGCGGGCGCTCGGCTCGCTCGACGACCCGACGGCGCTTTACCGGCGCCTCGCCGACGCCATCCGGGAGGCCATCGAGCGGGGTGTCGTCACGCCGGGCTCGGCCCTGCCGGGCGAGCGTGACCTGGCGCAGCGCCTCACCTTGTCGCGGGCGACGATCCGCAGCGCGATCGAGCTCCTCGTGAGCGACCGGGTGCTGGTGCGCCGGCAAGGGGCCCGCACCAGCGTGGCGCACCCCGTCGTCAAGCCGCTGGCCACGCTGAACGGATTTTCCGAGGACATGCGGGCGCGCGGCTTCACGCCGGGCGGCGTCTGGCTGAGAAAGGCGGTCGCGCGCGCCACCGCAGCCGAAGCGGCCGCCCTCGGCCTGGCGGCGGGGCAGGAAATCTGCCGCATGACGCGCCTGCGGACCGCCGACGGCGTGCCGCTCGCGCTGGAGCGGGTCGCCGTGCCCCGGATCTTCCTGCCCTCGCCCGACCTCGTCGAGGGGTCCCTCTACGCGCTTCTGGAGCGGCTTGGCTGCATGCCGCAGCGTGCGCTCCAGCGCATCCGCGCGGCGAGCGCGACGGCCCGGGACGCCTCCCATCTGGAGGTCGAGCGTGGCGCGCCACTTCTGGTCGTGGAACGGCGCTGCGCCCTCGAGGACGGACGCATCGTCGAGTTCACGGAGTCGCGCTACCGCGGCGACAGCTACGACTTCATCGTCGAGACGATCCGGACGGCGTGAGCACTGGTTCGGAACTGGTCTTGTCATCGCAGGGGTGTTCCCCTTAGGCTTGGCGCATCGGAGGGCCGATGCACCCGATCCTCGAATCCTTGGCGAAGACACTGGTCGTGTCCTGCCAGCCCGTGACGGGCGGGCCGCTGGACGCGCCGGCAATCGTGGCGGCCTATGTGAGGGCCGTGGAGGCCGGCGGAGCGGCCGGTGTCCGGATCGAGGGTTTCGACAACCTGGGGGCCGCACGGGCCGTCACGTCGCGGCCCATCATCGGGCTCGTGAAGCGGGACCTGGACGAGAGCCCCGTTCGCATCACGCCCTTTGTCGAAGACGTCCGCCGGCTGGCCGAGCTCGGCGCCGACATCGTGGCCTTCGACGCCACGCAGCGCCGCAGGCCGGCGCCGGTGCGCGATCTCGCGGCAGCCGCCCATGCGCTGGGGCGTCTGGCCATGGCCGACATCGCATCCGAGGCGGAGGCCGTCGCCTCCATGGAGGCCGGCTGCGACGTGGTCGGGACGACTCTGTCCGGCTACACGGGCGGCCCGGTCCCCGTCGCGCCCGACGTCGAGCTGATCTCGCGCATCGCGGCGCGCGGCATTCCCGTGATCGCGGAGGGACGCATCCGAACGCCCGAGGATGCCGCCGAGGCGATGCGGCGGGGAGCCCTGGCCGTCGTCGTGGGATCGGCGATCACGCGCCCGGAGCATGCGACCGCATGGTTCGCCGAGGCCGTCGAGACGGCCGGGCGGGAACGCCGGCCATGAGCGACCCCGTCCTGGCCATCGACATCGGCGGGACGAAGATGCTCGCTGCGCTCGTCGAGGGTCCCGCGGTCGTCGAGGGGCGCACCATCCCCACGCCGCGCGAGGACGGCGCCGACGCGTGGTGCGACGCCCTCGCCCGCCTCGTGGCGGACTGGCGCGGCCGTTTCGGCCGTGTCGGCCTGGCGCTGACCGGAGGGGTGGCCGGCGGCCGCTGGTTCGCCCTCAACCCCGATACGCTGCCCGTGCCCGCGGGCTTTCCCGTGGTCGAGGCCATGAGCCGCCGGTTTGGCCTGCCCGTTCATGCGTGCAACGACGCGCAGGCGGCGGCCTGGGGCGAGTACAGGCATGGAGCCGGCCGCGAGCGCGACATCGTGTTCCTCACGGTCTCGACGGGCCTGGGCGGGGGGATCGTGAGCGGAGGGCGGCTGCTGACCGGACGCTCCGGGCTCGGAGGCCATGTGGGGCAGACCCGGCTCGCTTCGCCCGACGGCTCGCTGCGACTGGAGGACATGCTGGCGGGGCGCGCCATCGCCCGCGCCGCGTCCGCAGCCGGGCATCACGGCGAGGCTGCCAATGTCATCGCCGCGGCGCTGGCGCGCGAGGAGGATTGGGCCCTGCGGATCGTGGGTCCGTCGGTCGATCTCCTCGCCCGCGCCATCGCGGACCTGCAGCTCCTGCTGGACCCGGACCTCGTGGTGCTGGGCGGAGGCCTGGGGCTCAACGAGGCCTATCGCGAGCGCGTGGCCCGCGCGCTCGAGCACCTGCCGGACGCCTTGCGCCCGACGCTGGTGCGAGCGGACCTGGGCGTGCATGCCGGCGCGATCGGGGTCGCGGACCTCGCCTTGCGCGACACCCACCACTGAGAGCACAAGAGGGGAGGACATGATGGCATCGGGACTGAAGCATTCATGGCGGGCGGCCTTCGCGGCCGCCGCCCTGGCCACCATCACCGCGGGCGCGGCGCGCGCCGACGTCACGGTGCTGGGATGGCCGGGCGGACCGGAGGAGGTGGCCCTGCGCAAGGTCGCGGAGGCCTACAACGCGCTCCCCGGCACGGCTGCGCCTGACAAGGTGAAGCTGATCTTCTTCAACCGCGAGGGCTTCTGGGACAAGCTCCAGGCCGACATGGCCGCCGGCTCGTCCGAGTTCGACGTCAACCTCACGGCGACCTATGCCGTCGGGCGCTACGCCCCCTACATGGTGCCCCTGGACATGCCGGCCTCGGCGGCTCAGACCTTCCCGCCGAAGGTTCTCGACACCATGAAGTTCGACGGCAAGATGTATGGCGTGCCGACCGACCTCTCGCTGCACTTCATGTATTTCCGCAAGGACCTCATCGACAAACTCCTCTCGGACGCGGCCTGGAAGGAGACCTACGGCAAGATCAGCCAGCAGAAGCTCGGCAAGGCGATGACGCCGAAGGACCCCGCCGATTGGACGCAGGACGACTGGGCGGCGACGGCGCTCTTCTTCACGAAGGCGGTGAACCCCGACAGCCCGACCCGCTACGGCACCGTGCTGCAGATGAAGAACCTGCTCTTCAACATGATGGTCTGGCACTCCGCGGCGCGCGCCCAGGGTGGCGATTGGCGGGATGCGAGCGGCAAGATCACGGTGGACTCGCCCGCCTTCCGCAAGGCGCTCGAGCTCTACAAGATGCTCTACGATTCCGGCACGTCGCCCAAGGATTCATTGTCCTACGAATATGCCGAGGCGAACGCGGCCTTCGGCTCCGGCCAGGCGGCGACCATGGTGCAGTGGAACGCGGCCTTCGCCGATCTCGACAACAAGGAGAAGACCCCGGCCGTCGCCGGCAAGATCGGCACCGCGCCGCCGCCGGCAGGCCCCGCCGGCCGCTTCACCCACATCCACGGCCTGGGTCTCGGCCTGAACAAGGCGTCCAAGAGCCAGGCCGGCGCCCAGAAATTCCTGAACTGGCTGGCCAGCCCCGACGCCATGGTGCTCTACGCCAAGGCGGGTGGCTCGCCGGCTTTGGCCGAGGGCCCGCTCAAGGCCGTCGCCGCGGACCGGCCGGACCTGGTGAAGCTCGGCGACTATGCCGCGCAGTACGGCTTCGTGATGAATGGCGGCACCTCCGCGAAGGCGCTCTCCATCTACGAGCTCCAGGCCGAGCAGTTCACCGGCTACTGGGCAGGGCAGAAGAGCCTCGACGACGCGCTTGCCGCGACCACGAAGGGCATGGGCGACCTTCTGAAGTGACGCCCAGCGCCCAGTCGATCGGGTCGGCCCGCCAGGGCCGGCCCGCCTTCGCACGGGAGGACCGATGAACGCCACGACGTCGCGCCACGGCCCCGTTCTGGTGGCGCCGCTCGTGCTGTTTCTCCTGGCCATGCTCGGCTTCCCGCTGCTGGCCGACCTCGTCTACAGCGTCTCCAAGGTCGACTTCCAGACGCTGCGCGCGCCGAGCTTCGTCGGGCTCGCCAACTTTGCAGCCGTCCTCACCGATCCCGCCTTCTGGGCGGCCTGCTGGTTCTCTCTGCGCTTCGCCGTGGCGACGGCGATCCTGCAGGTGGTGCTCGGCCTGGGGCTCGCCGTGTTCCTCGCGCCCCTGCTCTCGCGCAGGCCCTGGCTGATGGCCGTGCTGATGATGCCGCTGATGGTGGCGCCCGCCCTGGTCGGGCTCATGTACCGGCTGATCCTGCACGAATTCGTGGGCGTCGTGCCCTACTACCTGATGCTGTGGACCGGCGACAGCCCGGCCTTCCTCGACGCGGCCAACGCCTTTCGCACGCTCGTGGTCGTGGAGGTGCTGCAGTGGACGCCCTTCGCCATCCTCATCCTCTACACGGCCTACCAGGCGATCCCCGAAGCGGTCCGGGAAGCCGCGCGGATGGACGGGGCCGGCGCCCTCGCGCTGTTTCGGCGCATCGAACTGCCGATCCTGATGCCTACGCTCGCGGTGACCTTCTTCATCCGTTTCATCGACGCCTTCCGCGTCTTCGACAACGTCTATGTCCTGACGGGCAGCGGGGCGGGCGGCTCCACCACGAGCCTCTCGATCTACATCTACAAGGCCTTCTTCAAGAGCGGCAGCATCGGCACCGCCGTGGCGGCCTCGCTGCTCCTCCTCGGGGCGGCGACGCTCCTCTACCTCGCCCTGTCGCGCCTGGGCGCCGGGAGACGCGCATGAGCGGCAGGCTCGTGGAGGCCCTGCGCTGGATCGTCTTCGCGACCGCCGCACTTGCCCTCAATTTTCCCGTGCTCTCGACCCTGGTGACGTCGCTGAAGACCGAAGCCGAGATCACGGCGAGCCCCTCGCTCGTGATCCACCAGCCGACGTTCGCCAACTACCAGCGCGTCTTCGACATGGCCGACCGCTTCGACATCCTGGCCTACCTCTGGAACAGCCTCGTGGCCTCCAGCATCGGTGCGGGCCTTGCGATCCTTCTCGCCTTCCCTGCCGCCTACGCCGTCGGCCGACTGGGATACGGTCGCAGCTGGCTGATGCCCGTCGCGGTGAACATCCGCGCCGTCCCCCTGATCATCTTCGCCATCCCGCTCTATCTCATGTACCAGGCCTTCTCGCTGCTCGACACGCGGCTCGGACTCGGCCTCGTGCTGGCCGTCGTCAACGTGCCCCTCATGCTCGTCCTGCTGGCGGGCGCGGTCGCCGAGATCCCGGACGAGCTGGAGGAGGCCGCCCGCGTAGACGGGGCGGGCACGCTGCAGATCCTGCGCCACGTCATCCTGCCGCTGTCGCGCTCGGTCCTGGCCTCCGCCCTGGTGCTTGGCTTCATCACGGCCTGGAACGAGTTCCTGTTCGGCCTGATGCTGACGACGCGCTCGGCGGTGCCCGTCACCGTGGGCGCCTCCTTCTTCTTCGCCGCCAGCGGCGGGGGCGTGCAATGGGGCGTGGCGGCGGCGGTGATGATGCTGAGCACGCTGCCGCCCGTCCTCCTGGGCCTCCTCATGTACAGGCAGATCGGATCGACGATGGCAGAAGGGGCCGTGAAGGGCTGATCCAAGGGAGCGACAATGCGCCAGGGGAGGCGGCCGCCAAGAAGGGCCGGTCTTCCTGGGCCGCCGCAGGCCGTCAACGCGGCTGACATACCGAGCGATCATTCGCCGAGCTGCGCCATTCGGGTTCGCAGAAAGGCGACGACGGCCGGGTCCCGGGTCGCGGCGAGCGCCGCGCCATAGGCCCGCCGGGCCTCGTCATGGCGACCGGCGGCAGCCAGGAGGAAGGCCCGGACCGCGAGAGCCGGCTGGAAGCCCTCGGCGATCGACGGGGCGATGCGGCCCAGAGCGACGAGACCCGCCGCGGGGCTCTGGGACTGGCCGATGGCAAGAGCATGCCCCACCGCGGCGCCGATGGACGGAGCACAGCGCAGCAGCCCCTCGTAGAGGATCGCGATCGAGGTCCAGTCGGTCCGGCCGCCGCGCCGGCCCGCCACATGGGCGGACTGGATGGCGGCCTCCAGCTGGAACCGCCCGATCGGCCCCAGGCTCCGGGCGCGCAAGAGAAGCCTCTCGGCTTCGTCCTGCAATTGCCCGTCCCATCGCCGCGGGTCCTGCTCGTCGAGCGGGACGTAGGACCCGCGCGGATCGCGGCGAGCCTCGCTGCGGGCGGCGAGGTGAGCGGCGAGCGCGGCGAGGCCGAGCGTCTCGGGGCTCGCGGGGCAGAGCTGAGCCAGCAGCCGCGCGAGGAACAGGGCCTCCGGAGCGAGAGGCTCGGCCTGGATGGGGCCAAGTCCATCGAACCCCGCGGACACCGCCCCATAGACGGCCTCGAGCACGGCCTCCAGCCGCTCCGGCATGGCCGATCGGGACGGCAGTTCGAAGGGGATGCGCGCCTCGCCGATCTTGCGCTTGGCGCGCACCAGCCTCTGGGCCATGGCTGCAGGCGTCACGAGGTAAAGCCGTGCGATGTCGCCCGCCTCCATCCCGAGCACCGTCTGCAGGATGAGCGGGGTCCTGATAGCCTCCTCGATCGCCGGATGGGAACAGGCGAACATCAGCCGCAGGCGCTCGTCCGGAATGTCGTCGGGGTCGATGGCCTGCATCGCCAGCCCCTCCTGTTCGGCCGTCTCGACGGGGACCGACCGGCGCGCGCCCGTTCGGCTCGCCTCGTTGATCCCGCGGTTCCTGGCCACAGTCAGCAGCCAGGCCTCGGGATTGTCGGGTATCCCACGGGCCGGCCAGGTCTCGAGGGCACGCGCGAAGGCTTCGGCGAGCGCATCTTCCGCGCGCGTGATGTCGCCCAGCCTCGCGGCGAGCAGGGCCAGGAGCCGGCCATAGCTGTCGCGCGCGACCGCAGCCGCCCGCGTCGCAGGTGATGCGTCACTGGCGACGCTTTGCGAGCTTATGGTCACGCCATCGACCATGAAGAGATGGTCCTCCCTCGCCTCGGGCCATAGGGGGCACGGCCGCGGGCGGACCCCGGCCGGATTCGGCTTCAGCCCATGGCGGTGGGGCGAACCTCGATGGTGCCGCCCTGCGCGGCCGGGCATCTGGCGGCCCAGTCGAGCGCCGCGTCCAGGTTGTCGACCTCGATGACGTAGTATCCGCCGATCTGCTCCTTGGCGGACGAGAAGGGACCGTCCTGCACGCGGCGCTCGCCGTCCCTGAGCGTAATCGTCGTGGCGGTGAAGCTGGGCTTCAGCCAGTCCGTCGAGACGAAGACGCCGGCCTCGATCAGGGCCTGCGTATAGGCCTGGAACGCGGACTGCACCTGGGCCATGGCCTCGGGCGGCATGTTCCCGAACGCGCTCTCGTCCGAGTAGAGAAACAAGGTATATTTCATGGAAGTTCTCCCTTTTACAGTCTTCAACAGTAAAATCTATGCGCCGGCAGCGAAGCTGGACAATGTCTTGAGGCCCAATTCGTATTGGGGGCCCAGCATCTTGTCCATGAAAACGCCGACGATCCGACGCATCGGATTGGAACCGAGGTTTGCGTCGAGGGACCAGGTCACCTCGGTTTCGCCACGACCGGCGGGGCGCAGCGCGAAGGTCTGGCGCGGCTGCCCCATCGGGCCGAGATCGAGGTGCATGACAACCCGCTCGCCGGGCACGGCCTCGACGATGGTCTGCGATCCCGAGCCGCTCTTTCCCGTCCAGGCAAAAGACGCCCCCACGCCCGAGGCGGGTCCCGCAAAGGTCACGGCGAGGTCGGGATCGGACGTGCGGAACGGGTTGATCGCGTCAAAGCCCGCCGAACTCGAGAGGATCCGGTACACGTCAGCCGTCGAGGCTGGCACTTTGGCCGTCCGCTCGACATGGGCGCGGTCCGGAAGTGCGAAGGGGATGGCCGCCACTGCGGCGGCGATCAGTGCGAGGGAGGCGAACGTGTTCCTGGCCATGGGAGGTTTCCTCGTGAGAGCGAAGCATCGAGCTGCTTCACGCCCATGACCGGCGACGCGCTCTCCAATCGACAGGGTGCCGAATCTTTTTTGCACCCTCATGCGAGACGGCTTTCTCCACCGTCCCGGATCTCTTCGCTCCGAAGCGGGACGAACCTGACGCTTGCCGACACGTAACTTGACAGCGATGGCGGACGGGTCCATCTCCGGCCCGCAACGCGAGCGGCCAGGCGGTCGCGAGCGTCCAAGGACTTCGACCATGCCCAGCGACAGTACCAGCCGATTGCCCTGGCCGCCGACGGCCGACGGACGGACCTGATCGCCTGATCGGGCTCACCCGTGGTCGTCGCGGCGCGCGACCACGATCAAGGTGAGCCATGACTTCTCGCCCCCTTCTCGACGCTCGTCCCCGCTTTGCAGCGGGCGGCGCCGCGCTAGCCCCCAACCTCTACGACGCCGTGGCCTTCGTGCTGATCGTGGCCGTGCTCGCGCTCGTCGCGCACTCGGTGGGCGAGATGCGCGCGCCGCTCTCGCAGCTCGACCTCGCGCCCGTGCGGCTCGACCCGTGGCTGCTGCCCGAATACGCGGCGCGCACCACCTTGCGGATGTTCGCGGCCATGGCCGCCTCGCTCGTCTTCACCTTCGTGGTGGCCACGCTCGCCGCCAAGAGCCGGAAGGCCGAGCTCCTGATCATTCCCGCGCTCGACATCCTGCAGAGCGTGCCGGTGCTGGGTTTCCTGACCTTCACGGTGCTGTTCTTCCTGAACCTCTTTCCCGGCAGCCAGCTCGGAGCCGAGTGCGCGGCCATCTTCGCGATCTTCACCGCGCAGGCCTGGAACATGGCCTTCTCGTTCTACCAGTCGCTGCGCACCATCCCGCGCGACCTCGAGGAAGTGAGCCGGCACTTCCGCCTGTCGCCGTGGCTTCGCTTCTGGCGGCTCGAGGCGCCCTTCGCCACGCCCGGCCTCGTGTGGAACGCCATGATGTCCATGTCGGGCAGCTGGTTCTTCGTGGTCGCGTCCGAGGCGATCTCGGTTGGCGACACGAAGATCGCGCTGCCGGGCATCGGGGCCTGGCTCTCGCTCGCCATCGAGCAGCGCGACATCGCCGCGGTGGCCATGGCCGTCGTCGCCATCGGCGTCGTCATCCTGCTCTATGACCAGCTCGTCTTCCGCCCGGTCGTCGCCTGGGCCGACAAGTTCCGCGCCGAGACCACGGCTGCGCAGGAGCGGCCGCGGTCGTGGCTCTACGACCTCGTGCGCCGCACGCGGCTGGTGAAGAGGCTGTTCGAGCCGGTTGCCCGTGCGACGTCCGCGGCCGGACGGCTGCCTCTGCCCCGCCTGGAGGTCCCCGCGCTCGCGCTGCCTGCCGGCTTCGGCCGCGTTCTCGATTGGGCGTGGCACGGCCTCGTCGCCGCCGCCGTCGTGCTCGGGGCGTGGACCATCCTGCGCTTCGTCTCGACGACGCTCGGCTGGAGCGACGTCGCGACGGCGTTCGGCCTGGGCGCCCTCACGCTCCTGCGGGTGCTCGTGCTGATCGCCGTGGCGAGCCTGGTCTGGGTGCCCATCGGGGTCTGGATCGGTCTGCGCCCGGCCGTGTCGCAGCGCGTCCAGCCCGTGGCCCAGTTCCTGGCGGCGTTCCCCGCCAACGTGCTCTTCCCCTTCGCCGTGGTGGCCATCGTCCGCCTCGGGCTCGACCCGGACATCTGGCTGTCGCCGCTGATGGTGCTGGGCACGCAGTGGTACATCCTGTTCAACGTCGTCGCGGGGGCGAGCGCCTTCCCCACCGACCTGCGCGAGGCGTCGACGATGTTCCGGCTCCGGCCGGCCCAGTGGTGGCGCAAGGTGATCCTGCCGGGGATCTTCCCCTACTACGTGACGGGCGCCCTGACGGCGTCCGGCGGCTCCTGGAACGCCAGCATCGTCGCGGAGGTCGCGAGCTGGGGAGACACCAGGCTTCAGGCCGCCGGGCTCGGCTCCTACATCGCCAACGCCACCGACGCGGGGGACACCCAGCGGGTGGTGCTCGGGGTGGCCGTGATGTCCCTCTACGTCGTGCTCTTCAACCAGGCGCTCTGGCGCCCGCTCTACCGCTTCGCCGAGCGCCGGCTCCGCATGAACTGAGGAGGACCCGCCATGTCCGCATCAACCCTCGACCAGGACGTCGTCTCGGTCCGCGACATCAGCCATTTCTACCACAAGGGCGGCGGCTCGGACCTGCTCGTGCTCGACCATGTCGACCTCACGCTGCGCGAGAACGAAATCGTCTCGCTGCTCGGACGCTCGGGCTCCGGCAAGTCCACGCTGCTGCGCATCATCGCCGGCCTCATGACGGCCAGCGAGGGCCGCGTCGCCATCAGGGAGCGGACCGTGAGCGGTCCGGCGCCGGAGGTCGCCATGGTGTTCCAATCCTTCGCGCTGTTCCCCTGGCTCACCGTGCTCGCCAATGTCGAGCTCGGGCTCGAGGCGCAGGGGGTGCCCGCGGACGAGCGGCGCAAGCGTGCGCTGGCAGCCATCGACCTCATCGGGCTCGACGGCTTCGAGAGCGCCTATCCCAAGGAACTTTCCGGCGGCATGCGCCAGCGCGTCGGCCTCGCCCGCGCGCTCGTCGTGCATCCGCAGGTGCTGCTGATGGACGAGCCCTTCTCGGCGCTCGACGTCCTCACGGCCGAGACGCTGCGCACCGACCTCCTCGACCTCTGGTGCGAGGGCCGGATGCCGATCCGCTCGATCCTCCTCGTCACGCACAATATCGAGGAGGCCGTGCTGATGTCGGACAGGATCCTCGTCTTCTCCTCCAATCCCGGCCGCGTTATCGCCGAGATCAAGGTGACGCTGCCGCAGCCGCGCAACCGGCTCGACCCAGCCTTTCGCCAGATCGTGGACGACATCTATGCCCGCATGACCGTCCGCACCGCGGGCGGCGCGCCGCGCGAGGGAGCCTTTCCCGGCTCGGGGATCGGCATGATCCTCCCGCATGTCTCCACGAACATCCTGGCCGGCCTGATGGAGACGCTGAGCGGTCCGCCCTATCACGGCAGGGCCGACCTGCCGGCGCTCGCCTCGGTCTTGCAGATGGAGGTGGACGAGCTCTTCCCCATGGCCGAGACCCTGCAGCTTCTGCGTTTCGCGGAGGTCGAGGGCGGCGACATCCGCCTCACGGAGGCGGCCCGCCGCTTCGCCACTGGCGAGGTGGACGAGCGCAAGCGGCTCTTCGCCCAGCATCTGCTGGCCTATGTCCCGATCGTCTCGCACATCCGGCGCATCCTGGACGAGCGTCCCTCCCACAAGGCGCCCAAGGCGCGGTTCCAGGACGAGCTCGAAGACTCCATGTCCGAGGACTATGCCGAGCAGACGCTGCACGCCGTCGTGTCCTGGGCCCGCTACGCCGAGGTCTTCGCCTATGACGAGGGAGCTGGCATGTTCAGCCTGGAGAACCCGAGCTGAGGCGATCGCGGACGCCATGGCCGCCGGCCTGCGCAAAAAGGCGCCGGGCGGCTATGGGCTGGTTCCGGTCGACCGGGGCTACGGGTTCAGGCTCGGGCCTCGGCCTCGCCTCGCGACGAAGCGGAGAGAATTCTTGTTCGATGAGACCGGCTTGGCGGCGCATATCGATTCCATTATTCTGGAAATATGGAACAGACTGATGCCGTTCGGCGGCTGGCCGCCCTTGCCCATGACGGGCGCCTCTCGGTCGTCCGGCAACTGGTGAAAGCCGGGCCCGAGGGCCTTCCGGCCGGCGAGATCGCGCGACGGCTCTCCATGCTGGCCAATACGCTCTCGGCCAATCTCAACGTCCTCTCGAATGCCGGCCTGGTTCACGCGCGGCGCGAGGGTAGGTCGATCGTGTACTCGGCAGACTACGCCGCCCTGGGGACGCTGCTGGGCTTCTTGATGGAGGATTGCTGCCAGGGTCGGCCGGAGGTCTGCGGTCCCCTGGTGGCCAGCGCCGCCGGCTGTGCAGCGGGAGCCTGCCGATGACTGGTTTCGATCTGCGCCGCCGCCTCGCCGCCGAGGCCCTCGGGACGGGACTTCTGGTCGCCACAGTGGTGGGGTCCGGGATCATGGCCGCGAAGCTGACGAAGGATGCGGGCCTCGCCCTGCTCGGCAATACGCTGCCCACCGGCGCGATCCTCGTCGTGCTCATCACCGTTCTGGGCCCTGTCTCCGGCGCGCAATTCAACCCCGCCGTGAGCCTCGTGATGGCCCAGCGAGGGCGCATGCCTTGGCGCGAGGTGGCGCCCTATGCCGTGGCGCAGGTCGTCGGCGGCATCCTCGGCACCCTGGCGGCCCACCTGATGTTCGACGTCCCCGTCTGGCAGATCTCGCAGACTGCGCGAACGGGAGCATCGCAATGGTTCGCGGAGGGCGTGGCCACCTTCGCCCTGGTGCTGGCGATCCTGGGTACGTTGCGCTTCCGGCCAGAGGCCGTGCCTCTGAGCGTCGGCCTCACCATCACAGCCGCCTACTGGTTCACGGCGTCGACGTCGTTCGCCAATCCGGCCGTCACGATCGCCCGGGCCTTCAGCGACAGCTTCGCCGGGATCACTCCGTCCAGCGTGCCTGCCTTTCTGATCGCGCAACTCGCGGGCGCGATGGCCGGCGCCGCCCTGTCGACCTGGCTCTTCGATCTGGAACGAAGGTCCGCCGCAGCCTGACGAGGAACATCCATGGACGTCGTCATCCACCACAACCCCGATTGCGGGACGTCCCGCAACGTGCTGGCCATCATCGAGGCGGCCGGCTATCGGCCGACCATCATCGCGTACCTCGAGACCGGTTGGACAAGGCCGCAGCTCCTTGGCCTTTTTGCCGCCGCGGGGCTGACCCCGCGCGCGGCCCTGCGCACGACGAAGTCGCCCGCCGCCGAGCTGGGGCTCCTCGATCCGGCAGTGACCGACGAGAACCTGCTGGCGGCGATGCTGGACCATCCCGTGCTCGTCAACCGGCCGATCGTCTGCACCGCGCGAGGCGTGCGGCTCTGCCGGCCGAGCGAGGCGGTGCTCGACCTTCTCGAAACGTGCCCACCTGGCCCTCTCACCAAGGAGGACGGATCGCCCTTGATCGACGCGGCAGGCCGCCGCGTCGGCTGACGGGGATCACGCACCGGCAGCGCGCCTGCGGGCCGGCACCTCCTAGGCGGCCACGGAGCGAAGTCCCAGGATCTCGCGCGCCTGTCGCCAGGTGGCGACGGGGCGCTGGTGCTTGTCGCAGAGCTCCACCGCCCGCTTCACCAGGGCGGCGTTGGAGGGGGCGAGGCGCTCGCGGTCGAGGCGGACATTGTCCTCCAGCCCCGTGCGGGTGTGGCCGCCCCTGGCGATGCACCACTCGTTGATGCGGATCTGCTCCGGCCCGATGCCCGCCGCGCACCACGTCGCGTCCGGCGCGAGCCGCTTCAGCGTCTCGATATAGAAGTCGAAGATCCGCTCGTCGGCCGGCATGGCGTTCTTCACGCCCATGACGAACTGAACGTAGAGCGGGCCCGCGAGCCGCCCGTCCGCCTGCATGCGCGTGGCCTGCACGATGTGTGAGAGGTCGAAGGCCTCGATCTCCGGCTTCACGCCGTAGAGCTTCATCTCCGAGGCCAGCCAGTCCACGAGGTCGGGCGGGTTCTCGTAGACCCGGTTGGGGAAGTTGTTGGAGCCCACCGACAGCGAGGCCATGTCGGGGCGCAAGGGCAGCATGCCGCCGCGCGCCTTGCCGGCCCCGGAGCGCCCGCCGGTGGAGAGCTGCACGATCATGCCCGGGCAGTGCTTCTCCAGCCCCTCCTTGAGCCGCGCGAAGCGCTCGGGGTCGGAGGTGGGCCTGCCCTCGTCATCGCGCACGTGGCAATGCGCGATGGAAGCGCCGGCCTCGAAGGCCTCCTGCGTGCTCTCCACCTGCTCGGCGATGCTGATGGGCACCGCCGGGTTGTTCACCTTGGTCGGCAGCGATCCCGTGATCGCCACGCAGATGATGCAGGGCTCGCTCACGTCGCCTCCCTCACACGTCGAAGAACACGGTCTCGCCATCGCCCTGCAGGCGGATGTCGAAGCGGTAGACGGGCTTGCCGTCGCGCAGGCCGCGGCGCGCCAGCAGCGTTTCGCGGCGGCCGGCCTGCTCGACGAGGTTGAGCACGGGATCAGCGGCGTTGGCCTCAGCCTCGTCGTCGAAGTAGAGGCGCGTGCTGAGCCCGATATTGATGCCGCGCGCCACGATCCACAGGCTGATGTGCGGAGCCTGCGGGCGCGCGTTGCGGCCCATGACGCGGCCGGGCTTGACGGTCTCGAAGGACCAGAGGCCGGTGTCGAAATCCGTGATCACCCGCCCCCAGCCGCGGAATCCCGTGGCCGCCTCGTGATGGCGGGGGTCCTCGGGATGCGCGTGCACGCCGTTGGCGTCGGCCTGCCAGGCCTCGAGCAGCACGTCCTTGACGGGCGATCCCGTGCCGTCGAAGACGACGCCCTCGATGCGGATGCGCTCGCCCGGCGCGTCCGGACCGGCGATGTCCCAGCCGAGCTCGCGGCGGAAGATCTCGAAGCCGGCGGCGCCCGGCGCAAGGCCGATATGGACATAGGGGCCAGCGGTCTGCGAGGCCGTCTCGTGGAGATAGGGCAGGTTCTGCGGCATGGCTCAGTTCCCTTCCAGCCGGTTCTCGAACAGGGTGGACCGACGCCCGCGCAAGACGATGTCGAACTTGTAGGCGAGGCTGTCGAGGGGGATGGCGGCGTTCATGTCGAGCGGCGCGACGAGCCGGTCGATGGCCCCCTTGTCGGGGATCGTGTTGACGATGGGGCAGACCGGGATGAGCGGGTCGCCCTCGAAATACATCTGGGTGATCAGCCGCTGGACGAAGCTGGTGCCGAACACCGAGACGTGGATGTGGGCGGGCCGCCAGCTGTTCACGTAGTTGCGCCAGGGATAGGCGCCGGGCTTCACGGTGCGGAAGAAGTAGAAGCCGCTCTCGTCCGTGAGCGTGCGCCCGCAGCCGCCGAAGTTCGGGTCGATCGGCGCAAGGTAAGTGTCCTTGCGGTGGCGGTAGCGCCCGCCGGCATTGGCCTGCCAGATCTCGACGAGCGTGTTTGGAATGCCGCGCCCGTTCTCGTCGAGCACGCGGCCATGCACGATGATGCGCTCGCCGATGGGCTCGCCCGATCTGGCGAAGTTGCGGATGAGATCGTTGTCGATGGGGTCGATGTCGCCGTGCCCGAAGACAGGGCCGGTGATCTCGGAGAGCGAGTTCTGCAGCGAGAGCAGAGGCTGGCGCGGCGAGCGGGCAATGCTCGTCTTGTAGCCCGGCGCATGGTGGGGGGGCTGCAGCAGCCGGTTGCGCTGGTAGAATTCGGCGGGTCTCCCAACGGTCGAATTGGCCAGGGCGGCGGGCTTGTCGGATGTCATGGGCATGTCCTTGCGGCGGGCCGTCAGGCCTTCTCCATCTCGGCGAAGGTGTCGCGGGCGATCTTGATGGCATGGTTGGCGCGGGGGACGCCGGCATAGATGGCGACGTGGAGGAGCGCCTCCATCACGTCCTCCTTGCTTGCGCCCGTGCGGGCCGTGGCGCGGATGTGCATGGCGAGTTCGTGGTCATTGCCGAGGCCGGCGAGCAGCGCGATCGTGAGCATGGAGCGCTCGCGCAAGGAGATCGTGTCGCGGGACCAGACGTGGCCCCAGGCGGCGTCGGTGATCATAGCCTGGAAGGGCGCGTCGAAGGCGGTCTTGCTGGCCTCCGCCCGGTCGACATGGGCGTCGCCCAATACGCGCCGTCGCGTCGCCATGCCTGTTGCGGAGAGATCGGACATCTCGTTTCCTCCCTGGCGCCGGCCGTGCGGCCGGTCGCATGCGAATGATGGCGCGGTGGCGCCGTGACTGTCATCCTTGGGCTTTGCCGCCCGCCTTCTTCTTCCCCTTGCCCGTGGCGAGCTTCGTCACCTTCGCCTTCGGCGCGCCAGGGCTGAGCGCGTAGCGCAGCACCGTGTCAGCCACTACCGAACGCCGCGCGGCGAGCGCCTCGGGCGAATCCATCGGCGCCTTGAAGATGCGCGAGAATGTCGCGCGGTTCGACACGTTGAAGAAGCTGAGCGCGCTGATCGTCATGTGCAGGTCGAGCACCCTGATGCCCGGTCGGAAAACTCCCAGCTCCACTCCGCGCCGATAGACGTCCTCCAGCACCTCGATCACGGAGACGTTGAGGCCCTGGATGCGTTCGGAGCGGACGAGGTGCGCGCCGTTGTGGATGTTCTCGACCATCACGAGGCGCACGAAGTCCGGGTTGGCGTTCTGGTAGTCGAACGTGAACTCGGTGAGCCGGCGCAGGGCCGCGGCGGGATCGAGGCCCTCCAGGTTCAGGCCGCGCTCGATCTGGCGGATGCGCGCATAGGCCTCCTCGAGAACGGCGACGTAGAGCCCCTCCTTGTCGCGGAAGTAGTAGTAGATCATCCGCTTGCTGGTGTCGGTCTTGGCAGCGATCTCGTCGACGCGCGCGCCGCTATAGCCGCGCTCCGCGAATTCCCGCGTCGCGACCTCGAGGATGTTGCGCCGGACGCCCTCGGGATCCTGCGTCCGTGTCGCCTGCGTCTGGACTCTGCTCATCCCGTCCTCCTCCGCCCAAGCTAGCGCGGGCGGCCGTCCAGACAAATTGTACCAGGCGGTACATTTTGTCATTGACGAAATGTACCAGCCAGTACATTTTTGGGAAGACAAGAATGCGGACGGCGCAGGACGCGACCGGACACGCCGCGCGGCACGGGACGGAAACGTGGGCTACACGCTCGACTTCTCGGTGATCTGGGAGTTCCTGCCCGCGCTGCTCAAGGCGTGCCTCGGCACGCTGGGCCTCGCCATCGGCGGCATGCTGCTCGCGATGGTCATCGGCATCGGCGGCGTCGTGCTGCGCGACAGCAAGGTCAAGGCGGTGCGCTGGCTCGTCATCGCCTTCGTCGAACTGATCCGCAACACGCCGTTCCTGGTGCAGATCTACTTCATCTTCTTCGCGCTGCCTCTCGCCGGCATCCGGCTCGACCCCACGCCCACCGCCATCATCGCGCTCGGCGTCAATGGCGGGGCCTACGCCATCGAGATCATCCGCGGCGGCGTGCAGTCCATCGGCAAGGGACAGATCGAGGCGGGGCTCGCGCTGGGGCTGCACAAGGCGCAGGTCTTCCGGCTGATCGTGCTGAAGCCGGCCTTGCGGGCCATTTTCCCCTCGCTCGCCAGCCAGTTCATCCTGCTGACGCTGACGACCAGCGTGACTTCCGCGATCTCGGCCTACGAGCTCACCTCGGTGGCGCAGATGATCGAGTCCGACACGTTCCGCAGCTTCGAGGTCTACTTCACCGTCACGCTCTTCTACCTCGCCATGTCGTGGCTGATGATGCAGGCCTTCGGGCTCATCTCGCGCCGCTACTTCAGCTACCCCGTGAAGTGAGGCCGCCATGGGCTGGGACCAGTTCCTCTTCCTCCTGCGCGGCCTGCAATGGACCGTCGCGCTTTCGGCCATCGGGTTCGTGGGCGGCGGCGTGGCGGGCCTCGCCGTGGCGCTCGCCCGCACCTCCGGCATCCGCTGGCTGGAGCGCCTGTCGGCGGGCTACATCGCGGTCTTCCAGGGCACGCCGCTGCTGATGCAGCTCTTCGTCACCTATTACGGCCTCGCCCTGATCGGCCTGAAGCTCGACGCCTGGGTGGCCGTGGCCATCGGCTTCACCCTGCATGCCAGCGCCTATCTCGGGGAGATCTGGCGCGGCTCGATCCAGGCCGTGCCACGCGGCCAGACGGAGGCCGCGCATGCGCTGGGACTGCACTACGCCTCGCTGATGCGCGACGTGATCCTGCCGCAGGCCCTGCGCATCTCGTTGCCGGCGACGATCGGCTTCCTCGTGCAGCTCATCAAGGGCACCTCGCTCGCCGCCATCGTCGGGTTCACCGAGCTCGCGCGCGCCGGCAGCATCGTCTCCAACCAGATCTTCGAGCCCCTGACCGTCTTCGGGATCGTCGGGGCCCTCTACTTCGCCCTGTGCTGGCCGCTCTCGCTCTTCGGCTCACGCCTGGAGCGACGCTTCGCGGCGGCGTCGCGCTAAGGGACAGCCAAGAAGCCCCGTCCATCAAACCCCTACCGGAGGACACCATGACAGACCTGAAGCTGCATCGCCGCCAGATCCTCGCCGCCGGCGCGGCCGTCATCGCATCGCCCGCATTGCTGATCCGCCCTGCGCGCGCCGTCACGCCAGCCGAGATCAAGAGCAAGGGTAAGCTCGTCGTCGGAATCCAGGGCGACAACCCGCCGTGGGGCTTCGTCGATTCCAGCGGCAAGCAGCAGGGCTTCGACGCCGATATCGGCGAGCTCTTCGCCAAGGAGCTGGGCGTGCCCGTGGAGTTCACGCCGCTCGCCGTCGCCAACCGCATCCCCGCGCTGACGACCTCGCGCGTCGACGTGCTCTTCGCGACCATGGCGATGCTGCCCGACCGCGCCAAGGTGGTGCAGTTCTCCAAGCCCTATGTCGCCAACATCATCTCGCTGGTCGGCCCCAAGGACATGGCCATCAAGACCAACGCCGACATGGGCAAGCTCGTCATCGGCGTGCCGCGTTCCAGCGTGCAGGACACGCAGGTGACCAAGAACGCGCCGGAGGGCACCACCATCCGCCGCTTCGACGACGACGCCGCCACCATCCAGGCGCTGATCTCCGGCCAGGTCCAGGCCGTGGGCGGCAACATGTTCTACGTCGACCGCCTGAACCAGGCGAAGCCTGGCGTCTACGAGAACAAGCTGGAATTCACCCGCCTCTATAACGGCGCCTGCTCGCGGCTCGGGGAGAAGGAGATCAACGCGTCGCTCAACGCTTTCGTGGACAAGATCCGCGCCAATGGCGACCTGAAGACCGCGTATAACAAGTGGATGAAGCTCGACCCGCCGACCTTCCCCGACAGCCTCGAGGGCATCCCCTTCGTCGCGAGCTGAACGCCAGCAACTTCGGAGTCCAGGGCCATGAGCATGCCGGCCGCCGCCGCGACCTCCCCCGCCGCCCCCATGATCGCCATGGAGGGCGTGGAGAAGTGGTACGGCCCCTACAAGGCCTTGACCGACATCAACCTCACGGTCCGCGCGGGCGAGAAGATCGTCCTGTGCGGGCCGTCGGGTTCCGGCAAGTCCACGCTGATCCGCTGCATCAACCACCTCGAGGGCTACTCGAAGGGGCGGATCTCGGTCGACGGGATCGTGCTGGGCGACGACCGGCGGACGGTGGATGCCGTGCGCCGCGAGGTCGGCATGGTGTTCCAGCAGTTCAACCTGTTCCCGCACCTCACCGTGCTGCAGAACTGCACCCTGGCGCCGATGCGCGCCCGCGGCCTTTCCAAGGCCGAGGCGCAGGACACCGCCCGCCGTCTGCTGGCGCGGGTGAAGATCCTCGAGCAGGCCGACAAGTATCCGGCGCAGCTCTCGGGAGGCCAGCAGCAGCGCGTCGCCATCGCGCGGGCCTTGTGCATGGCGCCGAAGGTCATGCTGTTCGACGAGCCGACCTCCGCGCTCGACCCCGAGATGGTGAAGGAGGTGCTCGACACCATGATCTCACTGGCCGAGGATGGCATGACCATGATCTGCGTGACGCACGAGATGGGTTTCGCCCGCCAGGTCGCCGACCGCGTGATCTTCATGGCGCAGGGCGAGATCGTGGAGGAGGGCGAGCCCGGGAGCTTTTTCAGCAATCCCCGGCACCAGCGCACGCGGACATTCCTCGGCGAGATCCTCGGGCATTGAGGGCGCAGCCTGCATGATCACCGGCAACACGTTCCTCATCGCGCATCTCGGCTATCCCACTGCCTCGTTCCGCGCGCCGATGATCTACAATCCCTATTTCGAGTCGATCGGCCTCGACGCCGTCGTGGTGCCCATGGGCGTGAGGGGAAAGGACTACGCGGACTTTCTTCGCCCGCTTTTTCGCCTCAGCAACATCCGCGGCGCGCTCGTCACGATGCCGCACAAGGTCTCCACCATCGGCCTCGTCGACGAGGCGAGCACGGCCGCGCAGATCGCGGGCTCCGCCAACGCGGTCCGCCTGCGCGAGGACGGCGCGCTCGTCGCCGACATGTTCGATGGCGAGGGCTTCGTTCGCGGCGTGAGGCGCAAGGGCCGCGACCCGCGCGGGCTGAGGGCTCTCGTGGTGGGCGCGGGCGGCGTCGGCAGCGCCATCGCCGCCTCGCTCGCCGGCGCGGGCGTCGCCGCGCTGGGACTCTTCGACGTGCAACCCGCGACCGCGGACGCCCTGGCCGGACGCCTGCGCCAACATTATCCCCGCCTCGAACTCGCCGTCGGCTCGCGCGATCCGGAGGGTTATGACGTCGTCGTCAACGCCACCCCGCTCGGCATGCGCGAGGGCGACCCGCTGCCGGTCGAGGTGGATCGCATCGCGCCAGGCGCCTATGTCGGCGAGGTCGTGATGAAGCAGGAGGTCACGCCCTTCCTCGCCGCGGCGGCCGCAAGAGGTTGCCTCACGCAGGTGGGAACGGACATGCTGTTCGAGCAGATCCCAGCCTACCTGGAGTTCTTCGGCTTCCCGACCACGACGGCGGACGAACTGCGCCGGGTCGCTGCGATCACCTATTGAGGCATCTGGAGGAGGACGAATTGAGGACCGCGATCGCCACCGTGTGTCTCTCCGGAGGCCTCAGGGAGAAGCTGGAGGCTACGGCCGCGGCGGGCTTCAGGGCCGTCGAGATCTTCGAGAACGACCTCATCGCCTTCCCGGGTTCGCCGGCCGAGGTGAAGCGGATCTGCGCCGACCTCGGGCTCGACATCATCACCTTCCAGCCCTTCCGCGACTTCGAGGGCATGCCCGAGCCGCGGCGCACCAAGACCTTCGACCGCGCCGAGCGCAAGTTCGACCTGATGGGCGAGCTCGGCTGCGACCTCATGCTCGTCTGCAGCAACGTCTCGCCGGAATGCGTGGGCGGAGTGGACCGGCTGGCCGCCGACTTCCATGCGCTCGGCGAACGCGCTGCGAAGCGTGGCGTGCGTATCGGCTACGAGGCGCTCGCCTGGGGCCGCTTCGTCAACGACTATCGCGACGCATGGGAGATCGTGCGGCGCGCCGCGCACGAGAATGTCGGCACGATCCTCGACACGTTCCACATCCTCGCCCGCGGCACCGATCTCTCCGCCATCTGCGCCATCCCGCGCGACAGGATCTTCCTCGTGCAGGTCGCCGACGCGCCGAAGCTCGACATGGACCTGCTCTCCTGGAGCCGCCACTGGCGCTGCATGCCCGGCCAGGGCGAACTGCCGCTCGACTCCTTCATGGACGCGCTGGGCGCCACGGGCTTCGACGGCGACCTCTCGCTGGAGATCTTCAACGACCGCTTCCGCGCGGGCTCCGCGCGCGCCGTGGCGATCGACGGGCACCGCTCCCTGATCGCGCTGCTCGACGACGCATCGGCGCGCGGCACGGGCGCCGCCGCCGAGATCCCGCGCCTGCCGCCGCGGGCGCCGGTGGAGAATGTGGAGTTCATCGAGTTCGCGGTCGACGAGAACCACCGCAAGGACTTCGAGACCCAGCTCGCGGCCATGGGCTTCGCGCGGGTGGGCCTGCACCGCTCGAAGGACGTGGCGCTCTGGGGCCAGGGCGACATCCGCATCGTCGTGAACTGGGACAAGGACGGCTTCGCCCACAGCTACTATCTGAGCCACGGCACCTCCGTCTGCGCGCTCGCCTTGCGCGTGCCGGACGCCACGGCGACGATCGCCCGCGCGACGGCCCTGCTCGACACGCCTCACGAGGGCGCGGTGGGCCCCGGCGAGCTCGACATCCCCGCGGTGCGGGGGCTGGGCGGCAGCCTGCTCTACTTCCTCGACGCGCGCTCGTCGCTCGGGCGCTGGTCGGAGGTGGACTTCGAGCCGACGGGCGAGACGGCAACCGGCGCGGGCCTCGTCGCGGTCGACCACGTCTCCCAGACCATGCAGTACGAGGAGATGCTCACCTGGCTTCTCTTCTACACCTCGCTCTTCGACGCCCGAAAGACGCCGAGCCAGGCCGTGATCGATCCCGGCGGCGTCGTGCAGAGCCAGGTGATCGAGAGCGAGAGCGCCGGCCAGCAGGGGCTCCGGCTCGTGCTGAACGGCTCGCAGAGCCATCGCACGCTCTCGGGGCGCTTCCTGTCGGATTTCTTCGGCTCGGGCGTGCAGCACATCGCGCTGGCGACGCACGACATCCGGTCAACGGTGCGCGCCATGGTTGAGGCGGGCGTCGCCATGCTGCCCATCCCCGAGAACTACTACGACGACCTCGACGCCCGCTTCGACCTGCCCGCGGACCTGCTGAAGGAGCTCGCCGAGCTCAACATCCTCTATGACCGCGACGCGGGCGGCACGTTCTTCCAAGCCTACACGACCACGCTGCCGGACGGCTTCTTCTTCGAGATCGTGCAGCGCGACGGCTACCGCGGCTATGGCGCGCCCAATGCCGGCATCCGCCTCGCCGCCCAGGCGCGGCTGGCGCGGCCGGAAGGGATCCCGCGGCTGTAGCGCGGCCGGCTTCTATGGCGCGCCCGCGCCGGCTATGATCCTTTTCCGCGCCCCTGGCTGGGCTCGCGGCGGGAGCAACGCGACGTGACGATCGATCCAAGGACCGTCGGACCCCGCATACGCATGCGGATGCCGGACATGACCCCCAGCGAGGCGCGGGTGGCGGAGGTGATCCTGCGCCATACCGGGGGCGAGCCCCTGCCCATCAAGCAGGTGGCCGACGAGGCCGAGACGTCCACAGCGCTGGTGGTGAAAACGGCCAAGAAGCTGGGCTTCGCCGGCTTCAAGGAATTGCGGGCCGCGATCCAGGCCTATCGCGGCCAGCCCCACGCCGACCTGCACGAGGACGTGCAGCCCAACGACACCGCAGAGGTGATCGTCCAGAAGGTGTTCCGCACCGCCGTGCAGGCCATCGAGGAGACGCTGGCCATCCTCGACATGGAGGCGTTCCGGCAGGCCGTGGACCTGATCCACGCCGCCCGCCAGCGCGACTTCTACGGGCTCGGCGGCTCCGCCCACATCGCGCGCGACGTGGCGCACAAGTTCCTGCGCATCGGCGTGCGGGCCTCGGTGCATGACGACACGCACATGATGGCCATGTCGGCCTCGCTGCTGCGGGCGGGCGACGTCGCCATCGCCTTCTCGCATTCCGGCCGCACGACGGGCGTGCTGGAGGCCGTGCAGATCGCGCGCGCCGCCGGCGCCGCGGTGATCGGCGTCACCAACTACGGCAACTCGCCGCTGGCCGCCGCCTGCGACGTGGTGCTCTGCTCCACCGCGCTCGGCTCGCCGCTTTCGAGCGAGAACGCCGCCGCGCGCATCGCCCAGCTCAACATCATGGACGCCATCTTCATCGCGCTGGCCCAGAAGGACCTCGACCGCGCCGAGGACCACCTCGCCCGCACCATGCAGGCCGTGCGGAGCAAGAGGCGATCCTGAGGGCGGGCATCGATCCCGCTGGCGTCACGCCGCCGGCTTCGGGCCCGCAGGCGGCGTCGGGGGATCGGCTGCCTTGATCGGCCAGAGGTGGGCCATGGCCCAGCTCACAAGGAGCGCCACGACGCAGCCGAAGAGGACCTCGGCGACGCGGCGCAGGCCGAGGTCGATGCCGCCCCACTTCGAGTGTTCTGTCACGCTGCCCGCGACGACGATGGCGGCCGTGATCGGCGCCTGCCGCCACATCACGGGGACGCGCACGACATAGACCGAGAGCAGCACCGCGATGGCGAGCGCGAAGGGCAGCTTCCAGGCATGCGGATCGCCCACCAGAAGAAAGCCGAGCCCCACGGCGCAGCCCACCGCCGTATTGGTGAGCCGGCTCACGAAGTTCGCATAGCCCTTGCTGGGAATGGGCTCGCTCGCGGCGACGAGCGAGGCCATGGCCCAGACGGGATTGGCGTGCCCGAGGAGCCTCAGCGACGCCCAGGCGATGATGGACGCGATGAAGACGTTCAGCGCGAAATGCACGCCGAGCATGTGGTCGCCGTTCAGTCGGTCGCGCCAGGTCACAGCGCAGTCAGGCCCGCATCATTCGTGCGCCTGGGGCGGGTTGCCCTTCAGCCGGTAGACGCTGCCCGTCTTGGTGGTGCCCAGGGAGACCCAGTCCTTGGCGACGTGCTGCAGGTGGTTGAAGAACTCCCGCGCCAGCGCGCGCTGCTTGCGGTGCAGGTCAGCCGCCTTCTTGAACTTGCACTGGAAGGAGAACTCGCCGACGAGCTGGTGCTCGTCGCCGCGGCTGCGCCACACCGCGACGTTGCAGGGGGCCTCGACGCCCTTGCCGAAGTCGAGCGTGCCGAGGTCGAGCAGCACCTCGACCACCGCCGTCCGGTTGACGAGTTCCACGTGGCCGCGGCCCTCCTTGAAGAGCGGCTTCAGGGCCGGCAGCACTGTCAGCAGCGTCTTGGCCGAGGTCGGGTCCTCTTCGGTCACCTGGCTCATGTTGAACTGCGAGTTGTGCGAATAGAGCAGGCGCACGCCGCCGATCTTGTCCTTCAGCGGCAGCGCCTCGGCCTTGAACTTGATCCTGTGGTCGCCGGCGATGCGCGGCGTCACGTCGACGGCCTGCGCCGCCGCGAGATCGGGGTGGCGGAACTTGAAGACGATCTCCGGGTCGCCCGCGAGGAAGCCGTGCTCGTAGACGATGCGACGGCGCAGGATGAAGGCATTGTTGTAGAGCCGGAAGTCCTTCGTATCGAGAAACAGCACCTCGCGGATCTGCGGGCGCCGCTTGCCGGGCAGCGGCTCGTAGCCGACGCCCGTGTCCCTGGCGGCCTTCCTGATCAGCTTCTCGAAGGCGAGGAAGCTGTCCACGGACGTGAACCGCTTGCCGTCCAGGATGATCTTCGCCTCGAGGTATTGCACCTCGTCGAAGCCGCTGGCGGCCTGGGCCTTCTCCTGCTGCTCTGTGGCCATGGTTCCCCCTCCCCTTTGCATCTCATTGTTGCAAACGTCAGTGGCTTAGTTGAAGCCTTTATAGGCGACGTCTCCGCAATCGCGAAGGCTCGCGCTCCCGCTTCGCCGTTTGGGTTGCCAAGCGGGGCAGGACGGTTCCTCCCTGCCGCAACCCGGGTTTCCCCGCATGATCGTCGACCCCACCTACGTCACGTCGATCGAGGAGATCGCCTGGGGCCTCCTCCTGATCACGGCGACCATCGTCGTGCACGGCATCGGCACGAGCTGGGCGCTCGTCGTCACCGAAGGGTCGACGGACCCGGGCCAGCCCGCGCCGGTGCTGCGCGACCTCCTGCGGGTGAACATCCTCGCGGCGATCCTCGTCCTGCTGCACCTCACGGAGGTGATGATCTGGGCCGGGTTCTTCACCTTGACCGACTGCTTTCCCACGTTGAGCCAGAGCTACAACGTCGCCCTGCTGGACTACACGACCCTGGGAAGCAATGACGACCTGCCGGGGCGCTGGCGGCTCCTGGAAGGCATGATCGCCATTTGCGGGCTCCTCACCTTCGCCTGGACGACCAGCGTGCTGATGAATGTGGTCGACCAGATCCAGGAGGGCCGCCTGAAGCGCCGGCGGCTGCGGAAGCAGGCCTTGGCCGGGCACAAGCACGAGGACGCCGGGCCCGGGGCGCACTGACCGGCCCGGCCCCGGACGTGTGGCTAGCCCGCACGCGCCTGCCGGTCGGCGCGCTGCGTCACGGGGCGGCGCTGCAGCAGGAAGAGGCCGCCATTCTCGAAGGCCCACTCGATGTCGTGATCGGCCTCGCCGAACACCTCGTCGCAGCGCCGCGCCATGGCGTGCAGGTGGCGCAGGTCCCCGTAGCCCAGGCACAGCCGCCGCGAGAGGTGAGGCGGCACCGGATGGTGCTCGGTGCCCCCGCCCTCGGCCAGGCGGATGCTGCGGTCCTTGCTGCCGGGAATGCGCTCCAGCACCTGGCCCTCGCGGGTCATGCGGTAGCGGTCGGGCACGACCATGCGCTGCACCAGGCTTTCGCCGAGACCCCAGCTCGCCTCCACGAGCATGTGGTCCTGCCCGCTCACCGGGTCGCAGGTGAAGAGGACGCCGGCCGTGTCGGCCGCGACGAGGCGTTGCACGACAACGCCGATCTGGGGCTCTTCGCCGGCGCCGAGCCGCTGGCGATAGGCCATGGCGGAGGCGGTGCGCCCGGACGCCCAGACCTCGCGCAGGGCGGCGAGCGCCGCCTCGGCGCCCGACACGTTGAGCCGCGTGGCGTGCTGCCCGGCGAAGCTCGCCTGCGCGGAATCCTCCCCACGGCGGAGGAGCGCACGGCAATCAGCTTGTCATCGATTTGTCATTTTTTCGTGACGGCGGGCCTGGGCGGCGCGGCGGGCTAAGGCAGGCGCGGCAGAGGGCCGGGACTTGGCCGGCTCTTCGTGTCCCGCTCCAGCAGCCGCATCACGGCTTCCCCCGTTACGCCGTAGAGCACGGCGGATGCGAGCACGACGAAGCCCACGGTAGGCCAGATCCAGGCTCTCGTGTCCTCGCCCAGGTGGTTCACCGCATAGGCCGCATAAAAGAGAGATCCGAGGCCCCGGATGCCGAAGAAGCCGAAGGCGAGCCTGTCCCGCAGGCCTCGCGGCGAGCCCGCAAAGCCCACGGCGACGGCCAGCGGGCGGACCACGAGCAGCACCAGAGCGGCGAACGCGACCTCGGGCCAGCCCACGGAGGACAAGAGCCCCTGCCCCAGCGCGCCGCCAAAGAAGACCAGGACCAGCACGGTGGCGAGCCGCTCGATCTCCTCGGCGAAGTCGTTGAGGCGGCGGTGGTAGTCGGTGGCGTCGGAGGTGTTGCGGATGGCCACGGCGCCTACGAAGACGGCGACGAAGCCATAGGTGTGGATCGCCTCGGCGGCTGCGTAGATGACGAAGGTGATGCCGATGGCGGCGAGGCCGCTGCGGCTCCGCACGAGCCGGACGGTCCGCGGCAGCACCTTGTTGAGGTGCACGAGGCCCACGCCGAGAAGCGCGCCGGCGGCGACCGCGCCCGCGAGCTTCCAGGCGACCTCCAGCGCCCAGTCGACGGCCCAGGCGGAAGGGTCCGTTCCGCGCGTCGCCATCAGCAGACCCAGCGTGACGAAGGGGAAGGCCAGGCCGTCATTGAGGCCGGCCTCGGCGGTCAGGCCGAAGCGGATCTCGTTCTCGCCGCCCTGGCCGGGCGGGCCTACCTGCACGTTCGAGGCAAGGACGGGATCGGTGGGGGCGAGCATGCCGCCGAGCAGGATGGCGAGGGCCAGCGGCAGGCCGAGCAACCCCATCGCGCAGGCCGCAATCGCGACGATGGACAGCGGCATGACCACGCCGAGCAGGCGCCAGGTGCTGGTCCAGCGCCGCCAGGCGAAGGGCCTGTCGATGCGGATGCCGGCCCCCATAACGGCGATCACGAGCACCACCTCCGTGAGCAGCTCCGCCTCGGCACGGTATTCGAGCACCGAGGCGTCCCCTTGCAGGTGAAACAGGGTCCAGCCCGCCCCGATGGCGACGATGGGTAGGGACACGGGCGCGTTACGGAGGAAAACCGGCAGCCATGCCACGGCGAGGGCCAGCAACCCCGCGATCAGAAATCCGAAAGAGGTGGAATCCACGGCCGCTTCCCTGCCTGCACAGCGGGGGCAACGCTCACGGCCAAGGAAGGGTCCGTCCGCCGCGCGTGGCTTCCCGGCCGCGAAGCTGGGACTCTGCATTGTGATCAAACGGGTTTACTCTATCTTGGGTTGAATAAACCTGCCTGGCTCGCGGCGTCCTCGCCGGCAGCCCTTCCCCTGCCGGATGCCTGTCACTCGCGATGCTCGAACGACTCGAAAGCTTCCTGGGCGAGTTGCCGCCGCATGTCGCGGCCCTCTACTTTTCCGGCTTCTTCGTCGGGGTCACCTGGCTCGGCATCATCTTCGTCCGGCCTTTCCTGCGCATCTGGTTTCGGCGCGAGGAGAACACCAACGACCTCGTGACCTATGCGGCGTCGGGCTTCAGCCTGTTCTACGGGCTGCTGCTCGGCCTGCTCTCCGTCGCCGCCTACCAGAGCACCAAGGACGTGGGCGACTACGCCAACCGGGAGGCGATGACGATCGCCAGCATCTACCGCTCCAGCGACGCCTATCCCGAGCCTCTGCGCAGCGAGGTGCAGTGGCTCCTGCGCGACTACACGCTCTACGTCGTGAACAAGGACTGGCCGGCGCATCGCAAGAGCGAGGTGCCACGTGGCGGCGAGAACAGGCTCGAGGTGCTGCGCGCCAAGCTGCTCTCGTTCAACCCGGAGACGAAGTCGCAGGACGTGTTCCACAGCGAGACGCTGCGCTCCTTCAACAACCTCGTGTCCTTCCGGCAGCAGAGGCTCGCAGGGGTGAGCACGTCGATCCCGGGCGTGCTGTGGTACGTCGTCTTCATCGGCGCGGCCTTCAACATCATCTTCCTGTGGATGCTGCAGATCCGCTTCGTGCCGCTGCTGATGCTGAGCGGCATGGTGTCGTTCTTCCTGGGCGTGATGATCTACCTGATCTTCTCGCTCGACCATCCGCTGCAGGGCGCGGTGAACGTGGCGCCGGACGCCTACCAGAACATCTACGACCAGATCATGCGCTGGGACGAGACGCCATGAGGCCGGCACTGTTCCTGACCGTGGCCCTCGCGGGCTGGCTGGTCGCAGGCGCGCCGGCCGGCGCTCAGGAGGTGACCTACGTGTCGATCGGCACGGGGCAGGCGACCGGCGTCTACTACCCCGTGGGCCGCGAGGTCTGCCGGATCCTCAACGAGGCGGCCTCGGGGGACGGAATCCATTGCGGGCCGGAGGCCACTCCCGGCTCGATCTACAACCTGCAGAAGCTCAGGGAGCGAGAGCTCGACTTCGCCATCGTTCAGTCCGACAACCAGTTCGACGCCTATCGCGGGCTCGGCGCCTTCGCGGGCAAGCCCGCGCCATGGCTGCGCTCGGTGGCGGCCCTGCATCCGGAACTCATGGCTGTGCTGGTCCGCCAGGATTCCGGGATCGGTTCGCTCGACGACCTCAAGGGCAAGAGGATCAATGCCGGCGTGCGGGGCTCCGGCTCGCGCTCGACCTGGGACGCCTTCGAGGCGGCCGCCCGCTGGAGCGCCGAGGAGCGGGGCACCATCACCGAGCTGAAGCCGGACGTGGCGCAGACGGCGCTCTGCGCCAACCGCATCGACGCGAGCCTGCTTCTCGTCGGCCATCCTTCGGGCGCCGTGGCGCGCCAGCTTGCGGCCTGCCCGACCAAGCTGCTGCCGCTGCAGGGAGCGGAGGTGGACAAGGTGGTTCAAGGCGCGCCGCAGTTCCGACCTGGCGCGATCCCGGCCTCCGCCTATGGGCTGGAGGGGGCCGTGCCGAGCTTCGGTGTGCGCGCGACGCTGGTCACCACCGCCTCGATGGGCGACGACCTCGTCTATCGGCTCGCCAAGTCCCTGCTCGAGGACCTCGACCAGCTGCGCAAGGCGCATCCCGCCCTTGCCGACCTGACCGCGGCCACGATGGCCAGGGAGGGCCTCACCGCACCCCTGCATCCCGGAGCGGCGCGGGCCTATCGCGAGGCGGGAATCCTCAAGAACTGAGCGCGCCGGGTCCCCCGCCAAACCTCAATGCAGGGTGGTCATCCCGTGGCTTTCGAGCGCCTCGATGACGCCGTTGAAGATCAGGCCGACGCCCATGGCCGAGACGAAGAAGCCGACGATGCGCGTCGTGGCGTCGATGCCGAGCGGCCCGAGGAAGCGCGTGAGCTTGTCGGCGTAGGCGAGGCAGGCATAGGTCACGATCATCGTCGCCACGATCGCGGCCGACACGGCGACCAGCGAGGCGATCTCGCTCGTGGATTGGGTGATCGTCGCGGTCATGCCGAGCAGCGTGGCGATGGCGCCGGGACCGAACATCAGCGGCATGGCGAGCGGCACGAAGGCGATGCTGCCGCCATCCGCCCCGCTTGTCTCGTCCGTAGCTCCCCCCTTGCGCACGTCGCTGCCGGAGAAAAGCTCGAAGCCGATCTTCATCAGGATGATTCCGCCGACGATGCGCACCATGCTGAGCGGCACGTCGAAGAGACGCATCAGCAGGTTGCCGAAAACGAGGAAGAAGAAGCAGAGCAGGAGGGCGTAGAAGCAGGCTTGCCGGGCCACCGCGCGGTGGGTCGCGGCGTCCTTGCCCTGCAACAGCTTGAGATAGACGGGCAGAACCTCGAACGGGTTGATGATGGCGAGCAACGTGGTGAACGTGCCCACGAACAGCGAGAATTCCTTGCTCATGCCGTCCCGGTTCCTCCCTCGCCTCTGTCGTGTCCCACCGCCGGACGCTAGGCGAAGAGCATCAGCACGAACATCCCGAACACGACGAGATGCACGGCGCCGGTGAGCATGTTGGTGCGCCCCGAGCCGAAGCTGATGATGCAGAGCACGAGGGTCAACGCGAGCATGACGATGCTGGGCTGGTCAACGCCGAGGATCACCTCGCGCCCGGTCACGGCGCCGATCAGCACAATGGACGGGATGAGCAGGCCGATGCTCGCGAGCGCGGCGCCCAGCGCGATGTCCAGGCTGTTCTGAACGGAGCGCTGGGTGGCGGCTTGCAGCGCGTCCAGGCTTTCCGGCAGCAGCACGAGGAGGGCCACCGTTGCGCCGACGATCGCGTCCGTGTTGAAGAAGCCGAACGTCACCAGCAGGTCCTCGACGTCCGTGGAGACCTCCTTGGCAAGGAAGACGATGCCGCCCAGCCCCAGCAGGGCGAAGACGCCGCTGAGCAGCAGCGGCTTCATCCTCTCTTGTTGCCACACGGTGCTGGGCTGCCCGCCTTTTGCCTCGGCGCGTCCGCTCACCACCTTGATGGCCAGGAACAGGACATACAGCGCCAGCGAGATGATGGCGGAGATCACGTCGCGCGCCTGCTCGCGCCACTCGTCGCGCGGCGGCAGGAAGCTTGGCAGGACCAGGAAGATCGTGACGAGGGCCACGAGGACGCCGAGATACGCGCTGGTCGCCTGGGAATCGACTTCCTGCTGGCGGTGCTTGAAGGCGCCCAGCACGAGGCAGGCGCCGATCACGCCGCAGCACGTGACCATGACGATGCCGACCACGGTGTCGCGTGCGAGCGTCGGGTTGTTCTGCTTGTGCAGCATCATGAAGGCGATGATGCTCACCTCCACCACGTTGGCCGCCACGGTGAAGGCGATGGTGCCGGCGACGCGCCCGAACAGGTGCGAGACCCGCTCGGCATGGCGCAGCGTGGCGACGACGGTGAGCGCGAGCAGGATCAGCGCGCCCCCGCCCACCACGCTGGCGAGGACGGAATCATCCTCACGGTGGGGCGCAACGACCACCAGCGTGAAGCCCGTCGCGAAGGCGACGGCGGGGATCACGAAGGCGTGCCAGGAGAACCTGTGGGGCTGGGGGATCATCGGACCAGTCGGAGGAGCGCGGCGTCGCGGCGACGTCGCCCAGGGGGAGGACGCGCCCCACGATGCGCAACGGATCAGCCGCTGTCCATGGCAAGCTTGCCGCCCGAGGCCAGCGCAAGCCCGCGGCGTCGTTGGACGGGTATGCCTAGGCGGAAGCGCCCTGCCGGGCTTCGAACTCCACGCCGATCTGGGTCGGCTTGCGCCAGATCACCACGCAGGGGATGTGGTCGCCGTCCATCCAGAGCTCGAAATGATCGGGAATGCCGATGGGTGCGGCCACCACCAGCGACGCCCCGAGCGGCGACCGGTTGCGCACGGTGCAGTCGATGACGGACTTGCCGCCGTTGAAGGCGATCTTGCCCGTCTTCAACGTGCGCTGGCGAGGGACGCGTCGCTTGTCCAAGGGTATGCTCTCGGTGGCCCGGCTCTCGATCCGTCCGGCCGTGAATACCATGCAAGAAAGAGCGGCCGGATTGACGTTCTGCAACTTGGCATTTGATTCCATGGCAGCGTTAAGGTCGGCTTACCGCGCCTGACGCGACGGCCGGTGCATCCCGTGCGCCCAGCAGGTACAACCTCCAGCGGCGCAGTCCTGATCCCTCGGAGCCCCCATGGTCCTCGCGCGCATCGCCCTGGCCCTTTTCGTCATGCTCGCGGCGGCGCCGGCGGGCGAGGCGCAGACCGCCGCGCCCGCCAATTCCGACGCGCTGTTCGCGGCCCAGGCGGCGGCCAACGCCAAGTCCGGGCCGCGAACGGTCCCGGGGCGCAGCATTCCCGTGCCGCGGGAGGGCGTGAGCGAGGCCATCCGCCCGCAGATCGCGGCTCCTTACGCCGCCGATTTCGCAGCCGCCCCGCGCGACGCAGCGGAGTGGCGGGCCTTCGCGGCCCCCGTGGCCGAGGCCTCGGCCAAGGACATTCCCGGCCTTGCCGCCATGCTGGGCGTCATCGTGGAGCCCACGACCATCGCCGGGGTGAAAGCCTACGTGCTGACGCCCAAGGCCGTCGCGCCCGCCAACCGCGACCGGCTGGCGCTGCATGTCCATGGCGGCGGCTACGTGCTCTATGGCGGACTGGGCGGAACGGGCGAAGGGGTCATCATGGCCGGCCTCGGCGGGATCAAGGTGATCTCGGTCGACTATCGCATGCCGCCGGACTTCCCCTACCCCGCCGCGCTCGACGACTGCATGGCGGTCTGGCGCGAGGCGACCAGGACCGTGAAGCCGCAGAACGTCGGGCTGATCGGCACCTCCACGGGCGGCGGTCTCGTGCTCGCCATGGCGCTGCGCATCCGCGACGAGAAGGGCCCGATGCCAGGCGCGGTGGCGGCGGGCACGCCCTGGGCCGACCTCACCAAGACCGGCGACAGCTATTTCACCAACGAGTGGCTCGACAACGTGCTCGTCACCTGGGACGGCTGGCTCGGCAAGGCGGCCCTGCTCTATGCCGGCGGGCACGACCTGAGGGAGCCCTACCTTTCGCCGATCTACGGCGACTTCACCGGCCTGCCGCCGACCATCCTGACCACGGGGACGCGCGACCTCTTCCTCTCCAACACCGTGCGCGTTCACCGCAAGTTGCGGCGCGCGGGCGTGGAAGCCGACCTCAACGTCTACGAGGGCCTAAGCCACGCGGGTTTCATCGACCCCGCAGCGCCGGAGGGACGCGAGGCCTTCCTCGACATCGCCCGCTTCTTCGACCGGCATCTCGGCCCCTGACCGACCTGCCCATCAGCGCCCTCGACCGCGGCGTATCGCTGCCCTTAAGCTCGGCGACCGCCATTTAGGGTTGTGGGGACACACCCCCGATCCAGAGCAAGGGAGCTGTCTCATGGGGTTGATTGCGTGGCTGATCGTCGGGGCCATCGCGGGCTGGATCGCCGGCCTGATCATGAAGGGCGGCGGCTTCGGCGTCGTCGGCAACATCGTGATGGGCGTCGTCGGCGCGGCCGTGGGCGGGGCCGTGCTGCCCTTCATCGGCCTGACGATCGGGGGCGGATTGCTCGGGCACATCATCAACGCCGTGATCGGCGCCTGCCTGCTGATCTTCGTCATCAACCTCGTACGCCGCTGACCGGGAGCCGCCCATGATCCCCCGCCTCGCCGGCGCGGCCGTGCTCGCGCTGCTGCTGCCCTGCGCCGCGCTCGCCGGCCCTCGCGCCGAGCTCGCCGCCAAGGTCCAGGCCGCCGCCGACGAATATCTGAAGGACCGCGCGGAGCCGGAGCACATCTCGGCGGTCTCGATCAGCATCAGCTTCCCGAAGGACCCGGCGAACCTGAACGCGGTGGCCGGCCGCGTCTCGCGCGATGCCGGAGCTCCGCCCGCGACGCCGGCTTCGCTCTACCAGATCGGCAGCATCACCAAGTCCTTCACCGCGGCCACGCTCCTGCAGTTGCAGATGGAAGGCCGGGTCCGGATCGACCAGACGATCGGCGAGTTCCTGCCGCAATACCCGGCCTGGAAGGACGTCAGCATCCGCAGGCTGCTCAACATGACGAGCGGCATTCCCGGCTATGACGACAACCCCGCCATGATGCAGGCGGAAGCCAAAGGCGGCATCGCCCGGCGCTGGAGCGACGCCGTCCTCGTCGGCTTCGCCGACCCGACCTACGGCCACGCGCCGCCGCCCACCAAGGGCTGGTACTATTCCAACACGAACTACATCCTGGCGGGGATGATCATCGAGGCCATCACCGGGCGCTCCTTCGCGCAGGAGATCGAGGCCCGCTTCCTCGGCCTCGCCAACGGCCTGCCCATGACCGCCTACGTGGCGACGGTGCCGTCGGCGGACCTGCAGGCGCGCATGGTCTCGGGCTATTTCTGGGGCAAGTCGAAGGACCTCGCGCCGATGAAGCCGCTGCTCGGCATGGACGCCAGGGCGCAGGACATGTCCTGGGCCGGCGCCGCCGGGGCGCTGGTCTCGACGCCCGAGGACGTCACCCGCTGGGCTCGCAAGCTCTACCAGTCGCCGATCCTCGCGGAAAAGGAACGCCGCGAACTCATGTCGCGCGTCTCCGAGAAGACGGGCGACCCGGTGGAGAGCCTCTCCGCCAAGGAGCCGCTCGGCTTCGGCCTCGGCGTGGGGTCCTTCTTCAAGGACGAGCTCGGTGGCGAGGGCTGGTACTACCAGGGCGAGTCGATGGGCTACCGCATGATCTATGGCTGGTTTCCAAAGGAGGACATCGTCATCGCGATCGGCATCAACAGCCAGCCCAATGACAGCGAGAACCAGATCGGCAAGCTGCTCGCCAGGCTCTACGCCCTCGCGCGGGAGCCCTGATCGGCGGCGTCGCGGCTGCGCGTCACACGTTTGTCACCGCGTCGAGGGCGACCTGTCATTGACGATCGTTAACCAAAGGGCGGTGTCCTCCAGCAGGGATTTCGCCCGTGAAAACCACTCTCCTCGCGGCGGTGGCCGCGCTCGCCGTGACGGCGGCCGCCACCAGCGTCCAGGCGCAGCAGCGCACCAAGTTCGAGTACTGGTACGGCCTGACGGCCCAGCTCGGCGACATCATGGTCGAGCATTGCAAGCGCTTCAACGCGTCCCAGACCAAGTACGAAGCGGTCTGCGTCGGCCAGGGCGGCTACGACAAGGCCGAGCAGAACACGATCGCGGCCTACCGCTCCAAGCAGCAGCCCACGCTCGTGCAGATCTACGACGCCGGCACAGTGAACTTCATGCTGTCGGGCGCGATCTATCCCGCCAACCAGCTCGTCAAGGATTTCGGCGTCAAGGTCGACTGGGCTGACTATTTCCCGGGCATCGCGAATTACTACGCGACGTCTAAGGGCGACATGTGGTCCTTCCCCTACAATTCCTCGACCGCGCTGATGTACTGGAACAAGGACGCGTGGGCGAAGATCGGCAAGGACAAGGCGCCCGAGACGATCGAAGAGTGGTTCGCCGACCTGCGCAAGATGAAGGCGGCCGGCGTCGAGTGCGGCTTCGCCTTCGACTACGACACCTGGATGCCGATGGAGCAGTTCTCCGCCATCCACAACCTTCCGATAGCCACCAAGAACAACGGCTATGACGGGCTCGACGCCGAGGTCGTGTTCAACAAGACGAAGTTCGTCGACTACATGAAGGAGTGGAAGAAGCTCCTCGACGAGGGCGTCGCGAAGATCCAGACGGCCCAGACCGGCAAGACCAAGAACCAGGCCTTCGCCGACGGCTCCTGCGCCTCCATGCTCTCCTCGGTGGCCGACCACGGCGTGATCGGCTCCACCGCCGTGCCAGGCCTCAACTGGGGCGTCGCCATGCTCCCGGTCTACGAGGGCACGAAGCGCCAGAACTCGCTCGTCGGCGGTGCCTCGCTGTGGATCATGCAGGGCAAGTCGAAGGAGGAATACGAGGCGGCGGCGGCCTATCTCGAGTTCCTCGCCAAGCCCGAGGAAGCGCTGTGGTTCTCCACGGTGACGGGCTACATCCCCGTGCGCAACTCGGGCTTCGAGTATCTCTCGAAGAACGGCTTCTACGAGGACAAGAAGTACGCCGGCCGCGAGCTCGCCATCAAGTCGCTCACCGCGACGCCGCCCTCGCCGCTCTCGCGCGGCATCCGCCTCGGCAACTTCACGCAGATCCGCGCGGAGATCCGCGCCGAGCTCGAGGCCGCGTTCACCGGCAAGAAGGACATGCAGACGGCACTGAACGACGCTGCGGACCGGTCCAACCAGATCCTCCGCCGCTTCGAGCAGACCTTCAAGGGCAAGACCCTGCCCTGAGCGGCTGGGTCGGGCTTCGGCCGACGGGGGGCGTCCGCGCCCTCCGTCCATGCCGCGGCGGGAACGATGGAACGGCGCGCGACCTTCAGGAATCTCTGGCTGGCGGCCGCGCTGATCGCGCCGCAGCTCATCCTCGTCTTCGTCTTCTTCTACTGGCCGGCGAGCCAGGCCATCTACTGGGCCTTCACCACGCAGCCGCCCTTCGGCGGCGGCAACGAGTGGGTCGGGTTGCAGAACTTCCAGCAGATCTTCTCCGACAGGGTCTACTGGAACTCCGTCGTCGCATCGGTCATCTTCGCCGCCGCATCGACGGCGCTCGCGATCTGCATGGCGGCGCTGCTCGCCCTGATGGTGGACCGCAACCTCACGGGGTATCGCGTCCATCGCTTCATCTATTTCTGGCCCTACGCCATCGCCGCGCCCGCGGTCGGCCTCGCCTTCCGTTTCATCTTCGCCCCGGACGCCGGCTTCTTCTCGTCGATCAACACGCTCGTCCCCGGGCTCTGGAACCCGGCCTTCGACGGGGTCGACGCGATGATCCTCATCGTGCTCGCCTATTCCTGGAAGATGGTGGCCTACAACTTCATCTTCTTCCTGGCGGGCCTTCAGGCCATCCCCCGCACGCTGGTGGAAGCGGCCGCGATGGACGGGTCGGGCGTGCTGCGACGCTTCCGCGACATCCAGCTGCCCCTCCTCGCGCCCACCCTGTTCTTCCTGCTGGTCATCAACATCACCGAGAGCTTCGTCGACAGCTTCGGCATCGTCGACATCGTCACGGGCGGGGGACCGGCGAGGGCCACGGACCTGATGGTCTTCAAGATCTATTCCGACGGCTTCAAGGGCCTCGACTATTCGATGGCCGCCGCACAGTCGATCGTGCTGATGAGCCTCGTCATCCTCCTCACCTTCATCCAGTTCCGCTACGTCGAGCGGAACGTCCATTACAAGTGAGCCCGGCGTGATCGAGCGAACTCCCATCCTCAACGCCGTCACCCACATCCTCATGCTGCTCGGGCTGGCCTTGGCCGCGCTGCCCATCTACATCGTCTTCGTCGCCTCCACGCATGACCTGCCCACGGTGAACCGTGTGCCCATGCCGCTGTGGCCGGGCGACCACCTCGTCGAGAACTATGCCCGCGTCTGGACCCAGGCTCAGTTCGGCGAGAAGATGCTGAACAGCCTTCTCGTCGCGACCGGCGTGACGGTCGGAAAGGTCTTGATCGCCGCGGTCTCGGCCTTCTCCATCGTGTTCTTCCGCTATCGCCTGCGGATGGTGTTCTTCTGGCTCATCTTCATCACGCTGATGCTGCCGCTGGAGGTGCGGATCGTGCCGACCTACGCGGTCGCGTCGAACGCGCTCGAGCCCTTCCAGGTGATGCTCGGCTCGCTCGGGCTCTCGGTGAAGCTGCCGGAGGTCAATCTCCTCAATACCTATGCGGGCCTCATCCTGCCGCTCGTCGCAACGGCCACGGGCACCTTCCTGTACCGGCAATTCTTCATGACCATCCCGGAGGAACTCGTCGAGGCCGCGAAGATGGACGGCGCGGGACCCTTGCGCTTCTTCCTCGAGGTGGTTCTGCCACTCTCCCGCACCAACATGGCAGCACTGGCCACCATCATGTTCGTCTATGCCTGGAACCAGTACCTCTGGCCCCTGCTGATCACGACGGACCAGAAGATGGCGACGGCCACGATGATGCTGCAGAAGATCGTGCCCGGCCCGCTCTTCGGCCAGCCGCCGATCTGGAACGAGGCGATGGCCGCGACCCTGCTCGTGATGGTCCCGCCCTTGCTCGTCGTGATCTTCATGCAGGGCTATTTCGTGCGCGGCCTCATCGCCACCGACAAGTGAGCCTCGCCCCGCCGCCACAGGAGCGCGACATGGCAGACATCGACATCCGCAAGGTGCGAAAGACCTACGGCCGCACCGAGGTTGTGAAAGGGATCGACCTTTCCATCGCCTCGGGCGAGTTCATGGTGGTGCTCGGACCTTCGGGCTGCGGCAAGTCCACGCTGCTGCGCATGATCGCGGGCCTGGAGGAGATCAGCTCCGGCGAGATCGCGATCGGCGGCAATGTCGTCAACCGGCTGGAGCCGCGCGAGCGCGGCTGCGCCATGGTGTTCCAGAACTACGCGCTCTATCCCCACATGACCGTGGCCGAGAACATCGGCTACGCCCTGAAGGTGGCGGGGCTCGGCCGGGCCGAGCGCGCCGAGCGCGTACGCGCCGTCGCGCGCACGGTCGGGCTGGAGGATTTCCTGGACCGCCGGCCGGGGCAGCTCTCGGGTGGCCAGCGCCAGCGCGTGGCGATGGGACGCGCCATGATCCGCGAGCCCAAGGTCTTCCTGTTCGACGAGCCTCTGTCGAACCTCGACGCAAAGCTCCGCGTGCAGATGCGCATCGAGATACGCAAGCTGCACAACCGCCTGCGCACGACGTCCGTTTTCGTCACCCACGACCAGGTCGAGGCGATGACGCTCGCCGACCGGCTGGTCGTCATGAATGGCGGCGTGATCGAACAGATTGGCACGCCAGAGCAGGTCTACCGCGCGCCCGCCAGCCGCTTCGTGGCGGGGTTCGTGGGTTCGCCCGCGATGAACCTCCTCGACGTCGTGGCGACGGGACCCTCCGAGATCGCATGGGGCGACCTGCGCCTGCCTGTCCTGCACGCCAACCTGGAAGCCGGACGGTCCCTCGTGGCCGGAATCCGTGCCGAGGACTGCGTCCTCGAGCCCAGCGGGGGAAGCGTCGTTCCGGTCGTGGTGGATTTCAGCGAGGAACTCGGCGCGGTCCGCCTGCTCCACGGCAAGGCCGGCGACAGCGATTTCGTTGTGCAGACGCCCGCCGACCCCAGGTTCCCCAAGGCGGGCCGGCTTTCGATCGGCGTGCCCGCTCACGCTGTCCACCTTTTCGAGGCCAGGACGGGCAGGAGGATCGAACCCGCGTCGCCCGGCCTCGCGGCGGCGGCGGCGTGAGGGCTAGCGGTCCTCCTCGTCGTGACGCGAAGGGGACTCCGGCTGGTTGTCAGCGTCCGAACCCCGTTGCTCGGCCCGCTCGAGGCGCCTGAGGAGATCGGCGAAAATGGTCGGCAGCCGCTCCATCAGGGCGAAGTTGTAGAGCGCCTTGAGGCCCATCCCGATGCGCCGCGCCGCGTCGGGCCGCTGGTGCAGGGCCTCCTGCAGTTCCACGCGCCGCTCCGGCGCGTCATCGGTATCGTCGATCGCCATCATGCTTGGGCCTCGCCGGGATAACGCGCGGCACGAGTCCGGGTTTCCGGCGAAGGCGGGACAGGGTTAGCGGGGAGTAAGCCAGACGAGTGCGGCGAGCGCGCCGACGAGGGCGGGAGGCGTCACGAGGACGCCGAGCTTGAGGAAGCTCCAGGCCCCCACGTGCTCGCCCTCGCGCCTCAGCGCGAGCAGCCAGAGGATCGTGGCGAGCGAGCCCGTGACCGAGAGGTTGGGGCCGAGGTCGACGCCGATCAGCACGGCGGCACGCACGATGGCCGGGGCGTCGGCGGCCTGCACGGTCGAGCCCGCCAACAGCCCGGCGGGCAGGTTGTTCATCAGGTTGGAGGCGAGCGCCACGATCAGCCCCGCGGCCCAGGCCGCGCCTGCGGGCGACGCCGCGATCGCACCGTTGAGCTGAGTCACCAGCCAGCCCAGCACGCCCGTGCGTCCCACCGCATCCACCAGCACGAAGAGCCCGGCGACGAGCGGCAGCACGCTCCAGGCGACGCCGCGCACCAGCGGCATGGGCGACTCGCGCTTCAGCAGCAGCACCAGCAGGCTCGCGCCGATCCCGGCCGCCGCGGTGGGCAGGCCGAGCGGCCGGTCGAGCGCCGACGCGGTGAGGATGGCGACGGCGGTCAGCAGCAGGCCGATCGCGGCGACGAGCCCTCCGCGCGTCAGCGGCGCGGCCTGCGAAGGCGCGCCGAGCTTGCCGCGAATGAGCCGGCGCTGCGTCGCCCAGAGCACGGCGAAGGTGAGGAGGATCGACGCGATGGAGGGCGCGAGGAAGAGCGGGATCCACTGCCCCAGGCTCGGCATGCCCGCGCCGAAGACGACGAGGTTGGCGGGGTTGGAGATGGGGAGCACGAAGCTCGCTGCGTTGGCGATGAAGGCGCAGACGAGCAGGTAGGGCAGCGGCTCGACCCTGGCCGCGCGCGTCGCCGCATAGACGGCCGGCGTCAGCACCACGGCGGTCGCGTCGTTGGACAGCAGCGCGGTCACCGCCGTCCCCACGAGGTAGACGAGCACGAAGAGCCGCGCCTTGGAGCCGCGGCTATGCGCGACCGCGTAGCGGGCGATCCAGTCGAACAGGCCCTCGCGGCGCGCGAGCTCCGCGGCCAGCATCATGCCGGTCAGGAAGAGATAGACGTCCGTGCCGCGCATCACTGCGGCAAGAGCATCCTCGGGCCGGACGAGCTGGAGGACGACCAGCAGCACGGCTCCCGCAACGGCCCAGATCGCCTCCGGCAGGCGGAAGGGCCGCAGCACGACGCCGGCCGTGGCGGCGGCGGCCACGGCCCAGACGGCATGGGCGGGAGTGAGGCCGGAGAGATCCATCGCGCGGGGGATGTCGCGGCGGATCAGACCATTACACTGTCGAGCAGCGCGCGGTAATCCTCGGCCGAGGCGGCGCGCGGGTTGGTCGCGTGGCTGTGGTCGAGCAGCGCGCGCTCGACGACCCAGGGCAGCACCGCCTCGCCGACGCCGAGCGTCTTCAGTCCCGGCGGCAGGCCGAGCCGCTGGTTGAGCGCGGCGACCTCGTCGGCGAGGTCGGCCGTCTCGGGGAGGCCGAGCGCCGCCTTCAGGCGCGCATATTTCTCGGCGGCCACCGGCTCGTTGAACCGCAGCACCGGCGGCAGCAGGATGGCGTTCAGCGTGCCGTGGTGCAGTGAGGGCTCCTTGAGCCCGCCCAGCGCATGGCTCAGCGCGTGCACCGCGCCGAGGCCCTTCTGGAAAGTAAGCCCGCCCTCGAGCGCGCCCATCATCAGTTCCGTGCGCGCAGCCAGGTCCTCGCCCCGCGCGACGGCGGCCTCCAGATTGCGCCAGATGCGGCCGGCGCCGTCGAGCGCGATGGCTTCGGCCGGCGGATTGTAGCGCGGCGACAGAAGGGTCTCGACGCAGTGCGAGAAGGCGTCGAGACCCGTCGCCGCCGTCAGGCGAGGCGGCAGGCCCAGCGTGAGCTCGGGATCGCAGAGCGCACGCCTTGGGATCAGGTGGGGACTGATGAAGCCCAGCTTGCGGCCGTCATCGAGCGTGATCAGGGCGGCACGGCCGACCTCGGCGCCGGTGCCGGACGTCGTCGGGATGGCGATGACCGAGGCGACAGGCCCGATCCGGGGGAGGCCGCCCAGGATCGCCGCATAGCGCTCCAGCGGTCCCTCGTGGGTCGCGAGCAAAGCGGCGCCCTTGGCGAGGTCGATCGGCGATCCTCCGCCGACCGCGACGATGCCGTCGCAGCCCTGCTCCCGGTAAAGCTTCGCGGCGGCGACCGTCGCGGATTCCGTGGGATTGGTGGGCACGTCGACGAAGTGCGGCGCGCCGGACGGGCAGAGGGCGGCGACTTTGCCGAGCAGCCCCGTCGCCTCGAGGCCGCGGTCGCTGACGACGAGAGGCCGCGTGATGCCCAATGCGGCAAGCGCGTCGGGCAGCGTGCGCACGGCGCCGGCCTCAAACTCGACATGGGTGAGATAGAGCAGCGTACTCATGGGCGTCCGGGGCGTGGGAGGAACTGGAGAGAACAGGGATAGCCGAGCCACCCATCGCTGTCATGGCGCGGGCGCGCAAGGCTGGCGCTCACGTCGCGAGGAGCAGCACCGAGACGGGCGCCTCCTCCAGCACGGCGTCGCCGACCTGGCCGAAGCCCGGGTCCCGCTCCCCGCGGCGCACCACGCCCAGAACGACGAGGTCGTGCCAGAGAGCCTCCCGCAGCACCGCCGCGGCGGGGGAGCCGCGCTGGACGCGCGTGGCCAACGCAAGGCCCGACTGCTCGGCGAGGTCTACGGCCTCGCGCAGCACGGCGAGCTCCGAGCGTCGCGGCAGGAAGCGGCGGGGCCGCTGGCCGGGCGGGCGGACATAGAGCGCGGCAACCTCCGCCCCCGTCGCCCGCGCGAGCGCGAAGCCCACCTCCAGCCCCTTGCGGGAGGCGGGCGTGCCGTTGACGGGAACGAGGATGCGGCGCGGCCCGGAGCGGGGCTCGTCGCGATGGACGCCGCGTGTCGCAACGAGCGCCAGGGCGCCGGGGAAGGCGCCCATTAGGCGCGCAAGCTCGGCCTCCGGGCTCTCGCCGCCTTCTTCCCCCACCGGGGCGAGCAGCAGGTCATAGCCACGCTCGGCCTCCGCCGCCACGGCGGCGCCGGGCTCGCCCGGATGGGCGCGGGCCGTGACGTCCACCTCGGGCGGAGGCTCCTCGGCCGCCGCCGCCCTGCCCTCGTCCGCGCCGGAGCGGACCTCCTCCTCGGCGCTGGCCGCCGCCATGGCGACGGGCTCCGCCTCGTTCCGAAGCGCGGCAAGCGTCGTGACGGGGACGCCGAGCGGGCCTGCAAGCAGGCCGGCGAGACGGGCCACGAAGGCCCCGCCCGGCGGCTCGCCCGCGAGCACGAGCAGCCGCTCGAACTGCGACACGAAGCCCTTGGCCTCCGCGGCCTCGCGGGCGAGACGCTCCTTTTCGTCCGGCCGGAGCGGGACCCGGGCCAATGCCCAGCGCAAGGTCGGCGGCATGGCCATGGTGGTGACCACCGCCATGACAACGATCATCGTGAAGAGCGTCTGGGTCAGCACGCCCATGGACAGGCCGATGGAGGCGACGACCACCTCGGTGGATCCGCGCGCGTTCATTCCGCAGCCCAGGGCGACGCATTCGCGCCGGGTGAGGCCGCCCAGGAGGCCGCCCGCGAAGGCGCCCGCGAACTTGCCGAGGCTGGCGATGAGGATGAGACCGGCGCTGACCTCGAGCAGCGAGGGATCCGACAGCTTGGTCAGGTCGGTCGAAAGCCCCGACAGGCCGAAGAAGACCGGCATGAAGAGCGCGGTCGTCAGCCCGCGCAGCTGCTCCTCGATCTGCCGCGTCAGGATGGGCGACTCGCCCACCAGCACGCCGGCCACGAAAGCGCCGAGCACCGTGTGGAGGCCGAGCGCATCGGTGACGAGCGCCAGCGCGCCCATGATGACGAGCACGGCCGAGACCACGGGCAGTTCCCCGCGGAAGTGATCGTTGGTGTGGCGGATGGCGAGGATGACGAGGCGGCGGCCCAGCGTCAGGGCGAAGAGCAGGAAGAGCACGGCGCCAGCGATGCTGCGCAGGACCGGCCAGAGCTCGAGCGTCCCGTTCGACGCGATGCCGAAGGTGATGGCGATGATCAGCCAGCCGATCGTGTCGTCGATGATGGCCGAGGCGAGGATGACCTGCCCGACATTGCGCCGCGCGAAATTCATCTGCCGCACCACGATGGCGACGATCTTCACCGAGGAGATCGACAGGGCTGTGCCGAGGAAGAGCGAGGTGACCAGCCGTCGCGCGGGATCGGCGATCATGCCGTCCGGCAGGATCTCGCCCAGCGCAAAACCGCACGCGAAGGGGACGGCGACGCCAGTCACCGAGACGCTCACGGCCGCGCGGCGCACCTTGTTGACGAGCGCGAGGTCCGTCTCCATGCCCGCCAGCAGCAGGAGCAGCAGCACGCCCACCTGCGCGATGGCGTCGACCATGCTTTTCTGGGCGGGGTCGGCCGGGAACAGCGCGTGCTGCATGTCGGGCCACAGCCATCCCAGAAGGGATGGCCCGAGCACGATGCCCACCAGCAGCTGGCCCATCACGGCCGGCTGGCCGAGGCGCTCCATCAGTTCGCCCGCCAGCCGCCCGGCTGCGACGAGGACCACGACCTGCAGGATGAAGAGCGTCTCGGACGGCCCCTTTCCCGTCGCCGCCCATGCGGCCGTCGGCACGAGGAGGCAGGCCATCGCCAGAAGCCATGGTCGGGGGATCGTCAGCGAGGCCGGGACGCAGTGTCGCCGGGAGAGGATGTCGCGCCGGGCCATGCTGGATCTTGGGAATGGGCGCGTGACAACGGCGCAGCCCAGCCCCGGTTCCCGCGCGCTTGTCCGGGGCAGGGGCGGCGGGGCACTCTGCGCTGGAGCAGCGACGGACGGAGCCTCCTGTGGCCAAGCAGCATCCCGTGATCGACGACGCCCTCGCCGCCTTCATCGGCCGGCAGCACATCTTCTTCGCCGCCTCGGCCGCATCGGGCACGCGCGTCAACCTCTCGCCGCGCGGCACGGACGCCCTGCGCATCCTGGGTCCGCGCGAGGTCTGCTATCTCGACCAGACCGGCAGCGGCAACGAGACCGCCGCGCACCTTCTCGCCGACGGGCGGCTCACGCTGATGTTCTGCGCCTTCGAGGGGCCGCCTCAGATCCTGCGGCTCTATGGCCGCGGTGAGGTGCTGCACCGGGGCGGCCAGCCCTATGCGGCTTTGCTCGCGGAGGCGTTCGAGAGCCGCGAGCCGCCGGGCGCGCGCCAGATCGTGCGCCTCGCCGTCGAGATCGTTCAGACGTCCTGCGGCTTCGGCGTGCCGCTCTTCGACTTCAGGGAGCGCCGGCCGACGCTCGACCGCTGGGCGGAGTCGAAGGGCGAGGAGGGCCTCGCAGCCTATCGCCGCGAGAAGAACAGCATGAGCATGGACGGCCTGCCGACGGGCCTGCCGGAGGCGGAAGACGCCTGAATTCTGCCCGGCCTATTCGCGCACGATGGCGCCGAGGTGCAGGAGCGCGATCACGTCGTCGCCCTTCACCACCAAAGCCTGCAGCAGGTCCGCGGAATTGCCGGCCACGTCGGGCGCGGGACGCAGTTCCTCGCTCGTGACGTTGAGGATGTCGGAGACGGCGTCGGCGAGGATGCCGGCGAGCCGGTCGCCGAGATCGACCACGATCACCACGCTGGAGCGCGTCAGGGTGCTCGCGCCGAGGTCGAGCCGGCGGCGCAGGTCATACACGGCGATGATGGCGCCGCGCAGGTTGATCACGCCCAGCACGTGCGGGGCGGCGTTCGGCAGGGGCGTCGTCTGCTGCCAGCCCTTGATCTCGCGCACCGCGCCCACGTCCACGCCGAAGTGGCGGCCATCCACCTTGAAGGTGACGATCTGCTGCGTGGCGAGCGCCTTGTCCGGCGAAGTCGAACGGTCAAAGGCATGGGTCATGGACGACAAGGCGGCCTCCTCGGCATGGCAATGGGCCCAACCTAGCGGGACTTCGTTGATCAATTCGAAACGGCAGGACCCGCGCGGAGGCCGGACGCAGCGGGCGTCCGGTCACCTGAAGCAAGAGCTATTGATAGTAGTCAACACCCTCATCGCAACTTGAGGTATCCTTTTGAATCAAATCAATACTTCGCGCTGATAACGATTTGTCAGTGTCTGGAAGTTAACGTCCAGTCATTCGGCGTAAGTCCCAGTTTCCGGATTCAGTTTCTGCCCGGAAGCGACCGTCTCGACTCGGAGCTCGACTCCGGGCTGTCGCGGGGGAGGCGCGCGAAGACTCGCATGGGCCGACCGGGGGGCGTTCCCGCGTGAGGCAAAGACCTTTGTTCCCAGGCGCCCGCCGGTTTTTTTCCCACGGCGGGCGCCGCTCTCTCCGGACCCGCCATGGCCCTGTTCTCGCGTCTGAATCGCCTCTCGATCAAGCTGCCTCTCTTCGTCATCGGCTGCGTCGCGCTGTCGAGCCTCGCCGTCGGCGTCTCCGCCTACGCGGTCGCGCGCAAGGCCGCGCTGGCCGACCAGGGTCGCCATCTCGAGGCGCTGGTGCGCAACCAGGCGGATTCGCTGGTGACGCTGCTGCACCAGCTCGAATCCGACATGCACGACCTCGGCACCAATCCCACGGTGTCGCAGGCCCTGTCGGGCCTGACCTCGGCGTGGTCGGTGCTGGAATCCGGGCAGGGCGAGAAGCTGCGCGCGACCTATGTGACCGGCAACCCGATGCCGCCGGGCGAGCGCTACAAGTTCGACGGCGGCACCGACACCACGATGTACGGAATCTACCATGCCAAGGTGCACGACTACTTCTTGAAGGTGCGCGCCGCCAAGGCGCTGCCGGACCTCTACCTGATCAGCGAGGAAGGCGACGTCGTCTTCAGCAACGAGAAGCGCGACGACTTCGCCACGAACCTCCTGACCGGCCCCTACAAGGACAGCGGGCTCGGCAAGGCGTTCCGGGCCGCGCTCGCGGGAGCGGAATCCGACCTCGTCGCCTTCAGCGACGTCGAGACCTATGCGCCGGCCAAGGGCGGCGCCGCCTTCCTGGCGCGCGCGGTGAAGGACCGCAGCGGCAACCTCTACGGCGTGATCGCGGTTCAGGCCCCGATGCAGCGCGTGGACGCCATCTTCGCCGAGCCCTTCGGCGAGAGCGGCCGCATGTACGTGGTGGGCGGCGACGACAAGGTCCGCAGCCGGCTGCCCGGCGAGAAGGCCGTGCGCAACCAGTCCTACCCCGACGAGCCCGGCGGTGCCTCGGGTTCGGCCGGCCAGCGGCCGGGCCTCGACGGCGTGCTCAGCGCGAGCGTCTCCATGCCGGTCGACGCCTATGGCCAGCTCTGGCGCGTGGTCGGCGAGGAGCCGGTCTCCGAGATCGAGGCGCCGCTGCGCACCATGCTGCTGACCATGTCGGGCATCGGCGCAGCCATCTTCCTGGCGCTCGGCGTCATCGGGACGCTCGGGGCGCGCAGCCTCTACCGTCCGATCGTGCGCATGCGCGATGCCGTCGCCGCCCTGGTGCGCGGCGAGGAGGTGACGATCGAGGCGGCCTCGCGCGGGGACGAGATCGGCGAGCTCGCCCGCTCGCTGACGCAGATCCATGCGGCGGGCGTGGAGGCGGCGCGCATCCGGTCCGCCCTCGACGGCTGCCCGATCAACGTGATGGTCGTCGACCAGGACAACGTGATCCGCTACGCCAACAAGGCGGTTGATCGCCTCTTCCGCACCCACCTCGCGGATTTCCGCGCGGTCCGGCCCGGCTTCGATCCGGAGAAGGTCGTCGGCCACAGCCTCGACGACTTCCACCCCCGCGGCAGCCGGCCAGACGCATTGCTGCGCGGCCTCGACGGCCTGCACACGTCGCGCATCCAGCTCGGATCACGCATCATCGACCTCGCGGTGTCGCCGGTGCTCGGAACTTCCGGCCAGCATCTCGGCGCGATGCTGGAATGGCGCGACATGACGGCGGAACTCGCGGCGCAGGACGAGGTCGCTGCAGTCGCCCAGGCCGCCGCGGCCGGAGACTTCACCGGCCGCGTGCCGCTGGAGGGCAAGACGGGCTTCCTGCGTGACCTCGCCGCCGCCATGAACGAGATCGGCGCGAGCGTCGACCAGGCCACGACCGAGATCGCAGCGGCCATGCGGGCCCTGGCGCAAGGCGACCTCACGCAGGGCGTGGCGACGGACTACAAGGGCCGCTTCGGCGAGCTGAAGGAGGCGCTGAACGAGACCGTGGCGCGCCTCTCCGACACCGTCGCCACCATCCAGTCCACGGCCGGCGACGTCGGCTCCGCCGCGCGCGAGATCGCCTCCGGGGCCGGCGACCTCTCCCGCCGCACCGAGCAGCAGGCCTCCTCGCTGGAGG